>Ga0222427_100503_pt1 | contig 56024 bp, 48 predicted proteins | sample 2B20Ametagenome_FD_182890 | JGI IMG/M metagenome (GOLD analysis project Ga0222427, IMG submission 182890) | Enriched microbial communities from leaf-cutter ant dump, University of Wisconsin, Madison, United States - 2B20A (version 2) | ecosystem: Environmental > Terrestrial > Nest > Insects nest... | reverse complement strand
CGTCCGACACCAGCAGGGCCAGCGCTTCGCGCAAGGTGCCGGCGCCCACGCCGTAATCGTCCTTCAGGTGCTCCACGCGCAGGCGCGAGCCGGGCGGAAGCTTGCCGTGGATGATGTCGTGGCGCAGCTTGACGTAGGCCGAGCCCACCAGGGTGTTGGCCGAGGCGGAATGGGCGAGCGGTGGTAGCGGAGTGCCGTCAGACATGGCGCTACTTTAGCATGTGCGCCAAAAATCTCGATAAAAATTGTTGACGCCGAGATTTATGCTGCTTATCGTAGAAAAACGCCGCCCAGGGTGACCGGCACAAAGCCGGCGGCAGGCGCACAGGAGACTAGCGGTGATACGGCGACACGATATCGGGCGGCTGCGGCGGCCCTTCCTGCGGCGCGCGGCGGGCTGCCTGGCGGCGCTGGCCGCGCTGGCGGCGGTCCCCAAGGCCTGGGCCGACGACTGGCCGACCCGGCCCGTGACCATCCTGGTCAATGGCGGCCCCGGCAGCCTGCCCGACCTGTTCGCGCGGCCGCTGGCCGAGCGGCTGCACAAGGCGCTGGGCCAGCCCGTCGTGGTGGAGAACAAGCCGGGCGCCGGCGGCATGCTGGCGATGCAGCAGCTCAAGTCCGCGCCGGCGGACGGGCATACGCTGGCCCTGGTCACGAACGCGCACCTGGTGTGGAACCCGTACATTTTCCCGGCGCTGACCTACGACCCGGCGCGCGACCTGCTGCCCGTCAGTCCGCTGGCCGTCATCCCGATGGCGCTTACGGTCAACGACAAGATGCCCGCGCAGTCGCTGGACCAGTTGCTGGCGCTGGCGCGCAAGCAGCCGGGCAAGCTGAACTATGCGTCCTCGGGCAACGGCAGCCCGCCGCACGTGCTGTTCGAAATGCTGCGCGAACAGGCCGGCGTCGATATCGTGCACGTGCCGTTCAAGACGGGCACGGGCGCGCTGAACTCGGTGCTGGCCGGCGACACGCAGATGTACTTGGCCGGCACCGCCCTGGTCGAGCCCATGGTCAAGGACGGCCGGCTGCGCGCGCTGGCGATCAGCGAAGCGGTGCCCGACGCGGCCTTCGGCAAGACCCCCACGCTGGCCCAGAGCGGTTTGCGCGGCTTCGAAGGCGCGGTATGGCTGGGCGTCGCGGCCAGCGCGGGCACGCCCGACGCCATCGTGCAGCGGCTCAACGCCGAGATCGGCCGCGCCCAGCAGGACGGCGCGCTCAGGCAGATGTACGCCAGCCACGGCTCGCTGCCTTACCATCTGGCGCCGGCCGCCTTCGCCCAGCGGGTCGCCGCGGAGCGGGACGCCTCGGGCCCGGTGCTGCGCAAGCTGGGCATCAAGCCCGATTGAACCCATCCATCCTCCAACCCATTATCGCGGCCCCGCTTGCGGGGCCGGTTGCCTTATGAACCTGATCGAAGACATCGTCGAAAACTCGCCGTCCATCCGCGCGATCCGCCGCGACATCCACGCCCACCCGGAGCTGGCGTTCGAGGAGAACCGCACCTCGGACCTGGTGGCGGAGCGGCTGGAAAGCTGGGGCATTACCGTGCATCGCGGATTCGGCAAGACCGGCCTGGTGGGGGTGATCCGCAACGGCGCGTCGGCGCGCACGGTGGGGCTGCGCGCCGACATGGACGCGCTGCCCATGCACGAGGCCAACCAGTTCGACCACGCCAGCAAGCACGCGGGCGTGATGCACGCCTGCGGCCACGACGGCCACACCGCCATGCTGCTGGGCGCGGCCCAGCACCTGGCCCGCCACCGCAACTTCGACGGCACCGTGTACCTGATTTTCCAGCCGGCGGAAGAGCGGGGCGGCGGCGCGCGTGAAATGATGCGCGACGGCCTGTTCGAGAAATTCCCGATGGAGGCGGTGTTCGGCATGCACAACATGCCCGGCATTCCCGTCGGCTGCTTCGCCTCGTCGCCCGGGCCGGTGCTGGCGTCCAACAGCGAATTCCGCGTGACCATACGCGGCAAGGGCGGCCACGCGGCCATGCCGCACCTGGCCATCGATCCGATACCCGCGGCGGGCCAGATGATCGAGGCGTTCCAGACCATCATCAGCCGCAACAAGAAGCCGCTGGAGACGGCGGTGATCTCGGTCACGATGCTGCATGCCGGCGAGGCGGTCAACGTCATTGCCGACACCTGCGAGCTGCGCGGCACGGTGCGGGCCTACACGCGCGAAACGCTGGACCTGATCGAGCGGCGCATGGGCGAGATCGCCGGGCACGTGGCGGGGATGTTCGGCGCCGAGTGCGACTTCGTCTTCACCCGGCACTATCCGTCCACCATCAACCACGAAGCCGAGACCGCCTTCATGCGCGGCGTGCTGGCCGAGGTCGTGGGCCGGGAACAGGTGCTGGTCCAGACGCCCATCATGGCGGCCGAGGATTTTTCCTTCATGCTGGAAGCGGTGCCGGGCAGCTATTGCTTCATCGGCAACGGCGACGGCGACCATCGCGAGTCCGGCCACGGCATGGGCCCCTGCCTGGTCCACAACACCAGCTACGACTTCAACGACGCGCTGTTGCCCATCGGGTCCAGCGCCTTCGTGAAACTGGCCGAATCGTGGCTGGCCCGCGGCTAGTGTGCCGTCCCGCGGGAACCGCGCTAGGCCCGTAGCCCCGGCGCGGTCCGCAAGGCCAGCCACAGCACGCCCGCGGCGGCGGCGGCCAGGGCGGCCAGCATCCAGGCCGGCCCGGCCGCGTCCAGCACCACGCCGGCCGCGGCGGGCGCCAGGATCCGGGTCAGCGCGAACACGCTGGACTGGATGCCGTAGTCCAGCGCCTGCAGGCCCGGGCGCGCATGCGACATCATCAAACCGAAGGCGAGCGCGGCGGTCGCGCCCATGGCGGCGGCGATGCCCATCGCGCAGGCGATCAGCACCGCGGGCGGCGCCTGCAGCGCAACGGCCGCGGCCAGGCCCAGCAGCGCGGCGAAGCTTGCCGCCGCATGGGCGGGCACCGCCAGGCCGGGACCCGCCCGCTTCAGTCCGCGCGCGCCGGCCACGCTGGCGGCCGCTCCGACGGCGCCGCCCGCCACGCCCACCAGCCACGCCACGCGGTCGGCGGGCAGGCCCTGGTCCAGCAGCAGCGGCTTCAGATAGAACCAGCCCGCACCGATGAAGGGAAACAGCAGCGCCAGCAGGGGCAGCCAGCGGCGGTTCGCATCCAGACGAAAGTACCCCAGCAACTGGGCGGACGCGGCGGGCATCCGGGCCGGTTCGTCCGGCTGGCCGGCCCCGCCTTCGTTCCGGACCAGCAAGGTCAGCGCCGCGCCCAGGGCCAGCGCGCCCGCCATGATGAGAAAGGGCGCGTGCCAGCCCCAGCGCGACTGCGCCAGCAGCATCAGCCCGCCGCCGGCGATGGCGCCCAGGCACAGCGCCATGGAGCGGATGCCGCCGGCCCAGGCGCGGCCGGACGCGGGCAGGATGCGGATCGCCAGGGCATTGACGGGCACGTCGGCCCAGGTGCCGGCGAGCGCGGCCGCGGCGGCCAGCGCGAACAGCGTCCATTGGTCGTCCAGCAGTTCGCGCCGGCCCAGCGCGCACAGCACGGCCGCGTAGGCCAGCAGCAACGCGGCGGCCCAGCCGCGATAGGCGCCGCGCCGCCGGCCGCGTCCGTCCAGCGGCATCGCGAGCAGGAATTTGAACACCGTCGGCAGGCTGGCCAACTGGAACAATCCGATGGCGGTTCCGGTCCAGCCGTGCTGGCGCAGCACCAGCGGCAGGCCCAGCCACAAATACACGCCGGGCGCGGTCAGGGCCAGGTTGAGCCAGCCGAACAGCGCCTGCCGCAGCCCGTTGCGCAGGGCCGGCGTCATGGCGCCGCCTTGCGCGCGGACAGCACGCGCAGCGGCGCCAGCGGGAACGACACGGAATCGAAGCCGCGCACGTCGATGAAGCCGCAGTCGGCCAGGGCCTGCCGCAGTGCGCCCGCGCGCGTCACGTTCCGGCCCAGCATCATCATGGGCAGGTAAAAGGGCAGTACGCGGGCCGCGGCGGACGCGTCCTCGGGGACTTCGGCGTGCGCCATGACCAGCGTGCCGCCGGGCGCCAGCGCGTCGCGCATCTTGCGCAGCGCGGCGGCCGGGTCGGGCAGGAAATGCAGCACCGACGAACACCAGATCAGGTCGTAGCCCTGGCCGATATCGTCGCGCGCCAGGTCTCCGCCCAGCACCGTCAGCCTGTCCGCCAGCCCCGCGCGGGCGATGTTCTCCTGCGCCACCGCGGCGGTTTGTGGCCAGTCGAACACGACGCCGCTGGTGTCGGGACGGCGTTCCACGAGCGCGATGGCGATCAGGCCGGGGCCGCCGCCCAGGTCCAGGATGCGCCGCGCCTGGAGGGCTTGGGGCACGCAGGCCAGCGCCTCCAGCGCCGCCGGCACGGCCACGGCGCGCTGTTCCTGGCCGATCTGCACGCGCGCGGCGTCGGCCCAGCCGGCGGCGTTCGTCTGCACGTAGGGCGCCGGCGGCGGGGCGTCGCGCCGCAGCAGGCCGGCCAACTGGCCGCCGAAGCGGTTCAGCGCGCCCAGCCGGTAGCGCCACGCGTCCGCGCAGCAGGCCGGCTGGTCCCGGCAGAAGTACTGGCGCGCGTGGGGCCGGCACAGGTACAGGATCGGATCTCCCTCCACGCGCTGCAGCAGGTCCATGCTCCACAGCAGGTCCAGCAGATGGCCGGTGCGCGCCGGGTCCAGCGCCAGCGCGGCGGCGACTTTTTCGGCGCTGGCGGGCTGCGCCAGCCGGTCCAGCACGCCGAGTTCCAGCGCGGCGTCCAGCGCCTGGCCCTGGACCGGCGCGGCGGCCAGGTCCCAATAGCGTTGCAGGGGATGAGGGGTGGGCATGGAATGAAGCTCCTTGTCGTTCTGGCTGTGTTTGGACAGCCCTAGATGCGCCAGGTGAGGCGCAGGCCGACTTCGCGCGGCGGGCTGTAGACCGTGACGATGCCGTTCTGGTAGCCGACGGCGTCGTAGCGGCGGTTGGCGAGGTTGTTGACGTAGGCGGAGATCTCGACCTGGCGCACGGTCACGCCGGCGGCCAGGTTGACCAGCCCATAGCCGTTGCGGCGGTAGCGGTTGGCGGCGTCCAGGTAGACGCGGCCGGTGCCGGTCAGGGACGCCTGCGCATACCAGCCGGCGGGCGCGTCGTAGCGCGCGCTCAGGAATCCGTTGATGCGCGGCGCGAACGGGTTGTCGTTGCCGGCGTAATCGGCGGCGCCGTCCCGGAAGCTGGAGAAGCGCGTGCGGTTCAGCCCCAGGCCCGCCTGCAGCGACCAGCCGTCGCCCAGCAGGTATTCCAGTTCGAACTCCGCGCCGATGGAGCGCGCCGAGGCGGCATTGGTCACGTAGACCAGCCCGGGCAGCGGCATTTGCTGCACCTGCATGTTCTTCACGGTCATCACATAGACGGCGCCGGCATAGCGCAGGCGGTTGCCGGCCAGCCAGCCCTTGGCGCCGATCTCGTAGGAGCGCAGCGTTTCGGGCTGGTAGGGCGCGTAGTCGGCGGCCGGCGAAAACACGTTGAAGCCGCCCGCGCGGAAGCCGTCGGCCACCGAGGCATAGACCTGCTGGCGCGGCGCGTACGCATATTGCAGCGCGATGCGCGGGGTGACGCGGGTCCAGTCGGCGCGGCGCCGCGTATCGCCTTGCGGGCTGAAGCGGATCTCGTCGCGTTCGACGCGCGCGCCGGCTTCCAGCGTCCAGCGCTCGGCCAGCGGCAGCGTCCAGTGGGTGAAGGCCGCGGCCGAGCGGCCGCGCAGGTTCACCACGCTCTGCGTCAGGCCCAGCGGCATCTTCTGCGTGTTGCGCAGGTCGTGGTCGTCTCCGTCCGCATACAGGCCCGTCAGCCAGCGCGCGCCGCCCCAATCTCCCTCCAGCCGGAACTCCTGCGACAGGTTGCGGAAGCGGTGGTCGCGGGCAATGTGCAGCAGGTCGGCGGGCAGGAAATCGGTGTCCTGCTGCACGCGGTCGCGGAAGTCGTTCCAGGCGGTCACGGAAGACAGGCGCAGGCCCGAGTCGAAATCGTGGCGCACGGCCAGCGATGCGCTGCGGCCGATGGAGCGGTTCCAACTGGGCGTGCCGGACGCAACGGTGGAGCGCGGCGCCGACGGCGATCCCCACAGCGCCGCGCCGTCGCGATAGTCCTGCCGGGCGTAGCGCAGCGTGGCGTCGGTTTGCGCCGACGGCGTCCAGCGCAGGGCCAGCTTGCCGCTGCGCAATTCGCGGTCGTCTTCGCGCTTGCCGGTGTAGGTGTTGTCGATGAATCCGTCCTGGCTGCGCCAGGTGCCGGCGACGCTGGCGTAGAGCCGGTCTTCCACCAGCGGGCCGCTGAGGTCGAAGCGCAGCGCGCGCAGATCGCGGCTGCCGGCCTCGGCGCTGAACTGGCCGCGCACGGTGTTGTCGGGCTGGCGGCTGTGGACGTTGATGACGCCGGCCTCGGCATTGCGGCCGTACAGCGTGGATTGCGGCCCGCGCAGCACTTCGACGCGGTCGATGGCCAGCAGGGGATCGTCGTAGCCTTGCGCGGTCAGCGTGGGCACGCCGTCCACCACCAGCAGGGTCGAGGTCGAGAACGAAAAGAAGTTGGCGGACAGCCCGCGCATCACGGGAGAATTCACGTCGGCCTGGCCGAACGGCTGGAAGCTCAGGCCCGGCGTGATCGTCTGCAAGGCTTGCAGGCCGTGGATGCCCTGGGATTCCAGCAGGTCGCCGTCGAACACGGACAGGCTGGATGGAACCGATTCCAGCGCGCGTTCCTGCTTGTCGGCGGTGACGGTGATGGCGGACAGCTCGGCGGGGGCCTGCGCCTGGGCGGCCGGCGTGCACGCCAGCCAGAAAAGAGCGCAGGCGGCCGGCGCATAGGGGAGGGGCTTCATCATCGGGATTCCTGTGCGGCATCGCGGCCGCCATCGTTGTGCGGCCGTCCCGGAAATGGTATTTCTTTATGCGAACGAATATCATTAACATCCGTATGCGTTCCGGATCCATTCGTATGCAAATCGGAGCGGCCGGCACGATCCGGGTGCCGCCCCAGGAAAAATCCATGTCCCTGCGCATTCCTTCCACGCTGGCCCAGCCGGCCGCCAGCCCCCGTCCGGGCTGGCGGCGCCATGCCCTGCCGCAAGAACTGGGCGCCTGCCACGCGGACCGGCTGGAACTCGACGACGGCCTGGCGCTGGTGCATTCGCGCTACGCGCCGGCGCGCGACCTGATCGAAGAGAACGCGGCCGGCTACGGCGCGCGCACGCTGGTCATCACGCTGGCCATGCAGGGCGTGTCGGCCTACCAGGGGTCCGACGGTTCGGCGCTGGACTTCCGCGGCGGCTACACCACGGTCACGGCGTTCCAGCGCAGCAAAGGAGAACGCCGCTACCTGGGCGGCGGCGCCGTATCGCAATTGAGGCTGCTGGTGGGCGAAGGCGTATTGCGCCGCTACGCGGGCGACGAACGCGCCGAAGCGCTGCTGGGCGAAGGCCGGCTGCGCTGCCTGGCGCGGCTCAGGACCAGCCCCGAATCGGCCGCCGCGGCGGCCGAACTGGCGTCGGGTTCGGACCCGCTGGACGCGCATATCCGCGCATTGACGCTGCTGTCGCGCCAACTGCGCTGCCTGGCGCCGGCACCCGAGCCGGGCCGGCTCAGCCAGGCCGACATCGCGCGCGTGGAAGCGGCCCGCGCCCTGATGAGCGAGCAGATGGACCGCGACCTCACCGTGCAGTACCTCTGCATCGCCGTGGGGCTGAACGAGTTCAAGCTGAAGGAAGGCTTCCGCAAGCTATACGGCAGCAGCCCGCATCGGCTGCTGACCGCGTTGCGCATGCAGCGGGCCTGGGAACTGCTGGAAACCGGCTGCCAGGTGGCGCAGGCGGCCTACCGGGTCGGCTACCGCCATCCGGCCAATTTCAGCGCGGCCTTCACGCGCTTCCACGGCCGCACGCCCAAGTCCGTGTTCGGCAAGCGCCGCTGAAATCCCGATCGACGGCGGCGCGCGCTCCGGCCGCTTGCTACGGCGTATCCGCCTGGGCCGCCAGGTCGCGGTTGCGCGAGCGCAGCAGGGCCGCGCTCAACGCCGCCGCCAGCGCCGCGATCGCCGCGCCCGCGAGAAACGTCATCTGATATCCGCCGTTAAGGGCCGCCGTGGGCGCCGCGCCCGCTTGCGCCAGATCGGCGCTGCGGGCCGCGGCCAGGCTGGCCAGCACCGCCAGGCCCAGGGCGCCGCCCATCATGAAAGCCGTATTGACCACGCCGGAGGCCAGGCCCGACTGGCTGGGCTCCACGTCGCTCATCGCGGCCAGCAGCATGGGATTGAAGGCCACGCCCGCGCCCAGGCCCAGCAACAGCATGCCGGGCAGCACGTCCGCCGCGAAGGCGCCGTCGACAGGCGCGCGGGCGAACAGCGCCAATCCCAGCGCCGCCATGAACAGGCCCGTGGCCAGCGGCGCGCGGATGCCGAAGCGCATCACCAGCCTGGCCGACAGGCCCAGCGAGAACGCCGCCATGATGAGGTTGGCGGGCAGGAAGGCCAGCCCGACCTGCATGGGGCTGTAGCCCAGCACCAGTTGCATGTACAGGGCCGACACGAAGAACCAGGCGAACATGGCCGCGGCCCATAGCACGCCGACGATGTTGGCCGTGGCCACGTTGCGCAGGCGGAAGAGCCCCAGCGGCATGAGTGGCGATTCCACCCGCGCTTCAATGGTGAGGAACAGCACCATCAGCACGGCCGCCGCGCCCAGCAGCGTCAGCGATTGCGCCGAAGTCCAGCCCGCCTCGTTGCCGTTGACCACGGCGTACACCGCCAGCATGAGCGAGGCCGTGACGGCGAGGGCGCCGGCCACGTCCAGCCGGGTGCCGGCTGCGGCGGGCGGGGCGGCCGGAATCAGGCGCAGGCACAGCGCATAGACCAGCACGCCGATGGGCAGGTTGACCAGGAAGATCCAGTGCCACGACAGGGCGCTGGTCAGCAGGCCGCCCAGCAGCACGCCGATGCTGCCGCCGCCCGCGCAGACGAAGCCGTACACGCCCATGGCGCGCGCCCGTTCGTGGGTCTCGGTGAAGAGGTTCATGATGAGCGACAGCGACACCGCCGACACCACCGCGCCGCCCAGTCCCTGGGCCGCCCGCGCGCCGATCAGCAGGGCCTGGCCCTGGGCCAGCCCGCAGGCCAGCGAGGCCAGCGTGAAGAGCGTCAGGCCCGCCAGGAACATGCGGCGGTGCCCCAGCAGGTCGCCCAGCCTGCCGCCCAGCAGCAGGAAGCCGCCGAAGGTCAGCATGTAGGCGTTGATCACCCAGACGAGCGAGGTCTCGGTGAAGTGCAGGTCCTGGCGGATCGAGGGCAGGGCGACGTTCACGATCGTGGTGTCCAGCACGATCATCAGCACGCCCAGGCAGAGCACCAGCAGCGCCCACCAGCGTTGCGTGCCGTGGATTCCATGCGCCATCGGGTACGGCTCCTTGGTGCGCGGCGGGCCGCGCTCAGTGGCTCAGGCGCCCGCCGCTCACCATCCAGCGGGTGCCGTAGCGGTCGATCAATGCGCCGTAGGCCTCGGCCCAGAATGTCTTCTGCAGCGGCATGGTGATGCTGCCGCCGTCGGCCAGCAGGTCGAAGACGCGCTGCGCGTCCGACACGGTGGGATAGGCCAGCGACAGGGCCACGCCTTGCTTGCCCGGGTAGGGGTGCCCGGCGGTGGCGTCGCTGCCCATCAATGTCTGTTCGTCCAGGCCCAGGCGCGCGTGCATGATGCGGCCGGCGTCTTCCTCGGACAGGGCCGGCATGGCGGCGTCCGGCGGCGCGTCCGCGTAGCGGATCATCGCCTCCATCCTGCCGCCCAGCACGCGTTCATAGAAACGCATGGCCTCGGCGCAATTGCCGTCGAAACTGAGGTAGGCGGATAGCTGGGGCATGATGTCTCCGGAAAATTGGGCGGAAGCGGTGCAGGCACCGTTGCCGCCGCTCTATGATGGAAGCCCGACGACCCCAATCTTGAAGGAGCCCGGCCATGCAAAAAGGAAGCTGCCACTGCGGACGGATCGCGTTCGAAGTCGACGGCGATGTATCCCAGGTCCTGGAATGCAATTGCTCGCACTGTAGCCGCAAGGGCTACCTGCTGTGGTTCGTGCCGCGCGCGAACCTGCGCATTACTTCGTCCACGGACAGCCTGTCGACCTACAGATTCAACAAGCACGTGATTTCGCACCACTTCTGCGCCGACTGCGGCTGCGCGCCTTTCGGGATCGGCGCGAACCCCAAGGGCGAAGAGACGGCGGCGGTGAACGTGCGCTGCCTGGAAACGGTGGACCTGAACGCGCTGACCCGGATTCCTTACGACGGGCGCAGCGCATAGGGCCTGTTGGCGCCAAGCGCTATTCTCGCATCCCGGCGGGCCGTCCGGGAAACCTCTTATTGTCCGGGGCGCCGCCGCATCCCTATTATTTGTCCACGATCAACATCGATCGCGGCGCAGCGCGTTCCGCGCCCTTGCCGTACCCCGCAGCAATGATTGCTGCCTGAACATTCCGTCTGGCTATGACAGCCCCCGACTTGCACGCACTGCGTGGTCGGGGGCTTTTTCGTTTGTTTTCCGCGAAGGAGATCGCATGCAACCGTCCGATCCGCAACCCGTGCCCACGGCCTATGTGGCCAGCCTGCAGACGGCTCCGGCCATGGGCGAGGTCGCCGCCAACGTGGCGCGTTCCATCGAACTGGCGGAGGAGGCCGTAGCGCGGGGCGCGCGCCTGGTCGTGCTGCCCGAACTGGCCAACACCGGCTATATGTTCGAAAGCCGCGAAGAAGCCTACGCGCTGGCGGAGCCGGTGCCGGAGGGGCCGTCCTCGCGCGCCTGGATCGAGCTGGCCGAGCGGCGCGGCATCTATCTGGTGGCGGGGATCGCCGAGCGCTGCGGAGACCGCCTGTACAACTCGGCGCTGGTCGCCGGGCCGCAAGGCTATATCGGCACCTACCGCAAGCTGCACCTGTGGGGCGACGAGAACCTGTATTTCGAGGCGGGCGACCTGGGCCTGCCGGTGTTCCATACCGAACTGGGGCGGCTGGGCGTGGCGATCTGCTACGACGGCTGGTTCCCCGAGGTCTACCGCCTGCTGGCGCTGCGCGGCGCGGACCTGGTCGCGGTGCCGACCAACTGGGTGCCCATGCCGGGCCAGACGCCCGACGGCCCGGCCATGGCGCATGCGCTGGCGATCGCGGGCGCGCACAGCAACGGCCTGACGGTGGTGTGCGCCGACCGGGTCGGCGTCGAGCGCGGGCAGCCCTTCGTGGGCCGCAGCCTGATCGTGGGCTCCCAGGGCTGGACCGCGGCCGGCCCGGCCAGCGCCGACCGCGAGGAGATCCTGCTCGCCGCCGTCGACCTGAAGGCCGCGCGCCGCGGGCGCCAGTTGAACGCATTCAACCACGTGCTGCGCGACCGGCGCTGCGATGTCTACGACGAGCGGCTGGGCGCGGCGGATGCGCCGGCCCCGCGTTGAACAACGGCGGATAGCCGACCCCCAAGGAGAAAACCATGAAATTCCCGTCCTGCAGTTTTCTTGCCCGATTGTCCTTCGTGGCGCTGCTGTCCGGCGCCGCCGGCGCGCATGCCGCCGACCCCCTGCGCATCGGCGTGCCGGTGGGCCTGTCGGGCGCCAACAGCGTGGTGGCGCCCGGCGTGGTGCAGGCCTCGCAGCTTGCGGCCGACGAGATCAACGCGGCCGGCGGCATCCTGGGCCGCCGGATCGAACTGGAGATCGCCGACGACGCCTCCGGCGCGGTCGGCGCGCAGAAGGCCTACGACACCCTGGTGTTCCAGAAGAAGGTGGACGCCGTCATCGCCATGGAGACCAGCGCGGCGCGCAACGCGGCGCTGCCCATCATCGCGCGCGGCAAGGTGCCGTACATCTACACGTCCTTCTACGAAGGCCGCTCGTGCAACCGCTGGATGCACGTGAACGGCTGGGTGCCGGAGCAGCAGGTCGCGCCGGTGGTGGACCACTTCATGAAGACGCGGCAGGCCCAGACCTTCTTCCTGATCGGCAGCGACTACGCCTTCGGCCGCGGCATGCTGAAGTTCACGCGGGAATACATCGAGAAGCAGGGCGGCAAGGTGGTGGGCGAGGAATACCTGCCCATCGACGGGTCGGACTGGACCGCCATCGTGTCCAAGGTGCGTTCGGCCAAGCCCGACGCGCTGATCAGCTCGACCGCGGGCGGCAGCCCCAACGTCAGCCTGGCCAAGCAGATCCAGGCCGCCGGCCTGACCATGCCCTACGGCAACCTGGCCATCGACGAAGGCACGGCCAAGACCATGGGCGACACCGCGGCCGGCATGTACCTGTCGTCGTCCTACCTGACCAGCATCGACACGCCGCAGAACCGCAAGTTCCTGGACGGGCTGAAAACCAAGTTCGGCGGCCAGGCCAAGACCGCCAACGAATTCTCGGCCGCCCAGTACGAGGGATTCTTCCTGTACAAGGCCGCGGTCGAGAAGGCCGGCGGCACCGACCCCGCGAAGGTGGTGCAGGCGCTGAGCGAGGTGTCGGTGGACGGCCCGCGCGGTCCGGTCCGGATGGACCGCCAGCGGCACGCGGCCCTGACCATGCGCCTGGGCCAGGTGCAGCAGGACGGGTCCATCCGCATCCTGCAGACCTTCGACCAGGTGGACCCGGGCGCCCAGTGCCCCGACCTGAAGTAGCGCATGCGCGCCGCCCGCCGCGCGGGCGGCAAAGGAGACCCCGATGGGATTGCTGCTGGACATCCTGAGCACCGCGGCCATGCTGTTCATCGTGACGGCCGGGCTGATGATCATCTTCGGCGTCATGAAGATCGTCAATTTCGCGCACGGCGCCATCATCACGCTGGGCAGCTACGCCAGCCTGGTCGTGACGCAACTGGGCCTGAACCCCTGGCTGGCGCTGCCCCTTGCGCTGGTTGTGGGCGCGGCGGTGGGCGTGGGCGTGGAACGGCTGATCGTGCGGCCGCTGTACAAGCGGCCGCTGGACGCCATTCTCGCGACCTGGGGCCTGGGCATCGTGATCGGGCAACTGATCACCATGGCCTTCGGCCGCGAAGTGCAGTTCGCCGACGCGCCGGTCAAGGGCGCCGTGGCGTTCCTGGGCACCGACTACTCGGCCTACCGGCTGCTGCTGATCCCCGCGGCGCTGCTGGTGTACGGCGCCACGCTGCTGCTGCTCAACGGCACCCGCTTCGGCGTGCGGACGCGGGCGGTGATCATGAACGAGAACCTGGCGCGCGGCCTGGGCATCAACGCCGAGCGCATCCGCTTCGTCACCTTCGGCCTGGGCGCCGGCCTGGGCGCGCTGGCCGGCGCGCTGATCACGCCGCTGTCCAGCGTGGACCCGAACATGGGGCTGGCCTGGCTGATCAGCGCCTTCATGCTGGTGATGGTGTCGGGCCATTCGATTACCGCGCTGCTGTTGACCTGCCTGGTCTACGGCGCCTGCCAGGTGCTGGTCAGCGTGCTGGTCAGCCCCATCCTGGGAGGCGTCACGATCGCGGTGCTGGCGGCGCTGACGCTGCGCCTGCGTCCGCAAGGATTCGCCCATGACTGATACGCTGCTTGCCCAACCCGCGCCGCCGGCCGCCGCGGCGGCGCGCCGCGCCTCGCGCGCCCACGACCTGCTGTGGCTGGCCGGCCTGTGCCTGGTCCTGACCGCCGCCGGCCCCTGGCTGTTCGACACCTATTTGCTCAACGTGCTGATCAAGGCGCTGTTCTTCGCGGTGGCGGCCGTGACGGTGGACGTGCTGTGGGGCTACACCGGCTACCTGACGTTCGGGCAGTCGGCGTTCTTCGGCGTGGGTGCCTATGCGGCCGGCCTGGCCTTCACGCACTACGGCTTCTCGCCGGCCACGGCGGGGCTGGCGGCGCTGGCCGCCGCCGCGGTGGCGGCCGCGCTGGCGCTGGTCACCGGCTGGCTGTCGTTCTACCGGGGCGCCTCGCCGTTCTTCGCCACCGTGATCTCGCTGGTGCTGCCCATCGTGCTGACCCAGCTCGTGCTGTCGGGCGGCACCTGGACCGGCTCGTCCTCGGGCCTGACCGGCTACGAGACCTTCGACCTGTCGCTGGAGGCGTGGTACGTGATCGCGGCCGGCGGACTGTCGGCCGTGGCGCTGCTGGCATGGGTGGCCGCGCGCAGCGACGGCGGCCGCATCCTGGTGGCGTTGCGCGACAACGAGGCGCGCTGCAGCTACCTGGGGCTGAATACCTCCGGCTGGCGTATTCTGTTGCTGCTGATCTGCGGAGTCGTCGCCAGCCTGGCGGGATTCGGCTATGGCGCCTTCAGCGGCGTGGTGGCGCCGGAACTGACGGGCTTCGTGTTCGGCACGGAACTGATCATCTGGGTGGCGCTGGGCGGGCGCGGCACCATCTGGGGCCCGGTGCTGGGCGCCATCCTCATCAACGTGGCGGGGTCGTATCTCAGCGGCAATATGCCGTTCGTGTGGCAACTGCTGCTGGGCGTCACCTTCATCGTGGTGATCCTGCTGCTGCCGCGCGGCCTGCTGCCGCTGCTGCTGGCGCCATGGCGGCGGCGCGAGGCCGCGGCGCCCGTGCCGGCGCTGGCGGCCCGGGCAGGGCAGGCCGCCGCGCCCGGCGCAGGGCGGATGGCGCTGGAGCTGGCGGGCGTGGCCAAGCGCTTCGGCAGCCTGAAGGTGCTGGAAGGCATAGATCTGCAGGCCCGCGGCGGCGAACTGGTGGGGCTGATCGGGCCCAACGGCGCGGGCAAGACCACGCTGATGCGCTGCATCGCCGACGGAGCCGAACGTTCCGAGGGCCGGGTGGCGCTGTGCGGCCACGAGCTGCGGCGCGACGGACCGGCGCGCTGCGTGCGCTTCGGCCTGGGGCGCAAGTTCCAGAACGCCAACGTGTTCGACACCATGACCGTGGCGGAAAGCCTGCGCATCGCCACCACACTGCGCGAACGGCCGTCCTGGCGGTGCCGCGCGCCGGTGCTGGCGCTGCCGTCCTATGCGCTGGAGGTGCTGCGCATGACCGGGCTGGACCAGCGCCTGGACAGCGTGGCCCGCGACCTGTCCCACGGCCAGCAGCAAGCCCTGGAGCTGGCCATGGTGCTGGCGCTGGAGCCGCGCGTCATCCTGCTGGACGAGCCCACCGCCGGCTTGAGCAAGGCCGAGCGCACGCAGATCGGCGCAGTGCTGTCGTCGCTGGCTCACCGCCACGGCCTGTGCTGCCTGCTGGTGGAGCACGACCTGGATTTCGTGGCCGAGGTCGCCACCCGCATCGTCGTGCTGCACCAGGGACGCATCGTCATGGACGGCAGCTTCCGCGAGGTGACGGAATCGGAACTGGTGCGGACCATCTATGCGGGCGGCGCGCCGTCCGCGCAAGGAGCGGAACCATGACCGGCGTCGCGCCCGCCTTGCGCCTGGAAGGCGTGTCCAGCGGCTACAAGGCCTCGATGGTGCTCAACGAAGTGTCGCTGTCCGTGCCGCGGGGCGCCTGCGCGGCGCTGCTGGGCAAGAACGGCATGGGCAAGAGCACGCTGCTCAAGACCGTGATGGGATACCTGCCCAAGCTGCGCGGCCGGGTCCGGCTGGGGGAGGTGGACGCCACCCGCCTGCGGCCGCACGAGGTGGCGCGCTGCGGCGTGGCCTACGCGGCCCAGGAACAGCCCTTGTTTCCCGACCTGAGCATCCGCGACAACCTGCGCCTGGGCCTGGCGCGCGACAGCCTGTTCGACGAGCGCTTCGAAGACATCGCCGAACTGTTCCCGGTATTCAAGTCGCGCCTGCGCCAGCATGCCGGCACCTTGTCGGGCGGCGAGCAGAAAATGCTGCTGGTGGCGCGGGGCCTCATGCAGCGGCCCGCCTTGCTGCTGCTGGACGAGATCACGGAAGGGCTGCAGCCCTCGGTGATCGAGCGGCTGGCCAACGCCCTCAACTGGGAGCGCGAGCGGCGCGGGACCAGCATGTTCATCGTGGAGCAGAACGTGGCGTTCGCGCTGCGCGTGGCCGACCGGTACCTGGTGCTCAAGCAGGGCGCCATCGTCGATGAAGGCGATGCTGGCGCGCCGGACGCGGCAGGCCATATCATTGACCATCTGAAGGTATGAGTTCGAACCCGCATGATTCCGCACCGCCGTCCAGGACCCCGCCCATGGCCTCATCCCTGACCCCGCCCAGCGAGCCCGGCGCTTCCGGCCCGGGGTGGCGCATCGGCGTGCTGTATTCGCGCAGCGGCGTCAGCGGCACGACCGAATCGCAGCACTTCTTCGGCACCGTGCTGGCCGTGGAGGAAATCAACGCCCTGGGCGGGGTGCTCGGCCGCCCGCTGGAGCCGGTGGCCTACGACCCCCGCAGCGACTGCGAGGAATACCGCCGCCTGGCCGCGCGCCTGCTGCTGGACGACGAGGTCAACGTGATCTTCGGCGGCTGCACCTCGCATTGCCGCAAGGCCATGCTGCCCGTGGTGGAGCGCAGCAATTCGCTGCTCTGGTACGCCTCGGTCTACGAAGGCTTCGAGTATTCGCCCAACGTCATCTACACCGGCGCCGCGCCCAACCAGGGCAGCATGCAACTGGCCGCCTACCTGATCCAGCACTGCGGCTCGCGCATCTTCCTGGTGGGCGCGGACTACATCTACCCGCGCGAAACCAACCGCATCATGCGCGAAACCGTGGAAGAGCACGGCGGCGAAATCCTCGACGAAACCTATCTGCCGCTGGACTGCGACGACAACGACATCCTCGAAGTCGTCAAGGACATCGCGCGCATCCGGCCCGACGTCGTGTTCTCCACGCTGATCGGCTCGGACGCGCAGCGCTTCTACCAGCGCTACCACGAGGCCGGCCTGGCCGCGGCGAGCATCCCCATCGCCAGCCTGACCATGACCGAGGCCGAAGTGGCCGAGGTGGGGCCGGCGCTGTGCGCCGGGCACATCACCGCCGCCACCTATTTCAACACCGTGGCCACGCCCGGCAACGCGCATTTCCTGGCGCGCTGGCGCGAACGCTTCGGCGACCGCCCCGCCAACGTCTACGCCGAAACCTCCTACAGCCAGGTGCACCTGTTCGCGCGCGCCCTGCAGCGCGTGGGCGCGCTGGACACCCGCAAGCTGGTGCAGGCGGTGCACCAGGTGGGCTTCGACGCGCCGGACGGCCGCCTGTCCATCCTGGCCGAGAACAACCATTGCGTGCTGACGCCGCGCATCGGCGTGTGCCGGCCGGACGGCAGCTTCGACATCGTCTGGGAAAGCGGCGTGCCGGTGAAGCCCGACCCCTACCTGACGGCGTTCGGGCTGGACGAGTTCTGGTTGAAATGAGCATGGACCATAGCCTACGCCGCCTCTACGAGGACCTGCGCAGCGTGGCGGTCGCCGTGGTCTACCCGCCCGGCGAAGACCGCGACCTGCTGGTCGAACAGCTCAAGCGCATCGGCTGCCGCATCCACCTGCACTGGCCGTTCCCCGAATGCCCGCCGGCCGGCGCCGACGTGGTGTTCTTCCAGGTCTCGCAATGCGGCCGCAACAGCGCCGCCTGGACCGCCAGCGAGGTCGAGGCCACCCTCATCGCCTTGTCCGAATACGAAACCCCCACCACGCTCAAGCAGCTACTCAAGACCAATGCCCACGGGGTGCTGACGCGGCCGTTCCGCTCCGCCGGCATCCTCAGCACGCTGGTGCTGGCGCGTTCCGCCCGGCTGTTCCAGCTACGCCAGCAGAACAAGATCGACAAGCTGGAAAGCACCATCAAGTCCCGGCGCGTCATCGAAAAGGCGATCCGCGTGCTCATGGACCACCAGCACTTGGACGAACGCGAAGCCTACGAACACATGCGCGGGCGCGCCACGCGCCTGCGCGTCAGCGTGGCGGAAGTGGCCGCCATGATCGTCGACGCCAGCGAGGCCATGGAAAAGCTGGGCCTGGGCGGCGCCCGCCCCGGACCCTCCGACACCGCTTGAACCCGAAGCCGGTTTCCAGTCCAATGACAGTCTGTGCGGACGGACCGTGCCGGTGCATCCGCGTCCACTGATACACGGATGGAGCGAGTTGCCATGACAACGGTGCGATTGCTGTCGGACGAGGAAGTCCGGCGGAACCCCCAGGCCTGGGCGGTATTTGAAGACATCCGGGCCACGCGCAAGTCGGATTTCGTCAACAACTTCTGGCGCGCCCTGGCCAACGACCCGCCCCAACTGGAGCGCGTCTGGGCGCAGCTCAAACAGGTCATGATGGCCGAGGGCGAACTCTCGCCCCTGATGCGCGAAATGATCTACATCGCCGTGTCCACCGCCAACGGCTGCACCTACTGCATCCACTCCCACACCGCCGCCGCCCGCGCCAAGGGCATGACCGACGGCCAGCACGCCGAACTGCTGGCCGTGATCGGCATGGCCGCGCAGACCAACGCCATGGTCACCGCCATGCAGGTTCCCGTCGACGAGGCATTCATCGTGAAATAGGAGGCCGCCATGTCTCTGATCCCGCTGTTTCCGCTATCCAACGCGCTGTTTCCCGCCGGCGTGCTGCACCTGCGCATCTTCGAAGTGCGCTACCTGGACATGATCCGTCGCTGCATCGCGGACGGCAGCGAATTCGGCGTGGTCGGCCTGCTCTCGGGCAACGAAGTCCGCACCCCGGAAGGCGTCGAGACCCTGGCGCCCGTAGGTACCATGGCGCGCATCGACGCCTGGGACGCGCCCATGCCGGCCCTGCTGGAACTGCGCTGCGTCGGCACCAGCCGCTTCCGGCTGCTGTCCAGCGAGGTGGCAAAATACGGCCTTTGGATGGGCCAGGCCGAACCCATCCCCGACGACCCGCCCATGCCCGTGCCGGAAACCATGCAACCCAGCGCCGACGCCCTGGGCCGCCTGGTCGCCCAGTGGCAGCACGACGGCGTGCCCGCCGAAAGAATGCCCCTGGGCCCGCCATTCAAGCTGGACGACAGCGGCTGGGTCGCCGACCGCTGGTGCGAACTGCTGCCGCTGCCGCCCGACGACAAGGCCCGCCTATTGGCCATGACCGACCCGGTGGGGCGCCTGGCGGCGGTCCAGGACGTGCTGCGCGGGCAGGGGCTGGCCTAGTGCTGGTGCAAGGGGCCTCGTAGTGGGTACGGGGCCCGGGCGTAACCGTATTTGGACACCATGGATATCAGGATAGACGAGGGCCTGCGCGCCTATATAGACCCCTTGACCGACGACGAACGCGAGGCGCTGGAACGCAGCCTGCTGGCCGAAGGCTGCCGCGACGCCCTGGTGCTGTGGGGCGACCTGCTGGTCGACGGCCACAACCGCTATGCCCTGTGCCAAAAGCACGGCATACCCTTCGAAACCCGCCAGAACACCACGTTCAAATCCATGGAGGACGTGCACCTCTGGATGATCGAGAACCACCTGGGCCGGCGCAGCGTGTCGGACTTCCAGCGCGGGGTGCTGGCGCTGCGCAAGAAGGAAATCCTGCAAGCGCGCGCCGCCACCGCGCCCGCGCCCGACGATCCGCCCTGGGACGAAGACTCCGGTGAACCGCCGCCGCTGCCGGCCGCGCCCGTATCGCAGGCGCTGAGCCGTCAGGCCCTGGCCCGGGCTGCGCGTATCAGCAGCAATACCTTGGGGCAGATCGAGAAGATACAGAAGGCCGCGGCGCCGGAACTGGTGCGGGCGGTGAAGGATGGGGCTATCTCCATCAATGCTGCGGCGGCGGTGGCGACGTTGCCGCCTGAGCGTCAGGCCGCGGCCGTGGCCGGTGGCAGGAAGGAATTGCAGCAGGCCGCTCGCGAAGTCCGCCAAGCGAAGGCCCCGCCGCCGCGGGAGGCGGTGCCGGATATTCCTATTGAGAATATTGCGGATTTGCCGGCGGAGGTGGCGCGGTTACGGGAGTTGTTGACCCGGCTGACGGATGAACGGGATCAGTTGAAGAAGAAGGTGATGCATTTGACGGTGGCGCTGGCGGAGGCGCGGAGTGGAGCGGGGGGAGGGGATGATTGAAGGGACGGAGACAGACGCGTTTCAAAATAGGTGTCGGGCTACAAATGCGCTACCCCGGGGCCGCGAATTCGTAGCCCGACACCTCTTTCTCGCGTGATCGAATGACACCTGTTTACTGTGGCCCGTCGCGGCTCAGGGAGTGGCCGATTGCGCCAGCGTGCGCATTTCACGGATGTTGCGAGCCGGAGGCTGCCCGAACATCCGCGCATATTCCCGGGTGAACTGCGTCACGCTTTCATAGCCGACGCCGTGGGCGGCGACGCCGATTGCGGCGCCTTCGGCAAGCATGCGCCGTCGTGCTTCCAGCAATCGAAGCTGCTTCTGGAATTGCAGCGGGGTCAGCGTGGTGATATTGCGGAAATGCGTATGAAACACTGACAAGCTCATGCCTGCGACCTCGGCAAGCGTTTCGATGCGCAAGGACTGGGCATATCCGGCCCTGATCATCTCGACGGCCCGCGCAATCCGCCGGCTATGGCTATCGGACACGCCGAGTACGCGAATGGCGCCGCCATGCCGCCCCGACAGCAACCAGTAATGCAGCTCGCGCACCAACTGGCGGCCCAACACGGCCAGCGATTGCGGCCTGTCTAGCAGCTTGAGCAGGCGCAATGCCGCTTCCGCGACTTCCTCTTCCGTCCGGCTCACCCGCACAGGGATATCCGGCAGTATCGGCGACTCTCCCATTTCGCCGACCAATTCGGTGATCACCGCGGCATCCAGTTCCATCACCAGCGAATAGTAGGGGGCGGCCGCGCTGGCTGCGGTGACCTGGCTCACCGTCGGCACGTCTATCGTGATCAGCAAGGACTCGCCCGCGCCAAAAGTGAAACTGCGGCTGCCCATGCTTACGCGTTTGCCGCCTTGCAGCACCAGGGCCACCAGTGGTTTGGTGATGGCGTACTGCAACGGAGAGGGCGCGGTTTCGCGCAGGATGAACATTCCGTTGATGGGGGTGGATGCGACGCCTGCGCCATTGAAACGCGCGTCGGCATATTGCCGCGCCACCCGCAGCAGGGCCTCGGTCAGTTCGCCATGCCCGGGAATATCGGCCTCCGCGTGGGGGTCTTCATAGGATCGGGCAACTTCTTTCATGTCTTCGCGCAACTAAATATAGGGTTTTCCGCGGATGAACATAGCACCATTCGAGCCTGAATCGGCTTGAGCAAAATAATCGGGCAAGAAATCAAAACAATCGGGCAACCTGCAAGCGCCCATGCTTCCTAAGATCAAAGCTCACCCACTCGGGAGCTTTTTCATGACAACCGTTTCTCTTGTGACCGGCGCCAGCCGGGGTCTTGGCCGCAACACCGCGTTGAGCATTGCCCGCCGTGGCGGCGACGTGATCGTCACCTATCGCGATGGCAAGGACGCCGCGGATGCCGTCGTGGCTGACATCCAGGCGCTCGGCCGCAAGGCTGTCGCGCTGCAACTGGATACCGGCAAAACGTCGTCTTTCCCAGGCTTCGTGATTGCGGTGCGCGCGGCACTCAAAGACACCTGGGGCCGCGATGCGCTTGACCATCTCATCAACAACGCCGGACATGGCGAGATGGCGGACTTCTCCGCCACTACGCAAGCGCAATTCGACGCGCTGTTCGACGTTCACGTCAAAGGGGTGTTCTTCCTGACGCAGTCCTTGCTGCCGGTGTTGGCCGATGGCGGACGCATCGTCAACTTCTCGTCGGGCTTGACCCGCGTGTCCTTTCCTGGTTTCTCGGCCTACGCTGCCGCGAAAGGCGCGGTGGAGACGTTCACCGTGTATCTGGCCAAGGAGCTGGGCAGCCGCGGCATCACTGCAAATGTCGTTGCCCCGGGCGCGATCGAGACCGATTTCCTGGGTGGCGCGGTGCGTGACATCCAGGACTACAACGACGCCTTTGCCAATATGACCGCGCTTGGCCGAGTGGGTGTGCCCGATGACATCGGCCCGATGATCGCCAGCCTGCTAGGCCCGGACAACCGTTGGGTCAACGGCCAACGCATCGAAGTCTCCGGCGGTCAATCGATTTAGGTGCGCACCGTGTCAGAGTTCGGCGAAGCGAAGAACTGCAACGGGTCGAGATCAGAAGTCTCGGAAAGCTTGCTCCCAGCCAGGGGCGGATGGTCCTGGCTTAGGCGATTTCCGGCTTTGCAGTGCGCATGCGGCGCAGTTCGACCACCTGCGCTGCGCCAACAGCCCGAGCGCGCAACTGGCCACAGCCGCCGTCCACATCCTGCCCGGCGCTATTTCTCACCTTGGTCAGCACGCCCCGGCTTTGCAGGGAGCGGACGATCTCGCGGATGCGCTCGGTATCGGGGCGCTGGTAGTCATCCCCTTCGAGACTATTGAAGGGAATGACGTTGAGCACGCCGTACTTGCCCTTGAGCAGACGCACGACGCCATCGAGTTCGTCGTCGCCGTCGTTGATGCCCTTGAGCAGTGTCCATTGATACTGGATCGGATAGTCGGTGTCGCGCGCGTATCTCTCGCCAAGCTCGATCAGTTCTTCCGGCGCAATTTTCGGCGCGCGCGGCAGCAGGTGTGCGCGCAGTTCGGCCTTGGTCGTGTGCAGCGACAGCGCCAGCGCGGGCTTGACGCGTTGTTGCGGCAGGGCCTCGAACACGCGCAGATCGCCCACGGTGGAGAACACGAGATTCTTGTGGCCGATATTGCCTTCGCTGCCGAGCAGGTCGATGGCTTCGAGCACGTTGTCGAGGTTGTGCGCCGGTTCGCCCATGCCCATGAAAACGACTTTCTTCACCGCACGCAGACGCCGCGCCAGCACGACCTGGGCGAGGATTTCCATGCTCGTGACCTGGCGGATCAGGCCGCTCTTGCCGGTCATACAGAAGCGGCAGCCGACCGCGCACCCGACCTGGGTAGAGACGCAGAGTCCGTCGCGCGGCAACAGCACGCTTTCCACCATCTGCCCGTCGGCGAGTTCAACGAGCAAGCGCGAACCGTCGTTGCCGGCGTGCTCGGAGCGGACGCGGACGAGGCCGTCCAGTTCTGCCGTCAAGGCGGGCACGGCGTCGCGCAGCGCGAGAGGCAGAAAGTGCTCGGAGCTCCGGCGTCGCGTGCCGGTGTCGAGCGCTTGCCCTTGCAGCCAGACGCGCAGGATCCGTCCACGATGGACGGGCAGGGCGCCGAGAGCGGCGAGGCGGTTGTCGAAGTCGGAATAGCGCATGGGGGGCGCATTTTATCCTGTGCCTGGAACGGACTGCCAGAGGGTAGATGGTCTCGTTGGCGACTACTGCGGAGATTTTGAAGGTCGATAACTGCTGCGCGGTCTCTTATCGGCCAGAAGCGGTCGTTACGGATTCCCCCAGGCCTCTCCGGCAACGCCGGTTGGGCCGGTGGTCACGCATCGCCGGTGGCCATCGAACCACACGTTGACGCCGACGGCCCTGGCCAGATCTGCCACGCTGCTGCAGGTCGCGGCCGTGGACCGGGCGGCCGCCGGCGGCGCCCTAGTGCTCACCTGCGGTGGTCGTGGTGAACGGTGGCCACGCCGACGCGGCGGCGGCCGGCGGGGCCCTGTTGCGCACGCCTATAGGTGGTCGTGGTGTGGACGGTGGCCATGCCGGCGCGCGTCGGCAGCCCGGCGGCGACCTAATGCGCACGGCTGCAGGTGGTCATGCTGGGCTTGCTGGCCGGCGGATCGGATGCTGCGTGAGGGTCCACATGCTCAAGGGTTTTTATGCGGGTACTTGTCGTTTTCCGTACTCGATAAATCCAGTGTTCATGCGCGTATGCAGAGATTGTCAAGCTGACCCCGAGGATTCCTGCGAGGGAGTGCGCTAGTCGGCGCTCCCCCATAAGTTGACAAGTTCCTTTTCCGTTTTATTCGCGATACTGATTAGATCTCTCAAAAGCTTATCAATGTCCGTGAGCGGGGCCGTCGCCCCATCCCTCTCGCAAGCAGCATGAACCTGCCGCGATCGCGCAAAGGCGCCGTTTCGCCCGAAAAGCCGGTGCCTCGTCCGGCTGAAGAGGGTGGTGTTTGCCTTTTCGTAAGCCGCCATTTCAGCGTGCGTCTTCAGCCGCCGAATGGTGGCGCCCGAATTGGTGTAGGCATGCGTAGTGAATTCATAATGAAGCAAAATCCAGAATTCAAAACATGGTAGCGACCTAATTACTTCGAATGTCGCAAAGCCCGGAGTAGCAGCCTCGGGCCCCTTTCGCAACTTCTTGCTTCTGACTCGATCAACTGCGGCATCGAAAGTAGTATGTCCGTCTCTGTCGATCACGCAATATACGCGATCGTAGTCTCTATCTGCCGCGAATTGCGCAATTGCGGCCTCAACAATGGTCTGTGGTGCGGTTCCCCCAGCCTCTTTGCAGTCCACTATCCTGAAATTGGTTGCGCTAAGACTGAGTGCCTTTTGCACCTCCCTCAGATAATGTGGCTCAGTTTTCTCCCCTTCGCACACAATTAGTACGCGATCATATGATTTGCGTTTAGCACCTTTGCGTTTTAACGAAGCAGAACTTTGAGGCGCTCTCATGCCGACAACTCCAAGCTGCCGAGGAACGGAAGCGCACCGTACCTACCCTGCAGATAGCCTCGCTCCAAACTTTCGGTCCTGCGTGGGCTGAAGTCCGTGAGCGGGTACAGATGCGTCTGATACTCCTTGTCTTTTTCTGCAAACCATATCTGATCCCGTCTCATCTCTTGGGCGTTAAGTAGAGAAGTGTCATGGGTGGTGAAGATGAGCTGCGCACCGCTAACATTCGTTCGGCGGTCGTGGAAGAGATTTAGGAGGTGGCGCACTAAAACTGGATGCAAGCTAGTATCGAATTCGTCGACCACGAGAACACGGCCATTTCGAAGAACATCTAACAGGGCTCCTGCCATGCCAAACATTTTCTGTGTGCCGTCGGATTCTTCTTCTAAAGTGAATCTCGCAGTGTTTCCGCTTTCCGTGTCGTGGTCAATGAAAACCTCGGTAAATTCCTCATTTTCCATACGTTTGGAAAAGAATTCGCGGAGCTCAGTCGGCATGTCTTTAGGCAGGGCGTCGGCTTCAAATTTTCCGCTTTTTAAATCGATCGAAGAAATTCCAAGGTCGGCTGCAGCAAGGAATTCAAGTACGTCGGATTTCTTGTTGTGTTTATTTATTTGCTCAACTGTGTAACCGGTGAACATTGCTCCGCGCGATGCCACGCGTAGCTTATCCTTGAACCAGTCATGCACAGGTTTGAGGGCCGTTGAATTAAGCTGAACGGCCGTCGAAAGAATTAGGGCATCTTCTCTTGTCGACTCAATCCAAGTTTTTTTAGAACCCTTCAATGCGGGGTTGATGTACCAATTCGAACGGTCGTCACCTTTACGATCAATCCAGCGTTGAGGTCGACCCTCGGGATACGCATAAAGCCACTCGGAGTCGACGCGATCCTCCGTCACACTAAAGCCAAATTGATACCGCACCCCGTCAAGGATGAAGGTCAGCTCGAACTCAGACGGAGCATTCCTGAGCGCCTTGTCAAAGGCATGCGCCTGGACCGGAATTTTTTGCCCCGACTTCCGGGCCAACGATCCCATTACGAAGTCGTCGACGAAGTCCAGAGCTCTCACCAGTGACGATTTGCCGGCGGCGTTGGGTCCATACAGCACGGCGCTGTGGAGCAACGCCGGCAGACCCTTGCCCCCTGCGTTCTCTTCAACATGGCCCTGGCGCAAATGCTGATCCGCACTGGCTACAAGGCTGAAAGTCTGTTGTTCCGCGATAGAGCGGAAGTTGGCAACGCTGAACTGTACAAGCATGATTTAGCACCTCTCTTGGTTCAATTATTGCAGATTTTCTGCAAAAAATCCGTTTAATCATGGTGGAGTCAGTCCTTCATCCGTTGGGCGTAGGGCTCGGGAGGGCTTTGGGGGCGTAGTGACCCACGATGTGGGTCGACGCGTTGGTCAGGAGCACTGGGGGAGATCCAAGCTGCCTTTGCTTGGCACAGGCGAATCGGGATGTCAGCGCTATGGGCGCGCAAGCAAAGAAAGGCCGGGAGAGAACAACTACCGAAGTTCTACAGCAAGCCCCTGAAATCCAGCATCTGCACGGGTTCCCGGTTCATAGCGTGCGCCCTAGGCTTTTCAGATTCGGGCGGCTGTTGAGGCGCCCCGATGATGCTGTCGCTCTTGCCCTGGTCCGCACGCGTCGCTAGTTGGGGCGGACGCGTTTATGCGAGCGCGGCGGCCAGGTGCCGGTGGTTGGTCGTGCGGGTAGGGCCGCGGCTGGCAGATGCGGTGGTGTTAGCTGCCAAAACGTCGAACTCCGCTGAACATCCGAATACTCCTCCGCCCGGGCTTACGCGCTCGAGTATGGACTTTCCGGTTACGGTTCGCTGCCGCCAGGTGTTCGCAAGAACCTGGCGCGCGGAAAGCCTCTGCCTCCAGGAATCGCCAAGAAAATGGTGCCAGCCCCGATGTTGGCGCGTCTTCCCGCTTATCCGGGCTACGAATGGAGAGTAGCCGGTGCAGACCTCGTCCTTGTAGCGATCGCCACAGCTGTTGTCGCGGACGTCCTCCTTGGCGTTTTTGATTGATGGCTAACTGAGCGCCATCCAGTGTGGCGGATGGCTGCTATGGGTCGAAAACAGCCATCCAATATCATGCTAATCATCTCCGCGCTGTGGCCAATTTGTCCGTCTTGCTGCGCCACACCTACTATCCGCTGCCGTATACTCCCCCAACTACCGCGCCAACGGTAGTCCCGGAGTGGAAGCCGGGTAAGCTATAGGCGGACAGCCGCCGTTCAGGCGGCATTTTCATGTCCAGCGTCTACGCACGTCCCTATGGGCGGGCCTTGACGGGGGGGCGCTTGCGCACGCCGGGTCCTATAGCTCCGGTCTTCCAACCCTGTCTTGTGCCCGCCCACCCCATTTGGAAGTGGGGAGGCGGGTTCTCCACTCGCTATAGGAGGCAGCCCCATGCTGCACCATCCCCTGACTCAAAACCCCTGGTCGATCGACACCGACCGCGAATCCGGCCCAGTTTCCCTTTCCCATCTCTACCAGATAGACCGCGCCCGCTACGCCATCCAGACCATCGCCCGCATGGTCGGCAATAGCGCGTCCGAACCTGACGCAACGGGCTCGTTGCCCTTGGACGCCTGGACGGTGGCTGCATTGATGGGGGGCGTGGAGGGCCTCTGCGAGCACATGGGCACGTTGACCGACGCCATGTTGGAACAAGCGCTGCAAGATGAGGACAACGCAGGGCTAGACGGCGCAACGCACGACGCGCCGGCGTCGATCCAGTAGCGACGAAGAGGGTGCCCGGCGGCTGGGACAACTGAACTTTCCGGCTGGACGGCGATAAGCGGGTGAGACTCCCTAGTGCCGCCGCTTGCGTCGATCAAGTCATAAAGGAGCAGGCCTGGCTCCCGAAATTGGCCGCCCAGTTGTCCTTGCCGATCCCTGCACCGATTGCCCTGGGGGCTCCGGCGGGCGGCTATCCGTGGCCCTGGTCGGTCTATGGCTGGCTGGACGGCGAGTCGGCATGCGCCGAGGGGATTGCGGACATGGCGGCGTTTGCGCGTTCCTTGGCGGCGTTTCTTGCCGAGTTGCAGCGTGCCGACACGACGGGTGCCCCTGGGCCCGGCCCGCACAATTTCTTCTGGAGTGGCTGGCAATCTGCGACGGTGACACGCGTTCGGCCATCGAAGCGCTTGCCGGCTACCTCGATACCGAGACTGCGCTGGCCGTCTGGGAGGCGGCGTTGGGCGCTTTGGAAGGCGCTCATCACGCTGGCCAAGCGGGATGGCGGCGCCCGCGAGGCGGATGCGTCGCGCCAAACGCTCAGCAGGGTGCTGGACGATGACCAGCAGTGCCGCCTATGACCGCAACCTGTGCGCCGTCCGTGCCCGCCGTTTGCGCAGCCAGATCACCAGGCCGGTCACGCTCAGCGTCGCAACGAAAATCCCCATGAACGACATCAACACGCGCCCCGGCGTGCCCAGCAGCCGGCCGGAGTGCAGCGGCAACTGGGCCTGCATGAAGACGTCGCCCCAGGTGCCTTGGCCCGGCACTTTTTCGCCGACGACCGTACCCGTGTCTCCGTCCAGGTAAAGCACGTCGTTCCCCATGCCGTTCTCATCCCGGTCATCGTCCGGCGTGTAGAACGTCACGCCATAAATGCCGAAGCGCTGCGCATAGAAAAGAGACCCGGCGGGAGCGGTCCAGCCTCGGCGGCGGCCCTCGGCCTCGGCTGCCGCGATAGCCTGCTCGCGACGTAGCAGCGGGTCGGCCAGCTCCCGCTCGCGGCTGCCCTGGCGCGATTGAAACGGGGAGGGCGTGAGCGACGAGAAAACCGACACCAGCGGCTGCATCACTTGCGTTCCCAGGTTCAGCGACACCGAGGTCACGGCCAGCATCAGCAGCAGACCCCATACCCACACGCCGCCCGAGCGATGTACGTCGAAATTGAGCTTGGCGCCGCCCTGGCGCAGCCGGAAGCTCAGCGACTTACGCCAGTTGCGCACATTGGGAAATGAGATACAGAGCGCCAGGAAGCAGTCGACAATCCAGACCGCCGACACCACACCCATCAGCCACACCCCGAATTCGATGCCCCAGCCTTTGGGAAGGTGCATGGTGTAGTGCAGCTTGTAGAGAAAGGGCAGCAAGTTCTCGCGCGACAGCGATATTTGGCCCCACTGCCGCTGCCCCTGGATCTGGCCGGTGGCCGGGTCCACCGCCAGTTGATTGAAGCCGAGGACGTACGGCGCGCCGGTGGCGGGATCGATGCGCGCGGCGACCCCTAGCATCGCCGTATGGCCGGGCTCCAGCGTTAGCGGCACAAAGCTGACCCGCAAGCGCGGATCGGCCGCCTCGATCCGGCGCGCCAACTCCAAAGGAGCAAGCGCACTGGCCGCCGCGCCGGAGGCGGCCACGTACAGCTTGGGATTGGCCCACTCGTCGAGTTCGTGATTCCAGGCGATCACGGCGCCGGTCAAGCCGGCGACGAACAGGAAACCCGCGATGAACAGGCCGCACCAGCGGTGCAGCACCACCATCGCGCCACGCATGCCGCCGCGCATCAGAACTGGTAGCGTGCCGACAGCGTCACATTGCGCGGCTCGCCATAGACGTTGCTCGGAAAGCTCACATTGCCGGACAGCGCGTTGTAGTACTTCTTGTCGAAGATATTGTTGATGTTGAGCTGCACATCCAGTTTCGGCGTCGCCTGCCAACCCACCACCAAGTCGGCCAGGGTGTAGGCGTTTTGGGTGATGCGGAATGGCACGCCGCTCGTGGTGCCCTGGTTGTAAATGGAGCCCTGGCGGTAGACCGAGCCGCCGATGCGCCAGCCCTGCAGGGCGCCAGACAGCCGGTACATCGTCGACAGCTTGAACAGGTGTCGCGGCGTGTCGGTGTCGAACAACTCGCCCACATTGTCGGGATTCGCATCCTTGCGATAGCGCGCAATGGCCACCGTGTAGCCCAGACTCACCTGCCAGTTGGGGGTGATGGCGCCCTGCAGCTCAAACTCCACGCCCTGGCTGCGCACCTCGCCTGCGGCCGAATAGCAGGCGACAGCCGGGTAGCCGGCGCATTGGGTCTGATCGGTGCTGCGGAAGGCACGGTTTTTCTGATCCATGCGGAACAATGCCGCCGACGCATTCAGCGCGCCATCGAAGTATTCGCCTTTGATACCGATTTCATAGTTTTGACCGATCACCGGATCCAGCAGATTGTTGCTGGCATCCATGTAATTTTGAGGCTTGAAGATGTCCGTGTAGCTGGCGTAGACCGAGTGCTGGTCGTTCAAGTCGTAGACGATGCCGGCGTACTTTGTCAGTTGGTTATTGATGCGGTAGCGGTTATGCGCACTGACGGAAGGCGTATTGGCGGTAAAGCTCGGATACGTGTTGACGGTGTCGTTGTAGTCGAACCAGTCCAACCGTCCGCCCAATATCAGTTTCAGCCTGTCGGCCAGGTTCAGGCGGGTGGTGGCGTATAAGCTCTGCTGGGTGATGTCGGCGTCCATCCAGTCCCGCAGCGGGATGTTGGGATTGGCGACGGCGCTGGGGTCGAAGTCGTAGAGATCCAGGTCGTCATAGAGAACCACGCCTTGGCGGCTGTTGCCGTCGAAGTCGACGTTACGGTAGCTGGCGCCCAGCACCAGCTCATGCGTGCGGCCCAGCAATTCAAAGGGACCGTTGGCATACAGGTCCACGCTGCTCTGCTTTTCCTTATGGGCGTTGCGCGCGCCTAATTGGCGGTATTTATCGGTGGCGACGTTGTAATTGAGGTAATGACCCAGCATGTCGACCTCGGCCTGCGCGTAATAGGCCGAGAGATGTGTACGCCAGCCATTGTCGAATCTGTGATCGAGCCCCACGAAGGCCGAGGTGGTGTTCTTGTTCCAATGTTCCCAGTCATTGGCATACGACGTGGACCGAGGCAGATCCAGATCGCCGCCGTCGCGGGCCACGGGCAAGCCGGTGAAGCCATTGCCGTGCAGCCTGCTCTCTTGATGCAGCGCGCTGAGCGTGAGCGTCGTGGAGGCAGTCAGATCCTTTTCCAGTATCCCGTAAAAAGTCTGGCCACTGCTGTTTTCGCCGCGCTTGTAGCTTCCATAATCCTGAGTGGCGATCACGGCGCGGCCGCGCAGGCTGCCGTCCTCGGATAGCGGCCCGGAGGCGTCCAACTCGGCTCTATAGTGGTCCCAACTGCCGGCGCTCACGTCGGCGGACACCTGCGGCACATCGGTCGGCCGCTTGCGCACCAGGTTGATGGCAGCCGACGGATTCCCTGCGCCCTGCACCAGTCCGGTGGCGCCACGCACGATCTCCACGCGGTCATAGATCGCCATATCCGTGGACAACAGGTCCTGCGACAGGTTAGAGCTGTCCAGGCTCACGGGCAGGCCGTCGAACATGATGTTGTCCACATACATGCCGCGCGCATAAAAGGAAGCGCGCTCCGGCCCGAAGCGCCGGTACGTCAGACCGGGGGCAGCCTGCACCACGTCGTTGATCGTCTGCAGGTTCTGATCCTTGATGCGTTCGCTGGTAATGACGGTGACCGACTGCGGCGTCTCGCGCATGGACAGGTTGAGCCGGGTGGCCGTGCTCATGCTGCTGGTGGTGTACGAATCGGTGCCCTCGGTAGTGCCGTCGGCCACCGTTGTGCCGGTTACCGTGACCATGGGCAGCGTGGCGGCGTCGGATGCGACGGGCGCGAGCGTGTCGTCGACTCGCAGCACGAACGCGCCATTGTCCAGTTGCACGGCCCGCAGGCCGCTACCGGCAAGCAAAAGGCTCAGCGCGCCGGCGGCGGGATGGCGGCCGTTCACGCCGGCCGTGCGCTTGCCTTTGGTTTGCTCGGCGGTAAAGGTCAGCATGATGTTGGCCGTGCTGGCCAACTGGCGCAGAGCTGGAGCCAGCGGCCCGGCGGCAATCCTGAATTCGACCGCGGCGGTTCCTGCTGCGGGAGGCGCGGCGCCTTGCGCCAGCACGGCGGCCGGAACGCCGGCCGCGAGGGCGGCGGTCAGCGTCAGGGCGGCAAACGCCGTAGATGATTGGTAAGGGCGCCCCGAATCGTGGGCGCGGTGCTGGTTCGGCATGTTCTTCCTCTGGATTGGACCTCCGAAATTTCCGGTCCCTCTCAGGTAGGTGCCGCGAACATGCCAATCGGGCAGTCAATTCGGAAAATTTTTTTCCAGGCGTCAATCGGCCGGTATGATCGTCGCCCAGTAGCGGGTGCGCCATTGCACGCGTACCGGCAGCACGCTGGGCAGCGTAGCCAGGATCCGGTCCGTGTCCGCCAAGGGAAAGACACCCGAAAGGCGCAGCCCCGCGATTTGCGGATCGACGCGCAGCACGCCCGTCCGATAGCGATCCAGTTCGGCAGCGAACTCGGCCAGCCGCTGCTCGTCAGCCACGAGCTGACCCCGCGTCCATGCGTCGGTCTGCTCACTGATCGAGCGCGGCGCCTCGACGGCATCGCGGCTGAACCCGGTCTGCTGGCCGGCGTGCAGCACGCTCGCACTGCCGGACCCGGCCCAGGGAGAGACTTCCACTGCGCTTTCCAGAACCGCCACGCTGGTCCGTCCAGCGTGCTGCCTGACGGTGAACCGTGTACCCAGCGAACGGATGCTGCCTTCCGCGGTCACCACCGACAGTGGCCGCGGATCGGCCAGCCCCGGCCCGTGGCGAGTCGCAATCATGATCTCGCCCGCCACCAGCAGGATTCGGCGCTGGTTCGCATCAAAGCGCACATTTGCCGCGCTATCCGTGTTCAGCGTCAGCCGGGTACCGTCCTCTAGTGTGAAGTCGCGTTGCTCACCCGTGTTGCTGCGGTAGTCGGCCGTGCGGGCCTGCCAGGTGTCAGTGCGCGAAGCGAGCAGCCCGGCGCCGGTGGCTATCCCTCCCCACAGGAGCATTCGGGTGACCCGTCGGCGGGCGGTGGAGGAGGGTTGATCGGCCGTGGCGTAGGACGACAAGGCCGCGTAAGCCGGCGCGCGCTCCAGCGATTTCATCCGGCCCATGACGGATTCGACGTGTTGCCAGGCGGCCTCATGATCGACATGCGCCTGGCGCCATTGGCGCCATTGGCGTTGCTGTTCATCGCCAGCCTCTCCGGACATCAGCAGGGTGAGCCAGTCCGCGGCAGCATCCGCAATGGCCCGGCTGATGACCCGGCCGCTGGGCAGCGTCAGCGTGTCTCTATTGGAGGCCATGCGTCAGACCGCCAGCGCGAACATGCATTCGCGGTTGGCCCGGGTCAGATATTGTTTTACCGAACTGGTCGAAGTCCCCAACCGCTCGGCGATCTCGGCGTAGCTCAGTTCGATCAAGTGCGCCAACAGAAAGGCTTCTCGAACCTTGGGCGGCAGGCCATCGAGCACGCGGTCGATCTGTTGCAGGCTCTCGACGGCCATGAGCTGCGCTTCCGGCGAGGGGGCCACTTCTTCCGGCAGGAGGGCGAGGGCTTCGAGGTAAGTGGTTTCGAGCAACTGCCGGCGGTGGCGGTGTGCGAGGAGCCGACGGGCGACCGTCGCCAGGAATGGGCGGGGCTCGCGGATCTCGACAGCCGAGGTTTTGCGGTCCAGCAGGCTCAGAAAAGTGTCCTGCGCCAGGTCGGCCGCGGCGAACGTGTCGCCTACGCGCCTGCGCAGCCAACCCTGAAGCCACGTGCTGTGCTCGACATACAGCCCGGCCAAATCATCGGTAATAGGTGGATCCCGGCCGGGCATGGGGAGAGAGTAGGAGAGAGATAATAGTCAAATGAGAAGTGATCTCATTGTACACAACCGGACTCATCGATTCGGCAGGGTGGCGTTGGCACAGGCCCGCAGCCCCAAAGGAGGCGAGGATCGAATGCCGAAGCACGAATAAGGGATAACCCTTAACGCTGGAATGTACGAATAAAATTCCTGAATGACTGGGAATTTATATCGTTTTGAGGAACAGCACCTGGGGCCTTGTAATGCGTGTTCGCTTAACGCCGTTCGCGCATTTACCCAGCAGACTTCCTCATGAATTCCATCGGATACCGCATTCTTCCCCGTTCCGCCCCGGCCGTTTCTTCCGAGGTGCTGGCCGGTTTCGCCGCCATCGGCTCGGCCCAGATCAGCGACTGCATGAATCGCCTGTACGGCGTCGGCGGGCTCCGTCCGCTGCACGCCGGCACCCAACGCACGGTCGGCCTGGCGCTGACCGTCAAGACCCGGCCGGGTGACAACCTGATGATCCACAAGGCGATTTCGCTGGGCGGCGCGGGCGATGTGATCGTGGTGGACGGCGCCGGTGACACCAGCAACGCGCTGGTGGGCGAGTTGATGATGATGGATGCGCAGTCGCGCGGCATCGAAGGCTTTGTGATCGATGGCGCGGTGCGCGATCTGGATGTGTTCGCGCAAGGGCAGTTCGGCTGCTTCGCGCGCGCCGTATCGCACAAGGGGCCGTACAAGGATGGTCCGGGCGAGATCAATGTGCCGGTGTCGGTGGGTGGCCAGGTGGTCAATGCGGGCGACGTGGTGGTGGGTGACGCCGATGGCGTGGTGGTGATTCCGGCGGAGCACGCCGAGGCGGTGCTGGCCCTGGCGCAGAAGAAGGAGGCCGACGAGGCGGTGGCCAAGGAGAAGCTGCGCGCGGGCACCTACACCAAGCCGTGGCTGGAGAAGACCATCGCCGAGAAGACGGGGGCCGCGCAATGACGCAGACCCAGGCCCAGGCCCAGCAATCCACCAGCATCGTCGCCGACCGCATCAAGCGCATCAAGCTGTCGCCCAGCGTGGCGGCGCGCGCCATCATCGCGGAGCTGCGCGAGCAGGGCCGCCGCATTATCGACCTGACGATCGGCGAGCCGGATTTTTCCACGCCGGTGCATATCCGGCAGGCGGCGACCGCCGCCATGAACCGGGGCGAGACCAAGTATCCGCCGGCCCAGGGCACGGTGGCGCTGCGCCGCGCGGCTGCTAAGCACTTGCTGGAGGCCACGGGCGTGGAGTATCCCGTGGGCCGCATCATGGTCAGCACAGGCGCGAAGCAGGTGATTTTCAATGGCCTGGCCGCGACGCTGAACGATGGCGACGAGGTGCTGATTCCGGCGCCGTTCTGGGTGTCGTACCCGGACATGGTGCTGGTCAACGGCGGCGTGCCGGTGGCGGTGGAGACTTCGCCGGCGACCGGCTACAAGGTGACGCCGGAGGCGCTGGAGCGGGCGATCACGCCGCGCACCAAGTGGCTGATGATGAACGCGCCCAGCAATCCGACCGGCTCGGTCTACACTGCCGACGAGCTGCGCGGGCTGGCGCAGGTGCTGGAACGCCATCCGCAGGTCTGGCTGATGACGGACGATATCTACGCGCGCCTGAATTTCACCGGCGAGCCCACGGTGCATCCGCTGCAGGTGGCGCCCGGACTGGCGGCGCGCACGCTGGTGGTCAATGGCGTATCCAAGGCCTATGCGATGACGGGCTGGCGCATCGGCTACGGCGCGGGCCCCGAGGAATTGATCAAGGCCATGGCCATCCTGCAATCGCAGAGTACGTCGGGCGCGTCGTCGGTGAGCCAGGCGGCTGCGCTGGAGGCGCTGTCGGGCCCGCAGGACTGCGTGGCGGAGTTCGCCAAGGTGTTCCGCCAGCGCCGCGATCTGGCGATTGCCGAGCTGTCGGGCACGCCGGGCCTGGACATCGTCGTGCCGCAGGGCGCGTTCTACGTGTTTCCGGATTGTTCGGGCCTGCTGGGCAGGAAGACGCCGGCCGGCGACCTGATCGCGACCGATACGGACCTGACGCATTATCTGCTGCGCGAGGCGGGCGTTGCCGTCATCGACGGCCATGCCTATGGCGCGCCGGGCACGTTCCGGCTGTCGTTCGCCGCGTCGCTGGACGATATCAAGCAGGGCTGCTCCGCCATCCGCGAGGCCTGCGCCAAGCTGGCTTGAGGCCGGCTCTCCACTTTTATTCCATGTAGACGCCTCCTCAAGGGGGCGCCATTTCCAAGTCAGTTCACCACAACAAGGGGAATCAACCATGAAACGCCACACTCTCTACGCCGCCTGCCTGGGCCTGGCCTCGCTGCTCATGGGCGCCGCCGCCCAGGCCGACCAGGTGGACGACATCAAGGCGCGCGGCGAGCTGGTCTGCGGCACGCTGGGCACGTCGCAGCCGTTCAGCTTCCAGGACGGCGCCACGCGGCAGCTCGTGGGCTACGACGTGGACGTCTGCAAGCTGGTGGCGGATAAGCTCGGGGTGAAGGTGAACTACAAGCTTTTGTCGGTGGCGGCGCGGGTGCCGGAACTGAACGAGGGGCGGGTGGACATCCTGGCCGCCAACCTGGGTTATTCGCCGGACCGCGCGCAGCAGATCGCCTTCAGCCACGCTTATTACGTCAGCCCGCAGAAGCTGCTGGTGCGCAAGGATTCGGGCCTGGACTCGATCGAGTCCCTGAACGGCCGCCGCGTCGGCGCCACCAAGGGGTCGAGCTCGGAGCGCGAGATCAAGCGCATTCTGGATAAGTCGCAGGTGATCGGCTATGGCGACAGTTCGGCCACCTATCTGGCCTTGCAGCAGAAGAAGGTGGACGCGCAGTTCGCCTCCGAACTGGTGCTGGTGCGCCTGGTGCTGCAAAGCCCGCCCACGGCGCCCGTCAGCGTGATCGCCAAGCCGGTGTTCGACGAGCCCTGGGGCCTGGGCGTGCGCAAGTCGGAGCCGCGTTTCCTGGAGGTGGTGAACCAGGCGCTGGACGAGGCGGAAAGCTCGGGCGCGGCGGCCAAGCTGTTCGATAAGTGGTTCGGTCCCGACACGCCGTACAAGCTGGAGCGCGGCTTCAAGATCGGTCCCATCGCCGGCTGACCATGAACCTGCTTGACGCTACCCAATACCAGTTGCTGTTGAGCGGCATGGCGGTCACGGTGCAGTTGTTCCTGGTCGCCTGGGTCATGGCGTTCGCGATCGCGGTGACGCTGGTGGTGGTGCGCGCCACCGACCTGGCGCCATGCCGCTGGCTGGTCGACGCCTATGTGGAATACCACCGCAACGTGCCTTTGCTGGTGCAGGTGCTGTTCTGGTATTTCGGCATGCCCGAGCTGCTGCCGGAGGGTTTCCGCATGTGGCTCTACCAGCACAACGCGGAAATGTCGCTGGCGGCGATCGCGCTGGCGCTGGGGTCGGCCGCCTATATCGCGGAAGACATCCGCAGCGGCCTGCGCGCCATACCCGGTACGCAGTTCGAGGCGGCGCGGGCCCTGGGCGCCAGCTACCTGCAATGCATGCGCTTCGTGATCGTGCCGCAGGCCTTGCGCATTTCCATCCCGCCGCTGGTCGGCCGCGCGCTGCTGCTGTTCAAGAACACCAGCGTGGCCATGGCCATCGGCGTGATGGAGCTGACCTACCAGGCCCGCGAGATCGAGAACGAGACCTATCGCACCTTCGCCACTTTCGGCGCCGCCACCATCATGTACCTGCTGGGATCTTTCCTGATCATGCTCATCGGATCGCGCATCTACGACCGCTATCGCCTGAACCGGGGAGGCCACGGTGCTTGACGTCCTGTCCCAATACTGGCCCACGCTGCTGGTGGGCCAATACCCCAACGGCCCGCTGGGCGGGCTGGCGCTCACCCTGATCCTGGCGGCCTGCGGCCTGGCGCTGTCGCTGCCGCTGGCGCTGTTGATCGCGCTGGCCCGCGTCAGCCCCTATGGCTGGCTGCGCACGGCCAGCAAGGCGCTGGTCAACGTGGTGCGCGGCATGCCGCTGCTGATGCTGATTTTCTGGGCGTACTTCGTGGTGCCCAAGCTGACGGGGCAGGTGGTCAGCGGCTTCTGGACGCTGATCTTTGCGTTGGTGGTTTATGAAAGCGCCTATCTGTCGGAAGTGATCCGCTCGGGGATCGAGGCGGTGCCGCGCGGCCAGATCGAGGCTTCGCGCTCGCTGGGCGTGGGCTACTGGACCACGATGCGCCGCGTGGTGCTGCCGCAGGCGCTGTTCAACGTGCTGCCCAGCATGACCAGCCAGTTCGTGTCCACGATCAAGGAGACCTCCCTGGGCTACGTCATCAGCGTGAATGAACTGACTTTCGCGGCCAACCAGGTCAACAACCTGGTGCTGACCAAGCCGCTGCAGGTGTTCGGCATCCTGGCCATCATCTATTTCCTGGTGTGCTTCAGCCTGAGCCGCGGCCTGAGCTGGCTGGACCTGCGCATCCGCCGTTCGCGCGCCATGGCCTAGGGCCTGTGCAAGGCTCGATTTAGGGTGAACAGGCCCTCAAGGAATAAAAAGTGATCAATCTAGAAAAAGTGAACAAGTGGTACGGCGCGCACCATGTGCTGAAGGACGTGGATCTTTCGGTGGCGCGCGGCGAGGTGCTGGTGGTTTGCGGTCCGTCGGGTTCCGGCAAGTCCACCATGATCCGGACCATCAACCGCCTGGAGCCCATCGAGCAGGGGCGCATCCTGATCGACGGCGCGGACATCTACGCCAAGGGCACCAACCTGAACGCGCTGCGCCAGAAAATCGGTTTCGTATTCCAGCAGTTCAATCTGTTTCCGCACATGAGCGTGCTGGAGAACGTGATCTTCGCGCCCGTCAGCATTTGCAAGCAGCCGCGCAAGCAGGCGGTGGAGCTGGCGCGCGGCCTGCTGGCGCGGGTGGGCCTGGAGCACAAGATCGACGCCTATCCGGGATCGCTGTCCGGCGGCCAGCAGCAGCGCGTGGCGATTGCGCGGGCGCTGGCCCTGCAGCCGCCGGTGATGCTGTTCGACGAGCCCACCAGCGCGCTCGATCCGGAGATGGTGGGCGAGGTGCTGCAGGTGATGAAAGGTCTGGCCAAGGATGGCATGACGATGGTGTGCGTGACCCATGAAATGGGTTTCGCGCGCGACGTCTGCGACCGGGTCGTGTTCATGGACGGCGGCGAGATCCTGGAGATGGACACGCCCGAACGCTTCTTCAGCGCGCCGTCGCATCCGCGCGCGCAGCGCTTCCTGGCCGATATCCTGCATCCGCGCGGCTGAGCGGCCGGGGATGAGGCGGCGGCGATGTTAATGTGAGGGTTTCCATGCGTTTCGCATCGACCGCCGCGATGTACACCCTCAAACAGCTAGAGGCTTTTTACTGGAGTTCCGAACTGGGCAGCTTCAGCGCGTCTTCCCGCAAGCTGCACACCACCCAGTCGGCGGTCGCCAAGCGGGTAGGGGAGCTGGAGGCCTTCGCCGGTTCGCCGCTGTTCGAGCGACGCGCCAAGAAGCTGATCATGACCCCGCAGGGCCGCAAGCTGTTCGAGCTGGCGCGCGAAATGCTGGACCTGAACAGCCGCATCGTGCAGAACATGGCGGATCCGGCCAGCTTCGAGGGCGTGGTGCGGCTGGGGGTGACGGAACTGGTCGGCATGACCTGGCTGGCGCGGCTGGTCAGCCAGATCAGCCTGCGCTATCCGCGCGTGCAGTTGATGCCCGAGATCGACGGCGGCATCACGCTGTACGAAAGGCTGGAGCAGGACGAACTGGACCTGGCCATCATGCCGGGGCCGTTCTGGGGATACCAGTACGATTGCGTCCACCTGGGGGCGGTCACCAATGTCTGGATGGCGAGCCCGTCGCTGGACATCGATTTCTCGGCCCGCCTGACGCCGCAGGACCTGGCGCCGTATCCGGTGATTTCTCAGCCCACCAATTCGGCCCTGTCGCATCTGTATGACGCCTGGTTCGCCGAACAGGGCCTGCCGGTCAAGCGCGTGCTGACCTGCAACAGCCTGGGAATGATGGCGCAATTGACGATGCTGGGCCTGGGCATCAGCTACCTGCCGGGCGCGTATTTCGCGCCGCTGGTGGAGCGCGGCGCGCTGTGCCGTTTGAACGTGCAGCCCGACCTGCCCACCATCAACTACTACGCCGTGCACAAGAAGAACCTCGTCAACCCGGTCGTGTCCCGGGTGATCGACATCGCGCGCGAGGAATGCGCCTTCGAAGTGGCGGGGGCCTTCCTGCCCCACGTGCCGCCGGCGGCCAGGCCGCCCGAGCGCTAGCCTCGGGCCGGCTGTCCGCGCCTTCCTGTGTACCGGTTCAGCCGCAGCGGATCGCGGTCATGACGTCCTTGTCGTCCACGATCAGGTTCAGGCGGGTGGCGTTGTATTCCATGGTCACCACCTGGCCCGGGCGCAGCATGCGCGCGGTGGCGCTGCCGCTGCGCGTGCGCAGGTCTTCCATGACCGAGGGCGTGGCCTGCTGGCCGATCTGCGATTGCAGCGCCGTGGCGTCGCAGGTCTTGCCGCCGTAGCCGGAGGCGCTGGACAAGCCGCCGGACGAGGAGCCGGAGGCGGTTTCGGAGGGGGACGACGCGCTGGAGGAGCTGGAGGCCGGGGCGCTGGATGAACGCGGGGCGCCGGTATTGGCGCATGCGGTCAGGCTGGCGACCAGCAGGAAGGGGATCAGCTTGCGGATCATGTAAAGCTCCTTACAACAACGCGACAAAAAAAACCATGATAGACCACGCGGGACGCGCTGTGAGCGGGCGGCCCGCGGCCGGCCTCGCCGTTCGCCGATGCACGCGATTTTTGCGTTGACACCATAGTTTCATGAATATATATTGATGAAACTGTAGTTTCATAAGTGTGATCGTCATGACCTCGATGTTGCAGGAACGCATTCTTGCCCAGCAGGACAGCTTTACGGAGAGCGAGCAGCGGCTCGCGCGCGCGACCCTGGAGTGCCTGGGCAATATCGCGGCCTATTCGGGTGCCGAACTGGCGCAGAAGGCGGGCGTGTCCAAGGCCACGGCCGGCCGGTTCTTCCGGCGCCTGGGCTACGAGAATTTCAATGAAGTGCGGGCCCAGGCGCGCGACGAGTCCGACCGCGGGTCGCCCCTGTACGAAATGGCCGGCGTGCGTCCGCCCGACGCCACCGGCGATGCGCTGGCCGCGCACCTGGCCACGGACCTGCAGAACCTGGCGCAGACCTTCGAACGGCTGGACAGCCGCGACGTCGAGCGCGCGGTGGAGCTGTTCGCCGGCGCGCGCCGCATCTGCATCGCGGGTTTTCGCAACGGCCGGGTGCTGGCGCAGTACGCCTGGGCGCTGTTGACGCAGTTGCGCGACGGCGTCGCGCTGGTGCCGGGCGCGGGGCTGAACCTGGCCGAGGACCTGGCCGACCTGGGGCCCGGCGACGTGCTGCTGGTGATGGATTTCCGCCGCCGGGTCACCTTGCTCAAGCCCATCGTCGACCATGCGAATCGCGTCGGCGCCAGGGTGGTGGTGCTGACCGATCCCACGGCGACCGAACTGCCGGCCCGCTCGGACCTGGTCCTGCGCTGCGTCAATACCGGCGCGGCGGTATTCGACTCCTACGTCGCCGCCACCAGCGTGATCAACCATTTGTGCTCGGCCCTGGCGCGCAAGCTCGGAGCGGCCGCGCGCGAACGCCTGCAGAACATCGAACGGCTGCACGAACACTACGGCGACTTGCATCGCTGAACCTCAAGAGGAGACTGACTTGACCCCCCCGATTCCGAACATCCGGCTGCAGTACGCGCCGAATCCCGCTTTCGATCCCGCCGCGCCTTACGGCCGGCGGCAGCTCGACGTGCTGGGCGGCGCGGCCTACGAGCGCGCGCAGTCCCAGATCCGCCGCTGGCCCGGCTACCAGCCCACGCCGCTGCGCGAGCTGTCCGGGCTGGCGCGGGCGGCCGGCGTGGCGGGCATCCGCTACAAGGACGAAGGCGGCCGCTTCGGACTGGGCAGCTTCAAGGCGCTGGGCGGGGCCTATGCGGTCAGCCGGCAGTTGCTGCGCGAGCTGTCGGCGCGGCTGGGACGCGACGATCTGTCGGTCGACGATCTGCTGTCCGGGCAGTACCGCGAGTTGACGCAAACCATGACGGTGACCTGCGCGACCGACGGCAACCACGGCCGCTCGGTGGCCTGGGGCGCGCAGCGCTTCGGCTGCCAGTGCGTGATCTATGTCCATGCGACGGTCAGCGAAGGCCGCAAGCGCGCGATCGAGCAATACGGCGCGCAGGTCGTGCGCACGCCGGGCAATTACGACGATTCCGTGCGGCAGGCGGCCGAGGACGCGGCCCGGCTGGGGCGCTACGTGGTGTCGGACACCTCCTATCCCGGCTATATGGAGGTGCCCAAGGACGTAATGCAGGGGTACGCGGTGATGGCCGACGAAGCGCTGCGGCAGTGGGGCGAGGCAGGCGGGGGCGAGCTGCCGACGCATGTGTTCCTGCAGGGCGGCGTGGGCGGGCTGGCCGCCGCGGTGTGCGCGCATTTCTGGGAACGATTGGGCGAACGCCGTCCGCGCTTCATCGTGGTGGAGCCGGACAAGGCGGCCTGCCTGTACGAGAGCGCCCGCGCCGGCAAGCCGGTGGCGGTGCACGGCGACCTGGATACGGTGATGGCGGGCCTGGCCTGCGGCGAGGTGTCGCTGCTGGCATGGGAGGTGTTGCACCCGGGCGCGCAGGCTTTCCTGACGGTCGACGACGAAGCCGCTCTCGAGACGGTGCGCCTGCTGGCCAGCGGCAAGTATGGCGACGCGCCCATCGTTGCGGGCGAATCGGCGGTGGCGGGGCTGACCGGCTGCCTGGCGGCGCTGGCCGATCCGGCGCTGCGGGACGCGCTGGGGCTGGACGCGGGCAGCCGCGTGCTGGTGTTCGGCAGCGAAGGCGCGACCGACCCGGAGCTCTATCAGCGCATCGTCGGCAAGAGCGCCGCCCAAGTCGAAGCCGCCGCCGAGGCCGCGGCATGACTGGCGCCGCGCTGGAAACAGGTCTTGCGGCGGCGCGCATCGACGGCGCCCGGCTGCTCGGGCGCATCGCCGACCTGGCGCAGGTCGGCGCCATCGAAGGCGGGGGCGTGTGCCGCCTGGCGCTGACCGATGCCGACCGGCAGGGCCGCGACCTGGTGGTGCGCTGGATGCGCGAACTGGGCCTGGCCGTGGCCATCGACGGGATAGGCAACGTGGTGGGCCTGCGCGCGGGCCGAGAGGACGGCCCGCCGGTGATGACGGGCTCGCACATCGATACGGTGCGCACCGGCGGCCGCTATGACGGCAACCTGGGCGTGCTGGCCGGGCTGGAAGTGGTCGCGGCCTTGAACGACGCGGGCATCGTCACGCGGCGGCCGGTGGCGGTGGCTTTCTTCACCAACGAGGAAGGCGCGCGCTTCGCGCCCGACATGATGGGCAGCCTGGTGTTCCAGGGCGATATGCCGCTGGCGGACGCACTGGCCACGGTCGGCATAGACGGCACGTCGGTGGGGGAAAACCTGGCCCGCATCGGTTACGCCGGCACGGCGCCCACCGGCAACAACCGCGTCCACGCCTTCGTGGAACTGCACGTAGAGCAGGGGCCGGTGCTGGAGCACGAGGATTACACCATCGGCGCGGTGACGGGAGTGCAGGGCATCCACTGGATCGAGTTCACCGTGCAGGGGGTGTCCAACCATGCCGGCACCACGCCGATGGGGTTGCGCCACGATGCCGGCATCGTCGCCGCCCGCATCGCCTGCTACGCGCGCGGCCTGACGCGCGAGATGGGCGGCGGGCAACTGGCGACGGTGGGGCAGGTCGAGCTGTTCCCGAACCTGATCAACGTCATTCCCAACCGCGCGGCGTTCACGCTGGACCTGCGCAACACCGACGGCGCGGCCTTGCAGGAGGCGATCGCGCGCTGCATGGAGTTTGCGGCGAAGGCCGCGGCGGAGGAGGGCGTGGAGCTGGCGCATCGGGTGCTGGCCGACTTCGCGCCGGTGGCCTTCGACGAGGGCATCGTGGGCCGGGTCGAGGCGATCGCGCGGCAGCGGGGGCACCGCGTGCGGCGCCTGCCCAGCGGCGCCGGGCACGACGCCCAGATGCTGGCCCGCATGTGCCCGACCGGCATGGTGTTCGTGCCCAGCGTGGGCGGCCTGTCGCACAACGTCGCGGAATTCACGCATGACCACGATATCGAGGCGGGCGCCGGCGTGCTGCTGGATGTGATGCTCGAACTCGCAGAACAATGAAACCGTAGGAGACTGAACATGTCACGCATCATCAATGTCGCGGCCGCGCAGCTCGGGCCGATCCAGCGCAGCGACACGCGCCGCGACGTCGTCGAGCGCCTGCTCGCGCACCTGCGCCAGGCCCACGCCATGGGCTGCCAGTTGGTCGTGTTTCCGGAGCTGGCGCTGACCACTTTCTTTCCGCGCTGGTATATGGAGGATCCGGCCGAGATCGACGCCTTCTACGAAAGCCAGATGCCGGGACCGGAAACCCGTGTGTTGTTCGACACCGCGCGCAAGCTGGGCATCGGCTTTTACCTGGGCTACGCGGAACTGGCGGTCGAGCGCGGCGTCAGGCGCCGCTTCAATACGTCCATCCTGGTGGGCCAGGACGGCGAGATCATCGGCAAGTACCGCAAGGTGCACCTGCCCGGCCATGCCGAGAACGAGCCGTGGCGCGCGTTCCAGCATCTGGAGAAGCACTATTTCGAGCCCGGTGCATCGTTCGGCGTCTGGCGCGGCTTCGGCGGCGTGATGGGCATGGCGCTGTGCAATGACCGCCGCTGGTCGGAGACCTACCGGGTGATGGGCCTGCAAGGCGTGGAAATGATCATGCTGGGCTACAACACGCCGGTGCACAATCCGCCCGCGCCGGAGCACGACGATCTGTCCATGTTCCACAACCATCTGGTGATGCAGGCGGGCGCCTATCAGAACGGCACCTGGGTGGTGGGCGTGGCCAAGGCCGGGAAGGAAGAGGGCTGCGAGATGATAGGCGGCAGTTGCATCATCGCGCCTTCGGGCGAGATCGTGGCCGCCTGCTCGACCAAGGGCGACGAGCTGGCGATCGCGCGCTGCGACCTGGATCTCTGCCTGTCCTACAAGAGCACGACTTTCAATTTCGAGCGGCACCGGCGTCCCGAGGCCTACGGCCTGATCACGGAACGCAGAGGTGCGTTGGAACCCGCGCCGGAGGTGGCGATCACCGCCTGACCTGCGGCGCGGCCAGCGCGGGCGGCCTGCCGGCCGTCCGCAGAACCGGTCCGGACGTTTCCTTCCCATAAAACCTAGATGCGGGCGCACAGCGCGCCTGCAGGGGAGCGTTCGGCCTAGAAAAACAGACCCCAAGGTGAAAATATGGACCAGTCAGTCGAGAGCATTGCGGCTCCCTCGGTAGCCGCGGACAAGGACCCCCTGGCGGCGCGGGACGATGCGCTGTACCGGAAAGTGGCGTGGCGCCTGCTGCCGTTTCTGATGGTGTGCTACATCGCGGCCTTCCTGGACCGCGTGAACGTCGGCTTCGCCAAGCTGCAGATGCTGGACGACCTGAAGTTCAGCGAAACGGTGTACGGCCTGGGCGCGGGCATCTTCTTCATCGGCTACTTTCTGTTCGAGGTGCCGAGCAATGTGCTGATGCACCGCATCGGCGCGAAGAAGACCCTGGCGCGCATCATGATCCTGTGGGGCTTGATCTCCGCGGCCATGGCGCTGACGCAGACGCCGACGCAGTTCTACATCCTGCGCTTCCTGCTGGGGGCGGCCGAGGCCGGCTTCTATCCGGGCATCATTCTCTACCTGACCTACTGGTTCCCGTCGAACCGGCGCGGCCAGATCGTGGCGGTGTTCATGACGGCGGTGCCGTTCGCCGGCATCCTGGGCGGGCCGCTGTCGGGCTGGGTCATGGAGGCGTTCCACGACACCCACGGCATGGCCGGCTGGCAATGGATGTTCATCATCGAGGCCATTCCGTCCGTGCTGCTGGGCCTGGCGGTGTTCTGGTACCTGGACGACCGCATCGACGACGCGCGCTGGCTGTCGCCGACGGAGAAGTCCAGGCTGGGCCAGAACCTGCTGCGCGAAAAGACCGCCAAGACCGAGCACGTGTCGATGCTGAAGCTGCTGAAGGACCGGCGGGTCGTGCACATGGCGTTGATCTGCTATTGCACGGTGTCCAGCCTGTCCGGGCTGGCGTTCTGGGTGCCGTCGGTGATCCGCTCCACCGGCGTGGTGTCGCTGCTGGACATCGGCCTGCTGACGGCGGTGCCGAATGTGTGCGCGGTGATTTCGATGGTGCTGGTGTGCCGCCATTCGGACGCGACCCGCGAACGCCGCTGGCACATGATCGTGCCGTTCCTGGTGGGCGGGGCCGGGCTGGTGCTGAGCACGCTGTTCAGCCACAACCCGATGCTGGCCGTGGCCATGCTGTCGGTGGCGGCCGCCGGCTGCATGGTGTGCTCGCCGCTGTTCTGGAGCCTGCCGACCGCCTTCCTGGAAGGCAAGAGCGCGGCCGCCGGCATCGCCGGGATCAATTCGTTCGCCGGCCTCGCGGCCTTCGCCAGTCCCTATGCCATCGGCTGGATCAAGGATCTGACGGGCTCCACCGACTGGGGCATGTACTTCCTGGCCAGCTTCGCCCTGATCGGCGCGGTGCTGGTGTACCGCGTGCCGAAGGAGCTGGTGAACCGGTAGGCGCGGCGTTTCCCTATCGGCGGGCGCCAGCCGCCCGCCGCCTTTGCGAGGAATGATGATGAGTTTGGACGTAGTGGCGTTGACGCAGGCGATGGTGCGCATCCCCAGTCTTTCCGGCAAGGAAGGCGAGATGGCGGCGCTGATGGCCGCGACCATGCGCGAGGCGGGTTTCGGCCCGGTCACGATAGACGGCAATGGCTCGGTGCTGGGCCTGATCGGTCCGGCGGACGCGGACGTGGCCCTGCTGTTCGACGGGCATATGGACGTGGTGCCGGTGACGGGCGACTGGCGCTTCGACCCGTTCGGGGCGGAAATCCGCGACGGCCGGCTGTACGGGCGCGGCAGCACCGATATGAAGGGCGGCATCGCCGCGGCGATCTGCGGCGTCGCGGCGGCGGCGCGGGAAGGCTTGAAGCGCCGCGTGGCCGTGTCGGCCAGCGTGCTGGAGGAAGTCATCGAAGGCCATGCGCTGGCCTCGGTGCTGGACGCCTGCGCGCCGCGGGCGGTGGTGATCTGCGAGCCCTCGAAACTGCAGATCAAGGCCGGGCAGAAAGGGCGGGTGGAGCTGCTGCTGACCTTCCGGGGCAAGCCGGCGCACGCGGCGACGCCGCACATCGGCGTCAACCCGCTGCATGCCGCGGCGCGCGCGCTGTCGGCGCTGGAAAGCCTGCCGTTGCCGAATGACGAGGTGCTGGGACCGGCGCTGCTGGTGCCGACGGACATCGTGTCGCATCCATATCCGTCGATTTCCATGATTCCGCTCACGACGACGATACGCTTCGACCGGCGCACCGTGTCGGGCGAAAGCCTGGAGGACGTGCTGGCGCAGATCCGCGCGCACCTGGCCGGGCATGGCCTGTCCGACTTCACGCTGGAGGTCGGCGAGGATCCGGTGGCGACCTATACCGGCCGGCATGCCGCGCCGCCGCGCTGGCTGCCCGGATGGCGCTGCGACGCGGACGCGGAGCTGCTGCGGGCCGCGCGCGAGGCGGTAGGCGCCAGCGGCAGGGAGCCCCGGGTGGGCAGTTGGGCGTTCTGCACCAACGGGTCCGAGTCCGCAGGGCGCCGTGGCATCCCGACGATCGGCCTGGGGCCGGGCAACGAAGAGGACGCGCACACGATCGACGAATCCATCGCGCTCGATCAACTCGAAGGCGCGCGCGATATCTATCGCAACCTGGTGCGCGCCATGTGCGCCTGAGGCGCGGCGCGGCGATACGCACGGGTTCCGACCGGGCGCTGGCCTTCGGCGGCCGGCCCGGCGTGACGGTGGCGCCCGGGGCGCAGGCGGTCAGCGACCCGGTGGACCTGCCCGTGCCCGCGCTGGCCGAGCTGGCCGTCAGCACCTATTTCTCCGAGGCTACGCCGGTCGCGACGTTTCACTGGGGCGCGCAGCAGACGGGGGCGCTGGACCGGGCCACGTTGTTCGGAGATTGAGCGGCAGCCGCGCCCCTCAATGGAAATTGCGGCTGTGCGTGGACAGCCCGCCCAGCAGCTCGGACAGGTCCACCAGCCGTTGCGCGATCAGGTGGCGCACGCCGTCCAGGCTTTGCCAGGTGCCGTAGACGCCCAGCAGCGCGGACCCCAGCAGTTCGCGGCGCTGGCGTTCTATCAGTTCCGGGCGCACGACCACGTTGACCGGGCCGGTCTCGTCTTCCAGCGTGACGAAGATTACCCCCTTGGAGGTTTGCGGCCGCTGGCGCACGGTGACGATGCCGCAGGCGCGCGCCACGCGCTTGTCGGGATAGCCGTTGAGGACCGAGGCGGGCTGGAAGTTGCGCGCCGCCAGTTGCGGGCGCAGCAACTCCACGGGATGGCGGCGCAGGGTCAGGCCCACGCTGCGGTAGTCGGCCGCGACGGCCTGGCTTTCGGAGGGGGCGGCCAGTTGCGGCGCGGCGGTTTCCACGATGGCGGCGTCGCGCAGCAGGTCGCGGCTCTGCACGCTGGCGGCGGCTTCCCAACTGGCCTGGCGGCGGTGGCCCGCCAAGGTGCGCAGGGCGTCGCCGGCGGCCAGGGCGTTCAGGTCGTGGCGCGTGAGCGCGGCGCGCCGGGCCAGGTCGCCGGTGCCGGTGAACGGGGCCTCGGCGCGCGCGGCCTCGATGCGCCGGGCCGCGTCTTCGCGCGCGCCCTGGATCAGGCTCAGGCCCAGCCTGACGGCGGGCCGGACAGTGTCGTCCGGGGGCGCATGCGGATGCGCGGCGCGCCGGGTTCCGGGATGTCCGGGGGGCAGCGTTTCCAGCGCCGAATCCCAGCCGCTGACGGTGACGTCGGGAGGCAGCACGCAGACGCCGTGGCGGCGGGCGTCCTGCACCAATTGGGCGGGGGCGTAGAAGCCCATGGGCTGGGAGTTGAGCAGGGCGGCCAGGAAGGCTTCGGGCTCGTGCCGCTTGAGCCATGAACTGGAATACGCCAGCAGGGCGAAGCTGGCGGCGTGGCTTTCGGGGAAACCGTATTCGCCGAAGCCCTCGATCTGCCGGAACAGCGCTTCGGCGAACGCCAGCGTGTAGTTGTTCTTCAGCAGGCCGCCCACCAGCTTCTCGCGGTATTTGTCCACGCCGCCCTTGCGCTTCCAGGCCGCCATGGAGCGGCGCAACTGGTCGGATTCGCCCGGCGTGAAGCCGGCGGCCACCACGGCGATCTGCATGACCTGTTCCTGGAAGATGGGCACGCCCATGGTGCGGCTGAGCACGCCTTCCACTTGCGGGCTGGGATAGGTTTCGTCTTCCTTGCCCTGGCGGCGGCGCAGGTAGGGATGGACCATGCCGCCCTGGATGGGGCCGGGCCGCACGATGGCCACCTGCACCACCAGGTCGTAGTATTTGCGGGGCCGCAGGCGCGGCAGCATGGTCATCTGCGCGCGCGATTCGATCTGGAACACGCCTATGGTGTCGGCGTCGCAGATCATGTCGTAGGTGGGCTCGTCTCCTTCGGGGATGTCCTGCAGCCGCAAGGGCCGGCCGCGGCGCTGGCCGGCCAGTTCCAGGGTGCGGCGCAGCGCCGACAGCATGCCCAGCGCCAGCACGTCCACTTTCAGCAGCTTCAGCGAGTCCAGGTCGTCCTTGTCCCATTGCACGACGCTGCGGTCTTCCATGGCGGCGTTCTCGATGGGCACCAGGCGCGAGAGCTTGCCGCGCGAAATCACGAAGCCGCCGGGATGCTGCGACAGGTGGCGCGGAAAGCCCATCAGGGTCTGGGCCAGCGCCGCCCATTGGCGCGCCACTTGCGATTCGGGGTCCAGCCCGCAGGCGCCCAGCGTGCGCAGCATTTCCTTTTTGCCGTCCCACCACTGGTGGGCGCGGGCCACGGCGTCGATCACGCCCGGGTCCACGCCCAGCGCGCGGCCGGTATCGCGCAGCACGCTGCGCGGCCGGTAGGAAATGACCACGGCGGTCAGCGCGGCGCGGTCCCGGCCGTATTTGCGGTAGATGTACTGGATGACTTCTTCGCGGCGCTGGTGCTCGAAGTCCACGTCGATGTCGGGCGGTTCGTTGCGCTCTTTGCTGATGAAGCGTTCGAACAGGTTGTTGCCGCGCGCCGGGTCCACTTCGGTGATGCCCAGGCAGTAGCAGACCGCGGAGTTGGCGGCGGACCCGCGGCCCTGGCACAGGATGCCTTGCTCGCGGGCGTGCTGGACGATGTCGTAGACGGTCAGGAAATAGGCTTCGTAGCGCAGGTCCGCGATCAAGGCCAGTTCGTTTTCGATCTGGGAGGCCACGTATTGGGGAACCCCGGCGGGGAAGCGGCGCGCGGCCCCGGCCAGGGTTTCCTGGCGCAGGTAGCTGGCGGGCGTGTGGCCGCGCGGAACGATTTCGTCCGGATACTCGTAGCGCAGTTCGTCCAGCGAGAACGCGCAGCGGCGGGCCACCACCAGCGTCTGGGCCAGCGCTTCCGGCGGATAGAGGCTGGCCAGCCGCATGCGTGTGCGCAGGTGCTGTTCGGCGTTGCCGGACAGTTCGTAGCCGCAGTGGGACACGGGCTGGCGGGTGCGGATGCCGGTCAGCGTGTCGTGCAGCGGCTTGCGCGAGCGCAGGTGCATCTGCACCTGGCCCAGCGCCACGACGGGCAGCCGGGCGGCCTGGGCGGCCTGCATGACCGCGGCGCGGTGCAGGTCGTCGCGGGACCGGTGCAACAGGGTCAGCCCCACCCAGGCGCGGCGCGGAAAGACGCGCGCCAGCCAGCGCGCCTGCTCCGCCAGGCGGTCGGCGTCGGTGCCGTAGGCGGGGCTCAGGATGGCCAGGCATTCGGGCAGGTGGCGCAGGTGGCCGTAGCCCGCGGGCGGATGGGTGAGGTCTTCGGGGGCCAGCCGGTATTCGCCCTTGGGCGCCCGGGTGCGCGCCAGCGTGATGAGTTCCGACAGGTTGCCGTAGCCTTCGCGGGTCTGCGCCAGCAGGGTCAGGCCCAGCGGCGCGGCGTCGGGGGCGGCGCGCAACTGGAAGGTGGCGCCGATGAGGAGCGGCAGCTTCTGGTCTTTGGCCTCCACGTGGGCGCGGACCACGCCGGCCAGCGAACATTCGTCGGTGATGGCCAGCGCCGCGTAGCCCAACGCGGCGGCGTGCGCGACCAGTTCTTCCGGGTGCGAGGCACCCTGCAGGAAAGAGAAGTTGGACTGGCATTGCAGCTCGGCGTAGCCGGGCAGGCTGGCCAGGGCGGCGGCGTCGGGGAGATCGTCGTCCATCACGCGTACAACCCGTGCAGGAACCAGCGGGCGTGCTCCGCGTCGCGCTCGCGGTAGATCCAGTAGCGCGCGGCGGCCTCGTCCTCGGCGACGAAGTAGTCGCGCACGGTGAGGGCCGGGTCCCACCAGCCGCTTTCGATGCGCTCGGGGCCGCGCATCAGCCGCAGCGCCTGGCCGCCGTATTGCGGCCGGTGGCCGGACAGCTTCAGGGGCAGCGGCGGATCCAGCAGCCAGAAGGGCCGGTCCAGCAAGGCGGGCAGCGGGGCAGGCCGCCGGGCGGGGGCTTGCGCGTCTTCCCAGGCGTTGGCGGCTTCGGGGCGGTGGTCGGGAACGGGGCAGGCATGGCGGACCTGGCCGCGGCCCAGCCGCGCCACCAGCAGGTCCAGCAGGCGGGCGTGGTCGGCGGCGGTGCCGCCGGGCTCGGGAAACAGGGTGGTACTGGCGGCGGGCTGCTCCACCGTGTCGGGCGCCAGCAGCGCGACGGCGATCACGGGCGCCTCCAGCGTGTAGCGCGCCAGTTTTTCCCGCAGCAGGTTGAGGATCTGCGGGGCCTGCCAGACCGGCTGCGCCAGGGCCAGTTCCACCTCGGCGGGCGGCCGGGCATGGCGCCCGCGTTCGTGTTCCAGGCTGAGCACCACGCGCCGCACCGCCAGTTGCCGGGCGCTCAGCCAGCCGCTCAGTTGCTCGGCCAGCCGGCGCGCCACCGCCAGCACCGCGTCGGTGTGCTCCACGTAGTCCATGAGCTCGACGCGCCGCGCGAACTGGGGCGGGGGCTCGATCCAGCGGTAGAGTTCGGGCGCCTGGCCGTAGGCGGCGTCCAGGGCCTGGAGCAGTTCGGGCGCGCTGCGCCGCTGCAGGCCCGCGCGCGGCAGGGCGCGCAGGTCGGCCAGGGTGTGGCAGCCGATATCGTCCAGCCAGTCGCGGCGGGCCTGGGCCTCGGGCAGCAGGGCCACGGGCAGGGCGTCCAGGCGCCGGGCCAGCGTGGGCAGGGTCAGGGTGCGCCGGAGCGCGCGCCGGCCCGGGCGGTGCGCCAGCAGCCAGGCGCCCGTGGCGGTGGGCGCCATGCCCAGCGTGACGCGCAGGTCCAGCGCGCGCAGCGTGGCCGCCACCCGCCGGCCCAGGGCCCGGGGGCCGCGGAAGAACATCAGGCTGGCGCCGACGTTCAGCAGCACCGTGCCGTCGCCGGCCAGGGCGACTTCGGGCGTGTATTGCAGCAGGGCCAGGGCCGCGCCCTGCAGGGCCTCGGCCTCGGCCTGGGCGTCGCGCGCCAGCAGTTCGACCTGCGGCGCGATGGCGGCCGCGCCCGCGCGGCGCATGCCGGGCCTGACGCCGGCCCGGCGGGCGGCGGGAGTGAGGGCGGCGACGCGTTCCTGGTCCAGGACGGCGAACGCCTGCTCCTCATGCGGCCAGTGCGGGCGTAGGGCGTCCAGCGGCAGGCAGCGCAGGCAGGCGGCGATCCAGAGGCGCATGGCGGGAGGAAGAAGAAGAGGCGGCGCCGGGTTCCAGGCCGATATACAGCGGCTTGTCGCAGACAGGCCCCCGGCGCTTGAGAATGTGCACGGACAGGCCGCCCGGGGCGGGCGCCAGCGCCAGCCGCAGCGGGGCGGGGGTGGCGTTCTGCGCCGCCGCGGAAGGGCGGAGGGCGACGAACAGCAGGTCGCTGGCCTGGGCCGCCAGATGCAGGCGGCGCAGGGATTCGGGGCGCACGCGGGGCAGCCAGCAGATCAGGGCCCCGCAACTGCCGTTCTTCAGGATCTGTTCGGCGGCCCAGAGCGTGTCGGCGGGTTTTTCGGGCGCGACCCAGAGCAGTTGGCGCGGGTCCAGCCGCCAGCTCATCCAACTGGCGATGTGGGGCGCGTGCGGGGGCTGCACCAGCGCGATGGGGCGGCGCGTTTCCAGTTGGGCCAGCGCCGGGCGCAGCAGGCGGATTTCGCCGATGCCGGGATGCGGGGCCAGCAATTCGATCAGCGAACCCAGCGGCCAGCCGCCGTCCGGCAGCTCGGCCGACAGGGCGGCGTGGCCGGTGGGCAGGCTGCGGGCGGCGCCCTGGGCCAACTGGGTGGCGCGCCACAGCGCGGGATGGATGCGTTCTGGGGACTGCATGGCTGGCGGACGAGCCGGTTTCCGGGGAAAAAGGAATCGAAGAAAATTGCCGACGACTGATTATAGCTGTATGAATATACAGTAGTCGGCAAGGAAGGAGGATCCGCGTCCGGGAACCTGGGCTGCCCCTATCTTCCGCGCCGGCGAGCGCGCCCTGCTGCAGCGCGCCCTGGCGGGCATGCCCGCCGGCGCGCAGGCCTGCGCGGCGCGCTGAGGCGCCTTCCTCGAAAAGCCCGCGCCCGCGGCGATCGCCGGGATCGGTCGCGGGCGGCGTTCAGCGCGCCGATTCGGCGCTGGTCACGAGACGGCCGGCGCGGGCTGCGCGATGGCGGCGTTCAAGCAGCACCGCCCACAGCCACAGCGGCATGGCGCCCACGGCAAGCAGGGCGCCGACCCAGCCGGTCGAGGTCCAGCCGAAACCGGCGGCGATCGCCAGGCCGCCGAGGAAGGGGCCCAGCGCGTTGGCCGCGTTGAAGGCGGAGTGGTTGAGCGCGGCGGCCAGGCTCTGGGCGTCGCCGGCCACGTCCATCAGGCGGGTCTGCAGCACGGTGCCGAGCGCGCCGCCCACGCCGACCAGGAAGACGTTGAGCGAGATCAGCCAGACATCGTGCGCCATCAGCGGGAACAGCGCCAGCATCGCGGCGGACCACAGCAGCAGGCCGCCGGCGGTGCGCATCACGGCGCGGTCGGCGAACGCCGGCACGACCATATTGCCGACGGTCAGGCCCAGGCCGAACACGCTGAGCACGAAGGGCACCGTGGCGGCGTCGACGTGGGTGACGGCGGTCAGGGTGTCGGCCAGATAGGTGTAGATCGAGAACATGCCGCCGAAGCCCACGGCGCCGATGGCCAGCGTGATCCAGACCTGGGCGCGGCCCAGCGCGCCGAGTTCGCGCAGCGGGCTGGCCCTGTGGTCGGCCGGGGTGTCGGGGGCGAAGATGCCTACGCTGGTCATGGTGAGCACGGCCAGCAGCGACACCAGGCCGAAGCTCCAGCGCCAGCCCACTGCCTGGCCGAGCCAGTTGGCCATGGGCACGCCGATGATGGTGGCCACGGTGAGGCCCAGGAACACGCGGCCCACGGCCATGGTGCGGCGGTTCGCCGGCACCAGCGAGCTGGCCACCAGCGACGCGATGCCGAAATAGGCGCCATGCGGCAGGCCGCTGATGAAGCGGAACACCAGCATCCAGCGGTAGTCCGGGGCAATGGCGCTCAGGCCGTTGCCGATGGCGAACAGGGCCATCAGCGCGATAAGCAGGCGGCGGCGCGGCATGCGCGCACCGAGCACGGCCAGCACGGGCGCGCCCACCACCACGCCGAGCGCGTAGGCGCTGATCACGTGGCCGGCGGTCGGGGCATCGATGCCGAGCGACTGGGCGAAGTAGGGCAGCAGGCTCATCGTGGCGAACTCGGTGGTTCCGATGGCAAAGCTGCCGACAGCAAGGGCAAGCAGCACCAGGCCGGGGCGGTGCTGCGGGGAAGTGGCGAGAGACATGTGAGGCGAGGAAGAAACTGCGGGATGCTGCAATGCAACAGCCGTATTGTAAGCAGCCAAACCTGTCATTTGGATGTCTGCGGCCGGAACGATTCGGCATAAGGCGAAGCCGCCCGCAAGATGCGCCGCGGCGCTGCGGCGCAGGCCTCGCCTACACTCCGATTTCCCCTATCCAGGAATCCCGTATGTCGTCGATTACGTATTCCGTCGCGATGCCGGGGCGAGACGAGCGCTGGGTCTGCATGCATAGCAGCCAGGCCGCGCAGTTCTCGTCGGAGGCGCCCACGCTGTTCTACGACGCGCCGCCCGATGCCGGGACGCTGGCGCGCATCCGCAGCCTGCATCTGTGGGCCCCGCCGCCGGCCAAGGTGACGGAGGTGCCCGCGCTGGTGGCGCGCCTGCCTCATCTGGTCCAGCTCTCGATCGGGCCCGGCAATGTGGAGCCCGCGCTGATCGGCCGGCTACGGGCGGAGATGTTCCCGCCATCGTTGCGCCATCTGACGCTCTTGCCCGGGCAGGGAAATCACGCCTGGAAAGGCGGCGCCATGCCGCAACTGCTGTCGCTATTCGTCGACCGGCCGCTGCGTTTCGAACCGGCCGACTTCGCGGGCCTGCAATCGCTGGCCGTGGTGCCGGACGCGCGCGGCGCCGTGCTGGACCGCGCGCTGCAACTGCCGCTGCGCGAGTTCGATCTGCTCGACGTGCCGTTCGACGAGGCGCTTTTTGCCCGCCTGGCGCCGCTGCCGCTGGAGGCCTTCGGCCTGGTCGGCGGCCGCAGGCTGGCCTCACTGGACGGCATGGAGGCGCTCGGGGGCCTGCGGGTGCTGCGCGTGAAGAACCAGCACGCGCTGCAACGGATCGGCGCCATCGCCGGCCTGCCCCGGCTCGCGCAGCTCGACATCCAGTACTGCACCAAGATCACCGACATTGCGACGCTGGGCGAGCTCGACGGGCTGGAGCGCCTCACCCTGGTCGGCTGCCGCGCCATCGGGCTGGGGGGCCTGGAACATACCCTGCGTCAACGCATCCCGCAGGCCCATATCGCCGCCACCACCTGACGCCGTCGCCCCGGGATACGCGGTCCAGCGCCCCTTAAGCCCGGGCGTCCGCCGCCACGGGCGAGACTGCTTGCGTGCCGGCCTGGCGGTCCAGGGCCAGGTCATGGAAGCGCATGTCCTCGTAGCGGATCCAATGCGACTTGCGCACCAGCCGGTGGCCCAGCCACAGGGCCAGGAACAGCGGAATGGCCAGGTAGGTGGAGACCACGCCGATCCAGTCTATGCGTTCCTCGAGAAAAGCCTGGTAGTTCTGGCCCAGCGTGACCAGCAGGCACAGGACGAAAGCCAGCAGCGGCCCGAAAGGGAACAGGCCCGCCTTGTAGGGCAGGTCGGCGGTGTCGTAGCCGTGCTTCACATAACCCCGCCGGAAGCGGTAATGGCTGACCGCGATGCTCAGCCACACGATGAATTCCGTCATGCCCGCGAAGTTCAGCAGCCAGATGTAGACCGCCTTCGGGCTGTACACCAGGCTGAACAGGCACAGGCAGGCCAGCAGCGACGTCGCCAGCAGCGCGTACAGCGGCACGCCGCCGTGGGTCAGGCGCCTGAACAGCGCCGGGGCCTGGCCTTCGGCCGCCATGTTGAACAGCATCCGCGTCGCGGCGTACATGCCCGAGTTGCCGGCGGACAGCACCGAGGTCAGGATGACGGCGTTCATCACGGTGGCCGCCGACAGCAGCCCCGCGTGCTGGAACACCAGGGTGAAGGGGCTGACCGCGATGTCCTCGACCTCGTTGCGCAGCAACTGCGGGTCGGTATAGGGCAGCAGCAGGCCGATGATCAGGATGGCCAGCACGTAGAACAGCAGGATGCGCCAGAACACGTGGTTGATCGCGCGCGGCACGTTGCGCCGGGGATTCTCGGAT
>Ga0222427_100500_pt1 | contig 56445 bp, 51 predicted proteins | sample 2B20Ametagenome_FD_182890 | JGI IMG/M metagenome (GOLD analysis project Ga0222427, IMG submission 182890) | Enriched microbial communities from leaf-cutter ant dump, University of Wisconsin, Madison, United States - 2B20A (version 2) | ecosystem: Environmental > Terrestrial > Nest > Insects nest... | reverse complement strand
AGCTGGTCTTCGAAGTGAACGCCGGCGGCGCCTGCTTCGATCATGTTCTTCATCAGCTCGTAGGCGTTCAGTACGCCGCCGAAACCGGCTTCGGCGTCAGCCACGATGGGTGCGAAGTAGTCGACGTAGCCTTCGTCGCCAGGGTTCTTGCCGGCTTTCCACTGGATCTGGTCGGCGCGACGGAACGAGTTGTTGATGCGCTTGACCACGGTTGGAACCGAGTCCACCGGGTACAGCGACTGGTCTGGGTACATGGATTCGGCCGAGTTGTTATCGGCAGCCACTTGCCAGCCGGACAGGTAGATAGCCTGGATACCGGCCTTGACCTGTTGGACTGCCTGGCCACCGGTCAGGGCGCCCATGCAGTTGACGAAATCTTTCTCAGGGCGGAAGGACGGGTGTGCGCCCTTGGTCACCAGGTTCCACAGTTTTTCCGCACCCAGGCGAGCCAGGGTGTGCTCTGGCTGGATCGAACCACGCAGACGGACGACATCGGCAGCGGTGTAGGTACGGGTCACGCCTTTCCAGCGCGGGTTCTCGGCCCAGTCTTTTTCGAGGGCTGCAATTTGCTGTTCGCGTGTCAGTGCCATGGAAATAAACCTCGTCGCATAGGTCTTGGTGAAAATTGTTCGCTCTGTCGGCTGCGCTGTTTCTTACAGGGGCAGCACCGAATGCTCGCGGCTCAGGGACGCTGGCGTTGAATCAGTCTAGTCGGGCGAAATCGCGACGGTGAACGATGGGGCTCGGAGGAGGAGGCGAGCGGGTGCCGGCAGCTGTCGGGCAGGTTGGCTCGTGGTTGCCGTGCTGCTTCGATCAGGGTGTGCCATGTACCGTTTGATGCGCTTCCGTCCCTCGGGACAACTTCGTTCCAGTCGTAATCTCGTCCAACGCGCCTTGTGGGCTGTACAGACACGAATCGGCTTCGGGGGTAGGTTCGAAGCGCGACCCGAAGGCCCTTGCCAGGGCCCCTGATTAGCGGGAGCGGGGCCATCATGCCTCTGCGATTTGAGGTCGTCAAATGTTTTGTAGTGGTTTTTTCACTCCACTACATCTTTGGTCTAATACGACTCGTCAGTCAGTTTCAAGGCCGTTGGTCGAGGCCTTGATTTCCCTGGGGTCAGTCCAATTCGTCGACTTTTACCCGCAAAGTCATGTTTTCACCGCGCTGGGTGGAGTAGGAGAGGGCCGAGGCAGAGCGTTCGGCCTGACTTTGACCATTGACCCCCGCCAGGGTGATCCATTCGCCCAGCTTGCCGGTGACCTTTGTGTCGGTGCTTTGTACTTTCACTACATCGGGACGTTCCTGGCTCATGCGGTCATTGTTGGTGCTGATGGCCAGGTGAACGGTTTCACCCGAGACGCTGGCGGTGACATAGAACCCCTGGGTGACGTTGCGGTACTCGGTCTGGCTCTGCAGGCGGCCGTAGCTGTCGGTCTGGGTGCTGGTGACAGGAATACTCTGGCCGACCTGGATCAGCGCCGGAGTACCTTCGCTGGCCTGGACCTGCTGCAAGCCGCCCTCGCGATTGGCGGTGCCGTAGCGAATGATCCGGGTGTTGCCACGGTTGTCCTGGAAGTTGCTGTCGTTGTTGTCGACGCTGATCAGCAGGCGCTTGGGCGCGGTATCAAGATCGCGGAGCAGGGTGCGAAGTTCGTCGATCTTGCCGGGTTCGGCCTTGACGATAAGCTTGTTTTCGAAGGCGCTGACGGTGCCGTCCTTGCCGATGAAGGACTGGGCGGTGGGGAGGATTTCCGCGCTGGTGCGGTGGTTCAGGGGGAGTACTTCGGTGGCGGCTGCAGCGCTGAGGCTGAGCGACAGAAGCAGGGAGGCAAGCAGGGGGCGTAGCGACATGTCCATGGTCTCCGCGGGTGGAGTGGACATGATGGCAAAGATTGTTTGCGCTCGGGAGGATTTGCTGTGGTTTTGCGGGCCTCATCGCTGGCAAGCCAGCTCCCACGAGCTTTGTGGGAGCTGGCTTGCCAGCGATCAAGGTCACAGCGGTTTAGAGTCGCGAACCATGTCTACATGGGGAATCCCGGCTTCCAGGAACTCCTCGCTGACCACCCGGAACCCGAGGCGCTCGTAGAACGCCGTGGCATGCACCTGCGCCGTCAGCATCTGCTGGCTCAGGTCGCGGTTCTGGGCTTCGATGATCGCGGCCTGCATCAGTGCATCGCCGACCTTCAGTCCGCGCCAGTCCTTGAGCACCGAGACCCGGCCGATCTGGCCGTCCTGCAGCAGGCGGGCGGTGCCGATGGCGTAGTCATCCTCGACGGCGAGGAAGTGGATGGCCTCGTTGTCGTCCGAATCCCATTCCAGCTCTGGTGGCACGTTCTGCTCGGCGATGAACACCGCCTCACGGATACGGCGGATATCCGCATTGTCCTTCTGCCAGTCGGCCAGGCGGACCTTGATCTTATTCATTGGCGAACCCCAGGCTTCCTTGCTTGACCAGTTGGCAGACCAGTTCCAGGCCGACTTCGTCGCCCAGCCACTCGCCCAGATTCTCGATATGCAGAGCGTCGGCGGAGCAGATCAGTTTCAGCAGCTCGCGCAGGTTGCCCGGCAGCAGGCGGCTCTGGCCGCTGGCGAACAGCAGCAGGTTGTCGTCCACTTCCGACCAGGCCAGGCGCGCGCTCGGGTTGCGGATGATGATCGCGCCCTGTTCCAGGCTGTCGACCAGCTCTTCTTCGTTGAGCTCTTCGCCGCTGACCAGTTCCGGGTAGCGTGGCTCGGTCATGAACTGGCCGAACCAGGTCAGCAGCAGGCGCTCGTCGCCCATGTGCTCGTTGAGCAGGGACTTCAGGCGGCCCAGCGCGTCGTGCTGGATCTGGTGCGGGTCGTCGCTGACCGGCTGGGCGTCGGCGTCGCTGTAGCGCTCTTCGTCAGTGAGGAACTGGCCGAGGAAGTCGGTGAAGTGGGTCAGCACTTCAGCGGCGCTCGGGGCGCGGAAGCCGACCGAGTAGGTCAGGCAGTTGTCTTCGGCGATGCCATAGTGGGCCAGGCGCGGTGGCAGGTAGAGCATGTCGCCGGGTTCCAGGACCCATTCGTCGCTCTGCTCGAAGTCGGCGAGGATGCGCAGGTCGGCGTGTTCCAGCAGCGGGCTTTCGCTGTTGCACATCTGTCCGACTTTCCACTTGCGCTTGCCGTGGCCCTGGAGCAGGAACACGTCGTAGTTGTCGAAGTGCGGGCCGACGCTGCCGCCGGGCGCTGCGAAGCTGATCATCACGTCATCGATGCGCCAGCTTGGCAGGAAGCGGAAGTGTTCGAGCAGTTCGGCGACTTCCGGGACGAACTGGTCGACCGACTGCACCAGCAGGGTCCAGTCACGCTCCGGCAGGGTGCCGAAGGTGTCTTCGTTGAACGGGCCGCGGCGCAGTTCCCACGGGGTTTCGCCGTGTTCGAGGACCAGGCGCGACTCGACTTCTTCTTCCAGGGCGAGGCCGGCCAGTTCGTCGGCATCGATGGGGCTTTCGAAATCGGTAAAGGCCTGACGGACCAGCAACGGTTTTTTCTGCCAGTAGTCGCGCATGAACTGGCGCGCGGTCAAACCGCCGAGAAGCTGCAGTGGGGTATCAGGATTCATGGTTAACCTATTGAAAAAAGACAATTTTCTTTCAGGAATAAAAACGCCCGGCTCGGCCGGGCGTTAAAACGCGGGTCGCAGATCAGACGCGCTTGGCTTGCTCCGCTGCGTTACCGATGTAGCTGGCAGGGGTCAGCTTCTTCAGCTCTTCGCGAGCGTCGGCAGGCATGTCCAGGCCATCGATGAAAGTCTGCAGCGCTTCAGGGCTGATGCCCTTGCCACGGGTCAGCTCCTTGAGCTTCTCGTAGGGGTTTTCGATGTTGTAGCGGCGCATCACGGTCTGGATCGGCTCGGCCAGGACTTCCCAGCAAGCGTCCAGGTCGTCGGCGATGCGGCTGGTGTTGATTTCCAGCTTGCCGATGCCTTTCAGGCTGGCTTCGTAGGCAATCACGCTGTGGGCGAAGCCGACACCGAGGTTGCGCAGCACGGTGGAGTCGGTCAGGTCACGCTGCCAGCGCGAGACCGGCAGTTTGCTGGCCAGGTGCTGGAACAGAGCGTTGGCGATGCCCAGGTTGCCTTCGGAGTTTTCGAAGTCGATCGGGTTGACCTTGTGCGGCATGGTCGAGGAGCCGATTTCGCCGGCAACGGTCTTCTGCTTGAAGTAGCCCAGCGAGATGTACCCCCAGACATCACGGTCGAAGTCGATGAGGATGGTGTTGAAGCGGGCGATGGCGTCGAACAGCTCGGCGATGTAGTCGTGCGGCTCGATCTGCGTGGTGTACGGGTTGAACACCAGGCCCAGCTCGTCTTCGATGAAGGCGCGGGCGTTGGCTTCCCAGTCGATCTGCGGGTAGGCCGACAGGTGGGCGTTGTAGTTACCTACGGCGCCGTTGATCTTGCCCAGCAGCGGCACGGCGGCGACCTGGGCGATCTGGCGCTCCAGGCGGTAGACGACGTTGGCCAGTTCCTTGCCCAGGGTGGTCGGCGAGGCGGGCTGGCCGTGGGTGCGCGACAGCATCGGCACTTCGGCGAAGCGGTGGGCCAGTTCGCGGATCGACTGGGCGATCTGGCGCATCAGTGGCAGCAGGACGTTGTCACGGCCTTCGCGCAGCATCAGGGCGTGGGACAGGTTGTTGATGTCCTCGCTGGTGCAGGCGAAGTGGATGAATTCGCTGACCTTGGCCAGTTCCGGCAGTTTGGCCGCCTGCTCCTTGAGCAGGTATTCGATCGCCTTGACGTCGTGGTTGGTGGTGCGCTCGATTTCCTTGACGCGCTCGGCGTGCTCAAGGGCGAACTCATCGGCCAGGCCGTTGAGCAGGGCGTTGGCTTCGGCGGAGAAGGCCGGGACTTCGGCGATCTGCGGGTGGGCAGCCAGGCGCTGCAGCCAGCGGACTTCGACCAGGGCGCGGAAACGGATCAGGCCGTATTCGCTGAAGATGGGGCGCAAGGCCTGGGTTTTGCCGGCGTAGCGGCCGTCTACAGGGGAAACCGCGGTGAGCGAAGAGAGCTGCATGGCGTGTTCTCGGACAGTCAGGCTTTTAAGAGGGCGCATATCATACATGAAAATCGCGCCCGGGTCGGGTGGCTGACAAAAGGTATTTGTCAGCCGCGAAGCATCGGGTAGAGCTCGCGCAGGAGCTTGCGGCGGCTGAACACCAGCTGCCAGCGGTGTCCGCCGAGCTGGCGCCAGAGGCGCGCGGCGCGGATGCCGGCAAGCAGCAGGGCGCGGATCTTCGACGCGTTGTTGGTTTGTTGCAGATGGCGCATGTCGCCGTGGACCTGGATGCGTTGGCGCAGGGTGCTCAGGGTGTCCTGGTACAGCGCGCCACTGGAAGCGATCACGTTGTCGTGGACCAGGCCGAAATGATCGGCCTGGGACTGGATCTGTGGCAGGCGGTTGCCGATGGTCTCCAGCATGTCGCCGCGCTTGGCCAACTGGCGTTCCAGGCCGAGCATCGACAGGGCATAGCGCAGCGGTTCGCGCTGCAGGCTGCCGGGGTCGCGCTCCAGGGCGCTGGCCAGGGCGCGGTAGCCATCGCGCAGGTTCAGGTCGTCGCCGCCGAAGACTTCCAGGGTGTCCTTGGGGTCGCGGACCAGCAGGCTACCGAGCATGCAGCCGATATCGGCCTCGCTGGCGCTGCCGGTACGGGCGATGCGGTCCACCAGTACGGCGGCCTGGAATACGCCGCCGAGGGCAATCAATTGCTCCTGGGTCTGGGTCATGCGCGAGCGCTCCACGGCTCGGCGATCTCGATCACGCCGCCGCCGAGGCAGACTTCACCGTCGTAGAACACCACGGACTGGCCGGGGGTTACCGCGCGCTGCGGCTCGTCGAAGGTGGCGCGGTAGCCGTTCCCGGTGCGTTCCAGGGTGCAGTCCTGGTCGCTCTGGCGGTAGCGCACCTTGGCGGTCAGGCGGCGTGGCATGGAGAGGTCGATCGGGTTGACCCAGAAGATTTCCGAGGCGAGCAGGGCGCGGGAGAACAGCCAGGGGTGTTCGTTGCCCTGGCCGACTACCAGCACGTTGCGCGCGAGGTCCTTTTCCAGCACGTACCACGGCTCGTCGCCGGCGTCCTTGAGGCCGCCGATGCCGAGGCCCTGGCGCTGGCCGATGGTGTGGTACATCAGGCCGTGGTGGCGGCCGATGACTTCGCCGTCGGTGGTCTGGATTTCGCCGGGCTGGGCCGGCAGGTATTGCTTGAGGAAGTCGCTGAAGCGGCGCTCGCCGATAAAGCAGATGCCGGTGGAGTCCTTCTTCTTCGCCGTGGCCAGACCGTGTTTCTCGGCGATGGCGCGGACTTCCGGCTTCTCCAGTTCGCCCACCGGGAACAGGGTGCGGGCGATCTGCTCGCCGCCGACGGCGTGGAGGAAGTAGCTCTGGTCCTTGTTCGGGTCCAGGCCCTTGAGCAGTTCGGTGCGGTCGTCGATATCGCGGCGGCGCACGTAGTGGCCGGTGGCGATCAGGTCGGCGCCGAGGGACAGGGCGTAGTCGAGGAAGGCCTTGAACTTGATTTCCCGGTTGCACAGGATGTCCGGGTTGGGCGTGCGGCCGGCCTTGTATTCCTCGAGGAAGTGCTCGAAGACGTTGTCCCAGTACTCGGCAGCGAAGTTGGCGGTGTGCAGCTTGATGCCGATGCGGTCGCACACGGCCTGGGCGTCGGCCAGGTCTTCGCGGGCGGTGCAGTACTCGGTGCCGTCGTCCTCTTCCCAGTTCTTCATGAACAGGCCTTCCACCTGGTAGCCCTGCTCCATCAGCAGGAGGGCGGAAACGGAAGAATCCACGCCGCCGGACATGCCGACGATCACGCGGGTCTTTTCGGGGTCTTGGAGAGCTGGCTCGGACATGGGTATGGGTGCGTATCTGGAAAAAGACGACGATTCTATCAGGCTGCGCCCGGCAAGGCTAAAGGCGCGCTCAGTTGCGGATCAGGTCCAGGCTGTGCAGCGGCCCGCCCAGGTAATCCTCGATGCATTGCGGTACCAGCTCGCTGCGCCAGCGCTGCGGGTCGGCGAGGAGTTCTTCGCGGGTCATCCATACGGCGCGGACGATATCGCTGTCCAGGGCGCGGTTGGCATGGTGCCTGACGGGTTTTGCGGCGAAGCAGATGCGCTGGTAGGTCACGCCGTTGCTCGGGGCAGTGTAGAGGTAGATGCCGACCACGCCGGTCAGCTCGACGTCCCAGGCGGTTTCTTCGAGGGTTTCCCGTAGTGCGGCCTGGAGCAGGGTTTCGTTGGCTTCGAGGTGGCCGGCGGGCTGGTTGAAGACGTGCTTGCCGGCCTTGAACTCCTCGACGAAGAGGAAGCGGCCCTGGTCTTCGACGACGGTGGCGACGGTGATGTGGGGTTGCCAGGTCATGCTGGGTTCCTTTTTGGTGTTCTGGCTACGCGAGCCCTGTGGGAGCGGGTTCACCGGGACGCCGGACCGCCGCGATTACGATGGTGAATCCACTACCGCAATCGCGGCGGTCCGGCGTCCCGGTGAACCCGCTCCCACAGGGGGAGAATCTGTCGAGTCGCTTATATAGAAAAACCCCGGTGCGTGGCCGGGGTTTTCCTTATTGCTTCAAGCTGGCTTTCTTACAGTGCGGCGATCGCGCTGTTGAAGGTCTGGCTTGGGCGCATCACCTTGCTGGTCAGCTCGGCGTCGGTGAAGTAGTAGCCACCGATTTCGGCTGGTTTGCCCTGGACTGCGTTGAGCTCGGCGACGATGGTCGCTTCGTTCTCGGTCAGTGCCTTGGCCAGCGGGGCGAAGCGCGCTTGCAGGGCGGCGTCTTCGGTTTGTGCAGCCAGTGCCTGGGCCCAGTACAGGGTCAGGTAGAAGTGGCTGCCACGGTTGTCGATACCGCCGACCTTGCGCGCTGGGGACTTGTTGGTGTCCAGGAACTGGCCGGTGGCCTGGTCCAGGGTCGCAGCCAGTACCTTGGCTTTCGGGTTGGCGTAGGCGTTGCCCAGGTGCTCCAGGGAGGCGGCCAGGGCGAGGAACTCACCCAGGGAGTCCCAGCGCAGGAAGTTTTCCTCGACCAGTTGCTGCACGTGCTTCGGAGCCGAACCGCCGGCGCCGGTTTCGAACAGGCCGCCGTTGTTCATCAGCGGGACGATCGACAGCATCTTGGCGCTGGTGCCCAGTTCCATGATCGGGAACAGGTCGGTCAGGTAGTCGCGCAGCACGTTGCCGGTGACCGAGATGGTGTCCTGGCCGGCGCGGATGCGCTCCAGGGAAACCTTCATCGCCTCGACCGGGGCCAGGACGCGGATGTCCAGGCCGGCGGTGTCGTGGTCCTTCAGGTACTTCTGCACTTTCTCGATCAGCACGCCGTCGTGGGCGCGTTGCGGGTCGAGCCAGAAGATCGCCGGGGTGGCGCTTGCACGGGCGCGGTTGACGGCCAGCTTGACCCAGTCCTGGATCGGCGCGTCCTTGGTCTGGCACATGCGGAAGATGTCGCCCGCTTCCACTTCCTGTTGCAGCAGCAGGTTGCCCTTGCTGTCGAGGACGCGGATGGTGCCATCGGCCTTGGCCTGGAAGGTCTTGTCGTGAGAGCCGTACTCTTCGGCTTTCTGTGCCATCAGGCCGACGTTCGGTACGCTGCCCATGGTGGTCGGATCGAAGGCGCCGTGTTTCTTGCAGTCTTCGATGACGGCCTGGTAGATGGTCGCGTAGCAACGATCCGGGATCAGCGCCTTGGTGTCCTGCAGCTGGCCTTCGGCGTTCCACATCTTGCCCGAGTCACGGATCATCGCCGGCATCGAGGCGTCGACGATCACGTCGCTCGGCACGTGCAGGTTGGTGATGCCCTTGTCGGAGTTGACCATGGCCAGGGCCGGACGAACGGCGTAGACCGCCTTGACGTCGGCTTCGATCTGCGCCTGCTGCTCGGCTGGCAGGGTCTTGATGCGGGCGTACAGGTCACCAATGCCGTTGTTCAGGTTGAAGCCGATTTCTTCCAGGACCGCAGCGTGCTTGTTCAGCGCGTCGGCGTAGTACTCGGCAACGATCTGGCCGAACATGATCGGGTCGGAGACCTTCATCATGGTGGCTTTCAGGTGCGCCGACAGCAGCACGCCCTGGGCCTTGGCATCTTCGATCTCGGCAGCGACGAAGGCGCGCAGGGCCTTGGTGCTCATGACTGCGCAGTCGATGATTTCGCCGGCTTTTACCGAAGTCTTTTCTTTCAGGACGGTGGTAGCACCGTCCTTGCCCAGCAGTTCGATGCGCAGGCTGTCATCGGCTTCGATCAGGGCGGCTTTTTCGCTGCCGTAGAAGTCGCCGCTGCTCATGTGGGCAACGTGGGACTTGGAGTCGGCGGCCCAGGCGCCCATCTTGTGCGGGTGCTTGCGTGCGTAGTTCTTGACCGACAGCGGGGCGCGGCGGTCGGAGTTGCCTTCGCGCAGGACCGGGTTCACGGCACTGCCCTTGATGCGGTCGTAACGCGCCTTGGCTTCCTTCTCGGCGTCGTTGGTCGCGGTATCCGGGTAGTCCGGAACGTTGAAGCCCTTGCCTTGCAGCTCCTTGATCGCCGCCTTCAGCTGGGGAACCGAGGCACTGATGTTCGGCAGCTTGATGATGTTGGCTTCGGGAGTGGTCGCCAGTTGACCCAGTTCCGCCAGGTGGTCGGCCACTTGCTTGTCGGCGCCGAGCTGTTCTGGGAAGGCGGAGAGGATGCGGCCGGCGAGAGAGATGTCCCGGGTTTCTACCGAGATCTCGGCGGTAGCGGTGAAGGCTTCGACGATAGGCAGCAGGGAGAAGGTGGCGAGGGCAGGAGCTTCGTCGGTGAAGGTGTAGATGATCTTCGAACGGGTGGACATATTCGGGTTAACTCTCTGTTTTGCTGAGCGTGCTCGGAATCTCGGTGTGGCGCGCAGGGTAAGCGCTTCGCTCAGACACATCCATAAGCGGAAAGTCGAGGATTCCAGGCTGTGATGGTGGGTTGCATCAGTCGAGTGTCAAACGGCTGGGCTGCGGTAACAGCTCAGTCTTGTCGGGGCCGTGGGGCCTGTAGCGGACGTCTCGCCCCGAGTGACCCTTGAGTCACCGGCGCAGTATATCAATTCCTTGGTCCTAATCAGCAAGACGTACATGTCGGATGGCCATTTATAGACGAAAGATGTAGAGCATTTTTCGCCTTTGTGACGGTTTTTCCTCCAAGGTTTCCGTTCCCCGTCAACTGGGTTAGTCTCAGGGGATTGCATGACTTCAAACCAAGAAAAAGCGGAGTGCAGCATGGGATACCAGAAAATCGAGGTTCCGGCAGTCGGCGACAAAATCACCGTCAACGCAGACCATTCTCTCAATGTTCCAGACAATCCGATCATCCCGTTCATCGAAGGCGACGGCATCGGCATCGACGTCACCCCGGTGATGATCAAGGTGGTCGACGCTGCGGTCGAGAAGGCTTACGGCGGCAAGCGCAAGATTTCCTGGATGGAGGTCTATGCCGGCGAAAAAGCCACCCAGGTCTATGACCAGGACACCTGGCTGCCCCAGGAAACCCTCGATGCAGTGAAGGATTACGTGGTTTCCATCAAGGGCCCGCTGACCACCCCGGTCGGTGGTGGCATCCGTTCCCTCAACGTGGCCCTGCGCCAGCAACTCGACCTGTACGTCTGCCTGCGTCCGGTGGTGTGGTTCGATGGCGTGCCGAGCCCGGTGAAGAAGCCAGGCGATGTCGACATGGTGATCTTCCGCGAGAACTCCGAGGACATCTACGCCGGTATCGAGTGGAAGGCCGGTTCGCCCGAGGCCAACAAGGTCATCAAGTTCCTCAAGGAGGAAATGGGCGTCACCAAGATCCGCTTCGACCAGGATTGCGGCATTGGCGTCAAGCCGGTCTCGAAGGAGGGCACCCAGCGCCTGGTGCGCAAGGCGTTGCAGTATGTCGTGGACAACGATCGCAAGTCGCTGACCATCGTGCACAAGGGCAACATCATGAAATTCACCGAAGGTGCCTTCAAGGACTGGGGCTACGAGGTGGCGAAGAACGAATTCGGCGCCGAGCTGCTCGACGGCGGCCCGTGGATGAAGTTCAAGAACCCGCGGACCGGCCGCGAAGTCATCGTCAAGGATGCCATCGCCGACGCCATGCTCCAGCAGATCCTCCTGCGTCCGGCGGAATACGACGTGATCGCCACCCTCAACCTCAATGGTGACTACCTGTCCGACGCCCTGGCGGCCGAGGTCGGCGGTATCGGCATCGCACCGGGTGCCAACCTGTCCGACACCGTGGCCATGTTCGAGGCAACCCACGGTACCGCGCCGAAATACGCCGGCAAGGACCAGGTCAACCCGGGCTCGGTGATCCTTTCCGCCGAAATGATGCTGCGCCATCTGGGCTGGACCGAGGCGGCCGACCTGATCATCAAGGGCACCAATGGCGCCATTCGCGCCAAGACCGTGACCTATGACTTCGAGCGCCTCATGGACGGTGCGACCCTGGTCTCGTCTTCCGGCTTCGGCGAAGCGCTGATCAAGCACATGTAACAACCAAAGGCCCGCTTCATGTAAATGAGGCGGGCCTTTATTCGTAGTACATCAAACGGATCAGGCGTTCACGGTCAAGTTGGGCGTGGTCTTGGCCTCCGAAGTGACGGGCGCGGTCAGGATGTTGATCGCATGATTGCCCTTGGGGCCCTGGATGATGTCGAAGGTGACGGCCTGACCCGCTTTCAGGGTCCTGTAGCCATCCATCTGGATCGACGAGTAGTGTGCGAACAGGTCATCGGTCTTGCCGTCTTCATTGATGAAGCCGTAACCCTTCGCATTGTTGAACCACTTGACTTTACCGCTTGCCATCCTCATATCCCTCTGCAAAGGACTCCATCACTGGAGTATCATCCACTCCATCCGCATACGAACCTGCGAAATTTCTGGTTGACTGCGCGGATCTTTATTGACCACGGTGGGTTCTTATTGGTTGTAACACCGTTTTACCGATAGTCAAGGTCAGGCGACGGGCCGTATTCCGCGCCGGTTCCAGCGGCCAACCCACAACCTTAACCTGTCGAAATGATGAAATTCTTTCCATGCATGCACATAGCCAGATTCGACTAACATTCAATCAGGATCGCCCGCAATCGCATGAGGACGATGGCTCCGGATTGGCGGTACAAGAGGCCAAGCCGGCGCTGCAGGCGCCACCGATGTACAAGGTGGTTTTGTTCAACGATGACTACACGCCGATGGATTTCGTCGTCGAAGTGCTCGAAGTGTTCTTTAACCTGAACCGCGAGCTGGCGACCAAGGTCATGCTGGCCGTTCATACAGAAGGACGGGCAGTGTGCGGATTGTTTACCCGCGACATCGCCGAAACCAAGGCCATGCAGGTCAACCAATACGCCAGGGAAAGCCAGCATCCGCTACTCTGTGAAATCGAGAAGGACGGTTAATCGCCGACCACTTGGGTATGAGGTGAAGCTATGTTAAACCGCGAGCTCGAAGTCACCCTCAATCTGGCCTTCAAGGAGGCGCGCTCGAAGCGTCATGAGTTCATGACCGTCGAGCACCTCCTTCTGGCATTGCTGGACAACGAGGCCGCCGCCACGGTTCTGCGTGCGTGCGGGGCAAATCTCGACAAGCTCAAACACGATCTGCAGGAGTTCATCGACTCCACCACGCCACTGATCCCCGTTCATGACGAGGACCGCGAAACCCAGCCGACCCTGGGCTTCCAGCGGGTGCTGCAGCGTGCCGTCTTCCACGTACAGAGCTCCGGCAAGCGCGAAGTGACCGGCGCCAACGTACTGGTGGCCATTTTCAGCGAGCAGGAAAGCCAGGCCGTATTCCTGCTCAAGCAACAAAGCGTGGCTCGCATCGATGTGGTCAACTACATCGCCCACGGTATATCCAAGGTTCCAGGTCACGGTGAGCACCAGGATGGCGAGCAGGAGATGCAGGACGAAGAGGGTGGAGAAACCTCGTCGTCGGGCAATCCGCTGGACGCCTATGCCAGCAACCTCAATGAACTGGCTCGTCAGGGTCGGATCGATCCGCTCGTCGGTCGCGAAAGCGAAGTAGAGCGGGTCGCGCAGATCCTCGCCCGTCGTCGCAAGAACAACCCGCTGCTGGTGGGTGAGGCCGGTGTCGGCAAGACCGCGATCGCTGAAGGCCTGGCCAAGCGCATTGTCGATGGTCAGGTGCCTGACCTGCTGTCCCACAGCGTGGTCTACTCCCTGGACCTCGGTGCGCTGCTGGCGGGTACCAAGTACCGCGGCGATTTCGAGAAGCGCTTCAAGGCGCTGCTCGGCGAGTTGCGCAAACGCCCGCAGGCAATCCTGTTCATCGACGAAATCCACACCATCATCGGTGCCGGTGCAGCATCCGGCGGGGTGATGGACGCGTCCAACCTGCTCAAGCCGCTGCTGTCTTCGGGCGATATTCGCTGCATCGGCTCGACCACCTTCCAGGAATTCCGCGGCATCTTCGAGAAGGACCGGGCGCTGGCCCGTCGCTTCCAGAAGGTCGACGTCAGCGAGCCTTCGGTGGAAGACACCGTTGGCATCCTGCGCGGGCTCAAGGGGCGCTTCGAGTCGCACCACAGCATCGAATACAGCGACGAGGCCCTGCGTGCCGCAGCCGAACTGGCTGCCCGCTACATCAATGACCGGCACATGCCGGACAAGGCTATCGACGTGATCGACGAAGCAGGCGCCTACCAGCGTCTGCAGCCGGTGGAAGCCCGGGTCAAGCGCATCGAAGTGCCGCAGGTCGAGGACATTGTCGCCAAGATCGCGCGTATTCCGCCAAAACACGTCACCAGTTCCGACAAGGAGCTGTTGCGTAATCTGGAGCGCGACCTGAAGCTGACGGTATTCGGTCAGGACGCCGCCATCGACTCGCTGGCGACCGCGATCAAGCTGTCTCGCGCTGGCCTCAAGGCGCCCGACAAGCCGGTCGGTTCATTCCTGTTCTCCGGTCCGACCGGCGTGGGCAAGACCGAAGTGGCACGGCAGCTGGCCAAGGCCCTTGGCGTTGAGCTGGTTCGTTTCGACATGTCCGAGTACATGGAGCGGCACACTGTCTCCCGTCTGATCGGCGCGCCTCCTGGCTATGTCGGTTTCGATCAGGGTGGCCTGCTGACCGAGGCGATCACCAAGCAGCCGCACTGCGTGCTGTTGCTCGACGAGATCGAAAAAGCGCATCCGGAAGTCTTCAACCTGCTGCTGCAGGTGATGGACCACGGCACCCTGACCGATAACAACGGGCGCAAGGCGGACTTCCGCAACGTGATCCTGATCATGACCACCAACGCCGGTGCAGAGACCGCTGCGCGGGCATCGATCGGCTTCACCCATCAGGACCACTCGTCCGATGCGATGGAAGTGATCAAGAAGAGCTTCACGCCGGAGTTCCGCAACCGTCTGGACACCATCATCCAGTTCGGTCGCCTCAGTCACGAAACCATCAAGAGCGTGGTGGACAAGTTCCTCACCGAACTGCAGGCGCAGCTGGAGGACAAGCGTGTCCTGCTGGAAGTCTCCGACGCGGCCCGTGGTTGGCTGGCGACCGGTGGCTACGATGTGCAGATGGGTGCGCGTCCGATGGCTCGGCTTATCCAGGACAAGATCAAGCGGCCGCTGGCCGAGGAGATCCTGTTCGGCGAACTGGCCGAGCACGGTGGTGTCGTGCATATCGACATCCGCGATGGCGAACTGGTCTTCGACTTCGAGACTACGGCGGAAATGGCCTGAGTTACACGGACCTGTGGGAGCGGTTTCACCCGCGATAGCGACAGTGGGTTCACTACAGCCATCGCGGGTGAACCCGCTCCCACAGGGGATGACAAAACAGAAACCACAAAAAAGCCCGGCATCTGCCGGGCTTTTTCGTCGTACTGACTGTTAGCGAGCGCGGTAGGTGATGCGCCCTTTGCTCAGGTCGTACGGCGTCAGTTCGACGCGGACCTTGTCGCCAGTCAGGATACGGATGTAGTTCTTGCGCATCTTTCCGGAGATGTGCGCGGTTACGACGTGCCCGTTTTCCAACTCCACGCGGAACATGGTGTTGGGCAGGGTGTCGACGACAGTGCCTTCCATTTCGAAGCTGTCTTCTTTCGACATGCAGTAAAGCCCTCGGTGTTCAGTTATGGCCGGCCACAGAAGCACCCGGCTACAAAAAGTGGCGTGCATTGTGCCCGAAAAAGGAAGGTCAAGCCAAGGATTTCAATTAAGGGTGACCCAGCGCTGGTTGATCAGCAGTTCGATAGGCCGGTATTGGGTCTTGTAGTTCATTTTCTTGCAGTTCTTGATCCAGTACCCCAGGTAAACCGCATCCAGGCCCAGGCGCAGCGTTTCGCCGATCTGCCAGAGGATGGCATAGCGCCCGAGGCTGCGGCGCTCCTCGGTCGGTTCATAGAAGGTGTAGACCGCCGACAGCCCGTTAGGCAGCAGGTCGGTCACCGCCACGGCCACCAGCCGTCCGTCGAGACGGAATTCGTAGAAGCGTGAAAACGGCAGGTCGCGCACCAGGAAGGTGGAAAACTGGTCGCGGCTGGGTGGATACATATCGCCGTCGGCGTGGCGTTGCTCGATATAGCGCCGATAGAGGTCGAAGTATTCCTCGTTGAACGAGGGGCGGGCAGGGCTGACGACCAGGTCGGCGTTACGCTTGATGATGCGCTTCTGCTGCCGGTTCGGCGTGAAGCGCGCAGCCGGAATGCGCGCCGGCACGCACGCATTGCAGTTCTGGCAATGAGGCCGATACAGATGGTCGCCACTGCGACGAAAGCCCATTTCCGACAGGTCCGCATAGACGGTGGCGTCCATCGGCTGGCTCGGATCGAGAAACAGCGTGGTGGCCTGCTCGTCAGGCAGGTAGCTGCAGGCATGGGGTTGAGTGGCATAGAACTTCAACCGCGCCAACTCAGTCATGATCAACCCCTCGGCAGGTTTTTTACTAATTGTAAGCCAGCTCTGAAAACTCGCCTAGCAAACGGCTTGCTGGCAGATCCAGCTCGCTCGATTGGGCTGGTCCAGATATTGACGCAGATAATCGGCGAAGGTTGCCCTGGCGATGGCGCGGGCGCCCAGGCTGTGCAGGTGCTGGGTAGGCATCTGGCAGTCGATCAGGACGAAACCGGCATCGCGCAGGTGCTCGACCAGTGCGACGAAGCCGACCTTGGAGGCATTGTCGGCCCGGCTGAACATCGACTCGCCGAAGAATAGTCGCCCCATGGCCAGGCCATAGAGCCCGCCGACCATCTCACCGTCGCGGCGAACCTCCACCGAGTGGGCGAGGCCTTGGCGATGCAGCTCTACATAGGCGCTCTGCATGCTGTCGGTGATCCAGGTACCGTCGGCGTATACCCTGGGTGCGGCGCAGGCAGCGATCACGGCGGCGAAGTCCTGGTCGAAACTGACCTGGTACTGCCCCTGGCGGATCACCTTGCGCAGCGAGCGCGAGACATGCAGTTCATCGGGAAACAGCACCGTGCGCGGATCCGGCGACCACCAAAGGATCGGCTGGCCATCCTGGTACCAGGGAAAGCAGCCATGGCGATAAGCCTGTACCAGCCGTTCCGGACGCAGGTCGCCACCAGCGGCGAGCAGGCCTTCAGGTTCGCGCAGGGCCTTTTCCAATGGCGGGAAATACAGGGTAGAGCGGTTCAGCCAGGTCAGCATCGTCGTCCGTCACGGTTTGGCGGGGGAGGGGAGGGCGCCCAGCATGACCCGAAAAAGCCCCACGGGACAACCCCGGCGCAGACCTGCCGGTGCACCTCCGATGATGGCCGCTTGCCTTGTGCGCAACTTAATGCCGGGGCAGTTGTCCCAACTACGCAAAAACCCCGCATAAGCCTTTGTCACAAAAGAAAATGCGTGCTCAAATTGTTGTATTGGAATTTGATCCTGTCGTGGCACGCTCCGCCGAGCGTAATGGCGATGGATCGGCAGTAATGTTAAAAGTAGTGATTTGTTGACCGGCCCCCTTGGTCAATCACGGTTGGACGCGCATCCGCGCAGGAATAGACCTGTTTTGAAGAAAACCACAGCAACACCCAACCCCGAGCCGCTCTGGCGCCAGCAGTTGCACTACAGGCTCAAGGAAGGTGCCCTGATTGCCATGGGCGCCCTGTGCCTCTATCTGTGGATGGCATTGCTGAGCTACGACCAGGCCGACCCCGGTTTCAGCCACACCAGCAACGTCGACCAGGTGCAGAACGCTGCGGGCCGTGCCGGTGCCTTCTTCGCCGATATCCTGTTCATGGTGCTGGGCTACTTCGCCTATATCTTCCCCTTGCTGCTGGCGATCAAGACCTGGCAGATCTTCCGCGAACGCCACCAGCCCTGGCAGTGGAGCGGCTGGCTGTTCTCCTGGCGGCTGATCGGCCTGGTATTCCTGGTCCTTTCCGGCGCCGCCCTGGCGCATATCCATTTCCATTCCGCCCCGAGCCTGCCGGCCTCGGCCGGTGGTGCGCTGGGCGAAAGCCTCGGCGACCTGGCGAAAAACGCCCTGAACGTGCAGGGCAGCACCCTGATGTTCATCGCCCTGTTCCTTTTCGGCCTTACGGTGTTCACCGATCTGTCGTGGTTCAAGGTCATGGATATCACCGGCAAGATCACCCTCGATCTCTTCGAACTGATCCAGGGCGCCGCCAGCCGCTGGTGGAGTGCGCGCAACGAGCGCAAGCAACTGGTCGCGCAATTGCGCGAGGTCGACCAGCAGGTCAACGAAGTGGTGGCCCCGGTGGTGCCGGACCGCCGCGAGCAGGCCAAGGCCCGCGAACGCATCATCGAGCGCGACCAGGCCCTGGCAAAACACGTGGCCGAGCGCGAGGAAAAGACCCCGCCGGTCATCATGCCCGCACCCGCCAAGGCCCCCGAGCCCAGCAAGCGCGTGCAGAAGGAGAAACAGGTTCCGCTGTTCGTCGACAGCGCCGTCGAAGGCACGCTGCCGCCGATTTCCATTCTCGATCCGGCCGAGGCCAAGAAGGTCAACTACTCGCCGGAATCCCTCGCGGGCGTCGGCCAGTTGCTGGAAATCAAGCTGAAGGAATTCGGCGTCGAGGTCTCGGTGGACTCGATCCACCCGGGTCCGGTGATCACCCGCTACGAAATCCAGCCGGCCGCCGGGGTCAAGGTCAGCCGTATCGCCAACCTGGCCAAGGACCTGGCGCGCTCCCTGGCAGTGACCAGCGTGCGCGTGGTCGAAGTGATCCCCGGCAAGACCACCGTGGGTATCGAGATCCCCAACGAAGACCGGCAGATCGTGCGCTTCTCCGAGGTACTGTCGTCGCCGCAGTACGACGAGGCCAAGTCGCCGGTGACCATGGCCCTGGGCCACGACATCGGCGGCAAGCCGGTGATCACCGACCTGGCCAAGATGCCCCACCTGCTGGTCGCCGGTACTACCGGTTCCGGTAAGTCGGTGGGGGTCAACGCCATGATCCTGTCGATCCTGTTCAAGTCCAGCCCGCAAGACGCCAAACTGATCATGATCGACCCGAAGATGCTCGAACTGTCGATCTACGAAGGCATTCCGCACCTGCTCTGCCCGGTGGTCACCGACATGAAGGACGCCGCCAATGCCCTGCGCTGGAGCGTTGCCGAGATGGAGCGGCGCTACAAGCTGATGGCGGCCATGGGCGTGCGCAACCTGGCCGGCTTCAACCGCAAGATCAAGGACGCCGAGGAAGCCGGCGAGCCGATCTACGACCCGATGTTCCGCCGCGAAAGCATGGACGATGTGCCGCCGACGCTGCACACCCTGCCGACCATCGTGGTGGTGGTGGACGAATTCGCCGACATGATGATGATCGTTGGCAAGAAGGTCGAAGAGCTCATTGCCCGTATCGCGCAGAAGGCGCGGGCCGCCGGTATCCACCTGATCCTCGCCACCCAGCGGCCGTCGGTGGACGTGATCACTGGCCTGATCAAGGCCAACATCCCGACGCGCATGGCCTTCCAGGTGTCGAGCAAGATCGACTCGCGGACCATCATCGACCAGGGCGGTGCCGAGCAACTGCTCGGCCACGGCGACATGCTCTACATGCCGCCGGGTACCAGCCTGCCGATCCGCGTGCATGGCGCCTTCGTCTCCGACGACGAGGTGCATCGCGTGGTCGAAGCGTGGAAGCTGCGCGGTGCGCCGGACTACAACGACGACATCCTCAACGGCGTCGAAGAGGCCGGTAGCGGCTTCGATGGCGGTGGTGGCGGTGAAGGCGGCGACGACGCCGAAACCGACGCGCTCTACGACGAAGCGGTGCAGTTCGTCCTGGAAAGCCGCCGTGCCTCGATTTCCGCTGTGCAGCGCAAGCTGAAGATCGGCTACAACCGCGCCGCGCGGATGATCGAGGCGATGGAAATGGCCGGTGTGGTCACCCCCATGAACACCAACGGATCACGCGAAGTCATCGCGCCTGGACAGGCGCGGGACTGAGACCTGGGCGGGCACCTGGCCCGCCGCTTCATTCATTCTGCAACGAGGATTGCCATGCGCCTGATTCGCATGATGTTGGTTTCCGCTTTGAGCCTGTCCAGTGCCTCGGTGTTCGCCGCCGACGCCGACGTGGCGCGCCTGACCCAGCTGTTGAACAACTCGAAGACCATCCAGGCCAGCTTCTCCCAGCTGACCCTCGACGCCAGCGGCACCCAGTTGCAGGAAACCACCGGGCAGATGGCGGTCAAGCGTCCTGGCCTGTTCTACTGGCACACCGATGCACCGCAGGAGCAGGTGGTGGTCTCCGATGGCGTCAATGTCACCCTGTGGGACCCGGACCTGGAACAGGCCACCATCAAGAAGCTCGACCCGCGCCAGACCCAGACCCCGGCGCTGCTGCTGTCCGGCGACGTGTCGAAGATCAGCGAAAGCTTCGACATCACCTCCAAGGAGCAGGGCGAGGTCATGGACTTCGTGCTCAAGCCGAAGACCAAGGACACCCTGTTCGACTCCCTGAGCCTGTCGTTCCGCAAGGGCCTGGTGAACAACATGCGCCTGATCGACAGCGTCGGCCAGCGCACCGACATCCTGTTCAATGGCGTGCGCGCCAACGAAGCGGTGGCGGACAGCAAGTTCAAGTTCGACGTCCCCAAGGGCGCGGACGTGATCAAAGAGTAAGAGGTCGCATAGTCGTCCATGGACCTGTTTCGCAGTGAACCGGTTGCCCAGCCCCTGGCCGCGCGTATGCGCCCGGCCAACCTGGACGAATACGTCGGCCAGCAGCACCTGCTCGCCCGCGGCAAGCCGCTGCGCGAGGCGCTGGAGCAGGGCGCGCTGCATTCGATGATCTTCTGGGGCCCGCCCGGGGTCGGCAAGACCACCCTGGCGCGGCTGCTGGCGCAGTTCTGCGATGCCCATTTCGAAACGGTGTCGGCGGTGCTCGCGGGGGTCAAGGAGATCCGCCAGGCGGTGGAAGTCGCCAAGCAGCAGGCCGCCCAGTACGGCCGGCGGACCATCCTCTTCGTCGACGAAGTGCACCGCTTCAACAAGTCGCAGCAGGACGCCTTCCTGCCCTACGTGGAAGACGGCACCCTGATCTTCATCGGTGCGACCACCGAAAACCCCTCGTTCGAACTGAACAACGCGCTGCTGTCGCGGGCCCGGGTCTACGTGCTCAAGAGCCTCGACGAAGAGGCCCTGCGCCGTCTGGTGCAGCGCGCACTGACGGAAGAGCGCGGCCTGGGCAAACGCAACCTGCGCCTCGGCGACGAAGCCTTCGCCATGCTCCTGGCCGCCGCCGACGGTGATGGCCGGCGCATGCTCAACTTCCTCGAAAATGCCTCGGACCTGGCGGAAGACGGCAGCGAGATCGGTATCGACCTGCTGCAAAGCCTGCTCGGCGACAGCCGTCGGCGCTTCGACAAGGGCGGTGAAGCCTTCTACGACCAGATTTCCGCATTGCACAAATCCATCCGCGGCTCGAATCCGGACGCCGCCCTGTACTGGTTCGCGCGCATGCTCGATGGCGGCTGCGATCCGCTGTACCTGGCCCGCCGCGTGGTGCGCATGGCCAGCGAGGATATCGGCAACGCCGACCCGCGGGCCCTGAGCCTGTGCCTGTCGGCCTGGGACGTGCAGGAGCGCCTGGGCAGCCCCGAAGGCGAACTGGCGGTGGCCCAGGCCATCACCTACCTGGCCTGCGCGCCGAAAAGCAACGCGGTGTACATGGGCTTCAAGACCGCCCTGCGCGAGGCGGCCGAGCACGGCTCGCTGGAAGTGCCGCTGCACCTGCGCAATGCCCCGACCAAGCTGATGAAGCAACTGGGCTACGGCGAGGAATACCGCTACGCCCACGACGAGCCGGATGCCTACGCCGCTGGTGAAGACTACTTCCCTGAAGCACTGGAACCGCGCCACTATTACCAGCCGGTGCCCCGGGGTCTCGAACTGAAGATCGGCGAGAAGCTCAGGCACCTGGCCGAACTCGACCGCACCAGCCCCCGGCAACGGAGAAAACCTTGATCGCACTCGTCGCCGCCGTCAGCGCCGGAGGCATTGCCGGCACCCTGCTGCGTTTCGCCACATCCAATTGGGTCAACGCGAACTGGCCTCGCCACTTCTATCTCGGTACGCTGGCGGTCAACCTGGTTGGCTGCCTGCTGATCGGCCTGCTCTACGGGCTGTTTTTGCATCGCCCGATCGTGCCGGTCGAGCTGCGTGCCGGCCTGATCGTCGGCTTCCTCGGCGGCCTGACGACGTTTTCATCCTTTTCACTGGATACCGTGCGCTTGCTCGAAAGCGGGCAGGCGCCGCTGGCGTTCGGCTATGCCGGCATCAGCGTGCTGGGCGGCCTGCTCGCGACCTGGGCCGGCCTGGCACTTACCCGAATCTGAACCAACACCACACATAACGAGAGAACGACATGCTCGATTCCAAACTGTTACGCGGCCAACTTCAGGAAGTGGCGGACCGCCTGGCCTCCCGTGGCTTCAGCCTGGATGTCGCGCGCATCGAATCCCTGGAAGAGCGCCGCAAGACGGTGCAGACCCGTACCGAACAACTGCAGGCCGAGCGTAACGCCCGTTCCAAGTCCATCGGCCAGGCCAAGGCCAAGGGCGAGGACATCGCGCCGCTGATGGCCGACGTCGAGCGCATGGCCGGCGAGCTGGCTGCCGGCAAGGTCGAGCTGGACCAGATCCAGTCCGAGCTGGACCAGATCCTGCTGACCATCCCCAACCTGCCGGACGCCAGCGTACCGGTCGGCGACGACGAAGACGGCAACGTCGAAGTGCGTCGCTGGGGCACCCCGCGCCAGTTCGACTTCCAGATCCAGGACCACGTCGCCCTCGGCGAGCGCGACGGCTACCTCGATTTCGAGACCGCCGCCAAGCTGTCCGGCGCACGTTTCGCCCTGCTGCGCGGCCCGATCGCGCGCCTGCACCGCGCCCTGGCGCAGTTCATGATCAACCTGCACATCAACGAGCACGGTTACGAAGAGGCCTACACCCCGTACCTGGTCCAGGCCCCGGCGCTGCAAGGCACCGGCCAGCTGCCGAAGTTCGAGGAAGACCTGTTCAAGATCAGCCGCGAAGGCGAGGCCGACTTCTACCTGATCCCGACCGCCGAAGTGTCGCTGACCAACATCGTTGCCGGCGAGATCGTCGACGCCAAGGACCTGCCGATCAAGTTCGTCGCCCACACCCCGTGCTTCCGCAGCGAAGCCGGCGCATCGGGTCGTGACACCCGCGGCATGATCCGCCAGCACCAGTTCGACAAGGTCGAGATGGTCCAGGTGGTCGAGCCGTCGAAATCCATGGAAGCCCTGGAAGGCCTGACTGCCAACGCCGAGCGCGTGCTGCAGGCTCTGGAACTGCCGTACCGCGTCCTCGCCCTGTGCACCGGCGACATGGGCTTCAGCGCCGTGAAGACCTACGACCTGGAAGTCTGGGTACCGAGCCAGGACAAGTACCGCGAGATCTCCTCGTGCTCCAACTGCGGCGACTTCCAGGCCCGCCGCATGCAGGCGCGCTGGCGCAACCCGGAAACCGGCAAGCCGGAGCTGGTCCACACCCTCAACGGCTCGGGCCTGGCGGTAGGCCGGACCCTGGTCGCGGTGCTGGAAAACTACCAGCAGGCCGACGGCACCATTCGCGTACCGGAAGTCCTCAAGCCGTACATGGGCGGCCTTGAGGTCATCGGCTAAATGGAATTCCTGCCGCTGTTCCACAATTTGCGCGGCAGCCAGGTCCTGGTGGTCGGCGGCGGCGAGATTGCCTTGCGCAAATCCCGCCTGCTGGCCGATGCCGGGGCGCAACTGCGCGTGGTCGCGCCCGAGATCGAGGGGCAACTGGCCGAGCTGGCTCGGCACAGTGGCGGCGAGATCCTGGAGCGTGGCTATCAGGAACAGGATCTCGACGGCTGCCAGTTGATCATCGCCGCCACCGACGACCCGGCGCTCAACGCCCAGGTCTCGGCGGATGCGCGCCAGCGCTGCGTGCCGGTCAATGTGGTGGATGCGCCGGCGCTGTGCTCGGTGATCTTCCCCGCCATCGTCGATCGCTCGCCGCTGGTGGTCGCGGTCTCCAGCGGCGGTGACGCCCCGGTGCTGGCGCGGTTGATCCGCGCCCGCCTGGAAACCTGGATTCCCGCTGCCTATGGCGAACTGGCCGGGCTCGCCGCGCGCTTCCGCGACCGGGTCAAGCAGCTCTATCCGGACGTCAATCAGCGTCGTGGTTTCTGGGAAGAGGTTTTCCAGGGCCCGATCGCCGAGCGCCAGCTGGCCGGGCAGGGCGCCGAGGCCGAACGCCTGTTGCAGGCCAAGGTCGACGGCAAGCCCGAGCAAACCGCCGGTGAGGTGTACCTGGTGGGCGCCGGTCCTGGTGACCCCGACCTCCTGACCTTCCGTGCCTTGCGCCTGATGCAGCAGGCCGACGTGGTGCTTTACGACCGCCTGGTGGCCCCGGCCATCATCGAGATGTGCCGGCGTGACGCCGAGCGCATCTATGTCGGCAAGCGCCGCGCCGACCACGCCGTGCCTCAGGAGCAGATCAACCAGCAACTGGTGGACCTGGCTCGTCAGGGCAAGCGGGTGTTGCGCCTCAAGGGCGGTGATCCGTTCATCTTCGGCCGCGGTGGCGAGGAGATCGAGGAACTGGCCGAACAGGGCATCCCGTTCCAGGTGGTGCCGGGTATCACGGCGGCCAGTGGTTGTTCGGCCTACGCCGGCATCCCGCTGACTCACCGCGATTACGCCCAGTCGGTACGTTTTGTCACCGGGCACCTGAAGGACGGCAGCAGCAACCTGCCCTGGAGCGATCTGGTCGCGCCGGCGCAGACCCTGGTGTTCTACATGGGGCTGGTGGGCTTGCCGACCATTTGTGCCGAACTGATCCGCCATGGCCGCGCCGCCAGTACCCCGGCGGCGCTGGTGCAGCAAGGCACCACCAAGAACCAGCGGGTGTTCACCGGCACCCTGGCCAACCTGCCGCAACTGGTGGCGGAGCATGAAGTGCATGCGCCAACCCTGGTGATTGTCGGCGAGGTCGTGCAGTTGCGCGACAAGCTGGCCTGGTTCGAAGGCGCCCAATAGCCTCCAGGCCCTCATCGCTGGCAAGCCAGCTCCCACAGGTTTAGCGGTGGACGCGATACCTGTGGGAGCTGGCTTGCCAGCGATGCTTTTCAGCCTCAACCTTTCTCCCGGATCCTCCGCCCAGCCAACCGTTCCCGATCATGCGCCGCCCCAAAGTCCTGCAACGGCCCCTTCGGCACGATGCCATTGGGATTGATGGTCTTGTGGCTCATGTAGTAATGGCGCTGGATATGCTCCATGTTCACCGTCTCCGCCACCCCCGGCCATTGATACAGCTCGCGCAGCCAGTTCGACAGGTTCGGGTAGTCCGCCAGGCGCCGCAGGTTGCACTTGAAGTGACCGTGGTACACCGCATCGAAACGCACCAGGGTGGTGAACAGGCGAATGTCCGCTTCGGTCAGGTATTCGCCGGCCAGGTAGCGTTGCCGATCCAGTAGCTGTTCCAGATGATCCAGTTCGGCGAACAGCACATCGAACGCCTCTTCATACGCCCCCTGCGAGGTGGCGAAGCCAGCGCGGTAAACGCCGTTGTTCACCGCCGGGTAGATACGTTCGTTGAGCGCATCGATGGTGGCCCGCAACGGCTCGGGATAGAGGTCCAGGCGGTTGCCGGTGAGTTCGTCGAAGTCGCTGTTGAAGATGCGGATGATCAGCGACGACTCGTTGTTGACTATGCGCTGCTCCTGCTTGTCCCACAGCACCGGCACGGTGACGCGGCCAGTGTACTCCGGGTCATCGCGGGTGTAGCGCTGGTGCAGGAAGTCGAGGCCGTCGAGCTTGTCGCCGGTGGAGCCCTGGGTGGTATCGAAGGTCCAGCCATGCTCGCCCATCAGCCAACTGACCACCGACACGTCGATCAGGCTTTCCAGGCCTTTGAGCTTGCGCATGATCAGGGTGCGGTGGGCCCAGGGGCAGGCCAGCGACACATAGAGGTGATAACGCCCGGCCTCGGGGGCGGGCAGGGAGTTGCGGCGTTGTGCGCTTTCACGCTCGAAGGCGCCGTCCTTGCTGCTTTTGTACCACTGGTCATGCCAGCGTCCGTCGATCAACAGGCCCATGGTGGGAATCCTTGGCAGTTCGTGTAGGAAATTGGAGCCCAGTTTACGGACTTCAGTTCGAACGAATAGCGCAAAGATCCCGGGTATTTGATCGATGGATTAGATGGGTTGCTCTCAGGCCTGGCGTGCCGCCCAGTATTCCCGGGCCTTGGCAAAGGCACCTTCCTGATCGTGGCCAAGACCACGCAGGGCCAGGGCCATGGTCGCGACCACCGCCATTTCGCCATAGCTATCGCTGGACTCGCCGCGCCAGACCTGCATCAGGTGTTCAGGCTCCAGGCTGGCCGGTTTCACATGGCGCTGCGCCGACATTTGCGGCCATTCCTCGTCCCACTCCACACCCTCGGCAGTGCCGTACAGGTGGCTGGTGGCATCCGGATTGATTTCGATCTCGCCGCCATCGCCCTTGACCACGATGGCGCGGTCACCGAGCAGGCGGCTGGCCTCGCGGTGCACCGCCTGGTAGCCGGGGTGGAAGATGCTCTGCAAGCCGCAGCGTGCGCCCAGCGGGTTGAGGACCCGGGCCAGCGAATGGATCGGTGAACGCAGGCCGAGGGTGTTGCGCAGGTCGATCATCCGTTGCAAGCGTGGCGCCCAGTCCTGCAGGGGGATGAAGGCCAGGTTGTATTGGTCCAGAGCCGCTTCGACCTGGTTCCAGTTGCGGCACAGGGGAATGCCCACAAGGTCCAGCAACTGCTCGGTATACAGGCGCCCGGCGGTATGCGCGCCGCCGCCGTGCATCAGGATGCGCAGGCCATTGGCGGCCAGGCAGCGGACGGCCAGCAGGTACCAGGGCAGGTGGCGCTTCTTGCCGGCATAGCTCGGCCAGTCGAGGTCCACGGCAATCGCTGGAGTGTCCAGGCGCTCGCGCAGGGCCTCGGTGAAGCCGGCCAGCTCTTCCGGGCTTTCCTCCTTGTGTCGCAGCAGCATGAGGAAGGCGCCGAGCTGGGTGTCCTCGACCTTGCCATCGAGCAGCAAGCCCATGGCCTTGCGGGCTTCCTCGCGGGTCAGGCCGCGGGCGCCGCGCTTGCCCTTGCCGAGGATGCGGACGAATTCGGCGAAAGGATGTTCAGCCGGGGTTTCGGTAACCAGGGGTAGGGGCTCGATCATATGCAATTGGTCGGCTTGGGCAGGCCCGCCAGCTTGGCGGCAAGTTTGGCGGGAGTGCCATTGAACAGGCGGTTGAGGTGCAGGCTGTTGCCTTTTTCCGTGCCCAGCTTGAGGGCGACGTACTTGATCAGCGGTCGGGTCGCCGGTGACAGCTCGTACTCGCGGTAGAACTCGCGCAGCAGCTCCAGCACTTCCCAGTGCTCGGTGCTCAGGGCAATGGACTCGCGTTCGGCCAGGGCCTCGGCGACCTCCCTGGACCAGTCGCCCAGTTCCACCAGGTAGCCGTCCTTGTCCAGCGGCAGGTCGCGCCCGTTGACGGTCAGGGTACTCATAGCCAGCTGTTGACCTTGTCGTAGTCCAGGGACAGCGCGACGAAGCCCGGGTAGTCCACGGCGGTGGCCGGGCTGTCGGCGATGGCGCGGGCCTGCAGGTCTTCTGCCAGCGCATACAGGCGCGGGCCGAGGGTGCTCAGGCTGGCGACATTGGCAGTGCCGGGATTCAACGCATACACCGCATCGCCGCAGAGCAGCAGGCCATCCTGCGGGCCGAGCAGACGCAGGCAACTGGCAAGACGGTTATCGCCGAACGGCGAATGGGAAATGACGTGCAGGGTGCTCATCAGAGGGTTACCACCTGGTCGAAACGGTCGATCAATGCGGCGAGGCCGGCGTCATCCAGCACCTCTACCGGAAGGGCCAGGCCATCGGCGCCGAGGCCGCGCTCGGCAAGGCTGCTGGCGGCGGCGAACAGTTCCTCGACGCCGAACATCGGCAGGGCCTGGAGATTGGCCGCCAGGTTCTTCTGTTGCAGCAGCGCAGGCTGCTGGTTGGCGGCAAGCTGGAACACCCCGTCATCGAGGAACAGCATGCCCAGCGGCAGGTCGAAGGCGCCGCCGGCCAGGGCGATATCCAGGGCTTCGCGGGCAGATGGGCCGCTCCACGGCGCCTGGCGGCTGATAATCAGCAGGGATTTGGCCATTTCAATCGCCTCCAAAGCAGAGCAGGCGGTCGGCACCTTGCGCTGCCTCATGCAACTGGCCGAGGCCGGACAACTCCCACGGCGCCGGCAGGTTGGCCGCCGGGCGCTGGTAGCGGTTGGCTTCCTCGTCGTTCAGCACACCGCGGCGCAGGGCGGCGGCGATGCACACCACAGCGTCCAGGCGCTGGGCGCTGATGAACTCGCGCCATTGCGCCGGTACGTCGTTTTCGTCCTGGGGCGTGACGATATTGGCCGAGGCGCTGTGCACGCCGTCCTGGTAGAAGAACAGGCGGACGATCTCATGGCCGCCGGCCAAGGCTGCCTGGGCGAACAGCAAGGCGCGCCGCGAGGAGGGCGCATGGCCCGGGGAAAAAACCGCGATGGCGAATTTCATTGCAGGCTCTGTCGGAAAAAACTGCGGGAATGATAAAGCAAAAAGCCCGCAGCAGGCTGCGGGCTTGTCAGGTGCAAGGCGCGGATCAGGCGTCGCGACGGCTTTCCGGCAGGAACCAGTTCAGCACCAGGGCGCAGATACCGCCGGTGGCCACGCCGGATTCCAGCACATTGCGCAGGGCCGCCGGCATATGGGCAAGGAACTCCGGCACCTGGGCCACACCCAGGCCGAGGGCCAGGGATACGGCGATGATCAGCAGGGCGCGGCGGTCGAGGCTGATGCTGGCGAGGATATTGATCCCCGACGCAGCCACCGCACCGAACATGACCATGGCCGCGCCACCCAGCACCGGCTCCGGCACCGCCTGGATCACCCCGGCCACCGCCGGGAACAGGCCGAGCAGCACCAGCATCAGGGCGATCCACACGCCGATATGGCGGCTGGCGATGCCGGTCAGCTGAATCACCCCGTTGTTCTGCGCGAAAATCGAGCTGGGGAAGGTGTTGAACACCCCAGCCAGCAGCGAATTGGCGCCGTTGACCAGCACCCCGCCCTTGATTCGTTGCATCCACAGCGGGCCTTCCACCGGCTGGCGCGACACCTTGCTGGTGGCGGTGACGTCGCCGATGGCTTCCAGCGAAGTGACCAGGTAGATCACCAGCATCGGAATGAACAGCGACCAGGAGAAGCCGATGCCGAAGTGCAGCGGTACCGGCACCTGGAACAGCGCCGCTTCATGCATGCCGGTGAAGTCCAGGCGGCCCAGGTAGCCGGCCAGGGCATAGCCCACGGCCAGGGCGATGACGATGGCGCAACTGCGCATCCACACCACCGGAATGCGGTTGAGCACCACGATGATCGCCAGCACCACGCCGGACAGCAGCAGGTTCTCGCCGTTGGCGAAGGTGCCGTTGCCCATGGCGGCAAAACCGCCGCCCATGCTGATCAGGCCGACCTTGATCAGGGTCAGGCCGATCATCAGCACGACGATGCCGGTCACCAGCGGGGTGATCAGGCGCTTGACGAAGGGCAGGATGCGCGAAATGCCCATCTCCACGAACGAACCGGCGATGACCACGCCGAAGATCGCCGCCATCACCGCTTCCACCGGCGTGCCCTGCTTGACCATCAGCGCGCCGCCGGCGATCAGCGGGCCGACGAAGTTGAAGCTGGTGCCCTGGACGATCAGCAGCCCGGCGCCGAACGGCCCGAAGCGGCGGCACTGGACGAAGGTGGCGATCCCGGAGATCACCAGCGACATCGACACGATCAGGTTGGTATCGCGGGCCGACACGCCCAGCGCCTGGCAGATCAGCAGGCCCGGGGTCACGATCGGCACGATGATCGCCAGCAGGTGCTGCAGCGCGGCCAGCAGGCCGATCGCCAGGCGCGGCCGGTCTTCCAGACCCAGGACCAGTTCATTGGCCGGTGCCGGGCCTTGTTCGATTGAGCTCATGGAGAGGTTGCCCCGGAAAAAAAGGAGCGCATTCTACGGGGGCAGGCGGGTTTGCGGTAGTCCGGCTTTTTGTGGTGTTCTTGCGGGCCTCATCGCCGGCAACGCCGGCTCCCACAGGTATCTCGTACCCCACAGAACCTTGTGGGAGCCGGCATTGCCGGCGATGAGGCCATTGGCCACAACACAACCATCAACTGCTCCGACAAGCCTTCTCCAGCACCCGTGGCCCCGGCCCCTCCAGCCCCAGCCGGTCCTCCGGGTTGCGCAACGGACAATCCTCCAGCGACAGGCAGCCACAACCAATGCAGTCATCCAGGCTGTCGCGCAGCGCCTCCAGTGTCCTGATCCGCGCATTCAGGTCTTCGCGCCAGGCCGTGGACATCTCGCCCCACTGCGCCGCCGTCAGCTTGCTGTTCGGCGGATAGCGACCGAACGCCCGCTTGATCTCCTCCAGCGGAATCCCGGTGCGCTGTGCCACCTTGATCACGGCGATGGTCCTCAGCACCAACGCCGGAAAACGCCGCTGGTTGCCGCCATTGCGGGTGCTGGCGATCAGCCCCTTGGCCTCGTAGAAATGCAGGGTGGACACCGGTACCCCGGCCCGTTTCGCCACTTCGCCGACGCTGAGCAGGCGCATGCCGTCCGTTGTGTTTTTCGCCATTGCCCGTGTTGACCTCAAGTAAAGTTGAGGTTTTATAGTCCCGCCCCGTCGTTCCTGCAAGCGCAGGAATCATCATCGATCAGCGGGGCGGAGCATGGGCAAGAAGCTGTGGTGGGGAGGCGGGGCGCTGGCCCTGGGTGGGTTGGCCCTGGTGATCGCCATGGACAGGACGGCGCCGGCCCAGGCCAGTGCGGCCTGGCCGGCGACCAAGGTGGCATTGGCCAGCGTCACGGCGGTGCAGGCACCACGGCAGCGCTTTGCCGTCGGCGAACTGGAAGCGGCCAACCAGGTGCAACTGGCGGCGGAAAGCGCGGGGCGGGTGACACGCATTGCCTTCGAATCGGGACAGCGGGTCAAGGCCGGGCAACTGCTGGTCCAGCTCAACGATGCGCCGGAGCAGGCCGAGCGCCTGCGCCTGCGCGCGCAACTGCGCAATGCCGAGGCGCTGCTGGAGCGGACGCGCAAACTGCGCACGGCCAACGTCAGCACCCAGGAGCAACTGGACAACGCCAGCACCGCCATGGACATGGCCAGGGGCGAGTTGCAGCAGGTCGAAGCACGCATCGCACAGAAGGCCATCGTCGCGCCGTTTTCCGGCAAGCTCGGACTGCGCCGGGTGCACCAGGGGCAATACCTCAACCCGGGGGACAGCATTGCCAGCCTGGTCGCGCCTAACCAGTTGCGGGTGAACTTCTCTCTCAACGAGCAGGCGGTTGCCGACCTGCAAGACGGGCAAGCATTGCACTTGAGCGTCGATGCCCTGCCGGAGCAGAGCTTCCCGGCACGAATCAGCGCCATCGACCCGATGATCAGCTCGTCGCGCCTGGTCCAGGTGCAGGCCGTGCTGGAAAACCCCGATGGACGCCTGCAACCCGGCATGTACGCCAGCGTGCGCCTCGACGCGCAGCAGGCGCCGCGGGTGCTGTCCCTGCCGGAAACCGCCGTCACCTACAGCGCCTACGGCCAGACCGTGTTCGTCGCCCGCCAGGGCGAGGACGGCCTGCGCGTCAGCCGGGTCGGGGTGACCACCGGCGAGCGCTGGCAGGGCCGGGTGGAAATCACCTCCGGCCTGGCTGAAGGCGAGCGTGCCGTGGTCTCCGGCCAGCTCAAGCTGAGCGATGGCATGCAGGTCGAGCCGGTGGCCGAAGACACCCTGGAACAAGGGGGGCAACCGTGAAATTCACCGACCTGTTCGTCCGCCGCCCGGTGCTGGCCCTGGTGGTCAGTGCGCTGATCACCCTGATGGGCCTGTTCGCCCTGGGCAAGCTGCCGATCCGCCAGTACCCGCTGCTGGAAAGCTCGACCATCAGCATCACCACCGAATACCCCGGCGCCTCCGCCGAACTGATGCAGGGCTTCGTCACCCAGCCGATCACCCAGGCGGTGTCGTCGGTGGAGGGCATCGATTACCTGTCGTCCTCGTCGATCCAGGGACGCAGCACCATCACCCTGCGCATGACCCTCAACCGCGACTCGACCCAGGCCCTCACCCAGGCCATGGCCAAGGTCAACCAGGTGCGCTATCGCCTGCCGGAAAAGGCTTACGACCCGGTAGTCGAGCTGTCGGCGGGGGACTCGACGGCCGTGGCCTACGTCGGCTTTTCCAGCGACAGCCTGTCGATTCCCGAGCTGAGCGATTACCTGTCACGGGTGGTCGAGCCGCAGTTCTCCGGGATCGACGGGGTGGTCAAGGTGCAGACCTTCGGCGGGCAGAACCTGGCCATGCGCCTGTGGCTCGACAGCGAGCGCATGGCCGGGCGCGGCGTGACCGCCGCCGACGTGGCCGAGGCGGTGCGGCGCAACAATTACCAGGCCACCCCGGGGCAGGTACGCGGGCAATACGTGCTGGCGGATATCCGCGTCGATACCGACCTGACCAGTGTCGAGGCGTTCCGCGACCTGATCGTGCGCAACGACGGCCGCGACCTGGTGCGCCTGCGCGATATCGGCACAGTCGAACTGAGCGCGGCGATGACCCAGACCAGCGCCACCATGGACGGCAAGCCGGCGGTGCACCTGGGCCTGTTCCCCACGCCCTCGGGCAACCCGCTGGTGATCGTCGACGGCATCCGCAAGCTGCTGCCGCAGATCCAGCAGACCCTGCCGCCGGGGGTGAAAGTGGCGCTGGCCTACGAGACCGCGCGCTTTATCGAAGCCTCCATCGACGAAGTGCTGCATACCCTGATGGAAGCGATGCTGATCGTCGTGCTGGTGATCTGGCTGTGCCTGGGGTCGCTGCGCAGCGTGGCGATCCCGGTGCTGGCGATTCCCCTGTCGATGCTCGGTGCCGCCGGGCTGATGCTGGCCTTCGGTTTCAGCCTCAACCTGCTCACCCTGCTGGCCATGGTCCTGGCCATCGGCCTGGTGGTGGACGACGCCATCGTCGTGGTGGAAAACGTCCACCGCCATATAGAAGAAGGCCGGACTCCGGTGGCCGCGGCCCTGGTCGGCGCCCGGGAAATTGCCGGGCCGGTGGTGGCCATGACCCTGACCCTGGCGGCGGTGTACGCGCCCATCGGCCTGATGGGCGGGCTGACGGGAGCGCTGTTCCGCGAATTCGCCCTGACCCTGGCGGGGGCGGTGGTGATTTCCGGCATCGTTGCCCTGACCCTGTCGCCGGTGATGAGCTCGATGCTGCTCAAGCCCGGCCAGCAGGAAGGGCCGATGGCCAAGCTGGCGGAGAAGGTCTTCGGCAGCCTGGGCGAGGGCTACGGCCGGGTACTGGCGCGCTCGCTTTCACGACGCTGGATCAGCGGCGGCATCGCCGTACTGGTGTGCCTGAGCCTGCCCTGGCTGTACCTGCACGCCCAGCGCGAGCTGGCGCCGGCCGAGGACCAGGCGGCGGTGCTCACGGCGATCAAGTCGCCGCAATACGCCAGCCTGGACTATGTCGAACGCTTCGCCAGCAAGCTCGACCGGGTGATGAAGTCGATCCCGGAAACCACCGACACCTGGATCATCAACGGCACCGACGGCCCGGCGGCGAGCTTCGGCGGTATCAACCTCAGCGCCTGGGACGCGCGCACGCGCTCCGCCGCCGAGGTTCAGGCCGAGCTGCAACAGGCGGTGGGGGAGGTCGAGGGCAGCAGCATCTTCGCCTTCCAGGTGGCGCCGCTGCCGGGCTCCAGCGGCGGTCTGCCGGTGCAGATGGTGCTGCGCAGCGCCCAGGACTACCCGCAGCTGTACCAGACCATGGAAGGCCTCAAGCAGCGCGCCCGCGAGAGCGGCCTGTTCGTCGTGGTGGACAGTGATCTGGACTACAACAACCCGGTGCTGCGCCTGAGCATCGACCGGGCCAAGGCTGCCAGCCTCGGCATCGCCACCCAGGATATCGGCGACGCCCTGGCGGTGCTGGTGGGCGAGCAGTACATCAATCGCTTCGCCTTGTATGGCCGTTCCTACGATGTCATCCCGCAGAGCATCCACGACCAGCGCCTGACCCCGCAGGCCCTGGCCCGCCACTATGTGCGGGCGGACGACGGCCGGCTGGTGCCACTGTCCACCGTGGTGCACATGGAAATGAGCGTGGCGCCCAACCGCTTGCTGCAATTCGACCAGCAGAACGCCAGCACCCTGCAAGCGATTCCGGCACCCGGGGTTTCCCAGGGCCAGGCGGTGGCCTTCCTCGAACAACTGGCCAGCGAACTGCCGCCGGGTTTCAGCCATGACTGGCAGTCGGAGTCGCGGCAGTACGTACAGGAAGGGCTGGCGCTGGTGTGGGCGTTCCTCGCCGCGCTGGTGGTGATCTACCTGGTGCTCGCCGCCCAGTACGAAAGCCTGGTCGACCCGCTGATCATCCTGGTCACCGTGCCCCTGTCGATCTGCGGCGCGCTGCTGCCCCTGGCCCTCGGCTGGGCGACCTTGAACATCTACACGCAGATCGGCCTGGTGACCCTGATCGGCCTGATCAGCAAGCACGGCATCCTCATGGTCGAGTTCGCCAACGAAATCCAGGTGCGCGACAACCTCGGCCGGGCCGAAGCGATTGTCCGTGCCGCGCAGATCCGCCTGCGCCCGGTGCTGATGACCACCGCGGCGATGACCTTCGGCGTGGTGCCGCTGCTGTTCGCCAGTGGCGCCGGGGCGGCCAGCCGCTTCGGCCTGGGCGTGGTGATCGTCTGCGGGATGCTGGTGGGCACGCTGTTCACCCTGTTCGTGCTGCCCACCCTTTATTCATGGCTGGCCCGGGACCACCGGGTGCACGGTGCGCGCAAGCAGCAACTGGCGGACGCCGAACACAGCCTGGGGGCTTGAGGAATGCTTATGAAGTCTTTGATCGTGCTGGCTGCGGCCGTCGCCCTGGCGGCATGCAGTGTCGGGCCTGAATACCGGCAGCCGGACGTCGCGCCCATCGCGCTGACCAGCCCGCAGGCTGGCGGATTCTCTAGCGATAGCCGGCAACCCCAGGCGAACTGGTGGAGCTTTTTCGAGGATGCGCAATTGACCCGCCTGATCGACCTGGCCCTGGCGCAGAACAACGACCTGCGCCAGGTCCACGCCAACCTGCTGCTGGCCCGGGCCGGGCTCGACGAGCAGGACCTCCAGCGCTATCCGCGAATCACCAGCGAGGCGGGTTACCAGCGCAGCCTGGAGCAGCAGGCTGTGGCGGGCGCGGCACCGCAGCGTAGTCTGTCCGAATCGTGGCGGGCGGGACTGGACCTGCAATGGGAACTCGACCTGTTCGGCCGCCTCGATCACCTCAGCCGTGCGGCGCAGGCGCGGGTCGAGGCGTCGCAGGCGGATCTCGAACAGGCAAGGCTGAGCCTCGCCGCCGAGGTGGCGCGGACCTGGTTCGACGCCCAGGGGCAGCGCCGGCAACTGGTCCTGGCCGCCGACGAGGTGCGCAGTTGGAGCGAGACGCTGCGCATGGTCGAGGCGCAACTGGCGGCGGGCAGCGGCCTGCCCGAGGACCGGGAAAGCGCCCAGGGCAACCTGCTGCGGGCGGAAGCGTCGATCCCGCCGCTGCAAAGCCGGTTGCAGCGCAGCCTGTATCGGCTGGCGGTGTTGTGCGGACAGCGGCCCGGCCATGTCGAGGTGGAACTCGGGCGCTTGCCGCCGATCCCGCTGGCGCGGCAGTTGCCGTTGGGTGATGTGGACCGGCTGATTCGCAACCGGCCGGATGTGCAGCAGGCCGAGCGCTTGCTGGCGGCGCGGGTCGAGGATGTCGGGGCGGCCACTGCGGATCTGTATCCACGCCTGAACCTGGGTGGCTTCATCGGCTTCTTCGCCTTGCGTGACGGCGACCTGGGCAGTGCCTCGCGGGCCTTCGAACTGGCGCCGGGCCTGACCTGGCCGGCGCTCGACCTCGGCAGCACCCGCGCGCGATTGCGCGCCGCCCAGGCACGCTCGGCGGGCGAGGGCGCACGCTTCGAACAGGTGCTGCTGGTGGCGCTGGAAGAGGTCGAAGGGGCGGTGGTCGAGTTGAGCGAGCAGCAGCGCTATTTGCAGACTCTGGTCCGTTCGGCACGGCACGGGCAAGCGGCATTCGACATCGCCAGCCGACGCTACGAAGCGGGATCCGGCAGCTACCAGGCGGTGCTGGAAAGCCAGCGCGAACTGCTGCGCCTGCGCCAGCAGATTGCCGGGGCGGAGACCGCGTCGTACGGCAATGCCGTGGCGCTGTACAAGGCCCTGGCCTGGCGAGGGTGAGGGGTGTTCTTCAGGGCCTCATCGCTGGCAAGCCAGCTCCCACAGGGATTGCGCCGAGCCCATATGCTATGGCTGACTCAGAACCCTGTGGGAGTCGGCTTGCCGACGATAAGGCCAGCAGTCACAACATCAATCTGCTCGCCTGCCACCATGGAATTTCCCACAGGTTCAGCGGTGCACGCGATCCTTGTGGGAGCCGGCGTTGCCGGCGATGAGGTCCGAAAGAACAAACAAAAAACTGCTGGTCCTCCGATCCCTCTGGCAAACTCTTGTTACACACGGCAGCCAAGAGCCCCCCGATGATCGATATCCACAACGTCACCGCCTTCCAGCAGCAGACCCGCGTCCTGGAAGGTTTCTCCCTGCATATCGGCGAAGGCGAGAAGGTCGCCATCCTCGGCCCGAATGGCGCTGGCAAGAGCACCCTGCTCAAGCTGATCACCCGCGAGCTGTACCCGGTGGAGCGCGAAGGCAGCCACCTGCGCCTGTTCGGCAGCGACACCGTCAACCTGTGGGCCCTGCGCAGCCGCATCGGCTTTGTCTCCCAGGATCTGCAGGACGACTACACCCCCTACACCCAGGCGCTGGACGTGGTGGTCTCCGGATTCTTCGGCTCCATCGGCGCCCACGGCCACCTGCAACCGAGCGCCGAGCAACTGGAAAAGGCCCGCGAGCTGCTGGCCGTGGTGGAAATGTCCGGGCATGAACAGACCATGTTCCAGCGCCTCTCCACTGGCCAGCGCCGCCGCCTGCTGCTGGCCCGCGCCCTGGTCCACCAGCCCAGCGCACTGATCCTCGACGAGCCGGCCAACGGCCTCGACATGGGCGCCAGCCTGGGCATGCTCAAGCTGATGCGGCGTTTCTGCGGCGCCGACCACGCGATGATCATCACCACCCACCACATCGACGAGATCATCCCGGAAATCGAGCGGGTGGTGCTGCTCGACAAGGGCCGCATCGTCGCCGACGGGCCCAAGGCCGAGGTGCTGACCAGCGAACGCCTGTCGGCGCTGTACCAGACCGACCTGCGCCTGACCGAGCAGGACGGCTGGTACCGTTGCTGGCACGGTTGATCGTGGTTTCCTTTCCTCGCTGATTGTTTCCGGAGTACTGCCCAATGAAAGCTGCCATCGTCCACGCCTTCGACCAGCCGCCGCGTTATGGTGAGATCGAGGCACCCGTCGCCGCGCCGGGTGAAGTGCTGGTGCGGGTTCGCGCTGCGGCGCTGAGCCAGTTGGTCCGCGCCCAGGCCAGCGGCAAGCACTACACCAGCGGCAAGCAGTTGCCGCTGGTGCCCGGCGCCGACGGCGTCGGCCTGCTGGAGGACGGCACCCGGGTGTACTTCGCCTTCCCGCGCAAGCCGATTGGCGCCATGGCCGAGGTGGTGGCGGTGGATGCGCGCAATTGCGTGGCGGTGCCCGACGGCGTCGACGACATCACCGCCGCAGCGATCGCCAACCCGGGCATGTCGTCCTGGGCGGCGCTGCAGGAGCGCGCACATTTCCAGGCTGGCGAGCGGGTGCTGGTCAATGGCGCGGCGGGCGCCTCGGGGCGGCTGGCGATCCAGGTCGCCAAATACCTGGGCGCCTCGCGGGTAGTGGCGACTGCGCGCAATCCGGCGGTCGAGGCCGAATTGCGGGCCTTGGGCGCGGACGATTTCATCTCCCTCGACCAGCCGGCCGAGCAACTGACCGCCGCCTTGCGCGACGAGATCAAGGGCCGCGGCATCGACGTGGTGCTCGATTACCTCTGGGGCCAGCCGGCCGCGTGCATCCTCGATGCCCTGGGTGGGCCGGGCGATGGCGAGACGGCGCCACGCCTGCGTTTCGTCAATATTGGCTCGATGGCGGGGGCGAGCATCCCGATGAATCCCGGGGTGTTGCGCGGGTCGGGTCTGGAAATGACCGGCAGCGGGCTGGGCAGCGTGTCCAATGCCGGGCTGGTGCAGGTGGTGGGGCAGTTGCTCAATGCGATCGACGCTGCCGGGCTGACGGTCGAGGCGAAGGCAGTACCGCTGGCGGAAGTCGAAGCGGTCTGGCCGCAAGCCAGCGCCGAGCGCGTGGTATTCGTTCTGTAACGCAAGTGGCTGCGGGCCTTTTGCCTGCGGCAAGCTGAGCGCCGGGCAAAAACACTAAGCAATCTGAAAAAGGGAATGTTACGTGACGACAGGAATGGGAACGGGCTTTAGGTCCGTGGTGGCCGCTGTTTGCCTGCTGGCGCTGCAGCCGGCGTTCGCCGGCGAGGACAAGACCAGAAGCATCTATTCCAAGCGCTGGTACACGGTGGCCGAAGTGAAGGACTACCTCACCCGCTACAAGCCGGATCATTACGGCTGGGGGTTCCACAAGTCGGTGACCTGGGTGTTTGCCGAGGATGGTCTGTTCATCCCGGGCAAGACGCCTTACATCAAGTTCCCGATGCAGAGGCCTGTCGTCGAGTCGGATAACCACTGGTGGCGCGCGGAAGACAAGGGCAAGAACCTGACCGCCGAGATGGATCGGCGCTGCATGATGTCGATCAACGGTGCCCTGGGACGCCTGAAGAATCAGGCGCGGCGGATACTGCTCAAAACCGATGTCAGGGAGGCGGTGATCGACGGGGTGCGCAGCGGCGTGCTGAGCACCGCACCGCTTGACCTGACCATACGCAAGCAGCAGAAGGTCAACATGGTCACCCCGGAGGGCGACTTCCGTTTGCTGTGCACGGTGTACAAGTCGCCAAGGCGCAACGAGGAAGCGTTCTTCCAGTATTACGTGGTGCTCACCGCCACCAGCGTCTACGGCAAGCTCCCCTAGCGGGGGGCGATACCGGCGTACTGCGGCCGCAGATGCCCCTGCTCATCCAGCAGATACGCATCCATCACCTCCCGCACCACCGGCCCGGCCACCCGGCCACCGGCTTCACCGTTCTCGATCATCACCGCGACCACCACGCTGGGGTGGTCGGCCGGGGCGAAGCCGACGAACAGGGCGTTGTCGCGGTGGCGTTCGAGGGTCTTGTTGCGGTTGTAGCGCTCGCCCTGCTTGATCGCCACCACCTGCGCCGTGCCGCTCTTGCCGGCGATACGGTATTGCGCACCGGCCGCAGCGGCGCGGGCGATGCCGCGCGGGTCGTGCATGACCATTTGCATGCCCTGGCTGACCTGGTCCCAGGCGTGGCTGTCATGCAGGACGATATCCGGCATCGGGTTCGGGTCGACCGGCGCTTCGCCGCCCACGCTCATGGCCAGGTGCGGCCGGTGCCATTTGCCCTTGCTCGCCAGCAGGCTGGTGGCCTGGGCCAGTTGCAGCGGGGTGACCTGCATGTAGCCCTGGCCGATGCCGAGGATCAGCGTCTCGCCGGGGAACCACGCCTGGCGCCGGGTGGCGCGCTTCCATTGCTGTGACGGCATCAGCCCCGGCGCTTCCTCGAACATGTCCAGCGAGACTTTCTCGCCCAGGCCGAAGCGCGCCATGTAGTCGTGCAGGCGGTCGATGCCGAGCTTGTGCGCCAGGTCGTAGAAGTAGGTGTCGTTGGAACGCATGATCGCCGTGTACATGTCCACCCAGCCATCGCCGCTGCGGTTCCAGTTGCGGTACTTGTGGTCGTAGTTGGGCAGTTCGTAGTAGCCAGGGTCGAACACCCGGTTGCCGGGGGTGGTGACGCCGCTGTCGAGGCCGGCGATGGCCACTTCCGGCTTGACCGTCGAACCCGGTGCGTACAGCCCGCGCAGGACGCGGTTGAACAGCGGCCGGTCGATGGAGTCGCGCAGGGCCGCGTACTGCTTGAAGCTGATGCCCTTGACGAACAGGTTGGGGTCGAAGCTCGGGTTGCTGACCATGGCCAGCACGTCGCCGTTGGCCGGGTCGAGCACCACCACCGCACCACGCCGGTCGCCGAGGGCGTGCTCGGCGGCCATCTGCAGGTGAGCGTCGAGGCTGAGGACAATGTTCTGCCCCGGGGTCGGGTCCTTGTGGCTGAGCACGCGCATCACCCGGCCCTGGGCGTTGGTCTCGACTTCCTCGTAGCCGACATGGCCATGCAGCTGGTTTTCGTAGAAGCGCTCGATGCCGGTCTTGCCGATCGACTGGGTACCACGGTACTCGGTGCTGTCGAGGACCTTGGCTTCCTTCTCGTTGATCCGCCCGACATAGCCCACCGAATGGGCGAAATGCTCGGACAGCGGGTATTCGCGGATGAACTGCGGTTCCACGTCGAGGCCGGGCAGGCGGAACTGGTTGACCGCGATCAGGGCGATCTGCTCCTCGCTCAGGCCGACCATCAGGGTCACCGGCTCGAACGGCTTGCGCCCGCGGCGCAGGTCCTTGTCGAACTGCTGGCGGTCATCTTCGCCAAGGCCCAGGACCTGGGCCAGGGTGTCGAGGGTCTTCGCCGAGTCGCCGGCGCGCTCGCGGGTCATGGTCAGGTCGAAGCTGGGTTTGTTGTCCGCCAGCACCACGCCGTTGCGGTCGTAGATCAGGCCGCGCTCGGGCGGGATCGGCAGGATATGCACGCGGTTGTTTTCCGAGACGGCGGTCTGCTGGTCGTGCTGCACGACTTGCAGCACGTAGAGCCGCGCCACCAGCACCGCCACCAGCGCAAGTACCAGCGCAGCGCAGGCCACCAGTCGGCGGTTGACCAGGTGCTGCTCTTTTTCATGGTCCTTGAGGGGGATCGGTTGTGGCATGGGGGCGTTACAGGCTGCGGCCTCGGGGGGCGGCGATGCTACGCAAGTGGCGCTGGCCCCTCAAGGCAGGGGCCGTGGCCGGGACCGGCGGGATCGCCTGGACCGCCCGTGACAAGGGCGATGCAAGCCAACATGAAGACTTGTTCATGTAGCTTCATGAAACCCCGCTAGAAGGTTTTCGGCAGCCACAGCGCCAGTTGCGGAAAGGCGATCAGCAGCCCGATCAGCACCAGCAACGCCAGGCAGAACGGCAAGGCGCCGTACACCACCTCAATGAAGTTGCCGCGACCACGGATGCTCTGCACCACGAACAGGTTCATGCCGAACGGCGGGGTGATCTGGCCCATCTCGCACAGCACGATCAGCACCACGCCGAACCACAGCGGATCGAAGCCGAGGGCGACGACGATCGGCACGATCAGCGGCGCGGTGGTGATCAGCATGGCCAGGGTGTCCATGAAGCAGCCGAGGACGATGTAGAACAGGATGATCGCCAGCAGGGTGGCCATGGGCGACAGGTCCAGGTGGCTGACGAAGTCCACCAGGGCGCTGGTCAGTCCGATGGACGCCAGGACGAAATTGAGGAAGAACGCCGACAGGGTGATGAAGATGATCATCCCGGTGGTGCGCAGGGTGGCCTCGAAGGCCTGGCCCAGGCTCTGCCAGCTGAAGGCCCGGCGCCACAGGCCGAGGCCCAGGGCACTGAGCACGCCGAGGGCCGCCGACTCGCTGGCGGTGGCGAAGCCGCTGTAGATCGAGCCGATCACCAGGGCGAAGATCGCCAGCGGTGGCAGCAGGTCGGGGATGCAGGCCAGACGCTCGCTCCAGCGTACCGGTTCGCGGCGCCCGCCGAGTTGCGGACGGACCAGGCAGGCGCCGACGATCAGGGCGATGAACAGCAGGCTGAGAAGGATGCTGGGAATGGTCGCGGCCAAGTACAGCTTGGGCACCGATACGTTGGCGATCAGAGCGAACAGGATCATGTTGATCGACGGCGGGATCAGGATGCCCAAGGTGCCGCCGGCAGCGATCGAGCCGAGGAACAGCGGCGCGTTGTAGCCCTTGCGCTCCTGTTCCGGCAGGGCCAGGGTCGAGATGGTCGCGGCGGTGGCCACGCTGGAGCCGCTGGTGGTGGCGAACAGCGCGCTGGCGCCGATGTTCGAGTTCATCAAACCGCCCGGCAACCACGACAGCCATTTCTCCACCGCCCGGTACATGCGCCCGGCCACTCCGGAACAGACCAGCAGCTCGCCCATCAGGATGTACAGCGGGATGGCCACCAGGAGGAATTCGGCGCTGGTGTTCCAGGCGATTTCGCCCATGGCGTTGCTCAGCGGCAGGGTCGAATACAGCTGTGACAGCGACATGCCGAGCAAGCCGACGCTGACCGCAGCCGCCACGCTCAGCGCCAGCAGGGCCAGGAGCAGGACCAGGGTAATGCTCAGCATGGCTTGTGCTCCTGGGTGGAGGGACGCAGTTCTTCCTCGATTTCTTCCTCGACGGTATGGATGCCGATCAACGGGCTCACCGCGCTCCATCTGCCGCGCAGCAGATGGCCAAGGCTGACCACGGCCAGGCTGAGCAGGGTCAGGGCGAAGAACAGGTAACCGGCGAACCAGATCGACTGCGGCAACCACTGCGGCACCTGCAACGGCGTATTGGACACCGAGCGGTACTCGATGGAGTCCCACAGCACCTGCCAGGCATGCACGGCCAGGGCGCTGACCAGCACCGCCATGCAGGCCAGGGCGAACAGGTCGAGCAGCACCCGTGGCTTGAGGCCGAGGCGGGCGTAGAGAATGTCGACGCGGATATGCGAGCGCTTCAGCAGGGTCACCGGGAAAGCCCAGGCACTGGTGATCGCCAGGGTGTAGCCGGCGATCTCGTCGGCGCCGCCGAGGGAGATGTCGAAGGTCTTGCGCAGGATCAGGTCGAGGGCGATCAGCAAAGCGCAGCCGAGCAGGGCGAAGCCGCCCACCCAGGTACTGGCCTTGGCGATGGCGTGGATGGCCACCAGGCCGGAGCGGTGCGTGTTCATGACGGTGGTCTCCGCAGCAAAGGGCTCAGGGGGCCAGGCGCATGCCGATGGCATGCCCCGCAGTGGCATTCCATTGCTCGACACAGGGCGCGCCGCAGCGCTTGCCCCAGTCATTGGCGATCTTCAGCGCCGCCTCGCGCACGAGCTGCTGTTCCTTGGCATCGGGAGCCGTGGCGAGCATATGGGCGGGCTGATGGATCTGGCAGTCGGCCGCGCCGGTGTTGCAGGCCAGGGCATAGCGGTTTTCCTTGCCGGTCTCTCGCCAGAGGGCGTCTTCCAGCACTTGCGCCTGCGTCTGCAGCAACTGCTGGACCTCGGGCGGCAGGCGCTGCCAGCGCTTCAGGCCGATGCCGTAGAAACCGATCGACCAGTCCACCGGCAGGTCGTACAGATAGCCGGCCACGTCGTACCACTTGGCGGCGTTGCCGGAGCCGATGCCGGTCACGGCGCAGTCGATGACGCCGGTCTGCATGGCCGTGACCACCTCGGCGAAGGGCAGGGTGACCGGCGCCGCCCCCAGAGCCTTGACCAGTTCGGCCATGTTGCGTCCGCGGGTGCGGATCTTGCGGCCCTTGAGGTCGGCCAGCGCCTGTACCGGGGCGCGGCAGAAAAACACCTGGGCGGTGTAGGGCACGGTGGCCAGCAGCTTGATCCCGTGACGCTCGGCCATGCGCTGTTCCAGCACCGGCTTGTAGGCGTCGGCGACGCGGCGGGCGGTGTCGATATCGGCGGCCATGCCCGGCAGGTCGATGCCCTCGAAGCTGGCATCGTCACCGGCGACGAAGGCGAACACGCCCATGCCGATATCCACCGCGCCGAAGCGCATCAGGCGGATGATCTCCGGGCCTTTCAAACCGCTCTCGGACAGGCCGAGCAGTTGCGCGGTGACCTTGCCGTTCGACTGCGCCGGCAGGGTCTCGGTCCAGAACGGCTTCTCCACCGCGCGGAAGCTGTAGTTGTGACTGCCGCCACCGATCACGTTGAAGCGGATCTCGGGGTAGTCCTGTGCCTGTGCATTGCCGAGCAGTGCAGCCAGGGCCAGGGGGATGAGGGCGCTGAAGTTCACGGTAGTCCTCTTGTTATCGTTGGGGAGCTACGTCGAAGGGGGCGGGTGCTATTCGCGGGGCTGGATCGCTGCGTCGATGATCGGGCGCGAGCCGACGATATCAGGAAACTTCTCGCCCCTCGCCAGGCGCGCCAGGGTGTGTTTCTCGTTGCGCTGGAATTCGATGGCGCGCCGGGCCAGGGCCAGGGCCTGGTCGGGGCGCAGGAAGACCATGCCGTTCTCGTCCGCTATCACCGCATCGCCCGGGCGTACCACCACGCCGCCGCAGTGGATCGGCGTGCAGAACTCGCCGTCGAGGCCGATCACCCGGGTGGTGATCGCACTGGCGCCGCGCGACCACACCGGTACGCCATGCTCGCGCAATTCGCCGAGGTCGGTGACATAGCCATCGACGATGATCCCGGCCACGCCAGCCTGGCGCGCGGCATAGGCCATGGCCCCGCCCATGGCGGCGGTGATGCGCTCGCCGCAGCGGTCCACTACCAAAAAGTCGCCGGGGCGCACGCAGCCCATGGCATGGTGCAGGATGCCGCCGTCATTGCCGGGCATGCGCACGGTCACGGCGGTGCCCACGGCGCGCACATCGGCGAAGTGCGCCTTGATCTCGGGATGGGGAATGCCGTGGGTAATGAAATGACCGATGGTTGCCGGTTCGGCCTGGCGCAGGATTTCAAGGTCGCTGGCGGGAATCGGGGCAGGCAGTGCTTCGATGATGTACATGGTGGGCGGATGCTTTTTCCAAGGGTTTCGGTCATCCTAACCAGCGCCTTGAACGGCCGATAATAAAAATCCGTAAGCAGCAGCCGGAGCAGTTTTTATCATGCGTATCACGCTGATGCAGATCGAGGCCTTCTACTGGACTGCCCGCCTGGGTGGGGTCCACGCCGCCTCCCGCCATCTCCATCTCACCCAGCCGGCGGTGTCGGCGCGGATCAAGGAAATGGAGTCGCTGCTCAGCGTCAAGCTGTTCGACCGCAGCAAGCAGCGCATGAGCCTCACCGCCGACGGCCACACCGCCCTGCGCCATGCCGAGCTGGTGCTGAACAACAGCACGCAGCTGGAGCAGTTCGCCCTGCAGCGCAAGCAGCACCGGCGCCTGCGCCTGGGGGCGGACGAGTGTTCGGCGATGGTCGGGCTGACCGCGGTGATCAGCGAGATCAAGGCGCACTTTCCGGAAATCACCCTGGAAATCACCATCGACGTCGGCGCCTCGCTCAACCGCAAGCTGAATGATCACGAACTGGATATTGCCCTGCTGACCAACCCGGCCACCCGCGAGGAAGTGACCGACGTGTTTCTTGGCTGGATGACCTTCCAGTGGGTCGCGGCGCGGCACCTGGAGATCGCCGAGGGGCCGTTCCTGCCGCAGCATGCGCGGGACTACTCGATCGTCACCCACGGCGCGCCCTCCACCCTGTACTCGGTGGTGGACCGCTGGTTGAAGGAAAGTGGTGCGGTGAATCACTCGTTTCACTCGAGCAATTCGCTGGCGTTCATTGCCAAGATGGTCTCGGCGGGGCACGCCATCGGCATTTTGCCGGTGCCCTTGATTCGCGACATGCTGGCGGTGGACATGCTCAAGACACTGCCTTGCGACCCGCCGATTCCGCCGGCGAAGTTCTGCCTGTCTTACCTGACCGAACGCCCGGACATGCAACTGGGCGAGCTGGTGTCGATCATCAGGGCGACCCTGGTCAAGCAGAATTTTTTGGTGGATTAGGTGTTGTGGTGTTGGTACCGGCCTCATCGCTGGCAAGCCAGCTCCCACAGGGATAGCGTGCACCGCAAACCTGTGGGAGCTGGCTTGCCAGCGATGAGGCCGGTAAGAACAACCCGACCAGCAAGATCGAGGTCGAGGCTGATGGCCTCATCGCCGGCAACGCCGGCTCCCACTGCCGGAATCAAGATGTGTTGATGTGTTTTCCCCGCTTGGAAGGAGCTGTTCGGGTCACGCGGAGCTAATCGACTGAAAGATGGCTATTTGATAGCATTGCCCGCCCCGAAGTCGCCTTGATAACCCGCGTTCACCCGGAAACCCTCATCGCTGTCAAAGGATTGCCTAATGCTCCGGCGCTCATTGATCGCTGCACTGTTCTCCCTGTTTACCATCACCGCCAGCGCCGAGCCAATCCGTCCGGTGGTTGCGGGTTTCCACCCACCTGCCGCCGATTCGGCGCTCGACGAGCAGATTCTGGACAGGATCAAGACCATAGGGTGGTACCACGTTCAGGTCGAGGCGGAAGGCCAGAAACCGGCCTTTGCCTATTCGCTGGGGTTCTACGCGAACTTCGGGCAACCCGAAGTCGTGGTGTTCGGGTTGCCGATGGAGATCTCCCAGCGTTTTCTCGATATCGCCGCTATCCGCATCGCCGGCGCAAAACAGCCGTACGAGATGTACAAGCCCTACGAAGATATCGCCGAAGGCACCAAGGTTGCCTTCGTGCCTGTAGCGCGCCGGCATTTCCCGGCGTATTTCGGCTACGGTGGCTGGTTCTACCAGTCGGTCGAAACCGATTTCCCGGTGATCCAGATGGTCTGGCCGGACAAGGCTGGCAAGTTCCCCTGGGAACAGGGCTACGACAAACGCTACCTGGCATTGCAGCCGTTACTGGACAAGTAGCGGCGGGATGATCGACAGCAATGCGGCGGTACTGGCCAGGTTCGGCAGGGAGCGATGGAGCCAAGCCGCATCATGGATTCAAAGTGTCCAGTCTGCCGCGTTTCTCCAGGCTCATTGGATAGACAGGATTTGGGTTTGTGCTGACCCTGTGGGAGCTGGCATTGCCAGCGATGAGGCCCGTAAGAACAACCCAACCACCAAGACCGAGGTCGAAGCTGATGGCCTCATCGCCGGCAACGCCGGCTCCCACAGGGTTTCGGGCTGGCCGCATGATCCAGGCCCGACACAGTAGCCTGTGGGAGCTGGCTTGTCGGAGCGCCGAACCGCAGCGATGGGGCCATTATTGACGATCAGATTGCCTGATCTGCCCCCATCATTCGCTTCACCGCGGCAATATGCTGCCCCGCCTGATTCAGCCAGGACAGATCACTGCCCATCAGCAACATATCGCTGCCCATCTCCACCAGCCGCCGAGCCGTAGCCCGGTCGGCCGGGAAGCACGGCACCATCACCTGGATCGAGCGGGCATGGCACTTGTCGATCAGCAGTTGCAGACGCTGCAGCACCTCCGGATTACCCAGCCGGTAGTCCACCGGCAACTGCCGCGACAACGAATAATCCGCCGGCCCGAAGTGCACCGCATCGATGCCCTCGACATCGAGGATCTCATCGATGTTGTCGAAGAACTCGTAGCTCTCGGCCATCGGCACGATCACGCTGCGGGCGTTTTCCGCCTCGGTATAGCGCGCCCAGTCGAAGCCCGGCCCGGCGAAGCCCGCCGAGCGCACCGAGCTGTCGCCGCCACGCCGGCCCAGCGGCGGGAACTTGCTGTAGTGGATGATCTGGCGCATCTGTGCGGCATTGTGCACCTGCGGCACGATCACCCCGGCCGCACCCATTTCCAGGGCCTTGCGGATATCCCATTCCAGCGTGCCGCGTACCCGCACCAGGGCCGGGATGGCCGCGCAGGTGGCCGCCAGCAGGAGCTTTTCCATATCGCGGTCGACGCCCAGCGCGGTGTGCTCGGCGTCGATGAAGACGAAGTCCAGTCCCCAGTTGCCGGCCACCTCGATGGGCATGCTGGCGGTGCTGTAGATGTTCATGCCGAAGGTAGTGCCCTGCGCCATGCGGGCTTTCAGCAGGGTGTGGTTGATGCTCTGGTTCATGCTCGAAACCACCTTGGGTCAGATGCGATAGGTTTCCGGCAAGCGGTCGCGGAACGGGTGTACCTCGAACACGCCGGGGTCGCGGATCAGCGACTTGTTGCGCGCCTTGGCCAGGTCGATGTCGACGCTGTACACGCCGTCCTCCAGCCCGGCGCGGACCAGGGTCTTGCCCGACGGCTCGATGATGTGGCTGGTGCCGATGAACTGCATGCCTTCATCCATGTCGTTGCGGTTGGGAGCGACGAAATACACCATGTTTTCCGCAGCGCGCACGGTGCTGAAAATGTCCGGCAGCATGCGCGCCTGCTCCGGCCAGGCGGCCGGCAGCACGACGATATCGGCGCCTTCCAGGGCCAGGGTGCGGACCACTTCGGGGAAGCGGATTTCGTAGCAGATGGCCAGGCCGATGCGGCCGATCTCGGTGTCGAACACCGGCGCGGTCCATTCTTCGGGGCGGTCGGTAAAGCGATCGCCGATCATGAACGGCAGGTGACGCTTGCGGTGCAGGCCGATGATGCCCTGCGGGCCGATCAGCGCAGCGGTGTTGTAGACCAGCGCCGCGTGGCGCTCGTAGAAACCGACCACGATGAGGATGCCGGTCTGCGCCGACACCTCCAGCAGCGGCGTCAGGGCGTCGAGGCCGATGGCGCCGCGTTCGAGGTCTTCACGGCTGTCGAAGGCGCCGCCGGTGATCAGGCATTCGGCGAAGGCGATCAGGCGCGAGCCTTCGGCGGCGGTCTGGCGCGCCAGCTCGGCGACCTTGGCGATGGTCTGGACCGGATTGCCGGCCACGGGATGAATCTGGGCAACGGAGATTTTCATGGGCTTCCTTGGGGCAGTTGAAAGGCGCCGCGAGGGCGGCGCGAAAAGGGCTTATTGCGCCTGGTAATCCATGGCCTGGTAGACCTTGTTCACCAGCTCGGGATTGATCTGCGCGGCGTACTTGTCCACCACCGGGCGGATCCGCGCCTGGATCCGTGCGACTTCCTCAGGCGGCAGTTCGTTGACCTGCATGCCGGCCGCTTTCAGTTCGGCGATCGCCTTGCTGTCGGCCTCGCGGGAGATCCGCCGCTGCTCCAGGCGCACTTCCTGGGCGACGTCGCTGAGCAGCTTCTGCTCGTCCGGGTTGAGGCCGTCCCAGAAGGTCTTGCTGATCAGTACGATCTGCGGGTTGTAGTTGTGCCGGGTCAGGCTCAGGTACTTCTGTACCTCGTTGAAGCGCGAGGCGAGGATCAGCGCCGCCGGGTTTTCCTGGCCATCCACGGTGCCGGTTTCCAGCGCCGTATGTACCTCGGTGAACGGCAGCGGCGTCGGGTTGGCGCCGAGGGCCGCCCACACGTCGAGGAACAGCGGCGACTGCTGGGCGCGGATCTTCAGGCCGGCGATGTCTTCAAGCTTGTTCACCGGGCGCACGTTGTTGGTCAGGTTGCGCACGCCCAGCTCCCAGAACGCCAGGCCGACCAGGTTCTTCTCCGGCAACTGGTCGGTGAGCATCCTGCCCACCTCGCCATCGAGCATGGCGTCGACCTTGGCGGTGTCGTTGTAGAGGAACGGGAAATCGAGAATGCCGAAGTCGGTGACATGGTTGAGCATCAGTCCGGCGTTCCAGGTCATCATCTCCACCACGCCGCCCTGCAGCGACGACAGCACCTGCACGTCACCGCCGAGCACGCCGTTGGGGAAGGTGCGGACCTTGATCTTGCCGCCACTGCGCTCCTGCACCTTCTTGGCGAACAGTTCCATGCCGATGGCCGGCGGCGTGCCTTTGGGGCTGGTGGCGGCGAACTTGAGGGTGCGGGCGTTGTAGTCGGCGGCCAGGCTCAGGCTGCTGGACAGCAGCAGGGCGGCGACGAAGGCGAGCTTCTTCATGGTTTTTTCCTTTTCTTGTTGTTGGACGGATCAGTGACCGAACCACTGGGCCGGGACGATGACCAGGTCGGGGAAGATGACCAGCAGGGCCAGCACGATGATTTCCGCGATAAGAAACGGGAAGGTGCCCTTGAGCAGCGCCTCGTAGCGCATTCGGCCGATGCCGCAGACCACGTTGAGCACGGTGCCTACCGGCGGGGTGATCAGGCCGATCGAGCAATTGATCATGAACAGCACGCCGAAGTAGATCGGGTCGATGTTCGCCGCGGTCACTACCGGGACCAGGATCGGCGCCAGCAGCAGGATGGTGGGGGTGAGGTCCATGACCATGGAAATCACCAGGATCAGCAGCATCAGCACCACGATCAGCAGGCGCGGGTTGTCCATTACCGGCTGGATCAGGTCGATGATCTGCCCGGGGATGTCGGCGATGGTGATCATCCACGCCGGGATCGACGCGGCGGCCACCAGGAACATCACAGCGGCGGTGGTCTTGCCGGCGCGCAGCAGCAACTCGCCGAGCGACTTCAGGCTCAGTTCGCGGTAGATCAGCGATGACACCAGCAGCGCATACACGCTGGCCACCGCCCCGGCTTCGGTCGGAGTGACCACGCCGAAGCGCAGGCCGACCACGATGATCACCGGCAGCATCAGCGCCCAGAAGCTGTCGACCAGGGCTTTCAAACGTTCCTTGCCGCTGGCCTTGGGGCTCAGCTCGACATCGTTGTTGCGCCGGGTCATCAGCCACCAGGCCACCACCAGCGCGGCGGCGATCATCAGCCCGGGGGCGATGCCGGCGAGGAACAACTTGGTGATCGACAGTCCCGAGGCCACGCCCAGGACCACGAAGCCGATGCTCGGCGGAATGATCGAGCCCAGTACCGAGACCGAGGCGATCAGCCCGCCGGAGCGGTCGCGGTTGTAGCCGGCGATGACCATCATCGGCAGCAGCAACGCGGTCAGCGACGCCGCGTCGGCCAGGGCCGAGCCGGACAGGCTCGACAGCAGCACGCCGGCAAAGATGGTGACGTAGCCCAGCCCGCCGCGCAGGTGGCCGACCAGGGTAATGGCCAGCTTGATGATGCGCTTGGACAGGCCGCCACTGTTCATCACCTCGCCAGCGATGATGAACAGCGGGATGGCCAGCAGCGGGAAGCTGCCTGCCGAGTTGATGATGTTCTGCGCGATGATCTGGCCATCGAACAGGCCCAGCAGCCACATCAGGGCCACGCCGCAGAGGATCAGGGCATAGGCGATGGGCAGGCCGATAAGGATGGCCGCCATCAGCACGCCGACAAAGACAGACAGGGCCATTATTCGGCTGCTCCATGTTGGTGGGCGGTGGCCTCGACGGAGGCGGGCGCGGGGAGGGTGCCCATGAGGTTGCGCACCAGCTGGCTGGCGATCAGCACGCCGCTGAGCACCGAGAACACCAGCCCGGCGCCGTAGAACAGGGCCATGGAGATGCCGGTGGAGGGCGCACCGACATGCAGGTTGATCAGGGTCTGCTTCCAGCTGCCGTCCATGAACAGCCAGGTCACGTAGAGCATCAGCACCTGGGTCAGTGCCAGCAGGACACGGGCCACGCCAGGGGACGCGCGGCGGGTGAGAATATCGACGCCGATATGCCCGTGTTCATGGAGCATCAGTTGCGCCCCGGCGAACACCAGCCAGACGAAGGCCAGGCGCGAGATCTCTTCGCTGAAGAACAGCCCGGAGTTGAAGCCGTAGCGCAGCACCACGTTGGTGAAGATCAGACCGGTGATGGCGACCAGACAAGCCACCACCAGGACCTTGAGGACCCGCAGGTAGCCATTGACCAGGGTATTCATGGCGCCTCCTGGGGCAGCACTGCCCGAGGAGCGCCGAACGACTCTGGCGCGAGAGGGTGGACGTACAGGGAGGATCGGGGCATGGGGTCACCTTTTTATTATCGACATACGTCGTCGTATGACTGCCCGGATTCTTCCGCGAAATGCCTGTCTGGCGCTGCCTCAAGTTTTTTATCAGGGGGATAAGGAATGGCGATCAGTGGGGGATTTCAGGGTGTGGCTGATGGCCTTATCGTCGGCAAGCCGACTCCCACAGGGTTCTGGGTCAGCCACAGTATCTGAGCTCGACTCGGTCACTGTGGGAGCTGGCTTGCCAGCGATGACGTCCGACCAGACAACTTTCTTGTCCTTGGCGGACGCCATCGCCGGCAAGACCGGCTCCCACAGGCATCAGTGCCTGCCGATCACTGCGCGGTCAGCGCCCCGTGGTGTTCCTCGGCAATCGCCTGGCGCACCTTGGCGATATCCTTGGCCGTGACCTCCGGCGCCTTGTTGCCCCAGCTGTTGCGAATGAACGACACCAGTTGCGCGGCTTCCTGGTCGCTCAGGCGCCAGGCGAAGTCGGGCATGACCAGGTCCGACGGTGCTTGCTGCGTGGACGGCAAGCGACTGCCGGCGAGGATCACGCGGATCATCGAGGCCGGGTCTTCGGCAAGCACCGACGGGTTGTTGGCCAGGCGCGGGAACACCTCCTTGTAACCCTGGCCGTCGGTGCGGTGGCAGGCGGCGCAGTTGTCGACGTAGAGCTCGGCTCCGCGACTCGGTGATTCGCCGGCGTGGAGCGCCTTGGCGGTGCTGTCGCTGGCGTTGAAGGCAACCTTGGTCGAGCCCGGCGTGGCGGGCAGCGCTTTCAGGTAGCGGGCGATGGCCGTCAGGTCCTGGTCGGTGAGGTGCTGCCCGCTGTGCTGGATCACATCGTTCATCGCGCCGATCGACGAGAAGTGCGCGTTGCGGCCATTGCGCAGGGTCTGCACGATGTCGTCCTCGCTCCAGGCACCGAGGCCGTCCGGGCTGTGCCCGCGCAGGCTGATCGCGAGCCAGCCGTCGATCACCTGGCCGCCGGCCAGGTAGCTCGGATCGCGTTCATCCAGGGATTTTTCCTGGAGGGTGACAGCCCTTGGAGTGTGGCAACTGCCGCAATGGCCCAGGCCCTGGACCAGGTAGGCACCGCGGGCGATTTCGGCGTCCGCGTATTTCAGCGGGCCACTTGGCGACAGCGGCTCGACGGCTGGGGCGAACAGGTTGCGCCAGACGCCCAGCGGCCAGCGCATCGACAGCGGCCAGGGAATGTCGCTGTCCCGGTTGGCCTGTTCGACCGGTTCGACGCCGTGCATGAAGTAGGCGTACAGCGCCTTGAGGTCGTCGTCGGTGACCCGGGCGTACGAGGGGTAGGGCATGGCCGGATACAGGGTATGGCCCTGTTTGGCGATGCCGTGGCGTACCGCTTTGTCGAAGTCTTCCAGCGAGTAGCCGCCGATACCGGTTTTGGCGTCGGGGGTGATGTTGGTGGCGTAGATCGTGCCGATCGGCGTGGCCATCGGCAGGCCGCCGGCGTAGGGCTTGCCGCCTTTTGCCGTGTGGCAGGCCACGCAGTCTCCGGCGCGGGCCAGGTACTCGCCTTGCTTGATCAACTGCGGCGAGGTGAAGTCGTCCGCCCACAGCGTCGGGGCCGCCATCAGGAGGACGGCGGCCAATGACGTTTTCATTTTCATCATGGCAATGCTCCTTATGCGTGCACCAGCGGGCCGGGGGCTTTCAGGTACTGTTCGCGGATGGCCTTGGCCGACCAGTAGGCCAGCGCGCCGACCATGCCGGTCGGGTTGTAGCCGTTGTTCTGCGGGAAGGCGCAGGCGCCCATGACGAACACGTTGGACACGTCCCAGGATTGCAGGTAGCGGTTGACCGCACTGGTCTTCGGGTTGTCGCCCATGATCGCGCCGCCGCAGGTGTGGGTGCTCTGGTAGCGGGTGGTGTTGTAGTGCTCGCCGGGCTTCTTGGCGTCGGCGGAGATCGCCAGCGGGTTGAGGCTGCGGGCCATTTCTTCGAGCTTGCCGACCATGTACTGGTTGGCCTTGATCTCGTTCTCCTTCCAGTCGAAGGTCATGCGCAGCATCGGCCGGCCGTAGGCGTCCTTGTAGGTCGGGTCGAGGTCGAGGTAGCAGTCCTGGTAGGCCATGTTGGCGCCCTGGACTTCCCAGTAGAACTGGTGGCGGAAGTGGTCGTGTGCAGCCTTTTTCCAGGCGCTGCCCCACTTCGGCGTACCCGGCGGCAGGCTGATGCCGCGTACCGGTCCGCCACCTGGCTGACGCGCCCACAGCACGCTGCCGCCGAGGTAGCCGAGCTTGGCATTGTCGATCTGGTTGCCGTTGAAGTCGTCGATGACCTGGCCGGCACCGCCGATGCCGATGAACGGGTTGCCCTGCACGCTCTTGTCGAAGAACAGGGTCATGCGGGTCAGGTTCTGGTAGGTGTAGTTCTTGCCGACCACACCTTCGCCGGTGTGCGGGTCGTAGGGCTTGCCGATGCCGGAAAGCAGCATCAGGTGCACGTTGAGGTAGGAGAAGGCGGCGAGGATCACCAGGTCGGCGGGCTGGGTCTGTTCGTGGCCCGAGGCATCCAGGTAGGTGACGCCGGTGGCTTTCTTTTTGTCGCTGTCGAGGATGACCTGGAGCACCTGGGAGTTGGGCCGCAGCTCGAAGTTCTTGCGCTGGCGCAGCACCGGCAGGATGCACGCGTTGGGGCTGGCCTTGGAGTAGTTGAGACAGCCGTAGTCGCTGCAGAAACCACAGAAGTTGCACGGGCCCAACTGGCAGCCGTAGGGGTTCTTGTACGGGCCCGAGGCATTCGAGGCGGGGATCGGGTAGGGGTGGTAGCCGAAGGCGTTGGCGGCCTTGGCGAACATCTTGCCGCCGAGGTAGTCGGGGTTGGCGGCCAGCGGGAAGTGGCGGCTGCGTGAGCCTTCGAACGGGTTGCCGCCGGCCACCGTGACGCCATTGACTATCCCGGCCTGCCCGGCAGTGCCGCAGACCTGCTCGAAGTGGTCGAAATGCGGTTCCAGGTCGGCATAGGTCACCGGAAAGTCCTGGATGGTCATGTCCTTGGGGATAAAGGATTTGCCGTAGCGGCTCTCGTAGTTGGAGCGCAGGTTGAAGTCTTCCGGCAGGGCGCGGAAATGGCAGCCCGACCAGTGGGTGCCGGCACCACCGACACCGTCGCCGGGCTTGAACGAGCCCATCTGGCGGTAGGGGACCGCACGCTGCGACATGTCGTGGCGGATGGTCAGGGTTTCCTTGCTCAGGCTTTGCAGGTACTTGCGGTGTACCGAGCCGGCCAGTTCGTCGTTGACCTTGGGATAGACGAAATCCGGGTAGGTATCGCGGTCGGCGCCGCGCTCCAGGGCGACCACCTTGAGGCCGGCGTCGGTGAGTTCCTTGGCCAGGATCGCCCCGGTCCAGCCCATGCCGACGATCACCGCGTCGACTTTTTCTTGGATTGCCATGATTAACCTCGACGACCGGACATGCTGACGGGGGCAAGCGGATAGGGTTTGGAGGTCTGCTCCACCCAGTCCATGAAATCGGCGCGCACGCCGGGGTAACCCACCAGTTTCCAGCCGACCATGTCCTTGTTGCCGCCGTACTGCGGATCGGAGAAGAAGCCGTACAGGGTTTCGTTGAGCAGGTGGCTGAAGAACACCTTGCCGGGCACGCCTTCGGTCTTGATCTCACCGGCTTCGAGTTTCTTCAGCACGGCGTCCTGTTGTTCGGCCGCCAGCTCGCTGAAGCGCTTGCCGGAGAATTCTTTCTGGCTCCAGGCATCCAGCCCGGCCATGCCGACCCGCAGGATCTCCCGCGGCGCCAGCTTGCCCTGGTAGCCGAATTCTGGAGCGGCTTCGTAGTAGGGGCCCTGGAGGAACCAGATATCTCCGGCGGCGTAGCCACTTTGCATATGGCGGTCAATGAATTCTGGCACGCCGGCTTCGACGGCGCCGGCACCCAGGTCGTCGCTGGGGATCAGGCGGGCGCAGGCGGCAGTGATGAAGGCCCACTCGATGGCATTGAAGAACACCGGGGAATAGGGCGTTGCCGGAGCGCTGGTAGCTGACGCCTGGGCCGGCTCGCTGGGGGCAGCGTCGACCAGCCCGGGAACCTGGGTGGCGACGACGGTGAGGGGAATCAGGGTGAGGGTTTTCTTGAAAAACGATCGCCGCGATTCGTAGGTTTTTTCTTGGTCTTCTGGGTTCACGGTGTGACCTCTCAGGCTGGGTCGGAAAGTGCCAGGGAGCAGCAGCAAGGCGGTGCTCGATTGGTATTCTGCATTCAAAATATAAAATTCGTCTAGCGCTCTATCTGGAGAGGCCCGGAATCAGAGGCGCGCAAAGACGCAAGCCGGTCGTGTGTGACCGGCTTGAATGCAAAATTGGCAGGTGGGGTGACGCGAGAGAGGGGGCGGGGTATCAGGCCGGCTTGAGGCCGCCTGCATCGAGGATATGGCCACGCAGGATGTTGCGCAGTTTCTCGGAATCGCGTTTTTCCAGGGCTTCGATCATCTCTTCGTGATCATGGATGGCGCGGTCCCACTTCACCTCGGTGCGGTTGGACAGGTAGCGGATGGCCTGGATGCGCCGGTTGAGGGTCAGGTAGGTCTTGCGCAGGGTGTCATTGCGCGCGGCCAGGCTGATGGCGTCGTGAATGGCGGCGTTTTTCTGGAAATACAGCGAGAGGTCGTGGTTTTCCTTGGCTTGCAGCATCTGGTAGTGCAAGGACTTGATGGTCATGACCTCGGCATCGGTGATGCGCTCGCAGGCCAGCTGGCCGTTGAAGGCTTCGATGCCACTCATCAGCTCGAAGGTCTCGCGGATCTCGACGTCGCTCATCTGCGCCACCCGTGCCCCGCGGTTTGGCTGGAGCTCGATCAGGCCTTCCACGGCCAGCACTTTAAGCGCTTCGCGCAGCGGCGTGCGGGAAATGCCGAGGGCTTCGCAGAGCTCCCGTTCATTGATCTTGATGCCTGGCTTGAGCGTGCCTTCGATGATGAAACGGCGCAAATGATCGAGCACGGTGTCGTGCAGTTGCAGCCGTTCGATTTTTGCCAGCTCGCCCGTGGATGAAACGCCAGACGACATACCTTACCTCTGCCAGGATTGATCGTTGAAACCCGCGCTGCCCCTTCGTGGAGCAGGCGGGTCGCAATCTTAGCAGGAGTCGGGCTGGAGGACTTTATTCGTTATTCGTTGTCGCGGATCGAGAAGTTGGCCATGTGTTCCAGGCCCTTGATCAACGCCGAGTGGTCCCAGTTCGAACCGCCGATGGCCGCGCAGGTGCTGAACACTTGCTGGGCGTTGGAGGTGTTGGGCAGGTTGATGTTCAGTTCCTTGGCGCCTTGCAGGGCCAGGTTCA
>Ga0222427_100499_pt1 | contig 56676 bp, 52 predicted proteins | sample 2B20Ametagenome_FD_182890 | JGI IMG/M metagenome (GOLD analysis project Ga0222427, IMG submission 182890) | Enriched microbial communities from leaf-cutter ant dump, University of Wisconsin, Madison, United States - 2B20A (version 2) | ecosystem: Environmental > Terrestrial > Nest > Insects nest... | reverse complement strand
TGGCCTGCGCTTCATTCAGGGCGGTGGAGTTCATCACGCCCCCGCCCCGACTACGTGCTGCTGTGGGGCTGGGGCGTGATGAACTCCACCGCCCTGAAGGAAGCGCAGGCCACCGGCTTCCCGCGCGACAAGATGTACGGCGTGTGGTGGGCCGGTGCCGAGCCCGACGTGCGCGACGTGGGCGACGGCGCCAAGGGCTACCACGCCCTGGCGCTGAACGGCTACGGCCAGCAAAGCAAGGTGATCCAGGACATCCTGAAGCACGTGCACGACAAGGGCCAGGGCACGGGTCCCAAGGACGAAGTGGGCTCGGTGCTGTACACGCGCGGCGTGATCATCCAGATGCTGGCCGTGGAATCCGTGCGCCGCGCGCAGGAACGCTTCGGCAAGGGCAAGGTCATGACCGGCGAGCAGGTGCGCTGGGGCATGGAAAACCTGGCGCTCGACCAGAAGAAGCTGGACGCCATGGGCTTCGGCGGCGTGATGCGCCCGCTGTCCACCAGCTGTGCCGACCACATGGGCTCCACCTGGGCGCGCGTGCACACCTGGGACGGCAAGAAGTGGGACTTCTCGTCCGACTGGTACCAGGCCGATGAGCAGATCATCAAGCCCATGGTCAAGGCCGGTGCCGACAAGTACCTGGCCGACAAGAAGATGACGCGCCGCGACGCTGCGGACTGCCAGTCTTGAGGACATCCCTCTGAGGCGCTGCGCGCCTTCCCCCTTCTCTCGCGCTGCGCGCGGGAAGGGGGACGACACCAGTGGCCGGGCAAAGCCCGTTCCACGGTGTCCCTGGCGATGGCACTGCGCCAGTTTCAACGGCTGCACCCGCAGCCGCCAATCGAAAGGGTTGTGCCTGCAGCCCTCCCGATTGGCACAGCGAAGGCAACACCATGGATTCCAATAGCAACATCGTTCTGAACGTCAACGGCATCGAGGTCATCTACAACCACGTGATCCTGGTGCTCAAGGGCGTCTCGCTGCAGGTGCGCGAAGGCAGCATCGTGGCCATCCTGGGGGGCAACGGCGCGGGCAAGACGACCACGCTGCGCGCGATCTCCAACCTGCTCAAGGGCGAGCGCGGCGAGGTCACCAAGGGCAGCATCGAGCTGCGCGGCGAGCGCATCGAGAACCTCTCGCCCGCCGACCTCGTCAAGCGCGGCGTGGTGCAGGTCATGGAGGGCCGCCACTGCTTCGCCCACCTGACCATCGAGGAAAACCTCATGACGGGCAGCTACACCCGCACCAGCAAGGGCGAGATCGCCGCCAACCTGGAGAAGGTCTACAACTACTTCCCGCGCCTGAAGACGCGCCGCACCAGCCAGGCGGCCTACACCTCGGGCGGCGAGCAGCAGATGTGCGCCATCGGCCGCGCGCTCATGGCCAACCCCAGCATGGTGCTGCTCGACGAGCCCTCCATGGGCCTGGCGCCACAGATCGTCGAGGAGGTGTTCAACATCGTGAAGGACCTGAACGCCAAGGAGAGAGTCACCTTCCTGCTGGCCGAGCAGAACACCAACATGGCCCTGAAGTACGCCGACTACGGCTACATCATGGAAAGCGGCCGCGTGGTGATGGACGGCGCCGCCCAGGACCTCGCCAACAACGAGGACGTGAAGGAGTTCTACCTGGGCGTGGGCGGCGGCGAGCGCAAGAGCTTCAAGGACGTCAAAAGCTACAAGCGCCGCAAGCGCTGGTTGGCTTGAAACTCCCAAATTCATAGCTTCCAACGCTTACTGGACAAGCGCCAGAGCCAGATTTCATTCAAAGTTTGCAGAGGAACCCCAGGCATGACGACGAACTTCCATGACGCCCTGGAAACCCGCAGCCCCGCCGAGCGCGAGGCCGCCCTGCTGGCCGCGCTGCCGGCGCAGGTGGCGCATGCCCAGGCGGCATCGCCGGCGTTCGCCGAGATCCTGTCCGGCGTGGACGCCGCCGCCGTCACCAGCCGCGAGGCCCTGGCGCGCCTGCCCGTGACGCGCAAATACGAGCTGCTGGAGCGCCAGCAGGCCGGGCGCTCGGCCAGCCCCTTCGGCGGCTTCAGCGCCATCGGCTTCGGCGCCGCCATGCCGCGCGTGTTCGCCAGCCCCGGCACCATCTACGAGCCAGAGGGCACGCGGCGCGACTACTGGCGCATGGCGCGCGCCATCCACGCCGCGGGCTTCCGCGCGGGCGAGCTCATCCACAACAGCTTCAGCTACCACTTCGTGCCCGCCGGCTCGATGATGGAAACCGGCGCCCACGCCCTGGGCTGCAGCGTGTTCGCGGGCGGCACGGGCCAGACCGAGCAGCAGGTGCAGGCCATGGCCGAGCTGCGCCCGGCGGGCTACATCGGCACGCCGAGCTTCCTCAAGATCATCGTGGAGAAGGCCGCCGAGCTGGGCGTGCCGCTGCCCAGCGTGACCAAGGCCCTGGTGTCGGGCGAGGCCTTCCCGCCCTCGCTGCGCGACTGGTTCGCCGAGCGCGGCATCGCGGGCTACCAGTGCTACGCCACGGCCGACCTGGGCCTGATCGCCTACGAGACCAGCGCCCGAGAAGGCCTGGTGCTGGACGAAGGCGTGATCGTGGAGATCGTGCGCCCCGGCACCGGCGACCCCGTGCCCGAGGGCGAGGTGGGCGAGCTGGTGGTCACCACGCTCAACCGCGACTACCCGCTCATCCGCTTCGGCACCGGCGACCTCTCGGCAGTGCTGCCGGGCCAATGCCCCACGGGCCGCACCAACACCCGCATCAAGGGCTGGATGGGCCGTGCCGACCAGACCACCAAGGTGCGCGGCATGTTCGTGCACCCGGGCCAGGTGGCCGCCATCGCGCGGCGCTTTCCGCAGGTGCTGCGCGCGCGCCTCGTGGTCAGCGGCGAAATGGCCAACGACCAGATGGTGCTGCAGGTGGAAACCAGCGAGACCGCCGAGGGCCTGGCGCGCCAGCTGGGCGACGCCATCCGCGAGGTGACCAAGCTGCGCGGCGACGTGCAGATGGTGGCTCCCGGCAGCCTGCCCAACGACGGCAAGGTGATCGAGGACGCCCGGAGCTACAAGTAACCCCTCGGCACCCGCCGACGGGGCCGTGCGCGAGTTTGCGCCAGGGCAAGGAAACCTCCAGCGCCCCGCGTGCAAGGCGCAGTGTTTACCCTAGGCTTGCTCACCAATTGATAGCTGCCAGCGCTTTCCCCATAAGCGCTGGCGGGCCATTTTTCTTAAAGACGTGGATGCGGGCGTGCTACGTACTATCCGCAATGTTGCTGAAAACACCCCTCGCTATCATGGCCCGTCATTTACAGGAGAGACCATGAAAAAGATGCTGAAACTCGCACTGATCGCTGCAGCCGCTGCCACCGCCTTCGGCGCCAGCGCGCAGGAATACCCGGCCAAGGACAAGACCGTCACCATCGTGGTGCCCTTCGCCGCCGGCGGCCCCACCGACCGCGTGGCCCGCGACCTGGCCGAGGCCCTGCGCAAGCCCCTGGGCGCCACCGTGGTCGTGGACAACACCGCCGGTGCCGGCAGCTCCATCGGCGCCGCGCGCGTGGCCCGTGCCGCGCCGGACGGCTACACCCTGCTGCTCAACCACATCGGCATGTCCACCATGCCCGCGCTGTACCGCAAGCTGGCGTTCAGCGTGCCCAACGACTTCGAATACCTGGGCATCGTCAACGACGTGCCCATGACGCTGATCGCCCGCCCCACGATGCCGGCGAACAACTTCAAGGAACTGACCGCCTGGATCCAGCAGAACAAGGGCAAGATCAACCTGGGCAACGCCGGCCTGGGCGCTGCCTCGCACCTGTGCGGCCTGATGTTCAAGTCCGCAATGCAGACCGAGATGACCGACGTGCCCTACAAGGGCACGGCCCCCGCCATCACCGACCTGATCGGCGGCCAGATCGACCTGCTGTGCGACCAGACCACCAACACCACGCCCCAGATCGAGGGCAAGAAGGTCAAGGCCTACGCCGTGACCACCACCAAGCGCCTGACCACGCCGGCGCTCAAGGACCTGCCCACGCTGGCCGAGTCGGGCGTGAAGGACTTCAACGTGACCATCTGGCACGGCCTGTATGCGCCCAAGGGCACGCCCGCCGACGTGACCAAGAAGATCAACGACGCCCTCAAGGTCGCCCTGAAGGACCCCGACTTCATCAAGAAGCAGGAAGGCCTGGGCGCCGTGGTGGCCACCGACAAGCGCATCGAGCCCGCCGAGCACAAGAAGTTCGTGCAGGCCGAGATCGAGAAGTGGGGCGCTGTCATCAAGGCCGCAGGCACCTACGCCGACTGACCTCCGGCAAGCCCCCGGGCTGCAAAGCCGCCGGCGCCCCAGGGCGCCCGGCGGCTTTTTCGTTTTTGCCTCCGGGCCGCCCCAAGGGGCCTGTTTTTGCGGGTTATCCATCTGCCCCCCGGGCGCGCGCCCGCGTAGAACCGGGGAGTCAACGCATCCCAACCCGAGGAACTTTCCATGGCCCTTCACCACCCCTCCCGCCGCCTCGCCACGCTGGCCCTGGCCTGCCTGGCCGCCACCCCGCTGGCGGCCCAGGCCCAGGCCGCGTGGCCCACCAAGCCCGTGCGCATCGTCGTGCCCTTCGCGCCCGGCGGCACCACCGACATCCTGGCGCGGGCCATGGCGCCCGAGCTGAGCCGCGCCTTCGGCCAGCAGTTCATCGTGGACAACCGCGCGGGCGCGGGCGGCAACGTGGGCGCCGAGGTGGTGGCCAAGTCGCCCGGCGACGGCTACACGCTGCTCATGGGCACCGTGGGCACGCACGGCATCAACCGCGCGCTGTACGCCAAGCTGCCCTACGACCCCATCAAGGACTTCGTGCCCATCACCCTGGTGGCCGCCGTACCCAACGTGATGGTGATGAACGCCGAGAAAGCCAAGGCCATGGGCGTGCACAACGTGCAGGACTTCATCCGCGTGGCCAAGGCCAGTCCCGGCAAGCTGAACATGGCGTCCAGCGGCAACGGCACGTCCATCCACCTGGCAGGCGAGCTGTTCAAGAGCATGACCGGCACCTACATGCTGCACCTGCCCTACCGCGGCTCCGGCCCGGCGCTGCTGGACATGGTGGCGGGCAACGCCGACGTGATGTTCGACAACCTGCCCTCGTCGATGGCGCAGATCAAGGCCGGCAAGCTCACCGCCCTGGCCGTCACCAGCAGCCAGCGCTCCGGCGCGCTGCCCGACGTGCCCACGGTGGAGGAGGCGGGCGGCCCCGCGCTCAAGGGCTACGAGGCCAGCTCATGGTTCGGCCTGCTGGCCCCGGCCGGCACGCCGCCCGACATCGTCAGCCGCATCCAGCAGGAAGTCGCCAAGTCGCTGGCCACGCCGGCCATGAAGGAGCGGCTGCTGGCGCAGGGCGCGATCCCGGGCGGCAATACGCCGGCCGAGTTCACCCAGCACATCGATGCCGAGCACAGGAAGTGGGCGCAGGTGGTGAAGGCCTCGGGCGCCAAGGTGGACTGAAGGTCCGGCTACCAGGTCACCTCGCGCCCCTCGGCGGCGCTGCGGCGCAGCATGTCGAGCAGGGGCGCGGCGCGCTGGCGCAGGCTCACGGCTTCGGCGCTGTCGGTCTCGCCGCCGTCCTCGCCGTCCTGCGCCTCTTCCCGGGCCTGCGCACGGGTGCGCTCCTCGGCGGCGATGGCGGCCTCGATGGCGGCGATGGCGCCGGGGATCTGGTCCGCGGTCACGATGCCGCCCTGCCCCGGCGTCTTGCCCATGATCTGCACGAGCTGGCGGCCGTTGGGCTCCAGCATGATGACGTCGGCGGTGGCGCGGGATTTGAATTTGTAGAGCATGGTGTGGGCCGGTCCTAGCGGTAGATGTATTCGCGGTTGAAGGGATAGGCCGATTGTGCGCCGCGGATGCTGCCGGTGGCCATGTCGCCGTCGGGCCGCGCGGCCAGCATCTGGTGCAACGCCATCCAGCCGCGCTCGAAGCCCAGGGCGCAGCCCGCCAGGTACAGGCGGTAGGCGCGCAGCACCTTGTCGCCCTGCTCCGCACCGGCCTGTTCGTGCAGCACCTCGCGGGCCGCGGGCAACCGGGCCTCCAGCCCGTCGGACCAGGCCCACAGCGTGCGCGCGTAGTGGGGCCGCAGGTTCTCGGTGTCCACCATCTCCAGGCCCGCGTTCGCCAGGTCGTGCAGCACGGTGCTCACGTGCAGCAGTTCGCCGCCCGGGAAGATGTACTGCTCGATGAAATCGCCCATGCCCGCGCCCAGCTGAGCGTTGTCCACCGCGCCGGCCGTGATGCCGTGGTTCAGCAGCAGGCCTCCCGGGCGCAGCAGGCGCACGATGGTGTCGAAGTAGCGGCCCATCTGCGCGCGGCCCACGTGCTCGAACATGCCGACCGAGGCCACCTTGTCAAAGGGCCGTTCCACCTGCAGCTCGCGGTAGTCGCACAGCAGCATGCGCACGCGGCCCTGCAGTCCACGCTCTTCGATCAGGCGCTGCACGTAGGCATGCTGGTTGCGCGACAGGGTGATGCCCGTGGCGTCCACGCCGTAGTGCTCGGCCGCCCACAGCAGCAGGCCGCCCCAGCCCGCGCCGATGTCCAGGAAGCGCTCGCCGGGCGCGAGCCGCAGCTTCCTGCAGATGTGGTCGAGCTTGGCCTCCTGCGCCTGGGCCAGCGTCATCGTGCCCTCACGGAAATAGGCGCACGAATAGACCCGGCGCGGGTCCAGCCACAGCGCATAGAAGTCGTCCGACAGGTCGTAGTGGAACTGGATCTGCCGCGCATCGCGCGCCACGGTGTGCGCCGCCATGGAGCGCGCCCGCGCCAGCACGCGCTGCCACCAGCCGTGGTGCTGCTCGCGCGCCGGGTCGCGGGTGAGCAGGCCGGCGGCGGCGGCCATCAGGTCGCGCATGCCGCCTTCGAGCGCCACCCGCCCTTCGACGATGGCCGCGCCCACGTTGCCGATCTCGCCGGTGGCCAGGGCCACCAGGGCCATGCGGTCCCGGAAGCGCAGGGTCACGGCAGGGTCGGGCGCGCCCAGTTGCTGGCCCGCGGGCAACTGGACCGCCATGGGCACCGGCAACATCGCCAGCCGCCCTTCCAGAGTCTGCAGCAAGTGCTTCATGCCGGGAATTCTTGGCCGCATGCTGCGCTGCGTCAACCCATGCCCCGTGGTTTCAGCCCCCGTCCTACATCCGCCCGGCCCGGCAACGGGTAGCCCCCATTGACAGCTATTTGTTTAGGTCTAAACTATTTTGGCATGAACATCCTCTGCATCGGCGGCGGGCCCGCCGGCCTCTATTTCGCCCTGCTCATGAAGCGGCAGAACCCGGCGCACCGCATCACGGTGGTGGAGCGCAACCGGCCCTTCGACACCTTCGGCTGGGGCGTGGTGCTGTCGGACCAGACGCTGGACAACCTGCGCGCGGCCGACGCACCCACGGCCGCGCTGATCGGCGATGCGTTCAACCACTGGGACGACATCGAGGTGTTCTACAAAGGCCGCAGCGTGCGTTCCACGGGCCATGGCTTTTGCGGCATCGGGCGCAAGCGGCTGCTCAACATCCTGCAGGAGCGCTGCCTGGAACTGGGCGTGGAGCTGGTGTTCGAGACCGACGTGGCCGACGACCAAGCCCTGGCCGCGCAGTACGGCGCCGACCTGGTGATCGCCAGCGACGGTCTCAACAGCCGCATCCGCACCCGCTACGCAGCCACCTACCAGCCCGACATCGACCTACGCCAGTGCCGCTTCGTCTGGCTGGGCACGCACAAGAAGTTCGATGCGTTCACGTTCGCGTTCGAGCAGACGGAGCACGGCTGGTTCCAGGCCCATGCCTACCAGTTCGATGCCGACACCTCCACCTTCATCGTCGAGACGCCCGAGGCCGTGTGGAAGGCCCATGGCCTGGACCAGATGGAGCAGCCCGAGGCGATCGCGTTCTGCGAGCGCATGTTCGCCAAGTACCTGGACGGCAACGCGCTCATCAGCAACGCCACGCACCTGCGCGGCTCGGCCAACTGGATCCGCTTTCCGCGCGTGATCTGCAACACCTGGGTGCACCGCGAAACCATCGGCGGCAAGACGGTGCCCATCGTGCTCATGGGCGACGCGGCGCACACGGCGCACTTCTCCATTGGCAGCGGCACCAAGCTGGCGCTCGAAGACGCCATCGACCTCGCCAACGAGTTCGCCACCGGCTTGGCCCTGGACGAGGTGCTGCGCCACTACGAGGCCCGCCGCAGCGTGGAGGTGCTCAAGATCCAGAATGCCGCGCGCAACAGCACCGAATGGTTCGAGAACGTGGCGCGCTACACGGGCATGGAGATCGAGCAGTTCGCCTACTCGCTGCTCACGCGCAGCCAGCGCATCAGCCACGAGAACCTGCGGCTGCGCGATGCGGCGTGGCTGGAGGGCTACGAGGCCTGGCTGGCCGGCGGGAAGGCAGCTGTTCCCCCCATGCTCACGCCCTTCACGCTGCGCGGCTGCACGCTGAAGAACCGCATCGTGGTCTCGCCCATGGCCACCTACAGCGCGGTCGATGGCGTGCCGCAGGACTTCCACCTCGTGCACCTGGGCGCGCGCGCGCTGGGCGGCGCCGCGCTGGTGATGGTGGAGATGACCAGCCCCACACCCGAGGGCCGCATCACCCCCGCCTGCACGGGCCTGTGGAACGACGCGCAGCAGGCCGCGTTCACGCGCACCGTGGACTTCGTGCACGGCAGCAGCACGGCAAAGATCGGCCTGCAGCTCGGCCACAGCGGCCCCAAGGGCTCCACGCGCGTCGGCTGGGAGGGCACGGACGAGCCGCTGCCGCACGGCAACTGGCCGCTGCTGGCCGCGAGCGCGGTGGCTTATGGCGAGCAGAACCAGACACCCGCCGCCATGACCCGTGCCGACATGGACCGGCTCACCGCCGCCTTCGTGGACAGCGCCCGCCGCGCCGTGGCCTGCGGCTTCGACTGGCTGGAGCTGCACTGCGCGCACGGCTACCTGCTGGCCAGCTTTCTCAGCCCCGCCACCAACCAGCGCGATGACGAATACGGCGGCAACCTGGAGAACCGCTGCCGCTATCCGCTCGAAGTCTTCGCCGCAGTGCGCGCCGTGTGGCCGGACAAGCCACTGAGCGTGCGCATCTCCGCCCACGACTGGCTACCCGATGGCAACACGCCCGACGACGCCATCGCTATCGCGCGGCGCTTCCAGGCGGCGGGCGCGGACCTGATCGACGTGTCCTCCGGCCAGACCACGCGCGGCTCGCGCCCCGTGTACGGCCGCATGTACCAGACCCCCTTCGCCGACCGCATCCGCAACGAAGTCGGCATCGCCACCATGGCCGTGGGCGCGATCACCGAGGCCGACCACGCCAACAGCATCATCGCCGCGGGCCGCGCCGACCTGTGCGCCATCGCCCGCCCGCACCTCGCCGACCCGGCCTGGACGCTGCACGCCGCCGCGCAGCTCGGCCCCGTGGCGGCAGCGCACACCGACTGGCCCGCGCAGTACGCCAGCGGCCGCGACCAGATGCTGCGCGAGATTTCCAAGCAAAAACAGGCCCTGGCGCTTACCAGTCAAGCGCCAGCAGCTACCAAATTGGAAGCAATCGAGTAAACCCCATGGACCTCGAAGCCCGCCTGCACGGCGCCGCCCCCAGCGAACACCCCGAGGCCCTGCGCCTGTGGCTGCGCATGCTCACCTGCACGCAGCTCATCGAGAAGCAGGTGCGCAGCCAGCTGCGCGCGCGCTTCGACACCACGCTGCCGCGCTTCGACCTCATGGCGCAGCTCGAACGCGCGCCCGAGGGCATGAAGATGAAGGAACTCTCGCGCCGCATGATGGTGACCAGCGGCAACATCACCGGCATCACCGACCAGCTCGTCGCCGAGGGGCTGGTCGAACGCATGGACGTGGCGGGCGACCGCCGCGCCTACCTGGTGCGCCTCACGCCGCAGGGCCGCGAGCAGTTCAACGCCATGGCGCACGCACACGAGCAATGGATCGTCGAAGCCTTCGCCACGCTGGGCGAGCGCGACATCGCCACCCTGTACCGCCTGCTGGGCCGGGTGAAGGAACACACGCAGAACCCATCCCCTCTGGAGACCGCTGAATGAAACACTACATCGGGGCCAGCAACCCCATGCGCGAGCAGTTCGACCCGCGCGCCGACTACGCGGCCGAACACTTCGCCTGGAGCTTCGAGGCCGGCGTGGGCACCGTCACGCTCAACCGCCCGGATCGCAAGAACCCGCTCACCTTCCAGAGCTACGCCGAGCTGCGCGACTTCTTCCACGCGCTGCGCTTCGCCACCGACGTGCGCGCCATCGTGGTCACCGGTGCGGGCGGCAACTTCTGCTCGGGCGGCGACGTGCACGAGATCATCGGCCCGCTCACCACCATGACCATGCCCGAGCTGCTGGAGTTCACGCGCATGACGGGCGACCTGGTGAAGGCCATGCGCGCCTGCCCCCAGCCCGTGCTGGGCGCCATCGACGGCATCTGCGCCGGCGCGGGCGCGATGATGGCGCTGGCCTGCGACATGCGCTACGGCACCGAGGCCGCCAAGACCGCCTTCCTGTTCACCCGCGTCGGCTTGGCCGGGGCCGACATGGGCGCCTGCGCGCTGCTGCCGCGCATGATCGGCCAGGGCCGCGCGAGCGAGCTGCTGTTCACCGGCCGCGCCATGACGGCGCACGAAGGGCTGGCCTGGGGCTTCTTCAACGACCTGTACGAGAGCGCCGACCTGCTGGCCAATGTGCAGGCCACGGCGCGCGCGCTGGCGGAGGGCCCCACCTTCGCCCACGGCATGACCAAGACCATGCTGAGCCAGGAATGGAGCATGACCATCGAGCAGGCCATCGAGGCCGAGGCCCAGGCCCAGGCCATCTGCATGCAGACGGAAGACTTCCGACGCGCGTACGAGGCGTTTGCCGCCAAGCGCAAGCCCGTTTTCCAGGGAGATTGAGCGCATGCACGCCGCCACGCCCCCCGCGCCCAGCCCGCCGTCCACGGCGCATCTCGCCCTGCCCTTCTTCGACGACGCGCACCGCGCGCTGGCCGAGGGGCTGGTCCCCTGGGCCGCCGCGCAGAACGTCGATGAAGCTGACGACCGCGCCGCCTGCCGCGAATGGGTCCAGCGCCTGGGCGCGGGCGCCTGGCTGCGCTACTGCGTGCCCGCCGCGCACGGCGGGGCCCTGCCCGCGCTCGACTCGCGCGCCCTGGTGCTGCTGCGCGAGACGCTGGCCTACCACTCGCCGCTGGCCGACTTCGCGTTCGCCATGCAGGGCTTGGGCAGCGGCGCGATCACGCTGGCGGGCAGCCCCGCGCAGCAGGCGCACTACCTGCAGGGCGTGGCGCGCGGCGAGCTGATCGCGGCCTTCGCGCTCAGCGAGCCCGAGGCGGGTTCCGACGTAGGCGCTATGCAAACCGCAGCTAACAGCGCAGGCCCAGCAAGCGCTGGAGGCACTTTCTGCTTGAATGGCACCAAGACCTGGATCAGCAACGGCGGCATCGCCGACTTCTACTGCGTGTTCGCCAAGACCGATCCGGCGGGCGGAACGCGCGGCATCAGCGCCTTCATCGTGGATGCGAACGCGCCAGGGCTCGATGCCTCGCAGCACATCCATGTGATGGCCCCGCACCCGCTCGCCACGCTGCGCTTCACCGACTGCACCGTGCCATCCACGGCCCTGCTGGGCGAGCTGCACGGCGGCTTCAAGCTGGCGATGCGCACGCTGGACATCTTCCGCGCCTCCGTCGCCGCCGCCGCATTGGGCATGGCCCGCCGCGCACTGGCCGAGGCCGTGCACCACGCGCGCCAGCGCCGCATGTTCGGCCAGACGCTCGCGGACTTCCAGCTCACCCAGGCCAGGCTCGGCGAGATGGCCGCACTGGTGGACGCCGCCGCGCTGCTCACCTACCGCGCCGCATGGCTGCGCGACACGGGCCAAGCCCGCGTCACGGCCGAAGCGGCGATGGCCAAGATGACTGCGACCGAAAATGCCCAGCGCGTGATCGACATGGCGCTGCAACTGCACGGCGGGCGCGGCGTGGAGGTGGGCAGCAAGGTCGAATCGCTGTACCGCGACATCCGCTCGCTGCGCATCTACGAAGGCGCCACCGAGGTGCAGCAGCTCATCATCGGCAAAGCCGTTCTGCAGGAGTGAACAAGCCATGACCGCCCAACCCGACCACTTCGTGCACGACCGCCTGCCCGAGCGCGCGGCTTGGCCCCAGCTGCGCTACGACCTGCCCGAGCTGCAGATCGCGGACCAGGCGAACCTGGTGCACGCCCTGTTCGACCAGGCCGAGCGCGCCGGCAACATCGACCGCCCGCTGCTGCGCGGCCCGCACCGCACCTACACCTACCGCGATGCCTGGAACGAGGCCGCGCGCATCGCCGAGGTGCTCACGCAGGACCACGGCCTCGTGCCCGGCAACCGTGTCCTGCTGCGCGGCGGCAACACGGTGGAAATGGCGCTGGCGTGGCTGGGCGTGGTGTACGCCGGCCTCGTGGCCGTGGCCACCATGCCGCTGCTGCGCGCGGGCGAACTGGGCAGCATCATCGAACGCGCCCAACCGACGCTGGCCTTGTGCGACGGCCGCCTGCTGGCCGAGCTGCAGACGGCGCAGGCGCAGCACCCCGTGCTCGCCACCATCGCCCCCTTCCACACCGCGCCCGACGCGGCCGACCTGATCCAGCGCGCGCAGGGCAAGCCCGGCACCACGCCGCCCTGCCCCACGGCGGCGGATGACATCGCGCTGATGGCCTTCACCTCGGGCACCACGGGCGCGCCCAAGGCCGCCGTGCACACGCACCGCGACGTGCTCGCCGCCTGCGAGGCGTGGCCGCGCCACGTGCTGCGCGCCACGCCGGACGACATCGTGGCCGGCTCGCCGCCGCTGGCCTTCACCTTCGGGCTGGGCGGGCTGCTCGTCTTCCCGATGTGGGCGGGCGCCAGCATCTACTTCCCGGACCAGCCCTACACGCCCGAAACCATGGTCACGCTGATGCGCGACGCGGGCGTGACCATCTGCTACACCGCGCCCACCTTCTACCGGCAGATGGCGCCGTTCGCCCGGCAGATCGGCCTCCCGCAGCTGCGCATCAGCGTGAGCGCGGGCGAGGGGCTGCCCGACGCCACGCGCCAGCTCTGGAAGGACGCCACCGGCATCGACATGACGGACGGCATCGGCGCCACCGAGATGTTCCATATCTTCATCTCGTCCGCCGGCGGCGAAAGCCGGCGCGGCGCCATCGGCCAGGTGGTGCCCGGCTACGCCGCCAAGGTGGTGGACGATGAAGGCAACGAGGTGCCGCGCGGCACCGTGGGCAAGCTGGCCGTGATCGGCCCCACGGGCTGCAAGTACCTCGACGACCCGCGCCAGGCCAAGTACGTGAAGGATGGCTGGAACTACCCCGGCGACGCCTTCACGCAGGACGCCGACGGCTACTTCTTCTACCAGGCGCGCGACGACGACATGATCATCACCGCCGGCTACAACGTGGGCGGCCCCGAGGTGGAGGATGCCCTGCTGCGCCACCCGGCCGTGGCCGAATGCGGCGTGATCGGCGTGCCCGACGAAGAGCGCGGCATGGTCGTCAAGGCCGTGTGCGTGCTCAAGGCCGGCCACACAGGCGACGCGGCCATGGCCAAGGCGCTGCAGGACCACGTGAAGGCCACCATCGCCCCGTTCAAATACCCGCGCATCGTGGAGTTCGCCACGGCGCTGCCGCGCACCGAAACCGGCAAGCTCCAGCGCTTCAAGCTGCGCCAGGCCGCCAAGGAATCCACTTCATGAGCATGCACACCCTTTTGCAGCCCGAGGGCTGGGTCGCCCCCAAGGGCTACGCCAACGGCGTGGCCGCGCGCGGCACGCTGGTCGTGACCGGCGGCCAGATCGGCTGGAACGCGCAGCAGCAGTTCGAGAGCGACGACTTCATTGACCAGACGCGGCAGACCCTGCTGAATGTGCGCGCCGTGCTGGCCGCTGGCGGCGCGGGCCCCGAGCACCTGGTGCGCCTGACCTGGTACGTGGTGGACCGCGACGAATACAACGCGCGCCTGAAGGAGCTGGGCGCGGCCTACCGCGAGGTGATGGGCAAGAACTTCCCGGCCATGGCCTGCGTGCAGGTGGCGGGCCTCATGGAAGCACGCGCGAAGATCGAGATCGAAGCCACGGCAGTCGTGCCCGACTGAGCGCGCCCGCCAGCGCATGCCCGTACAGGATGAACGCCAGCGCCGCACCGATCAGCGGCAGCGCCGCGAACACCCAGCCCGTGAGCACCTCGCCCCCCAGCGCCACGCCCACGAAGAGCGCCACGGCCGGGTTCACGAACGAGTAGCTGCCCGCCAGTGCCGCCGAGGTGTTCTGCAGCAGCCACAGGTAGGCGTTGAGCGCCACCAGCGTGCCGAATACCAGCAGGTACACCCAGGCCGCCCAGGACTTCGCGCTCACCGCGCCCAGCGCGGACAGCGGCTCGAACCACAGCGCCACCACCAGTCCCATCGCCCCGCCGGTGAACCACTGGGCGGCCGATGCCATGGCCGGCGCGGGCAGCGAGAGCCTGCGCGAGGCATACGAGCCCAGGCTCCAGGCCAGCGGCGCGCCAAAGGCCAGCAGCGCACCGAGCCAGGTGGCCGAGAAGTCCCCTTCCAGCGCCAGCAGCAACGCGCCCACGACGCCCAGCGCCAGGCCGATCCAGCTCGTGAACGGAACACGCTCGCCGCCCCAGCGCGACCACAGCGCCAGCCACATCGGCATGGTGGTGACCACCGTCGCCATCAGCCCCGAGCCGATGCCCAGCTTCTGCGCGAAGCCCATCAGGTTCATGGCCAGGAACACCATGCACCCGCCCACCACGGCCGAGTTGCGCCACTGCTCCGCCGTGGGCAGCGCATGGCCCTGCCACAGCGCGACGAGCAGCATCACGCCCCCGGCGCACAGGAAGCGGATCGCGTTCATGAGCAGCGGCGGCATGGACTGCAGCGCGATGCCGATGGCGAAATACGTGGTGCCCCAGACCACGTAGACCAGCAGCAGCGCCAGGGCCACGGCCCAGGTCCACCGCCCTTGGGCTTGCGCATTGAAATTTGCCGGCATATTCTTCACCTGACCGAATAATTTATGGCGAATACGAAGTTTTCGGAATTCTTACCAAAATCAGGCGCCTATGCAAGCAAATATTCAGACAGATGACATGGACGCCAGAATTATTTCGGCATTGGGCACGGATGGCCGTCGTTCCTATGCCGACGTGGGGGCCGAGGTGGGCCTCTCGACCGCTGCCGTGCACGAGCGCGTGAAGAAGTTGCTGGACAAGGGCGTGATCCGGCGCTTTTCGATCAGCGTGGACCCGGAGCGCGTGGGCCTGAACTTCACGGCCTTCGTGGCGATCCGCAACGACGGGGGTGTGCACTGCCGCGACGTGGCGCCGCGCCTGCGCGCCATGCCCCAGGTGGAGGAACTGCACAGCGTGGCGGGCGAATACGACTTCCTGGCCAAGATCCGCACCACGCATGCCCGCGCGCTCGAAGACGTGATCTACGAGATCAAGGCCATCCAGGGCGTGGCCCGCACCACGAGCACCGTGGTGCTCAACACCGAGTTCGAGGACCGCCCGCTGGACCTGGGCTGGATGGGCGGCAGCGGCAAGGGAGATTGAGAGACGGCGCGCGCCCTCTTCTTTCTTTCCTCCCCCTGCAATTGACAGCAATTGTGAACCGGCGCCCCGGGCGCCTCGCCCGGCGGCGGGCCAGTGGCTTAAACTGTATCCAGCTGTTTCCGAGCCCCGCCCCATGATGTTCCCGCCGCGCGCCCTCTACCGCCCCCTACGCCTGGGCGCCGCCGTGCTGCTGTGCGCGGCCGCCGCTATCGCCACTGCGGCGGGTGCGGCGCCCGAGCCCCTGGACGCCGGCTCCCTGCCGGCGCTGCCCGCCGCCCACCGGGTGCTGCTGCAGGTCGGCGCGCCGGGCCAGGAGCGCGCCTTCACGCTGGCGCAGATCGAGGCCATCGGCCTGCACCGCGTCACCACTTCCACCTACTGGCCCGCCGACGACGGCACCTACGAAGGCCCGCTGCTGCGCGACCTGCTGGCCGCCGCCGGCCTCGCCAGCGCAGCGCAGGTGCGCGTGACGGCGCTCGACGGCTTCACCCAGGCCATTCCGCGCGAGGACTGGACACGCTGGCCCGTAATGGTGGCCACGCGCAAGAACGGCGCCGCCCTGGGCGTGCGCGACAAGGGGCCGCTGCGCATCGTCTACCCGCGCGACATGGACCCGGCCCTGCGCGACGCGCAGTACCGGCTGCGCTGGGTGTGGATGATCAAGGGCATCGCCCCTGCCACGCCCTGAGCCTGCGCGCCCCACGCCGCCTCCTGCGCATGCCGCGCCGCCGCTTTCTCCTCCTCGTGGCCCTGGTGCTGGCGGGCGCCGTGGCCAGCCTGATCGCGCTGACCGCCAGCCTGCGCAGCATCAGCCAGGCCCTGCCGCTGGAAAGCCTGCACCGCCAGCGCGACTTCGCGGCGCTGCTGCTCGACATCCACCGGTTGGACCGCGCCCTGTCCGTGGCCCACCTCGCACCCAGCCCCGAATCGCTGGACGGCGTGCGCTTCGCCTTCGACCTGGTGCTGCTGCGCGTGCGCGACAACACCACGCTCTACCCGCACGACGAGGCCGAGGTCGGCGCCTTCCACCGCCGCATCGAGGCCGAGCTGCACCGCCTGGAGCCGCTGCTGGCGGATGGCGTGCCGCCCCCCGGCCGCGCGCTGCTGGCGCAGCACGGAGCGCAGTGGGAACAGCTGCGCGACGAGGCGCGGGCCATGACCGACCAGGTGTTCCAGGACGCCGTGGAGCGCGCCATCACCCAGCGCGACCACCTGCTGGCGCTGCGCCTGCACCTGTTCGCGGGCATCACCCTGGTGGCCGTGGGCGCGCTCGCGCTGCTGGCCTCGCTGGTGCGCCAGCAGCGCGCCTACGCGCAACTGCAGAGCGTGGGCCAGGAGATGCGCGCCATGGCCTTCAACGACCCGCTCACCGGACTGGCGAACCGGCGCCTGCTCACCGACCGGCTGCAGCAGGCCCTGGCCGCCAGCGGGCGCAACGGGCAGTGGGGCGCCGTACTGTTCCTCGACCTCGACCACTTCAAGACCCTGAACGACACGCAGGGCCACGACGTGGGCGACCAGCTGCTGCAGCAGGTCGCGCGCCGGCTGGTGGAGGCCGCCCGCGCGGGCGATACCGTGGCCCGCCTGGGCGGCGACGAGTTCGTGGTGATGCTGGAAACGCTGGGCGCCAGCGACGCCGAGGCCGCGCTGCACGCCGAGGCCCTGGCCGAGCGCGTGCGCGAGCAGATCGCCCGCCCCTACGCCATCCCCCGGCTGGCGCACGGCTACCACATCAGCCCCAGCATCGGCGTGGCGCTGTTCCAGGGCGACGCCGAGCCGGTGGACGCGCTGCTCAAGCAGGCCGACATGGCGCTCTACCAGGCCAAGGACGCGGGCCGCAACGCCATCCGCTTCTTCAACCCGGCCATGCAGGCCGCCGTGGAGCAGCGCATCCATACCGAGACCGCGCTGCGCCAGGCCATCGCGGCGCACGAGCTGCAACTGCACTACCAGCCACAGGTGGACGCGCAGGGCCGCGTGGTGGGCGCCGAGGCGCTGCTGCGCTGGCAGCCGCCGCAGGGCCCGCTCGTGCTGCCCGCCGGCTTCATCGACGTGGCCGAGGACAGCGGCCTCATCGCCCCCATCGGCCGCTGGGTGCTGGAGACCGCCTGCGCCCAGTTGCGCGCCTGGGGAACGCAGGCGCACACGCGGCACCTGCAGCTGTCGGTCAACGTGAGCGCGCGGCAGTTCCGCCAGCCCGACTTCGAGCCCCAGGTGCGCCAGATGCTGGAGCACGCGGGCGTGCCGGCCGGCCAGCTCAAGATCGAGCTGACGGAAAGCGTGGTGCTGGGCGACGTGGCCGACACCAAGCACAAGATGCAGGCGCTGCGCGCGCACGGCGTGGACTTCTCGCTCGACGACTTCGGCACCGGGTACGCCTCGCTCACCTACCTCAAGCAGCTGCCGTTCACGCAGATCAAGATCGACCGCTCTTTCGTCACCGACATCGGCCGCGACGAGAGCGACGAGGCCATCTGCGCCACCATCATCAGCCTGGGCCGCAGCCTGGGGCTGGAGGTGGTGGCCGAAGGGGTGGAAACGCCCGTGCAGCGCGACTTTCTGTGCACGCGGCACCGCTGCGGCCTGATGCAGGGCTACCTGTTCGGCGCGGCCATGCCGCCGGAGGCGTTCGACCAAATGCTGCAAGCCCAGGCAGCCTGAGCACGGCCGATGGTGGCAAACTTCCCGCTCTGCCTTCTTCTGCCCCCGCGCCATGCCCGACCACGCCACGATCTACCACAACCCCCAATGCGGCACCTCCCGCAACACGCTGGCCCTGATCCGCGAACGCGGCATCGCGCCCGAGGTCATCGAATACCTCAAGACGCCGCCGGACCGGGCCACGCTCGCACGCCTGGTGGCCGACAGCGGCCAGCCCCTCTCCGACTTCCTCCGCAGCAAGGAAGCGCTGTACACGGAACTCGGCCTGGACGCCTCCGGCGTGACCGACGCGCAGCGGCTGGATGCCGTGGCGGCGCACCCGAAGCTGCTGCAGCGCCCCATCGTCGTGACACCGCGCGGCGTGCGCGTATGCAGGCCGGTGGAGCGGGTGCTGGAAATCCTCTGAAAACCCTGTGAGTCAAGCCGTGGGCGGTTCGAACGCCGCCCGCGCCTGCAAGGCGCGCTCGCGCGCGTGGCAGCCCTCCAGGTGGTCGTTGACCAGCCCCATGGCCTGCATGAAGGCATACACCGTGGTCGGCCCCACGAAGCTCCAGCCGCGCTTCTTCAAGTCCTTGGACAGGGCGACGGACGCAGGCGAGGTGGACAGCGTGCGCGCCACCTCGCGCGTGAGGCGCGCAGGCCGGTCCTGCGGCCCGGGCTCGTGGCGCCACACGTAGGCCGCGAGCGAGCCGAACTCGGCGCGCAGCTCCAGCACGCGCCGGGCGTTATTGACGGTCGATTCGATCTTGCCCCGGTGGCGCACGATGGCCGCGTCCTGCACCAGCCGTTCCACGTCGGCCGGCCCGAAGGCGGCGACCTGCTCGGCGTCGAAGTTCGCGAATGCCGCGCGGAAGCCCTCGCGCTTGTTCAGGATGGTGAGCCAGCTCAGGCCCGACTGGAAGCCTTCCAGGCACAGCTTCTCGAACAGCCGCCGGTCGTCGGCCACCGGGAAGCCCCATTCGTGGTCGTGGTAGTGGCGGTACAGCGGCGTGGCCTGGCACCAGAAGCAGCGCGGGCAGCCGGCTTCGTCGGCGAACAGGCCCTCGGGCAAGTCGGGGGTGGCATCGGTCATGGCGGTGCATTCTAGGAAGCCGCCGCGCCAAGCTGCTGACAGAGCCCATAAACTGCCCGCATGCGCCAGCCATTTTCCTTCCTGCGGGCCCTGGCCGCGATGACGATGGGCATCGCGCTGTGCGGCTGTGCCAGCACCGCCGATTCCATCGGCTACTACTGGCAGTCGGTGCGCGGCCACATGCAGCTCATGCAGGCGGCCGAGCCCATCGACCGCTGGATCGCGCGCGACGACATCTCCCCCCCGCTGCGCGAGCGGCTGCGGCTGGCCCAGCGCGCCCGCGCCTTCGCGGTGGCCGAGCTGGGCCTGCCCGACAACGCGAGCTACCGCCGCTACGCGCACCTGAACCGCCCCGCCGCCGTCTGGAACGTGGTGGCCGCGCCGCCCTTCTCGCTCACGCTGCACACCTGGTGCTTTCCGGTCACGGGCTGCATCGGCTACCGGGGCTACTTCGCCGAGGCCGACGCGCAGGCCGAGGCCGCGCGCCTGACCGCGCAGGGGCTGGAGGTGGAGGTGTACGGCGTGCCCGCTTATTCCACGCTGGGCTACATGAACTGGCTGGGCGGCGACCCGCTGCTGTCCACCTTCATCGCCTGGCCCGAGGGCGAGTTCGTGCGCCTGCTGTTCCACGAGCTGGCGCACCAGGTGGTCTACGCGCAGGGCGACACGCTGTTCAACGAATCCTTCGCCACGGCGGTGGAGCGCATCGGCAGCGCGCGCTGGCTGGCCCGGGAGGCCACGCCCGAGGCCCGCGAGGCCTTCGCCACCAGCGAGGCGCGCCGCGCCGCCTTCCGTGCCCTGACCCGCGCCACGCGCGCGCAGCTGGCGGAAATCTATGAACGAAAAGAGGCTCCAGCGCTTGATGAACAAGCGCTAGCAGCTATGAAAACAGAAGCAATGCAGGCCTTCCGCGCCGGCTATGCGCAGCTGCGCGCGGGCTGGCTGGCCACGCCCAGCGGCGCCACCACGGCCCAGGTGGCGGGCTACGACCGCTGGGTGGCCCGGGCCAACAACGCCAGCTTTGCCGCCCAGGCCGCCTACGACGAACTGGTGCCCGCGTTCGAGGCCCTGTACGAACGCGAGGGCCGCGACTGGGCGCGGTTTTATGATGCCGTACGGGAACTCACCCGGCAGCCCCAGCCGCAGCGGCACGAAATGCTGCGGGGGCTGCGGGCACTGCCCGCCAAGAACAAGGAGACACCCGGTGCCTGACATCCACATCCATCGCGAACACCACCTGGGCTTCAAGCAGGCCCGCAAAGTCGCCTTCTCGTGGGCCGAAAAGGCCGAGGAGAAATTCGACATGGAATGCACCTACGAGGAGGGCGACGCGGAGGACACGCTCACCTTCACGCGCACGGGCGTCAAGGGCACGCTGCTGGTGGACGCGCACCGGTTCGAGATGAAGGCGCAGCTGGGCTTTCTGCTCGGCGCCTTCAAGGACCGCATCGAGTCCGAGATCGGCGAGCAGCTCGACGCGCTGCTGAACGCCCCCGCCGCGAAGAAGCCGGCCGCGGGCGCGGACAAGAAAAAGGCGGCGCCCGCCAAATCCGCCGCCCGGTCCCGCAAGTCGTGACCGCCATGAGCACCGCCGCGTTCGAGACGCTGTCCACCCTGCTGCACACGCGCTACAGCTGCCGCGCCTTCCTGCCGCAGCCGCTGCCGCGCGCCACCATCGAACGCATCCTGGCCGCAGCGCAGCGCACCGCGTCCTGGTGCAACGCCCAGCCCTGGCAGCTGCATATCGCCAGCGGCGCCACGCTGGAGCGCCTGCGCGCCGCGCTGCAGGCCCATCTGGCCGAAGGCGGCACGGCCGACCCCGACCTGCCCTGGCCGCGCGAGTACCGCGGCGTGTACCAGGAGCGGCGCCGCGAGTGCGGCTGGGGGCTGTACGAGGCCCTGGGCATCGCCAAGGGCGACCGCGCGGCCTCGGCGCAGCAGGCGGCGCAGAACTTCAGCATGTTCGGCGCGCCGCACGTGGCCATCGTCACCAGCGACGAGGCGCTGGGCACCTATGGCGCGGTGGACTGCGGCGCATACGTGGCCAACTTCCTGCTCGCGACGCACAGCCTGGGCGTGGGCTCCATCGCGCAGGCGGCGCTGGCGTCCTACCCCGGCGTGCTGCGCGGGGTGCTGGACATCGGGGCGGACCGCACCATCGTCTGCGGCATCTCGTTCGGCCTGGCCGACCCCGCGCACCCGGCCAACCAGTTCCGCACCACGCGCGCGGACGCGGACGATAGCGTGATCTGGCGCGATTGAGCCTCAGGCCACGGCCCGCAGCGGGCTCGCTGCCCGCAGCATGCCGAACAGGTCCTTGGGGTCCGCCGGCTGCGGAATCAGCGCGATGGGCTGGCCGATGCCCAGCCGTTCCGCCGCATCGCGCAGGAAGCGCAGGGCCGAGAAGTCCTCCAGCGCGAAGCCGACAGAGTCGAATACCGTGACCTGCGCATCGCCGGTGCGGCCCGGGCGCCGGCCCGCCAGCACCTCCCACAGCTCGGTCACCGGGAAATCCCCGGGCAGCTGCTGGATATCGCCCTCGATGCGCGTCTGCGGGGCGTATTCCACGAACACCGCGGCCTGGCGCAGCACGTCGGCATGCAGCTCCGTCTTGCCCGGGCAGTCGCCGCCCACCGCGTTGAGGTGCATGCCGGGGGCCAGCATGCCGGGCGTGACGATGGTGGCGCGGGCCTTGTCGGCCGTCGCGGTGGTCACGATGTCGGCGCCGCGCACCGCCTCGGCCGCGCTGGCGCAGGCCACGGCGGCCAGCCCCGTGCCGCGCAGGTTGGCCTGCAGCTTGGCGGTGGCGGCGGCATCGGTGTCGAACAGCCGCAGCGTGTCAATGCCCAGCAGGTGGTGGAAGGCCAGCGCCTGGAACTCGCTTTGCGCGCCGTTGCCGATGAGCGCCATGGTGCGGCTGCCCGGCCGCGCCAGCGCGCGTGCGGCCACCGCCGACATGGCGGCGGTGCGCAGCGCGGTGGTGAGGGTGAGTTCGCTGAGCAGCACCGGCGCGCCCGTGGCCACGTCGGCCAGCACGCCGAAGGCCATCACCGTCGGCAGCCCCCGGTGGATGTTGCGCGGGTGGCCGTTGACGTACTTGAAGGCGTAGCTCGCCGCATCGGCGATGGGCATGAGCTCGATCACGCCGTCGCGCGAGTGGCTGGCCGTGCGCGCCGTCTTGTCGAAGTCCTCCCAGCGCAGGAAGTCCGCCTGGATGTTGCCGGCGATGCCGCGCAGGCAGTGCTCGATGCCCAGGCGCCGCACCAGCTCGATCACGTCGGGGGCGCTGAGGTAGCGGGTGGAAAAGGCGGGGGCGTGTGGCGGTGTCTGCATGGCACTTGTCTCCGATGGGAATGGAACCAGTGTCCCGGAGCGCCGAGGCAATGGGAACCGCCCAGACTGCCGCATGGCGCGGGCCGGCCTGGCGAAATGCCAGGGAGAACTGCCGGTTTGTCCACCATGCAAAAAGGCGGCCTCCAGGGCCGCCTTTTTTTGTTTTTGCCCTCGGGGGGCGGGGCTCGCTCAGCTCAGCGAAGCGATCAGGTCGATGTACTGCTGCTTGGCGGCGTCGGCCTCGGTGCCCTTGAGGTTGTTCCAGGCGTCCCACTTGGCGCGGCCCACCATGTCGGAGAAGCTGGGCTTCTTCTCGGTGTTGTCGCCGGCGGTGGCCTGCTTGTACAGCGCGTAGATCTTGAGCAGCGTGGCGTTGTCGGGGCGCTCGCTGAGGTTCTTGGAATTGGCCACGGCGGCTTCGAAGGTGGCGTTCAGGTCGGCCATGTCGGTTGCTCCTTGATGGAATGGGATGGGGTCGGGAAAGAACGGTGTCGGCAAGGGATTGCTGCGTTGTATCTTACGGGTAGAGTGCGGCCCCTGGCCCCTCGATCCATAGAGGCAAGCCCCCAAAACAAGCACGAACAACAGGTGTACATCCGATGGTGACCCGCACGACCGCTCCGAGCTCCGCCCGCGCCGACATCCTTCAGGGCCCCCTGCGCAAGGCCCGCGCGCAGGCCCCCGCCGTGGCGCGCCGCGCCGCCCAGGCCCTGCCGCCCGCCGCCCGCAAGGCGGCCACCGTGGTGCAGAAGAACGTGCGCCGCGCCGCCAGCGGCATGCTCGGCCTCTCGGGCGAGCGCATGACCAAGGTCGATACGGCCTGGCTGCGCATGGATTCGACCAGCAACCTGATGATGATCAACGGCGTGTGGACGCTGACGCCCGGCATCGGCTGGGAGGCCCTGTGCGAGCGTGTGCAGCAGCGCCTGCTGCAGTACCCGCGCTTTCGCCAGCGCGTGGTGGAGGATGCGGCCGGCGCCACCTGGGTGGAGGACCGCCAGTTCGACATTGCGGCCCACGTGCTGCGCGAGAAGCTGCCGCGCCGCCAGGGCCAGAGCATGCAGCGCGCCCTGCAGGACCGCGTGGGCGAGCTCGCCATGCAGCCGCTGGACCCGCGCCGCCCGCTGTGGCAGATGCACCTGATCGAGGACTTCACGGGCGACGACGGGCAGCAGGGCAGCGCGCTGGTCGTGCGCATCCACCACTGCATCGCCGACGGCATCGCGCTGATCTCCGTCACCATGTCGCTGGTGGACGGCGGCGCCGAGCCGCCCAAACGCCGCCGCCGGGAGCAGGCCGCCAGCGCCGAGGACTGGATCGCCGACGCGCTCATCAAGCCCTTCACCGGCCTCACCGTGAAGGCGCTGGACCTGGCCGGCGACGGCGCCGCCAAGTCGCTGCAGATGCTGGGCGACCCCGAGAAGATCATGCAGACGGGCCTGTCGGGCACCATGGACATGGCGCGCGTGGCCTACCAGCTCGTGAGCGACGCGGCCGCGCTGGCGCTGATGCCCGACGACTCGCCCACGCGCCTGAAGGGCCAGCCCGGCCAGGCCAAGCGCGTGGCCTGGTGCCCGCCGATTCCGCTGGAGGAGGTCAAGGCCATCGGCCGCGCGCTCAATTGCTCCATCAACGACGTGCTGCTGTCGTGCGTGGCGGGTGCCATCGGCGGCTACCTGCGCAGCCAGGGCGACGACCCCACGGGCCAGGAGATCCGCGCCATGATCCCCGTGAACCTGCGCCCCATGGAGGAGGCCTGGAAGCTGGGCAACCGCTTCGGCCTGGTGCCGCTGGTGCTGCCCATCGGCGTGGCCAACCCGGTGGAGCGCGTGTACGAGGTGCGCCGCCGCATGAGCGCGCTCAAGGGCAGCACGCAGCCCATCCTGGCGTTCGCCATGCTGGCGGTGGCGGGCCTGATGATCAAGCCCGCGCAGGACGCGCTGCTCAACCTCTTCGGCCGCAAGACCACGGCCGTGATGACCAACGTGCCCGGCCCGCGCGAGCAGCTCACGCTGTGCGGCGCGCGCGTGACGCAGTGCATGTTCTGGGTCCCGCAGTCGGGCGACATCGGGCTGGGCGTGTCCATCCTGAGCTACGGCGGCGGCGTGCAGTTCGGCGTGATCACCGACACCACGCTGTGCCCCGAGCCGCAGCAGATCATCGACGCGTTCGCGCCGGAGTTCGAGCAGCTTTCGCTGCTCACGCTCATGCTCCCATGGGGTGAATGAATGAATGAAAACCGCCCAGCCTTGCGGCGGGGCGGTTCACTCTTTTTTTGATAGCTGCCAGCGCTTTCCAGATAAGCGCTGGAGGCCGATTTGGCTGATATTCCTTACCGGCTCAGCCCGTCCACCGCCTGGAACAGCGACTGCCGCGCCTGGCTGATGATCTGGCCCTTCCAGGCGTCGGTGTCGGTGTAGAACGCCGCCAGCATCTGCGCCTTGATCCGCGCGGCCACGTCGGCCGGCGCGCCGGGGTGCAGGTTGAGCCATTGCTCGGCGCGCAGCGCCTGCATCACCTCCAGCACCGGCACGGTGCCGTATTCCATGGCGATGCCGGTGTACTCGGCGTGCGGGCACTCGTCGTAGATGGCGCTCCACATCAGGCCGGTGAGGAAGGCCGAGGTGGACGAGCCGTCGTAGATGGAGGTGACCGGCGTCGCGCCGCCGCCCGCCCACCAGTCGCGCGTGCGCGCCACGGCGGCATCGTCGTCGCGGCCGGCGTAGATGCGCTCGCCGTGGCCGCTGGGGCCCAGGCCCGTGTGCAGGTCGATCCAGGCGATGCGCGAGGCCTTGGCGCCGTGCGCCCGCAGCACCGGGCGCAGGGTGCGGTTGCTCCAGGTGGGCCCGGTGCCGCCAAAGAACAGGCCGTCGGGAAACTCGTGCTGCCCGCGCGAGATGGCGGCCTGCCACGCGGCCTCGCCGCGCTCGGCGATGAAGGCGGCCACGGCCTGGGCGTTCTCGGGCGGCGGCGGCCATTGTTCGGGCAGCAGCAGGGGGTGGACCTCGCGGTAGGCCTCGTTCACGGGCAGGGGCCGGCTGAAGTCCTGGAAGTTGCGGTTCAGGTCCACGTTCTCGTGCGTCACGCGGCGGATGTGCGAGAAGCCGTAGGGGTTGAGCGCATGGATGTAGAGCACGGCCACGCCGGCCGCGCGGGCCTTGTCCCGCCATTCCTGGTCGTGCAGCGCGAACACCTGCACGCCGCTGCCGCAGTAGCCCTCCACGCCATGGCAGGCGCTGCTCACGATGAGCAGCCTGTCGGCATCGGCGGGGCCGTCGCGCGCCACGTCCATGGCGAGGTCTTCGCCATCGCGGCCCTGGAGCGGGTGGGCGTGCGATTCGATGGCGAGTCCCGCCGCGGCGGCGGCTTCGAGGAACTGCGTGCGCGCGCGGGCGTAGCTCGGGGAGAAGGCTTCGACGACGCCGATCATGCCGCCTGCTCCTGCGCGGCGGGTTCCTGGGTGGGTTGCGCCAGCCATTCTTCGGCCAGCTTGACCCAGTAGGTCGCGCCCAGCGGGATCAGGTCGTCGTTGAAGTCGTAGCTCGGGTTGTGCAGCATGCAGGGGCCGCCGCCGTGGCCCATCTCGCGGTGCGCGCCGTCGCCGTTGGCGATGAAGCAGTACGCGCCCGGCTTGGCCTGCAGCATGTAGGCGAAGTCCTCGGCGCCCATGGTGGGCTCCTGGACCACCACGCGCTCCTCGCCCACGATGCCGGCCATGACCTGGCGGGCGAACTCCGCCTCGGCGGGCGAGTTGACGGTGGGCGGGTAGTTGCGCACGAACTCGAATTCGCAGGTGGCGTCGTGCGCCGCGCAGTGGTGCTCGGCGATCTGGCGCATGCGCTTTTCGATCAGGTCGGTCACCTCGGTGGTGAAAGTCCGCACGGTGCCCTGCAGTTCGCAGAAGTCGGGCACCACGTTGGTGGCCTCGCCCGCGTGCACCATGGTGACGGAGACCACCCCCGCGTCCACGGGCTTCTTGTTGCGGCTGATGACGGTCTGGAAGGCCTGCACCATGCCGCAGGCGATCGGCACGGGGTCGATGCCGGTGTGCGGCAGGGCAGCGTGGCCGCCCTTGCCGCGGATGGTGATCTTGAATTCGCTGGTGGACGCCATCACCGGGCCGGGGCTCACGGCGAAGGTGCCCACGGGCATGCCGGGCCAGTTGTGCATGCCGAACACGGCCTGCATGGGGAACTGCTCGAACAGGCCGTCCTCGATCATCACGCGCGCACCGCCGCCGCCCTCTTCGGCCGGCTGGAAGATCAGGTACACCGTGCCGTCGAAGTTGCGGTGCTTGGCGAAGTGCTGCGCCGCCGCCAGCAGCATGGCGGTGTGGCCGTCGTGGCCGCAGGCGTGCATCTTGCCCTGGTGTTTGCTGGCGTGGGCGAAGGTGTTGAACTCCTGCATGGGCAGGGCGTCGATGTCGGCGCGCAGGCCGATGGCCCGGCCGCAGGCGCCGCCATCGCGCCCCTTGACGATGCCCACCACGCCGGTCTTGCCCAGGCCCCGGTGGATGGGGATGCCCCACTCGGTGAGCTTGGCCGCCACCACGTCGGCGGTGCGCACTTCCTCGAAGCACAGCTCGGGGTGGGCGTGAATGTCCCGGCGCACCGCTGCAATACTGGCGGCCTGGGTGACGATGGAGTCGATAACGTTCATGATATGTATCCTTACGATCTGACAGTCTAGCCCGGTAAGCACGCTTCGCGCTATCCAGGGTTTATATGCACCGCAACATGACACTTTCGCCCCACGCCCTCGAACTCGCCCGAACCCTGGTGCGCATGAACACCGTCAGCGACCGCTCCAACCTGGAGCTGATCCATTTCATCCGCGACTACCTCGCCCGGCTGGGCGTGCCGAGCCGCCTGACCTTCAACGAGGACAAGACCAAGGCCAACCTCTTCGCCACGCTGGGCGAGGGCAAGCCCGCGGGCATCATCCTCTCGGGCCACACCGACACCGTGCCCTGGGACGGGCAGGCATGGACCATGGACCCGCTCAGCGCCCTCGTGAAGGACGGCAACCTGTACGGCCGGGGCAGCGCGGACATGAAGGCCTTCATCGGCATCGCCGTGTCGCAGGCCGAGCAGTTCCTGAACAGCGATGCGCCCTTCGCCATCCACTACGCCTTCAGCTACGAGGAAGAGATCGGCTGCTTCGGCGTGAAGGAGCTCATCGCCGACCTGCGCGACGCGAACATCCGGCCCCTGGCCTGCATCGTGGGCGAGCCCACGAGCATGGTGCCCGCCATCGCGCACAAGGGCGTGTACAGATACAAGTGCTGCGTGCGCGGCAAGGAGGCGCATTCCTCGCTCACACCGCACTCGGTCAACGCCATCGAGATGGCCGCGCGCGTGGTGGGCCGCGTGCGCGACATGGCCGAGGGCTTCGAGCGCGAGGAGCCGCGCTACGAGGGCTTCGACGTGCCCTTTTCCACCGCCAGCGTGGGCCAGTTCCACGGCGGCATCGCCGACAACGTGGTGCCGCGCGACGCGGAGTTCCGCTACGAGTTCCGCGACCTGCCCACGGCCAACGCCGCGCAGATGCAGGCCGAGGTGGTGGCCTACGCGAAGTCGCTGGAGCCCGCTATGAAGAAGGTGGCGCCCGCCGCGGGCTTCGACTTCGAGACCATCTGCGAGATCCCGAGCTTCCTGGGCAGCCGGGACGATCCCGTGACGCGCCTGGCGCAGCAGCTCGCGGGCGAGCAGGGCACCACGCTCGTGGCCTTCGGCACCGAGGCCGGCCTGTTCAAGAACGCCGGCATCTCCACCGTGGTCTGCGGCCCCGGCAGCATCCGGCAGGCACACCAGCCCGACGAGTACGTGAGCCTGGAGCAGCTCGCGCGCTGCGAGGCCTTCATGCAGGGGCTGGCGCGCACGCGCGCGCTGGGCTGACCCGGCCGGCGCGGCGCCTTCAACCGCCCGCCGCAGGCCCTTCTTCGGCCATCAGCATGCGGGCGACGAAGCGCCGGCGCTCCGCCTTGTCGGCGCTCGACCCCTGGTTGCGGAACAGCGATTCCGACTGCATGTAGCAATACAGCATGAAGGCCCGCGCCCGCGCGGACTTGGGCGCGAAGCCGAGCGAGGCGAAGCATTCCTCGATGTACACGAGGCGCTGCGCATCCACCGCGTCCACCACGGCGCGGGCCGCGTCGTCCCGCCGCGCCCAGGCGCGGATGGCCAGTTCCACCGACGCCCCCTGCATGGCCGCGCGGCCGTGGAACGGCAGCTCCACGAGCTCGGTGATCAGCGCCTGCGCCTTCACGCCCTGCTTGCGATAGCGGGCGATGATCTGCTCGGTCTGCGCCTCCTTCCAGTCCACGAGCACGCGCGCCAGCAGGTCGTCGCGGTCCGCGAAATGCCAGTAGAAGCTGCCGCGCGTCACCTGCATCTGCTTGGCCAGCACATCCACCCGCACCGCGTCGATGCTCTTGTGGACCAGCAGCTCGGTGGCGGCGGCGATCCAGTCGGCCGGGCCGAGCTGCGTGCGGGTCTCGGAAGCGCCAGACACTTCCGTACGGTTTCGGGGCTTCTTGGTGCTTTCGGCAGGCATGTTTCCATCATAGCGGGCGAGCGCATTGCCCTCGGCGCTTGAGGCAGATCAAGGGAAAACCCCATTTCTGCCGCGCTCAGGGCTTCTGTACATTCCATACACATACACATGTGTATGGAACAACTGGACCGAGAATGCCCCACGAACTCCTGGATGCCGACGTGCAAGGCCCGATCGCCGTGCTGCGGCTGAACCGCCCGGACAAGCGCAATGCGCTCAGCGACGGCCTCGTGCTCGAACTGCGCCGCGCCTTCGAATCGCTGCCCGCCAGCGTGCGCGCCGTGGTGCTGTGCGCGCGCGGCGAACACTTCTGCGCCGGCCTGGACCTCGGCGAGCTGCGCGAGCGCGATCCGGGCCAGGGCCTGCTGCACTCGCGCATGTGGCACCAGGCGCTCGACGCCATCCAGTACGGGCCCGCGCCGGTGATCGCGGCGCTGCACGGCGCCGTGGTGGGCGGCGGGCTGGAGCTGGCAGCCGCCTGCCACGTGCGCGTGGCCGACGAAACCGCCTACTACGCACTGCCCGAAGGCGCGCGAGGCATCTTCGTGGGCGGCGGCGGATCGGTGCGCATCCCGAAGCTGATCGGCGCCGCGCGCATGACGGACATGATGCTCACCGGCCGCGTCTACGGCGCCGCCGAGGGCGAGCGCGCGGGCTTCGCGCAGTACCTCGTGCCGCCGGGCGCGGCATTCCAGCGCGCCATGGAACTGGCCGGGTGCGTGATCGGCAACGCCCCGCTGTCCAACTACGCCATCACCCAGGCGCTGCCGCGCATCGCGGAGCAGGCCGCCGACCACGGCTACCTGACCGAGGCGCTGATGACCGCCGTGACCCAGAGCGCGCCGGATGCCCGGCAGCGCGTGCGCGACTTCCTGGAAGGCCGCGCCGCCCGGGTGAGCTTGCCGCCATCCCATTCCCCCCAACCGGAACCAGGAGACAAACCATGATTCAGCGTCGTTCATTCGTCCAGGCCTTCGGCGCCAGCGCAGCGCTGGCGGGCCTGGGTGCGCTCGCGCCCCGGGCCGCGCGCGCGCAGCCCATCGAGCAGGTCAAGATCTACTACGGCTTCCCGGCCGGCAGCGCCGGCGACAGCGTGGCGCGCCGTGCCGGCGAGAAGCTGGCGGGCTCGGCCTACACCCGCAACCCCGGCGTGGTCGAGAACAAGCCCGGCGCGGGCGGGCGCATCGCCCTCGAATCGCTGAAGGCCTCGCCGGCCGACGGCAGCGTGCTCGCGGTCTCGCCGTTCTCGTGCACCTCGATCTACCCGCACATCTACAGCCGGCTCAGCTACGACCCGTTCAAGGACTTCGTGCCGGTGTCCATCGGCGCCGTCATGCACCACGGCCTGGCGGTCGGCCCGCTGGTGCCGGCCAGCGTGAAGACGGTCAAGGACTACCTGGCCTGGGCCAAGGCCAACCCAAAGGACGCGAGCTACGGCTCACCCGCCGCGGGCTCCACGCCGCACTTCATCGGCGCGCTGCTGGGACTGAACAATGGCGTGGAGCTCAAGCACGTGCCCTACCGCGGCTCCGTGCCCGGCGTGACCGACGTGGTGGGAGGTCAGATCGCGTCGATGGTCACGCCCAGCGGGGACTTCATCGCCAACCACAAGGCCGGCAAGCTGCGCCTGATCGCGACCTCCGGCCGCCAGCGCTCGCCGTTCTCGCCCGAGGTGGCGACCTTCGCCGAGCAGGGGTTTCCGGAGCTGACGACTGAGGAGTGGTTCGGCTTCTACGCCCCCGCGCGCACGCCCGCGCCGGTGCTGGCCGCGGCCAACGCGGCGATCAACGCGGCCATCAAGGAGAAGGTGGTCATCGACAGCCTGGCCGTGGTCGGCCTGATCGCCCAGGGCTCGACGCCCGAGGAGATGGCGGCCTCGCAAAAGGCGGAATACGAGCGCTGGGGCCCGCTGGTCAAGAAGATCGGCTTCACCGCGGAATCGTGATGGCGGCCGTCCACCTCTTCGGCGACGAGCACGCCCTCGCGCCCCCGCGCACGCTGCGAGAAGACCTTCCCGGCGGCGGCTTCGTGCTGCGCCACCCGGAGCCGCTCGCGCCCCCGGCGCGCTGCATCGGCGACTGGCTGGAGCACTGGGCTCGGGCCACGCCCGAGGCGCTGTTCCTGGCCGAGCGCGCGGACGCCGGCTGGCGCCGCCTCGGCTACCGGAAAACGCGCGAACTCGTCGGCGCCGTGGCGCAGGGCCTGCTCGACCTCGGCCTGCCGCCGGGGCCGGTGGTGGTGCTCTCGGACAACGCGGTCGACCACGCGCTGCTGGCGCTGGCCGCCATGCACGTGGGCCGGCCCGTCTGCACCGTCTCCAGCGCCTACTGCCGGCTGAGCCAGGACCACGCCAAGATCCACGCCATCCTCGACCAGCTCGGCCCCGCGCTGGTCTATGCCAGCGACGCCGCCACCTATGGCCGGGCAATGGCCGGCTGGCGCGGCACGGCCGTGCGCGTGCTGAGCGAAGGCGCCGGCGAGGTGCCCGGCGCCCTCCCCTTTTCCACCCTGCTCGACGCGCGCGAGACGCCGGCCGTGGCCCATGCGTTCGCCGCCATCACGCCGGACACCGAGGCCAAGTACCTGCTGACCAGCGGCTCCACCGGCGTGCCCAAGGTCGTGGTCAACACGCACCGCATGCTCTGCGCCAACCAGCAGCAGATCGCGCAGGTCTGGCCCTTCCTCGGCCGGCACAAGCTGGTGCTGCTCGAATGGCTGCCCTGGAGCCACACCTTCGGCGCCAACCACAACTTCAACATGGTGCTGGCGCACGGCGGCAGCCTCTACATCGACGAAGGGCGGCCCGTGCCGGGCCTGGTGGAGAAAACCCTGCGCAACCTGCGCGAGGTGCGGCCCAACGTGTACTTCAACGTGCCGCGCGGCTTCGACATGCTGCTGCCCTACCTGGAGCAGGACCCGGCCGCCGCGCACGACGTGTTTGAGCGCCTCGAAGCCGTGTTCTACGCCGGCGCCGCGCTGCCGCAGAGCCTGTGGGAGCGGCTGGAGGCCGTGGCGCGCACGGTGCGCGGGCGCCCGGTCTGGTTCACCTCGGCCTGGGGCGCGACCGAGACCGCGCCGGCCGTGACCTCGGTGCACTGGTCCATCGCGCGCGCGGGCTGCATCGGCCTGCCGCTGCCCGGGGCGGAGCTCAAGTTCGTGCCCAACGGCAGCAAGCTCGAACTGCGCGTGCGCGGGCCCAACGTGTTCAGCACCTACCGCAACGCACCCGAGCTCACCGCCAAGGCCTTCGACGACGAGGGCTACTACCTGATCGGCGATGCCGGCCGCCTGGTGGACGACGCCGACCCGTGCAGCGGCGTGGCCTTCGACGGCCGCGTGGCCGAGGACTTCAAGCTCACCACGGGCACCTGGGTGTCGGTGGGCACGCTGCGCGTGCGCGCCGTGACGGCGCTCGCGCCGCACGTGGCCGACGTGGTGGTCACCGGCCACGGGCAGGCGGAGATCGGCCTGCTGGTCTTTCCCACCCCCCAGGCCAAGGCGCTGCCCGCCGCGGAGCTGGCCGAGCACGTGCGCCAGGGGCTGCATGCCCTGCGCGGCGCCGGGCTGGGCTCCTCGCAGACGCCCACGCGCGCCCTGCTGATGGACGAATCGCCCAGCGCCGACGCCGGCGAGATCACCGACAAGGGCTACATCAATCAGCGCGCCGTGATCGCGCGGCGCGCGGACGCCGTGGCGCTGCTCCATGCGGGCGCCCCCGGCCCGCGCGTCATCCACCTCTGAGTCACACCGCGCTCCCATGCAACTCGACAACGCCTTCATCCCCGCGCCGCTGCTCTGGTCCTCGCCCTTCATCCGCTGGCAGGGCCGCGCGGCCGACGTCTCCAGCCTCGACCTCGCGGTGCAGGTCACGCGCGACGCACTCGCCGCGCGCGGCTTCGACGCCGCGGCCGAGGTGGAGCAGCTCGTCTTCGGCAGCACCGTGCCGCAGCCGCACAGCTTCTACGCGCCGCCGTGGGTGGCCGCGCGCCTGGGCCTGGCGCAGGTCGGCGGGCCGCTCGTGGCCCAGGCCTGCGCCACGGCGGTGGCCTGCCTGGCCACGGCGGCCTCGGCCAGCGCGCTCTCGGGCGGCGCCACGCAGCTCGTCGTGACGGCCGACCGCACCAGCAACGGCCCGCTGCTGGTCTACCCGCAAAGCGGCGGCATGGGCGGCAGCCCGGCCACCGAACACTGGGTGCTGGAGGCCTTCGCGGCCGACCCGTGGACGGGCGAGTCGATGGTGCACACGGCCGAGGCCACGGCGCGCGACGCCGGCTTCACGCGCGCGCAGTGCGACCAGGTCACGCTGCTGCGCCACGCCCAGTACCTGGACGCCCTGCGCGGCGACAGGGCGGCGCAAAAGCGCTACCTGCAGCCCATCGTCATCGAGCAGCGCAAAGGCAGCCTCGTGCTCAACGCCGACGAGGGCGTGGCCGACTACAGCGCCGAGGGCCTGGCCCGCCTCAAGCCCGCGCTGCCCGGCGGCGTGGTGACGCCCGGCGCGCAGACGCACCCGGCCGACGGCAGCGCCGGCGCGGTGGTCACGGGCCGCGACACGGCGCGGCGCCTGGCCGGGGGCGAGGGCGTGGTGCAGCTGCTCGCCATCGGCTTCGCGCGCGCCGAGAAGGGCCGCATGCCCAAGGCGCCCGCGCTCGCGGCCGAGCGCGCGCTGCAGAGCGCCGGGCTGGCCATGGGCGAGGTGAAGGTGGTCACCACGCACAACCCCTTCGCCGTCAACGACCTCTGGTTCCACCGCGCCACGGGTTTCCCGCTGGAGAAGATGAACCCGCTGGGGTGCAGCCTGATCTACGGCCACCCCCAGGCGCCGACCGGGCTGCGCGCCATTGCCGAGCTGGTGCAGGCGCTGCGCCAGCAGGGCGGAGGCGTGGGCCTGTTCACCGGCTGCGCGGCGGGCGACATGGGAGCGGCCCTGGTCCTGCGTGTGGATTGAGGATGCCGTAAGCTGCGGGGGTTCCGCCAAGAAGCACACCCCCGATGAATGCCCCCGATCCGCTCCCACGGGCCCCGGCCCGCGCCACCGTGCGCGGCGCCTGCCCGCACGACTGCCCCGACACCTGCGCGCTGCTGACCACCGTGGAAGACGGCGTCGCCATCCGCGTGCAGGGCAACCCGGCCCACCCCCACACCGACGGCGTGCTGTGCGCCAAGGTGTCGAAGTACGCCGAGCGCACCAACCACCCAGACCGCATCCTCACGCCGCTCAAGCGCAGCGGACCCAAGGGCAGCGGCCAGTTCACGCCGGTCGGCTGGGACGAGGCCCTGGACGACATCGCGCGGCGCCTGGGCGAGATCGCCGCGCGCGCACCCCAGGCCGTCCTGCCCTACAGCTACGCGGGCACCATGGGCCTGGTTCAGGGCGAGAGCATGGACCGGCGCTTCTTCCACCGCCTGGGCGCCTCGTTCCTGGGCCGCACCATCTGCTCCACCGCCGGCGGCGAGGGGCTGATGTACACCCTGGGCGCCAAGGTGGGCATGAAGGTGGAGTTCTTCGCCGAGGCAAAACTCATCCTCATCTGGGGCAGCAACTCCATCGGCAGCAACCTGCACTTCTGGCGCTATGCGCAGCAGGCCAAGCGCAACGGCGCCAGGCTGGTGTGCATCGACCCGCGCAAGACCGAGACGGCCGACAAGTGCCAGGAGCACCTGCAGATCCTGCCCGGCACCGACGCCGCCCTGGCTCTGGCGCTGATGCACGAGCTGATCGCGCACGACTGGCTGGACCACGACTACATCGCCCGCCACACCATCGGCTGGGAGAGCCTGCGCGAGCGCGCCCTGCAGTGGCCGCCCGAGCGCGCCGCCGCCGTCTGCGGCATCCCGGTGGAGCAGATCCGCCAGCTGGCGCGCGACTACGGCACCACCCAGCCCGCCGCCATCCGACTGAACTACGGCATGCAGCGCACGCACGGCGGCGGCAACGCCACGCGCGCCATCGTGTGCCTGCCGGCGCTCACGGGCGCCTGGCGCCACCGCGCGGGCGGCGTGCTGTTCTCCAGCTCGGGCCAGTTCCCCGTGCAGCGCGCCGTGCTGCAGCGGCCCGACCTGATTCCCGGCGGCGCCGCGCCGCGCACCATCAACATGGTGACCATCGGCGACGACCTGCTCCGGAACACCTCGCCCGCCTTCGGCCCGAAGGTGGAGGCCGTCGTGGTCTACAACAGCAACCCCGTGGCCGTGGCCCCCGACTCCGCCAAGGTGGTGCAGGGCTTCGCGCGCGAGGATCTGTTCACCGTGGTGCTGGAGCACTTCCGCACCGACACGGCCGACTACGCCGACTACATCCTGCCCGCCACCACGCAGTTGGAGCACTGGGACGTGCACCTGGCCTACGGCCACACCGACGTGCTGCTCAACCGCCCCGCCATCGCCCCCCTGGGCGAGGCGCGCAGCAATGCGCGCATCTTCCGCGACCTGGCGGCGCGCATGGGCTTCACCGAGCCCTGCTTCGCCGACAGCGACGAGGCGCTGTGCCGCCAGGCCTATGGCGAGCAGGTGGACTTCAACCAGTTGCTGGAGGTAGGCTTCGCGCCGCTCGCCATCCCCGATGCGCCGTTCGCCGAGGGTGGCTTCCCCACGCCCTCGGGCCAATGCGAGTTCTACAGCGCCCGCCTGGCCGCGCAGGGCCTGGACCCGCTGCCCGGCTATGTGCCCAACCACGAGGCGCCGGGCACCTCCGCCGCCTACCCGCTGGCAATGATCTCGCCGCCGGCGCGCAACTTCCTGAACTCCACCTTCGTGAACGTGCAGAGCCTGCGCAACATCGAGAGCGAGCCGGTGCTGGAGATCCACCCCGCGGACGCCGCGCCGCGCGGCATCGCCGACGGCAGCGTGGTGCGCGTGTTCAACGACCGCGGCAGCTACGAATGCCATGCGGCCGTGAGCGAGCGCGCCCGCCCCGGCGTGGTCAACGGCCTGGGCATCTGGTGGCGCAAGTTCGGCCTGAACGGCACCAACGTGAACGAACTCACCAGCCAGGCGCTGACCGACCTGGGCGCGGCGCCCACGTTCTACGACTGCCTGGTGGAGGTGGCGCCGGGCACGCCCGCTGCCGCCGGCCAATAAAGCTATCAGAAAAGTAGCTGCCAGCGCTTGTCCAGCAAGCGCTGGAGGCCATTTTGGCTTGAAAACCAGGCGCCAGCCACGGCGCCCGGGGCTCCATCGGAAATACCTATAGCGGCATCGCAATTCGGTAGTTTTCGGCACGGGCGCGCGTTCCTACGATCCACGCCATGAGCAGCAGCACACCAGGCATGGACAGCCGGCCGGACCACGCGCCGGCGGGCCGCATCGACATTCACCGGCAGGGCCACGTCGCCACCGTCACCATCGCGAACGAAGGCAAGCGCAACGCGCTGACCGTGGCCATGTGGGACGCGCTGCGCGATGCCTTCACGGCGTTCGCCGCCGACGCCGCGCTGCGCTGCGTGGTCGTGCGCGGCCAGGGCACCGAGGGCTTCGCGGCGGGTGCCGACATCGGCGAGTTCGCCACGGTGCGCAGCACGCGCGAGCAGGTCACGGCCTTCCACGAGCACACGGTGCTGGGCGCGCTGACGGCCATCCACGACTGCCCCGTGCCGGTGGTGGCGCTGATCCAGGGCGCGTGCGCGGGCGGCGGGCTGGAGATCGCCTCGGTGTGCGACCTGCGCATCGCGGGCCACGGCGCGCGCCTGGGCATTCCCATCCGCACGCTGGGCTTCTCGCTGGCGCTGGCCGAGATGCAGTGGCTGGTGCGCCTGGCCGGCCCGGCCGTCGCGGCCGAGCTGCTGTTCGAAGGCCGCATGCTCGGCGCGCAGGAGGCGCTGGCCAAGGGCCTGCTCACCCGCGTGGTGGACGACGCCCTGGCCGAGCAGGACGCGCTGGCGGCGGCCGAGCGCATCGCCGAGGGCGCCCCGCTGGCCACGCGCGCGCACAAGCGGTTCCTGCGGCGCCTCGCGGCCGACCCGTCGCCCGCCACGCGCGCGGAGCGCCTGGCCAGCTACGCCTTCGCCGACACCGAGGACTACCGCATCGGCGTGCGCGCCTTTCTCGACAAGACGGCGCCGGTGTTCACCGGCCGCTGACCCCAAGAACCCCACCCATCAGGACCCATTCCATGACCCCTTCGGAGCTTCCCCTCGCGGGCCTGCGCGTGCTCGACCTTTCCCGCGCGCTGTCGGGCCCGTTCTGTTCCATGATCCTGGGCGACCTGGGCGCCGAGGTCGTCAAGATCGAGCCCGCGCCCCATGGCGACATGGTGCGCCAGTGGGGCCCGTTCGCCGAGGACACCAGCGTGTACTACCTCTCGGGCAACCGCAACAAGAAGAGCGTGGCCGTGAACTTCCGCCACCCCGAGGGGCTGGCGCTGATCCGCGCCATGGCCCTGAAGTCCGACATCCTGGTGGAGAACTTCCGCGCGGGCGTGATGGCCGAGATGGGCATGGCGCAGGAAGACCTGCAGGCGCAGAACCCCGGCCTGATCTGGGGCAGCATCACGGGCTTCGGCAGCGACGGGCCGCGCGGCCAGTGGCCGGGGTTCGACCAGATCGCGCAGGGCTTCTCGGGCTTCATGAGCTTCACCGGCACGCCCGATTCCGGCCCGCAGCGCGTGGGCGTGGCCATCGGCGACCTGACCTCGGGCATGTGGACGGCCATCGGCATCCTGGGCGCGGTGGTGCGCCGCCAGGCCACGGGACTGGGCCAGAAGGTGGAGACCTCGCTGCTCGCCAGCCTGGTCAGCCTGCTGAGCGTGCAGGGCCAGCGCTACCTGTCGCTGGGCGACGTGCCGGGGCCGGTGGGCAACGTGCACCCGGTGATCGCGCCCTACGGCATGTTCGACACGCAGGACGGGCCCGTCAACATCGGCAGCGCCACGCAGGAGCAGTGGCTCAAGCTCGCGCGGCTGCTGGGCCTGGAACACCTGACCACGGACGCGCGCTTCACCAACAACGCCGCGCGCGTGCAGCACCGCATGGAGCTCAAGGCCCTGCTCGAAGAGCGCCTGCGGCTGCGCCCGCGCGCCGACTGGACCGATGCCATGGTGGCGCTGGGCATTCCCGCCGGCCCCATCAACCGGCTGGACGACGTGTTCGCCGACCCGCAGGTGCAGCACTGCCGCATGGTGGAGAGCATCGGCCACCCCGAACTGGGCACGCTGCGCCAGGTGGGCAACCCGCTGCGCATGGACGGCCTGCGCGAGGGCAGCATGCGCCTGCCGCCGCCGCTGTACGGCCAGCACACGGTGCAGGTGCTGCAGGAGCTGGGCTACGCGCAGGCGGTGATCGACGGCTGGCTGGCCGGCGGCGTGGTGGCGCAGCATGGCTGAGCGGCCTGCTGCGCGCTAGCATCGCCGCATGGAACTGCGCCAGCTCCGCTACTTCGTCGCTATCGTCGATAGCGGCTCGCTCTCGCGCGCGGCCTCGCTGGTGCACATCGTGCAGCCGGCGCTGAGCCAGCAGATGACCCAGCTCGAGGACGAGCTGGGCGTGCAGCTGCTGCAGCGCAGCGTCAAGGGCGTCACGCCCACGGACGCTGGGTTGGCCCTGTACCGGCATGCGCAGCACATCCTCAAGCTCGCCTCCGAGACGCGCAACGTCGTGCGCGCCACGGCCAGCGAGATCAACGGGCGCGTCAAGCTGGGCCTGCCGTCCAGCATCGCCATGGTGCTGGTCGGGCCGCTCATCGCGGCGCTGGAGGAGCGGTTCCCGCACGTCTCGCTGGAGATCCACGAGAGCCCCAGCGCCTACCTGGCCGCGCAGCTGCTCAACGAGCGCGTGGACCTGAGCGTGCTGGTGGACGACACCGTGATGCCCGGCATCGAGGTGACGCCGCTGGTGGACGAATACCTGTACTTCGTGCAGCCGCGCAAGGCCGCGCTGCTGCGCTGCGGCAAGGCCGTGCCGCTGCAGGCGCTGGCGTCCGTGCCGCTCATGCTGACCACCCATGCCACCACGCTGCGCCGCATCGTGGACAAGGCCTTCGCCGAGGCGGGCGTGCAGCCCCTCATCCGGGGCGAGGCCAGCTCCATCCAGACCGTGCTGTCGATGGTGGCCCAGGGCAGCGCGGGCACGGTGGTGCCGCATTCCGCGCTGGCGTGGCATGCGGCGGCGCAGTGGCTGCGGCAGACGGTGATCGAGCCACGCCTGGTGCGCGGCGCCTCGCTGGCGCATTCGCGGCTCAACCCGCTGTCGCCCGCCACCGCCTGCGTGCGCGCCGTGGTGCGCGACGTGGCGGAGCAGCTCGTGCACAGCCGCCAGTGGGACGGCGCGCGCATGTCCGCACCCGCCAAGGGCTGACCGACCGCCAAAGCCATCGCGAGCCGCTATACCGGTAGCAGGATTCCGTACTGGCCCGCACGCTGCCCCGCGCCTAGCATGGGTTCCGCCGGCTGTCCTTCCCGGAGGCGATCCGCCCGGCACCCTGGAACACAACGGAGACATGCACATGAAGACCATCAGGGCCATCACCTTTGCCACCGCCGCGGTCGCGGCGCTTTTTTCCCTTGGCGCACCGGCCGGCGCCCAACCCAAGGATTTCCCGGAGCGCCAGCCCGTGCGCCTGATCGTCACCTTCGCGGCGGGCGGCGGCTCCGACACCATCGCGCGTTCGCTGCACACCAAGCTCGGCGAGAAGCTGGGCCAGACCGTCATCGTGGAGAACAGGACGGGCGCGGGCGGCTCCATCGCCACCGACTACGTGGCCAAGTCGCCGGCGGACGGCTACACGGTGCTGTTCGCTGTGTCCTCGCACAGCATCAACCAGGCGCTGTACCCCTCGCTGCCCTTCGACACGGAGCGCGACCTGCGCGGCGTGACGCTGGTGGGCGCGCTGCCCCAGGTCATCGCGGTGCACCCCTCGGTGCCCGCGAGCAACCTGGCGCAATGGATGGAGCTTGCGCGCAAGGATGCGAAGTACCGGCAGTACGCCTCGGGCGGCGTGGGCTCGCCGGGGCACCTGGCGGGCGGGCTGCTGCAGTCCATGGCGAAGCTGCCGCTGGAGCACATCCCCTACCGCGGCGCGGGCCCGGCCGTGGCCGACGTGGTGGGCAACCAGGTGCCCGTGGTCATCGGGACGCTGAGCGCGGCGATTCCCCACATCCGCACCGGCAAGCTCAAGGCGCTGGCGGTGACGTCCACCGTGCGTTCGCCGCTGCTGCCGGACGTGGGCACCGTCGCCGAGGCGGTGCCGGGCTACGAGTCGGACACGTGGATCGGCACCTTCGTGCCGCGCGCCACGCCCGATGCCGTGGTCCAGAAGCTGCACGCCGCCACCCTGACGGCGCTGGAGGACCCGGCCACCAAGGCGCGCATCGAGACGCAGGCCGGCCGCATCATCGGCGGGCCGCCCGCGGCGCTGGATGCGCTGGTGGCGCGCGAGATCAAGCAGTTCACGCAGGTGGTGCGTGAACAGAACATCCGGCCCGAGTGACGGGCCGCCGGTCCATCAGTCCAGCTTGACGCCGGCAGCCTTGATGATCTCGCCCCAGCGCTTGGCTTCCGCGCGCGCCATGGCGCGGAACTGCTCGGGCGTGCCGGGCAGGGCTTCCATGCCGAAGTCCTGCATGCGCTTGACCACGGCGGGGTTGGCCAGGGCCTTGTTCAGGTCGGCGTTCAGGCGCGTGGTGATGGCCGTGGGCAGCCCGGCGGGCGCGAGGATGCCCTGGAACGCGAACACCTCGGTGTCGGGCACGCCGGCCTCGGCCAGCGTGGGCACGTCGGGCAGGGCCGCCACGCGCTTGGCCGAGCCGATGGCCAGCGCGCGCACCTTGCCCGAGGTGATCACGGGCAGGCCGGCCGCCAGGTCCAGGAACATGCAGGGCACCTGGCCGCCCATCACGTCCTGCAGCGCGGGCGCCGCGCCGCGGTAGGGGATGTGGGTGAGGAAGGTCTTGGTGCGAGTCTTGAACATCTCCATCGCCAGGTGGTGCGGCGAGCCGTTGCCGGGCGATGCGTAGTTGAGCTTGCCGGGGTTGGCGCGGGCGTAGGCCAGGAATTCCTGGACCGTCCTGGCCTCGAACGCCGGGTTCACGACCAGCGCCAGCGGGAAGCGGCTGATGCCGCCCACGTAGGTGAAGTCCTTCTCGGGGCTGAAGGGCAGCTTGGAGAACAGGTGCTCGTTGTAGGCCAGGATGGCGTTGTCGGCCGACATGAAGGTGTAGCCGTCGGGCTTGGCCGTGGCGACCATCTGGCCGCCGATGTTGGTGGCGGCGCCGGGGCGGTTGTCCACCACGATCTGCTGGCCCAGGGTCTGGCGCATGGCCTCGGCCACGGTGCGGGCCAGCACGTCGGTGCCGCCGCCGGCCGGGTACGGCACGACCCAGCGCAGCGGCTGGTCGGGCCAGTTGGACTGGGCGCGCGCCCAGGGGGCGGCGGATGCGGCGCCTGCGGCGGCCAGGGCGGAAAGAAGGGTTCTGCGGTCCATGGTTGTCTCCTTGACTATGAAATGAATAGCTGCCCGCGCTTGCCCATCAAGCGCTGGAGCCTGTTTTGGCTTGTATTTTCTTGATCAGACCGGGGCGGCGATGGTCTGGTCGATGGCGCCGAAGATGCTCGCGCCGTCCTTGCCCTTGACCTCGATGCGGATGGTGTCGCCGAACTTCATGAATTCGGTGCTGGGCTTGCCGTCCTGGATGGTCTCGATGCAGCGCTTCTCGGCGATGCAGGAATAGCCCTTGGGCCATTCGGTGCGGCCGCTGGCGTCCGTCACGCCCTTGTTGCTCACGGTGCCGCTGCCGATGATGGAGCCGGCGCGCACGTTGCGCGTCTTGGCCACGTGGGCGATGAGCTGGCCGAAGTGGAAGGTCATCTCCGGACCGGCGTCGCACATGCCGACCTTGCGGCCGTTCCAGGTGGACTGCACGGTAAGGTTCACGCGGCCATGGTCCCAGGCGTCGCCCAGCTCGTCCAGCGTCACGGCCACGGGGCCGAAGGCGGTGGCGGGCTTGGACTGGAAGAAGCCGAAGCCCTTGGCCAGCTCGGCGGGGATCAGGTTGCGCAGGGACACGTCGTTGACGATGGTCACGAGGCGGATGCCGTCCAGCGCCTGCTCGGGGCTCGCGCCCATCTTCACGTCGCCGGTGATGACGGCGATCTCGGACTCGAAGTCAATGCCCATGGCCTCGCTGGGCACCACCACGTCGTCGCGGGGGCCGATGAAGTCGTCGCTGCCGCCCTGGTACATCAGCGGGTCGGTGTAGAAGCTCTCGGGCACCTCGGAATTGCGCGCCTTGCGCACCAGCTCCACGTGGTTGATGTAGGCGGAGCCGTCGGCCCACTGGTAGGCGCGCGGCAGCGGGGCCATGCACTGGGCGGGGTCGAACGGGAAGGCGTGGCGCGCGCGGCCGCTGTTGAGCTGGTCGTACAGGTCCTGCAGCTGGGGCGAGAGGAAGCCCCAGTCGTCCAGCACCTGCTGGAGTTTGCTGGCGATGCCGGTCGCATAATGGGCCGTGCCCAGATCGCGGGAGACGACGACCAGCTGGCCGTCGCGCGAACCATCTTTGTAGGTAGCAAGTTTCATGGGGCAGGACCTTTGTCTCAGGGTGGTGGGAGGGTGCGCCCTAGCGATAATTACGCTTGGGTAAATTGATTTAACTAAACAAAACCATCAAATTCTATTGCACATGGACAAAGAACGTGCAGGTATTCAGTCCGTGGAGGTCGGTTTTGCCTTGCTGGAGGGTCTGGCGCGCGCGCGCGGGCCGCTGATGCTCAAGGATGTGGCGGCCTCGGCCGGCATGAGCGCGGCCAAGGCGCACCGCTACCTCGTGAGCTTCCAGCGCCTGGCGCTGGTCACGCAGGACAGCCGCACCGCGCGCTACGACCTGGGGCCCGCCGCCCTCAAGCTGGGCCTGGCCTCGCTGGCCCGGCTCGACGCCGTGCGGATCGCGCGCGAGCGCATGCCCGCGCTCATGGAGGGCATCGGCCACACGCTGGCGCTGGCGGTGTGGGGCAACCACGGCCCGACCATCGTGCACTGGGAGGAGTCGCCCCAGGCCGTGACCGCCAACCTCCGCCTGGGCGACGTGATGCCGCTGCTCTCGTCCGCCACGGGCCGCTGCTTCGCCGCCCACATGGCGCCCGAGGTGGTGGCCCCGATGATCAAGGACGAGCTGGCGCGCGCCGCCAAGATGCGCCGCACCGACCTGCCCGCCAGCATGGCCGAGGTGAAGGCCCTGCTGGCCGAGGTGCGCGAGCGCGGCGCCGCCCGGGTGGTGGACACGCTGCTGCCCGGCATCGTGGCCTTCTGCGCACCGGTGTTCGACGCCGACGGCCACCTGGAGCTGGGCATCACCACGCTGGGCTCCATCGCCACCTTCGACCCCGAGTGGGGCGGCGCCATCGATGCGCCGCTGCGCGCCGCCGCCGCCCAGCTCTCCAGCGACCTGGGCGCGGGCAGCGGCTGAGCGGGTGCTGCCTGACCGATGCCGCGGCGCGCCCTGATCCTCATCACCGCCCTGGTGCTGGCCCTGCACTGGCTGGTGCTGCACGGTGTGCCGCTGGCTTGGGAAAGCCCGGCCCAGCCCACGGGCCGGGTGTTCAGCACGCGCAGCATCGCCGTGCCGCCGCCTCCGCCCGCTGCGGAACCGGTCGCGGCCGCCCCGCCAGCGCCGGCACCGCCTGCCCGGAAGCCGCCGCCCAAGCGCCCCCGCCCAGTGGAAAAAGCGCCGCCCAGTCCACCGCCTCCTGAAGCCCCGGAAGAACCCCTTGTGGTCTCCGCCGGCCCCGAGGCCGCCCCGGCGGAAGCGCCCGGTGCCGCGGACACCGCCAGCGCCGCCGAACCCGTGGCCAGCGCGCCCGCCACACCAGCCTCCGAGCCGCCGGCGCCGCCCCCCGCCGCCACGGCCTCGGCGCCGGCCGACCCGCCGCCCGGCGCCAGCGCGGGCGTGGACATCGTCGCGCCGCCGGGCAGCGGCCAGGCGCCCAGCACCGCACCGCCGCCGGTCCGCCTGCCCGCGCCCGCGCGGCTCGCGTTCGACGTGAGCGGCCAGGCCAAGAAATTCGCCTACAGCGCCCGCGCCGAGCTGCTGTGGCAGCACGACGGCAGCCGCTACGAGGCGCGCCAGGAGATCAGCGCCTTCCTCGTGGGCTCGCGCGCGCAGCGCAGCAGCGGCGCCATCACCGCCCAGGGCCTGCAGCCCGAGCGCTTTTCCGACAAGTCGCGCAGCGAGCAGGCAGCCCATTTCGACTACGCCAAGGGCCGCGTCACCTTCAGCGCCAACACGCCCGACGCCGCCGCCGGCCCCGGCGTGCAGGACCGGCTGAGCGTGTTCATCCAGCTGGGCGCGCTGCTGGCCGCCGACCCGGGCCGCTTCGTGCCCGGCACCCAGCTCACGCTGACCACCGTGAGCGCCCGCGCCGCCGACCGCTGGACCTTCACCGTCGAAGGCCCCGAGACGCTGGACCTGCCCACCGGCCCCACGCCCGCGCTCAAGCTGCAGCGCCTGCCGCGCAAGGACTACGATCAGAAGGCCGAGCTCTGGGTGGCGCCCGGCCTGGGCTACCTGCCGGTGCGCATCCGCATCACCCAGGCCAACGGCGACTTCGCGGACCTGCTTTTGCGCAGCAGCGGCCCACCGTAGGCGCCAGTGTTGCAACGAAACGTCACAATGCCGCAAAAGCCCCGCAAACCCGGCACGGCCCGCTTTTCATGAAATACTGCAACGCAGCAGAGTCCGAAACCCGCCGGTCTTGAACTCTGGAGACCCGCTGTCATCTGACATCTATATCGACAAGGGGAACACCATGCACATGCTCTACGACTCCGAATCCTTCGTGGTGGTCCACATGCTGCCCGACGCCGTGGAGCAGCAAGGCAGCAGCCAGGCCCTGCACGACACCGCCCCCGCCGTTCCCCAGCTCGCGCGCCATGGCTTCGAGATCGTGGACAAGCGCTCGGGCAAGGAGGTGTACCTGGACGGTTCCTGGGCCGAGATGTTCCAGGAGCAGATCCTGGCCTGGCAGCGCGACACGCCCACCCAGGAAGAAGTGGAAGACGCCCTGGACCGCTACGCGGGCCTGGCGCAGAACCCGGTGGTCGTTCACTGACCTGCGGGATAGATCCGCCGGTAGAGCGGATCGACCAGCATCAGCACCGCGATCAGCCGGCACACCTGGAAGGCCGTCACCACCGGCACACCGAGCTGGAGCACCTTGGCCGTGATCGCCATCTCGGTGATGCCGCCCGGCGAGGTGCCCAGGAGCAGCGTGACCCAGGGCAGCCCCGTCGCCCAGGCCAGCAGCCCCGCGAACAGCGCGCACACCCCCATCAGCGCCAGCGTGCCCACGGCCACCGAGGCCAGCCAGCGCGGCGCCGTGTGCAGGAAGTCGGTCCGGAAACGCACGCCCAGGCTCACGCCGATCACCAGCTGCGCCGCATTCACCAGCCCCTGCGGCACGGCCGAGAGGCCCACGCCCGCCATGGTGAGCGCCATGGACACCAGCATCGCCCCCATGAACCACGGGTTGGCGCGCCCCAGCCGGTCCATGAGCAACGCGCCCGCGCCGGTCAGCACGGCCAGCAGCGCGAAGCCCGGCCCGTCCACCACGCGCACCGTGGGCGGCAGGATGTCCAGGCCGTGCAGGCCGCTCCACTGCAATGCGAAGGGAATGCTCACCGTCACGATCAGCAGCCGCAGGCTGTGGCTCGCGGCCACGAGGTCGGTGCGGGCGTTCTCGCGCTCGGCCAGCAGCGTCATTTCCGACGCCGCGCCGATGGCGCCCGAGAAATAGCTCGTGGCCCGCAGCATGGACGCGGGCACGCCGTGCATGCGCGGCGCGTGCACCCGGTACAGCCAGGCGCCGAACAGCCAGCCCAGCAGCAGCGCCCACGCGATGCCCAGCACGATGGCCCACCAGAGCCCGCCGATCAGCGCCACCACCTGCGGCGTGAAGTACAGGCCCAGCGCCGCGCCGATGGTCCACTGCCCGGCGTTGCGCAGCGGGCCCCAGCTCTCGGTGGGCGCGCCGCCGATCGACAGCAGCGAGGTGGCCAGCAGCGGGCCGATCATCCAGGGCAAGGGGGTCTTCAGCGCCAGGCAGGCGGCCGCGGCAGCCCAGGCCACGGCCAGGGTCAGCGCCACGCGGGCGGCGGGCAGGAAATAAGTACGCATACGACCCGCCAGTATCGCGCGGCGGGAAGGCCCTACTGAACTTCAAGCCAAATCAGCCTCCAGCGCTTATCCAGAAAGCGCCAGCAGCTATCAATAAAGAAGCACTACGGACGCAATGGAGCGGGCGCCCCGCGACGCGCCGCCATTTCCCGGCCCATGGGCGCGAGCTCGGCGGGCGGCAGCAGCGCCTGCGCGGCCGGGTAGGCCATGGATTCCTCGCCCGCGATGTGGCCGTCGTAGCGCGCGGCGAAACGGTCGAACGCGGCGCCGTCGGCCGCGCTGAACGTGGCCTGCCGCCCTTCGGCCAGGGCCAGCAGCGGCAGGCGCGCGGCGGCCCAGTCGGCCGCCATGCAGGCGTGGTCGTGCTGCAGCCGCCGCACCAGGGCCACCACGTCGGGCGCGCCCCGGGCCAGCAGCAGGGGGAACACGTGCAGCTCTTCGTCCTCGTGGTGCAGCGGCGCGGCGACGTCGAAGTAGCGCAGCACGTCGCGCGCGGCCTGGCGCGCGGGTTCGTCGGCCGCGCCCTGCAGCGCCTGCACGTGGTCGCGCAGGCGCTGCAGCAGGGCCAGCGTGCGCTGCACGCGCTCGTGGCAGGCTTCGAGCATGGCGAAGGGCTGCTCGAAGCCCACGGCGGGCGTGTTGAAGCCGGGCAGGGTGAGGGCCATGGGACTACCCGAAATGCACAGGCTGCCCGTCGCGGTCGAACGGAATGTAGGCATCGTGCCGGCCACCCTTGATGGCATCGACCATGCGCTGGAGCGGCGCCTCGGCGTCGGCGCTGGTGGGGGCCTTGTCCAGGGTGCCGGACAGGGCCGCAGCGAACACCAGCGTCCAGTCGTGGCCCGGGGCGGTGAACTGGCGCGCCTCTTCGGCCAGGGCGCGGAACGAGGGCAGCTCCTGCGGCGTCTTGTCCACGCACATCAGCGGCACCAGCGCGCCGCCCTGCCCGGCCTCGAAGCGCGCGCGCTGCGCGGGGGTGGCGTCGTCGGGCAGCTCGGCGGCGGCGAAGACGAAGAGCAGGCGCTGGGGCTCAGGCTGCGCACGCGCGGCGTTCAGGAGGTCGTCGAAGCTGGTGATGTCCATGGAAAGGTCGGGCTCGCAGAAAAGAAATGGATTCAGAAACCGGGCACCACGCCCCGGTCCGGGTCGAGGGTGCCGACATAGGTGCTGGCGGCCGGCCGCGCGCGCAAGACCTTGCGCGACTGCACCGTGCCGATGCTGATGAAGCACACGGCCTGCTCCGTCTCCGCCAGCCGGAACAGCGCGCGCAAGGCGGGCGACTGCAGCGCCTTGCCGCTGGTGAGCGCCGAGCCGTAGCCCTGCGCCGTGGCCATGAGCAGCATGTTCTGCACCGCACAGCCGGCGGACACCAGGCGCTCGGCCAGGCCGATGCCCGGGTCGCCGCGCTGCGCGTCCACCACGGCCAGCATCAGCACCGGGGCGCGGTGCGCCTTCTCGCGCGCCTGCGCGGCCTGCTCGGGCGTGGCGCCGGCGTCGCGCTCCTGCAGGGCCTGCGCGAACACCTCGGCCAGCGCGCCGCGCGCGGCCTCGGGCACCAGCACGAAGCGCCAGGGCACCAGCTGGCCGTGGTCCGGGGCGTGGGCGGCGGCGCCCAGGATCTGGCCCAGCTCGCTGGCACTGGGGCCGGGCGCGCCCAGGCGCTTGGGCAGGATGGTCTGGCGCGACTGGATGAGCGCCGCCGCGGCCACGGCGACGGCATCCTCGGCCGCCGGCGGGGCGGCCTGGGGTTTCAGGGGCCAGGGGATGACGGCCATGGCGGATGGGTCCTCTACGGTGTGGTGCGCTTCAGCCCGGGCGGCCGTCGGCGCGCAGGCGGCCGTACCAGCCGCCCAGGCGGGCGCCCCAGATGCCCATGGTCACGGCCCACAGGCACGCCGCCGCAGGCAGCAGCCAGGCCCAGGCCACGCCAAACACGCCCGGCACCGCCGCCACGATGCGCAGCACCGTGGCGGCCTGCAGCAGCCAGAACAGCGTCCAGGCGATGCGGTCGGCCACCAGCGCGCGGCCGCTGTGGCCGCACGACACGCGCGTGACCATGGCCAGCATCAGCGAGGCCAGGCAGCCCATGGTGAGCGCGTGCAGCGCGCCCAGCCCCAGCGTGCCCAGGCCGAAGCCCCACGCCAGCCATTGCGACAGCCCCCCGAGCAGGAAGGCCAGGCCCAGCCACACGAAGCCGATGTGCAGCATGGCCAGCAGCTTGTTCTTGAGGCTCTGCACCAGCCCCCACACCCCCGCCAGCCAGACCAGCACACCGCCCACCGCGAGCTGCAGCGCGCCATGCACCACCATCCAGGCCGGCCCCGCCGCGCTGGACGGCACACCAGCCCACTCCAGCCAGGCCGCCAGCACCTGCAGGGCCGCCGCCGCGAGCATGAGCCACAGCACCCAGAACGGGCGCCAGGCCCGCACCATGGGCATGGCGCTCGACGTGAAGAACGGGATCATGCGGTGCGCCACCGTGACGTAGACCACCACCACGAAGCCCCACAGCCCCGTGTAAATGCAGGCGCGGGCCAGCGCATGCGTGCCCACCGCCAGGCTGAGCCACAGCGCCGCCAGGCTGGCACAGCCCACCACGCAGGCGATGCCGATAACGCGCGCGTGGAGCTGGTCCTCGGCCTGGCTCAGGCGCACCCGGCCCCAGAACAGCACGGTCATCCACGCCAGGCCCGCGCAGGCCAGCGCCAGTCCGGCCAGCGCCGCGCCGATGCGCCAGTGCGCGCCCGCCAGCCACAGCAGCCAGCCCAGCGCCTGCGCCGCCAGCGGCAGGCGCAGGGCGCGCGCGGGTAGTGGGTCCACCCCCAGCCACTTGGGGCCGGCCGTGAACAGGAAGCCCGAGAAGAACAGCGGGATGAAGCCGAACGCCATCACGGCCGCGTGCACCAGCGTGGGCGACATCGCGTAGTACAGCCCCCAGCCGCCCGTGGAACGCGCCACCTGCACCAGCGCCCACCATGCACCCGACGCCACCAGCACCACCATGGCCAGGAAGAAGCCCAGCCGGTGCGGCGCCAGCACCAGGTAGCGCCAGCGCCAGCGCTTGTCCATGCGGGCCAGCGCCTCGGCGGAGGGCTTGCCGGCCAGGGGCTTCACGGCGATGACGGGGCGCGCCGGCGAGGTCATCCACAGCTGCCCAGGTGGCCGCACTGGGTGCAGTAGTCGCAGCCGTCCTTGCGGATCACCGCATGGGCGCCGCATTCGCCGCACTTCTTGCCCGCCATGGCCTGGGGCACGGCGCCGGGGGACGGCGCGGGTTCGTCCAGCGGCAGCTGCTGCTGCACCGGGTCGGCCATGCGGCGCGCCAGGATGTTCTGGATGGCGTAGGCCATGGCCGCCACCTCGGAGTCGTGCCACATGGGCACCAGCGTGCCGTCGTCCTTGCGGTGCTGGCCCAGGCGCACGGGGCCCCGGTCCCATGCCACCTTGCGCATGTCGGACAGCGCCCGCTCCAGGAAGCCGCCGCGCGCCGCGAGCGAGAGCATGCGCATGCTGGAGGTGATCCACTGCTGCGACTCGCCGCTCTGGCCCACGGGCATGAAGAACTCGATGGCGCGGTCCACCGTGCCGTTGCCTACGCCCGTGGGCACGGGCAGGAATGAGACGATGAGGTACAGCGTCTTGTGCCCCTCCTGCGTCCAGTATTCGAGCTTCTCGGCCACCGCCGAGAGGCCGCCGCGCGGGCGGCTCTCGATGACGGTGCGCATGGGGTCCACGGGCGGCGCGGCGGGCGCGGGCACAGGTTCCGGTGTAGGCGCGGCCGCGGGGTCCGGCGTGGCCTCCAGCACCGCGCCCAGGATGGTGTTGGGCCGGTAGGTGGCCAGGCCCTTGAGCCGCGCGCGCCAGGCCTGCAGGTACAGGTCCTTGAAATCCCCGTAGGGGTAGTCGGCGGGGATGTTCACCGTCTTGGAGATGGCCGTGTCCACAAAGGGCTGCACGGCCTCCATCATGGCGATGTGGTCCTGCGCGGACATGGCCAGGGCCGAGACGAAATAGTCCGGCAGCGCATTCACGTCGCCGCCCAGCTCGCGGTACAGGCGCCAGGCGTGGTCTTCCACGGCGTATTCGGACTTGCTGCCGTCGGCCTCGCGCTTGCGGCGGGTGTAGGTCCAGGAGAACGGCGGCTCGATGCCGTTGGAGGCGTTGTCGGCAAAGGCCAGGCTCACCGTGCCCGTGGGCGCGATGGACAACAGGTGGCTGTTGCGGATGCCGTGGGCGCGGATGTCGGCCTTGATTTGCTCCGGCAGGCGGCTGGCGAACGTGCCATCGCCCAGGTATGGACCGGCCTCGAATTTCGGGAACGCGCCCTTCTCCCGCGCCAGTTCCACCGACGCCGCATAGGCCGCGTCGCGCATGCGCTCGGCGATGCGCGCCGCCATCTCCCGCCCCTCGGGCCGGTCGTAGCGCAGGCACAGCATGGCCAGCGTGTTGCCCATACCGGTAAAGCCCACGCCGATGCGCCGCTTGGCCATGGCCTCGTCGCGCTGCTGCGGCAGGGGCCAGTAGGTCACGTCCAGCACGTTGTCCAGCGCGCGCACCTGCAGCGCCACGGCCTGGGCGAAGGCGTCGAAGTCGAACGCCGCCACGCCACCGAAGCCGAAGGGGTGGCGCACGAAGCGCGTGAGGATGATGGGGCCGAGGTCGCAGCAGCCGTAGGAGGGAAGTGGCTGCTCACCGCAGGGGTTGGTCGCAGCGATGTCCTCGCAGTAGTGCAGGTTGTTGTCCTCGTTGATGCGGCCCAGAAAAAGGATGCCCGGCTCGGCGAAGTCGTAGGCGGACTTCATGATGGTGTCCCACAGCTCGCGCGCGGGCACGGTGGCGTAGACCCATTGGCCGTCGGTGCGCTGGCGGGCGCCCTGGGCCAGCAGCGTGGCGCCGGGGCGGGCCTGGTGGACCAGCTCCCACGGGGCATCGCCCTGCACGGCCCGGATGAAATCGTCGGAGACGCCGACCGACACGTTGAAATTGTTCCAGCGGCCCGGCGTGCGCTTGGCGGTGATGAATTCGAGCACGTCGGGGTGGTCGATGCGCAGCACGCCCATCTGCGCGCCGCGGCGCGCACCCGCGCTCTCCACGGTGGAGCAGGACTGGTCGAACACGTTCATGTAGCTGCACGGGCCGGAGGCCATGGAGGCCGTGCCTTTCACCTGCGCGCCCTTGGGGCGGATGCGGCTGAAGTCGTAGCCCACGCCGCCGCCGCGCCGCATGGTTTCGGCAGCCTCGCGCAGGGCTTCGTAGATGCCGGGGTAGCCGCCGTCGTCCACGCCCTGGATGCAGTCGCCCACGGGCTGCACGAAGCAGTTGATGAGGGTGGCCTGGATGTCGGTGCCCGCCGCGCTCATGATGCGGCCCGCGCCGATGGCGCCGGCCTGCAGGTTGGCGAGGAACAGGGCCTCGTATTTCTCGCGCAGTTCAGGGGCTTCCACCGAGGCCAGGGCGCGGGCCACGCGGCGGTAGAGTTCGTCGGCGGCGGTCTCGCCGGGCTTGAGGTATTTCTCGCGCAGCACGTCGAGGCTGATGGGCTGCACGGGCAGTCTGATAGGAGGGGGTTCGCGCTTCATGGGTGGAAATCATTCATGCCCGACGCCGGTAGGGTCTTGCGTTCCGTCAAGGGGGAACGATCAAGGCTCGTCCACCAGCACCTGCCCGTCGTGCTCCACGTAGGGGTGGTAGGGGCCGGTTCCGCTGTTGTCCGCCCGCGAGGCGGGGACGAAGCCGCCGGTCTTGACATCGAACACATGCACTTCTCCTTCCTCGATCACGTAGTGCCAGCCGTGCAGGCTGATCTGGCCCGACTGCACGCGGCTGCGCACCATGGGGTACTCCATGAGGCGTTCGAGCTGCAGCACCACGGCGCGCTGTTCGGTGCGGCGCAGGGCCTCGGGGCCGGGCTGCACCGGGAGCAGCGCCTCGCGGCCCAGGTCCAGCCAGCGGTCCAGGTTGGGCGCCTCGGGCGAAACCTCACCATACATCGCCTTGATAGCCCCACAGTGACTGTGGCCGCACACGATGATGCGGTGCACCTGCAGGTTGAGCACCGCGAATTCGATGGCGGCGGTGGTGCCGTGGTGGCCGTGCGATCCGTCGTAAGGGGGCACGAAAGCGCCCACGTTGCGCACGAGGAAGAGTTCGCCCGGCCCCGCGCCCGTCAGCAGGTAGGGCACGAGGCGCGAGTCGGAGCAGCCGATGAACAGGGTGGTGGGGTGCTGGCCCCCGTCCACCAGCTCCTGGAACTGCTCGCGGTATTGGGGGAAGGCGTCGTCGTGGAAGCGGCGCAGCCGGTCCAGCAGCTCATCGGGCATTACTGGACCAGCGGGGTGTCCGCCGCGTCGAGCTGCACGCCCTCCACCACGGCAGCGCCCGCGAGCAGCTGCAGGTACTGGCGCAGCGCGTTTACCCAGGCCTGCTGGCGCAGCGTGAGGGCGATGGCCTGGCGCACGTCCTCGAACGCGGGCTGGCGGCCCGCCTCGCGCGCGACGACCTCGACCACGTGCAGGCCGAAGCGGCTGTGCACCAGGCGCGAGAGCACGCCGATCTCGGTGCCGCCGAAGACTTCGCGGGCGAACTCGGGCGCGCAGTCGGCGCGGGTCAGCCAGCCCAGCGCCCCGCCCTGCTGGCCGCTGGGGCAGTTGGACCATTGTGCGGCGGCCGCGGCGAAGCGCGCGCCCCCGTCGTCGGCGCAGCGCAGTTCGATGAGCAGGGCCTCGGCGCGCTGGCGCAGTTGCTTGACGTCCACGCCGGGCGTCACGGCGAACAGCACGTGGCGCAACTGCGCGCGCTCGCCCTGGGCGTGCGCGGCGGGGTGGGCCTCGTGGTAGCGGCGGCAGGCGTCCTCGGAGGGTTCGGGCACGGCCAGCTCGCGCTCCAGCAGGCGCTCGATGGCGTCGGAGGCGGCGGCGCTGGTGGCGCCGTCCAGCCCCGGCGCGTCGGCGGGCGCGAGCAGGCCGGCGCGCTGGGCCGCCTGGCGCAGCAGCTCGGTGCAGGCGCGCTGGCGCAGGGCGTCCTGGTCCAGCCGTTCGCCGGGGGCGTGCAGGGGGGTGCCGTTCACGTGGGCAGCGGTCATGGTGTTTCTCCTGTTTTGATAGCTGGTTGCGCTTGATTTATCTAGATTTCAAATGGTTTTCACTTTGAAATCATTGAATGGAAAGCGCGAGCAGCTATCAATTTTGATTGCTGGGCTGGTTGTGGCCCGGCGGCAGGTTCAGCCGGCGGGCGCGCACCACCTGGTAGGGGCGCAGCACGTAGGCCAGGGTACCGAAGCCGCTCCACACGTGCACGAGGCGGGTGAACGGGAAGATCAGGAAGATGCTCATGCCCAGGAACATGTGGGCCTTGAAGATCCAGCCCGCCCCGCCCAGCAGCTCCACCGCGCCGCCGCGGAAGGTGACGATGCGCTGGCCCCATTCGGCCAGCCGCATCATCATGGAGCCGTCCAGGTGCTGGGCCGACAGCGGGATGGTGGCCAGCCCCAGCGCCAGTTGCAGCCACAGCAGCACCAGGATGAGGATGTCGCTGGTTTTGCTGGTGGCGCGGATGCGCGGGTCCGACAGGCGGCGGTGCAGCAGGATGGACAGGCCCACGAAGGCCATCAGCCCCGCCAGGCCGCCCGTCACCATGGCCATGAGCTGCTTGTGGCCCGCGCTCATGAAGTGCTCGTACAGGAAATGCGGCGTGAGCATGCCCACGCTGTGGCCGAAGAACAGGAACAGCACGCCCACGTGGAACAGGTTGCTGCCCCAGCGCAGGCTGCCGGTGCGCAGCAGCTGCGAGGAGTCGCTCTTCCAGGTGTACTGGTCGCGGTCGAAGCGCGCCCAGCTGCCGATGAAGAACACGGCCAGGCAGATGTAGGGGTAGATGCCGAACAGAAGGGTGTCGAGCCAGGCGGTCATGCTGAGACTCCTTGGTTATTGGTGGGGCGTGCGGTGTTGTGGTTGCGCACGAAATGCAGGGGCTGCGCCTGCCCCGGTTTCGATTGGCCCTGGGTGCTGCACCCGCCGAAGGCTTCGGGCTCGGCCCAGGCCTCGTCCATGGACGGCTCGGGCGTGAGCGGCACGGCCTGGGTGCGGTGGCCCGCCACGTCGAGCACGGCGGCGATCACGCTGGCGTAGGGGCTCTTCTTCGCCACCAGCGCGCTGAACAGCGCGTTGAGGATGTGGGCCATCTCGCCCAGGAACTCGCGCGCCACCTCGGGCGGCTGGGTAGAGGCGAACTCCAGCACCACGGGCAGGTGGTCGGGCAGCTCGTCGGCGTCGAACTGCAGGCCCGCCTGCTCGTAGGTCTGCAGCAGGTCGACGAGGGCGGGCCCGCGGTCGCGCGAGTCGCCGTGCACGTGCTCGAACAGGTGCAGCGAGGTCTGGCGGCCCCGGTCGAACTGGTCCACGTAGCGGGCCTCGGCCTCCATCGGGTCCAGCGCGGCGAGGTAGCGGCACAGCGCGCCGATCTCGGCCATGCGCTCAGGGGTGAGCGCCTGCTCCAGCTGCAGGGCATCGACCAGTTGGGGCAGCACGCTGCGCAGCTGCGCGTCGGGGTAGCGCAGCAGGTAGCCCAGCGCGCGCAGGGTCAGGCGCAGGCTGGCGGGGGTCTTCTTCATGAACATGGCGGTTCCCTCCTCGCTTACACCGTGGCCTTGATGGGAATCGTGCGGGGCTTCTTGCCGCCGAACATGCTGGCCTCGGAGGCGCCGTCGGAGCAGCCGTTGCCGAACGAGAAGCCGCAGCCGCCGCGCAGGTCGAAGGCGTTCTCGGCGTACTCGCGGTGGGCCGTGGGGATGACGAAGCGGTCCTCGTAGTTGGCGATGGCCATCACGTGGTACATCTCCTCCACCTCGGCCATGGACAGGCCCGCCTGCTGCAGCACGGCCAGGTTCTGGCGCTGCTCCACGTGCTTGTCGCGCTGGTAGGTGCGCATGGCGAGCATGCGCTCCAGCGCGCGCACCACGGGGCCGGTGTCGCCAGCGGTGAGCAGGTTGGCGAGGTACTGCACGGGGATGCGCAGTTGCGACACGTCCGGTATCTCGCCGTTCACGCCCACGTGGCCTGCGTTGGCCGCCGCCGTGATCGGCGAGAGCGGCGGCACGTACCACACCATGGGCAGCGTGCGGTACTCGGGGTGCAGCGGCAGGGCCACCTTCCACTGCACGGCCATCTTGTAGACGGGGCTGTTGCGGGCGGCTTCCATCCAGCTGTCGGGGATGCCGTCGATGCGGGCCTGCTTGATGACGTCGGGGTCGTTGGGGTCGAGGAAGATGTCGAGCTGCGCCTGGTACAGGTCGCGGTCGCGCTCCACGCTGGCGGCTTCCTGAATACGGTCGGCGTCATAGAGCAGCACGCCCAGGTATCGGATGCGGCCCACGCAGGTCTCGGAACACACCGTGGGCTGGCCCGCCTCAATGCGCGGGTAGCAGAAGATGCACTTCTCGGCCTTGCCGCTTTGCCAGTTGTAGTAGATCTTCTTGTACGGGCAGCCGGAGACGCACATGCGCCAGCCCCGGCACTTGTCCTGGTCGATGAGGACGATGCCGTCTTCCTCGCGCTTGTAGATGGAGCCGCTGGGGCACGATGCGACGCAGGCCGGGTTCAGGCAGTGCTCGCACAGGCGCGGCAGGTACATCATGAAGGTGTTCTCGAACTGGCCGTAGATGTCCTTCTGCACCTCGTCGAAGTTCTTGTCGGCGCTGCGCTTGGAAAACTCCCCGCCCAGGATCTCCTCCCAGTTCGGGCCCCATTCGATCTTCTCCATGCGCTGGCCCGTGATCAGGCTGCGCGGGCGCGCGGTGGGCGCGGCCTTGCTTTCGGGCGCCGACTGCAGGTGGTCGTAGTCGAAGGTGAAGGGCTCGTAGTAGTCGTCGATCTGCGGCAGGTTGGGGTTGGCGAAGATGCGCATGAGCAGCTTCCACTTGCCGCCCTGGCGTGGGGCGATGGAGCCGTCGGCCAGGCGCGTCCAGCCGCCGTTCCACTTGTCCTGGTTCTCCCACTCCTTGGGGTAGCCGATGCCGGGCTTGGTCTCGACGTTGTTGAACCAGGCGTACTCCATGCCGGGGCGGCTGGTCCACACGTTCTTGCAGGTGACGGAGCAGGTGTGGCAGCCGATGCACTTGTCCAGGTTCAGCACCATGCCGATTTGTGCGCGTATTTTCATCGTGGTCTCCTTGTCGCTCAGGCGTGGGCAGTGCTGGCGGACGGCTGCTCGTCGTCCATCCAGTCGATGCGGCGCATCTTGCGCACCAGCACGAACTCGTCGCGGTTGGTGCCGATGGTTCCGTAGTAGTTGAAGCCGTAGCTGTACTGCGCGTAGCCGCCGATCATGTGCGTGGGCTTGAGCACGATGCG
>Ga0222427_100494_pt1 | contig 57172 bp, 47 predicted proteins | sample 2B20Ametagenome_FD_182890 | JGI IMG/M metagenome (GOLD analysis project Ga0222427, IMG submission 182890) | Enriched microbial communities from leaf-cutter ant dump, University of Wisconsin, Madison, United States - 2B20A (version 2) | ecosystem: Environmental > Terrestrial > Nest > Insects nest... | reverse complement strand
GATATGCGGCGGGGGTTCGCTGCGAGTCACTTATCCAGCTTCAAGCTCAACGAGGAGAAACATGAACAAACCCTCCAAATTCGCTCTGGCGCTCGCCTTCGCCGCCGTCACGGCCTCGGGTGTAGCCTCGGCCCAGACCTATCCCCAAACGGTGGACAACTGGCGCAACCCGTTTGGTGACGTTTGGAAGAACGGCACGAACGAACTGTGCTGGCGCGATGCGTTCTGGACCCCGGCCACCGGCATCCCCGGCTGCGACGGCGTTCCGGTTGCACAACAGAAGCCGAAGCCGGCCCCGATGGCGGCAAAGGTCGTGTTCAACGCTGACACGTTCTTCGACTTCGACAAGTCGACGCTGAAGCCCGAAGGCCGTCAACTGCTGGACCAAGTCGCCCAGCAAGCCAGCGGCATCGACCTCGAAACCATCATTGCTGTTGGCCACACCGACTCGATCGGCACCGAAGCCTACAACCAGAAGCTGTCCGAGCGTCGTGCCGCTTCGGTCAAGAGCTACCTGGTCAGCAAGGGTATCGACCCCAACCGTATCTACACGGAAGGCAAGGGTGAGCTGAACCCGATCGCTTCCAACAAGACGAAGGAAGGCCGCGCCCAGAACCGTCGCGTTGAGATCGAAATCGTGGGTAGCCGCAAGTAATTGCCGGACTAGCTACAATAAAGGGGCCTCGCATAGCGAGGCCCTTTTTTTCGCCGCCGGCGCACCTGTTTGGTGCAGCGGCGCGCGTCCTCCTCGCCTGGCGCGAGGAACCCTGCTCTATATATAGAGTCGCCTTACGCTGGACTGCCCATGACCACGCAAACTCACGACACCGCCCGCCCCGCCGTCAATGCCGACCAGGCCGAACTGGACAAGTTCGGCGCCCTGGCCAGCCGCTGGTGGGACCCCGAAAGCGAGTTCAAGCCCCTGCACGCCATCAATCCGCTGCGGCTGGAATGGATCCAGGAACGCGCGGGCAGCCTGGCGGGCAAGACCGTGCTGGACGTGGGCTGCGGCGGCGGCATCCTGTCCGAAGCCATGGCGAAGAGCGGCGCGGAAGTGACCGGTATCGACCTCGCCGACAAGTCCTTGAAAGTGGCGCGCCTGCACGGCCTGGAGTCCGGCGTGAAAGTGGAATACCGCAAGGTTCCCGTCGAAGAGCTGGCGGCCGAACGGCCCGGCCATTACGACGTGGTGACCTGCATGGAGATGCTGGAACACGTGCCGGATCCGGCCTCCATCGTGCGCGCCTGCTCGGTCCTGGTGAAGCCGGGAGGCTGGGTGTTCTTCTCCACCCTGAACCGCAACGCCAAGTCCTTCCTGTTCGCCATCGTCGGCGCGGAATACGTCCTGCGCCTGCTGCCCCGCGGCACCCACAGCTACGAGCAGTTCATCAAGCCCAGCGAGCTGTCCGCGGCGGCGCGCGGCGCCGGCCTGGAGCCGGTCAGCATGCGCGGCATGGAATACAACCCCATCACCCAGATCTACACCCTGTCGTCCGACACTTCGGTCAATTACCTGATGGCTACCCGCAAATGAGCGCCCTGATCCTGTTCGACTTCGACGGCACGCTGGCCGATACGGCCCCCGACCTGGCCGCCGCAGCCAACCGCCAACGCACCCGCAAGGGCCTGGAACCGATGGCCTACGAGGCGCTGCGCCCGGTGGCGTCGCAGGGCGCCCGCGGCCTGCTGCGCGTGGCGCTGGGCCTGGCGCCCGGCGACGCCGACTACGAGCCCACCCGCCTGCAGTTCCTGGAAGACTACGCGGCTAGCTCCACCGTGCACAGCAAGCTGTTCCCCGGCATCGAGGCGCTCCTGGCCGACATCCGCCGCCGCGGCCTGTCCTGGGGCATCGTAACCAACAAGGTCACCTACCTGACCCTGCCCATCGTCGAACACCTGGACCTGGTGCGCGACAGCGCCGTGCTGGTCTGCGGCGACACGACGGCGCATTCCAAGCCGCACCCCCTGCCGCTGCAGCACGCCGCCCGCGAAGCCGGGTTCTCCATCGAACGCTGCGTCTATGTGGGCGACGACCTGCGCGACATCCAGGCGGCGCACGCGGCGGGCATGCCCGCCGTCGCCGCGGCCTACGGCTATGTCGGAGAGGACGACAACATCACCACCTGGGAAGCGGAAACCTGCGCCCTATCCCCCACGGAACTCTGGCCCGCCATCGCGCCGCTGCTGCCCGGCGACCTGCGCTAGGCGCACCGGGAAGGGCCGCCCGCCGGCCCTCCCGATAACGGCAGCCGTCCGGAAGATTAGTTGAATCAAACGAACAATCTTTCCGGAATCGGCGCCTTTATCCTGAAACCGAAGTCACTTAAAGTGTGACCTATGCACGGCGTCGGGGCTTCCCGACGCTATCCCGGCTCACGCCGGGGTTGCGGGCCACGCCGCCCGCAGCCATCGACCTTCCGCGCCAACGCCCTTCGGCCCAAGGCGCAGTGCCCGGCGCCCAGCCCCGCGCACGCCCGACCTTTTCATTCATTCACAATGCCTGTCCGCACGGCGCCGCCCAGCGCCGCGCCAGAGGAATGCCTATGCTATTGCCTATCCTGTTGCTCTCTGCCGCCGGTTTCACCATCCTGACGACGGAGTTCCTGATCGTCGGGCTGCTGCCCGGCCTGGCCCGCGACCTGGGCGTCACCGTCTCCCAGGCGGGGCTGCTGGTGTCGCTGTTCGCCTTCACCGTGGCGGCGACCGGCCCGCTCCTGACGGCGCTCATGGCCAACGTCGAGCGCAAGCGGCTGTTCATCGGCGTGCTGGTGCTATTCGGCCTGTCCAACGCCCTGGCGGCGGCCGCGCCCAATATCTGGGTCATGGCCGCGGCCCGCTTCGTCCCCGCGCTGGCCCTGCCGGTGTTCTGGTCGCTGGCCAGCGCCACGGCGGTGGAGCTGGTCGGGCCCGCCCGCGCCGGCCGCGCCATTTCCACGGTCGCCTTCGGCATCGTGGCCGCCACCGTGTTCGGCATCCCCATCGGCGTGCTGATTTCCGACGCCTTCGGCTGGCGCGCCGCCTTTGCCCTGCTGTCGGCCGTCGCTTTCGCCAAGGCGCTGCTGCTGCTGTTCGCCTTCCCCAGCACCCGCATCCGCGCCGACAGCGTCAAGCTCATGACGCAGCTACGCATCCTGCGCAACCCCATCGTGGTCGGCCACGTACTGCTGTCGCTGCTCGTCTTCACCGGCATGTTCACCGCCTACACCTACCTGGCGGACATGCTGGAGCGGCTGGCCGGCTTCAACGGCCAGCTCGTCGGCTGGACCATGATGGCATTCGGCGCGGTCGGGCTGCTCGGCAACACGCTGGGCGGCCGCATGGTGGACCGCAGCCCGCTGGGCGCCACCGCCCTGTTCTCCTCGCTGATGGCGGCCGGACTGGCGGCGCTGGTCCCCGTCATGGCATCGCACGGCTTGCTGGCCGTGGCGCTGGGCGTCTGGGGCATTGCGCAGGCGGCGCTGTTCATCGTGTGCCACGTGCGCCTGATGAAGTCCGCGCCGGAGGCGCCGGCGTTTGCGGCGTCCCTGAATATCTCGGGCGCCAACATCGGCATCGGCTTGGGCGCGGTGGTCGGGGGACACGTCATCGACCGCTACGGCCTGGGCTCCCTGGGCTGGGCGGCGGCCGTCATCGTCGCCGTTTCCGTGGGCCTGGCCTTGCTGCTGATGGCCGCGTCGCGGGCCCGCCCCCAGCCCAAGGCGGCCTGCGCCAACGCCGGCTGAACCCGGCTTGTGTCCCCGGCGCCACGCCACGAAGGGCAAGCGCCGGGAACACAGCAGACTATGGCATTTACCAGTACAATAGGAGTTCTTGGGGCCGATCCGGATTCGACGTGGGTCGCGAAACAACTCAGGGCATGCCGAGCACCAGTACGCTCGTTAATCCACTGGAACACTACAAACGCCAACGACGAGCGTTTCGCTCTCGCCGCTTAAGCGGTGAGCCGCTGCACTGATCTGTCCTTGGGTCAGGCGGAGGAAGGCAACTTCCCAGGGGGGCAACCCTCGAACCGCAGCAGCGACATTTACAAGGAATCGGTTTGAACTGGGGTCACACGGTTCAAATTTAAATTACGTGAATCGCTCTGGTCCGGCCTGTCGGTTGGCTAAGTCCAGGGTTAAAACCAAATAAATCGACTACGCATGTAGAACTGGTTGCGGAGGGCTTGCGGACGGGGGTTCAATTCCCCCCGGCTCCACCAAATACATTCCGCTGAAGTACGCAAAAAGCCGGGAAACCCGAGGAAATCGAGGGTTCCCGGTTTTTTTTCGTCCAAGCCCGACTTCACCCGTGGATTAACGCGCCATACTGCCGGCAGCGCTGCCGATCGAAGCCTTCCAATAGCGCCTCGGCGCCTGGCCGAAAGTCCGCTTGAAGGCATTGGCAAACGCGCTTTCGGAGGAATAGCCGATCCGATAGGCGATGCCTGCAATCGAGGTCGTGCCCTTGCGCAGTTCGTGCCGCGCAAGATGCATGCGCCATCGCAGCAGATAATCGAGCGGCGACGCGCCGACTCGCTGCCGGAATCTGCGTGCGAAGGTGGAGCGCGACATCCCGACCTCGGCCGCGATCTCTTCGACCGTCCAGTTGCGCCCCACTTCGCCGTGCATCAGCCGCAACGCCGCCCCTATCCTGGCATCGCCGAGCGCGCCCAGCCATCCCGATGGGGCATCGCCGGCGACGTATGCGCGCAATGCCTGCACGAGCAGGATGTCCCCCATCCGGCTCATGACCACGTCGCTGCCCATCCGCCTGTTGCCGAGTTCGTGTTCGAACAATTGCAGCGTCGCGTGCAGGATGGCCGAGGATGAGGGCCCGCCGGGAATGTGGACGAGCGGGGGCAGCACGTCCTTGAGCAAGCCGCCGTTCTGCTCGTCCAGCAGGAACCCGCCGCCGAGTACGAGCACCTCGTCTCCCTGGTACCGCACCGCGCCGCCATCCGCGGCGCGGTAAAGCTCCGCGCCATCGACGGCGGGCAGCTCGGGATCGCTGGCCAGCACGTAGCCTGGGCAATCGGTCATCAAATAACTGTCGCCCGCCTCGATCCGAACCGGTGTTTCCCCGTCCATCGTCAGCCAATAGCCGCCGCGCAGCGCCGCGCCGAACTTGATGTGCGGCTGGGCGGGAAACCGCAGGGCCCAGTCGCCGCCGGCTTCAAGGCGGGCCGAGACCAGCGCCTCGATGCGCAGCAGCGCCAGGACGTCGGAGAGCGGATCCATGAGTGAGAGTATCTATATAAAAATAGAGACTGAACAGCATATATCGGACCATCTCTGCTGGCTAGACTGGCGCGGATTCAGGAGATGACGATGAAATATCAACTATTGGGCGACACGGGCGTTTTCGTATCGCGCATTTGCCTGGGCGCGATGACCTTCGGCGGACGGACGCTGCCTCCCTATGACGAAGTCGGAGGCCTGGGCCAGGCCGAGACATGCGCAATCGTGGATGCCGCGCTCGATGCCGGCGTCAATTTCATCGACACGGCCGACGTCTATGCCGCGGGCGAGTCCGAGCTGCTGCTGGGCAACGCGATCAAGGCGCGCCGCGAAGAGGTCGTGCTCGCGACCAAGTTTCACGCGCCGATGGGCACGAAGCCCAACCAAGGCGGCCAGTCTCGGCTGCACATGATGAAGGCGCTGGAAGGCAGCCTGAAACGCCTTCAGACCGACCGGATCGATCTTTACCAGATCCATAATTTCGACCCGCTCACTCCGTTCGACGAGGTGCTGCGCGCGCTCGACGATGCCGTGCGCCAGGGCAAAGTGCGCTATATCGGCTGCTCCAATCTCGCCGCCTGGCAGGCGATGAAGGCGCTGGGGATATCGGAACGCCGCGGGCTCGAGCGCTTCGTCTCCGTCCAGGCCTACTATTCGCTGGCCGGCCGGGACATCGAGCACGAATTGCTCCCGATGATCGAAGACCAGAACCTGGGCCTGATGGTGTGGAGCCCGCTGGCCGCGGGCTTCCTGTCCGGCAAATATGACCGCCATTCCGAACACGGCGCGTCCCGGCGCGACAAGTTCGAATTCCCGCCCATCGACCGGGAACAGACATTCGACATCATCGATGCGCTACGGACCGTGGCGGAGAACCGCGGGGCCAGCGCCGCCCAGGTCGCCCTGGCATGGCTGCTGTCGAAGCCGCAGGTCACCTCGGTCATCGTGGGCGCCAGGCGGGCCGGGCAGCTTGCGGACAACCTCGCGGCGGTCGATCTCGCCCTCTCGGCCGAGGAAATTGCCGCACTCGACGCCATCAGCGACACCGGGCCGCACTACCCGGGCTGGATCCAGGCAGGCGCCGTGGCAATACGCACGCCGGCGGAGCGGTGAAATATGGCCGCGCGCCAGGCGGATCATGCCGCGAGCGACGCGCAGTCCATCACGAAGCGGTACTTCACATCGCCCTTGAGCATGCGTTCATAGGCCTCGTTGATCTGGTCGGCGCGGATCATCTCGATGTCCGCGACGATGCCGTGTTCGGCGCAGAAGTCCAGCATTTCCTGGGTCTCGGGTATGCCGCCTATCATCGAACCCGCCAGGCTGCGGCGCTTCATGATCAGGTTGAACACGTCCGGCGGCGCATGCGGGGTGGCAGGCGCGCCGACCAGCGTCATGGTGCCGTCGCGCTTGAGCAGCGCGAAGAACGGATTCGGATCGTGCGGCGCGGCCACGGTGTTCAGGATGAAGTCCAGGCTCTGGGCATGGGCCGCCATCTCTTCCGTATTGCGCGAAACCACCACCTCGTCCGCGCCCAGCACCCGGGCCGCGCCGCGCTTGGATTCCGACGTGGTGAACGCCACCACGTGCGCGCCCATGGCATGCGCGAGCTTGATGCCCATGTGCCCCAGCCCGCCGATGCCGACCACGCCGACCTTGTGGCCCGGTCCCGCCTTCCAGTGGCGCAGCGGCGAATACGTGGTGATGCCTGCGCACAGCAGCGGCGCCGCGGCGGCGAGTTGCGATTCGGGGTGGCGGATGCGCAGCACATAGCGCTCGTGCACCACGATCTGCTGCGCATAGCCCCCGAGCGTGTGGCCGGGCGCATCGGCCGTGGGGCCGTTGTAGGTGCCGACCATGTGGTCGCAATAGTTTTCCAGCCCCTCGCCGCAATCGGCGCAGTGCCGGCAGCTATCTACGATGCAGCCCACCCCCACCAGGTCGCCCGCCTTGTGGCGCGACACATGCGCGCCCACCGCCGTGACGCGGCCCACGATCTCGTGGCCTGGCACGCAGGGATAGAGCGTGCCCGCCCATTCGGAGCGGACCTGGTGAAGATCGGAGTGGCAGACGCCACAGTAGGCGATCTGGATCTGCACGTCGTGCGCACCCGGCGCGCGGCGCGCGATGTCCAGGGATTCCAGCGGCTGGTCGGCGGCATGGGCGCCGTAGGCTTTGATGGTCATGATGGTTCTCCGGGATAGAGGTTGACGGGACGGAATCGGGCTACGCGCCCGCTTCCGAACGCGCAGTCATGAAAATCAGGACAGCCGCGGCCAGCAGCAGGGCCGCGCTGGCCGCGAAAGTGCCCTGGTAGCCGCTGAGGTCGAACAGCAGGCCGCCCACCGTGGAGCCCAGCGCGATGGAGAGCTGGATCATCGCCACCATCAGCCCGCCGCCGGCTTCGGCGTGCTCGGGAAAGGTCCGAGGCACCCAGGCCCACCAGCCCACCGGCGCGGCCGTGGAGATCAAGCCCCAGCCGCCCAGCAGGACGACCACGCCCGCCGTCCAGGCGCCGAAGACGATCAACGCGACGGCGATGGCGGCCATCAACAGCGGAATGGCGATCAGCGTGGCATAGAAGCCGCGCCCGAGCGCCCTGCCGATCAGAGCGGTGCCGACGAATCCCGCCACCCCGATCACCAGCAGCACCAGCGTGATGGCGGGCACATCCACCCCCGCCACCGTTTCCAGGAATGGCCGCACATAGGTGAACAGGGTGAACTGTCCCATGAAGAATACGCCCACGCCCAGCATACCCAAGCTTGCCACCCGGCTGCGGAACAACCTGAACACATTGCCCGATTCCGGACCGCGCGGCTCGACGCGCATGGACGGCAGGCTGATCCACTGCCAGGCCAAAGCGACCAGCGCCACCGGCACCAGGCAGAAGAACGCGCCCCGCCAGCCGATGACGGACCCCAGGTAGGCGCCCAGCGGAGCCGCGACCACGGCGGCCAGCGCGTTCCCGCCGTTGAAAATGGCCAGCGCGCGCGGCACCTGGCCGGCCGGCACCAGCCGCATGGCCGTCGCGGCCGACATGGACCAGAAGCCGCCCACCACCACGCCGATCAGCGCGCGGCCGACCATATAGGTGAAGTAATCGGGCGCCAGCGCGATGACCGCGCCCGACAGGGCCATGGCCGCGGTCAGGCACAGCAGCAGCGTCTTGCGGTTCAGGCTGCCCGCCAGCGCGGAGATGGACAAGCTCGTGACCACGGCGAAAGCGCCGGAGATCGCGATGCCCCGGCCCGCCATCCCTTCGGTGACGTGCAGGTCCGCCGCCATCGGCGTGAGCAGGCTCACCGGCATGAACTCGGAAGCGATGAGCGCGAAGACGCACAGCGTCATCGCCAGGACGCCGCTCCAGTAAGCGGGTTGCCCGGCCGGTTGGCGGCCGGCGTCGATTGCAGTCGCAGTCATGGCGTTTCAGGCGGCCGCGGCCAGGTGCTGCAGGAAGAACGCGGCCAGCCTGTCCCAGGGAATCAAACCCACACGGTCGTACAGGTCGACGTGGCCCGCGCCGCGAACCCACACCAGTTCCTTGGGCTCGGCCGCGCGCGCGTAGGCGTCCTCGCTGAACTCCCTGGAATGCGCCTGGTCGCCCGCGATGAACAGCAGCGGACGCGGCGAGATCGTCTCGATGTCGTTGAAGGGATAGAAGTTCATGAACTTGACGTTGCTCGTCAGCGTCGGATGCGTGGTCGTCTGCGGCGTGGCCCCCGCCGGCGTGACTTCGCCGCGCGGCGTGCGATAGAAAGCGTAGAACTCGCGTTCGATCGGGCTGGACTGCGCGTTCAGCTCGTGCAGCGTGCCGCTGGTGTACTTGAGCGGGCCGCCGGCGAATTCCACGTCGCGCTGCCGTGCCGCCTCGGCGATGATGGCCTTGCGCTGCGGCAGCGTCAGCGACTTTTGCAGCGCATGGCGGTTGGCGGCGCCCATGTCGTACATGCTGACGGTGGCGATGGCCTTCATGCGCGGGTCGAGCTTGGCCGCGCTGATGACGAAGCTGCCGCTGCCGCAGATACCGATGGCGCCGATACGCTCGCGGTCTATCTCCGGCCGCGCGCCCAGGAAATCGACCGCCGCGCTGAAGGCCTCGGCATACAGGTCGGGCGACACGCGGTTGCGGGGCCCGTCGCTTCCGCCCCAGCACGGCAGGTCGATGGAGAGCGTCGCGAAACCGCGCTCGGCCATCTTGGTGGCGTACAGGTTGGCGCTCTGCTCCTTGACCGCGCCCATGGGGTGGCCGACGACCAGGGCCGGGTTCCCGGCAGGCCGGCCCAGCGTCTTGGGTAGGTAGAGGTTGCCCGCCACGTCCATCCGGTACTGGTTCTTGAAGCGCACGGCCTGCACGCCGACCCGGTCGCTGGTGTAGAAGTTGTCGGCGTCGGCCGGTTTGGCTGGGGCTTCTGCCCGGCTTTGGACGGGCGCGGCGGCCAGTGCGCTGCCGGCGAGCGGCAGCGCCCCCAGGGCGGCTGCGCCAGCGCCGGCCGCGCCCAGGAACTCGCGCCGTGTCGTGTCTTGCGGGGGAGTGTTCGGTTTCTTCATGAACGATATTTTTGCCGGCCGGGGCCCCCATGACTAGCTAATGAATGCTTAATAGCCATATAAGCTAGACTAATTAATATCCCCGGTAGACTGGAAAAATGGTCCGGCGCAACCTCAACGATCTCCTCTATTTCGTCACGGTGGCGCGTGAAGGCAGCTTCACGCGGGCCGCGTCGCTGCTGAACGTGACCCAGTCGGCGCTCAGCCAGGCCATCAGCGGCCTGGAGGCGCGGCTGCAGATCCGGCTGCTTACCCGGACCACGCGCAGCGTCTCGCCCACGGCGGCGGGAGAAAGACTGCTGAACGCCATCGGCAACCGCTTCGACGAAATCGAGGCGGAGCTGGACGAACTGACCGAACTGCGCGACAAGCCGGCGGGAACGGTCCGCATCACCTGCGGCGACCACGTGCTGCACAGCATCCTCTTGCCCAGGCTCACGCCCTTGATTCGCGAGTACCCGGACATCAAGCTGGAATTCGACGTGAACTACGGTTTTCGCGACATCGTCGCAGACCGCTACGATGCCGGCGTGCGGATGGGAAAGACGATAGACAAGGACATGATCGCCGTACCCATCGGGCCGCCCTTGCGCCTGGCCGTGGTGGGGTCCCCGGAATACTTCAAGCGCCATGCCGTTCCCAAGACGCCCCAGGACCTCATGGCCCATCCTTGCATCAACCAGCGCATGCAAAGCTCGGGCGGGCTGTATGTCTGGGACTTCGAACGGCGTGGCCGCCAGGTCAACGTGCGCGTGGACGGCCCGCTGATCTTCAACACGACGCAGCCCCAGATCGACGCGGCATTGGCGGGCCTGGGCCTGACGCTGCTGCCCGACGATGAGCTGGCGCCGTATCTCGCCGACGGCCGGCTGGTGCGCGCGCTGGAAGACTGGTGCCCCAGGTTCGAGGGCTACCACCTGTACTACCCCAGCAGGCGCCAGCCGTCGCCGGCGTTTTCGCTCGTGGTCGATGCCTTGCGCTTGTCGACCCGGGCGGCGGCCGATCTTCGCGTCAGTACTTGAAACTCACTCGCGCCCAGAACGTGCGCCCCGGCTCGTTCACCGCCGTATTGGCGGCATAGCCGAAGCCCGCGTTGCCGGCCAGATTCAAGTGTTCGCTGTAGGTCTTGTCGAACAGGTTGTCCACGCCCAGCGAGATCTGCACCTGCTTGTTGACCGCGTAGCCGCCATTGATCGAGAAGACGCCGAAGCCCGCGCTGGGGCCGAAATCCTTGCCGACCACGTTGCCTTCGTTCAAGGCGTAGCGCTTCTGCGCGGCGACGATGCGCCACAAGGCGCCGGCCGACCAGGTGCCGTCGTCGTAGGCTGCGCTGAGCTTGGCTTCCAGGGGCGGCATCTGCGGCAAGGCCCTGCCGTCGCTGCGGTTCTGCCCCCAGGCGTAGGCCAGCGTGGCGCCCAGCTTCCAGCTCGGGGCGATCTTGTAGGACGCCCCGAGCTCGCCGCCGGCGATCCGGGCATCCACGTTGGTCGCCCGGGACGAAGCGCCCATCATGCCGCCCGACGCATAGCTGAACAGGATGAAGTCGTCGACGTAGCCCGCATAGCCCGAGAACCAGGCATCCAGCGTCTCGGTCCGGTATTGCGCGCCGAAGTCCAGTTGCGTCGTTTTCTCGGGCTTCACGCCCTTGAAGGCATTGACGGAACCCATCGGGCCCCGGTCCGGCGAAAACAACTCCCAGTAGTCCGGGAAGCGCTCCACATGGCCCAGGCCGACGTAGACAGTGGCGGGAACGGCTTCCAGGTCCCTCTCGTATCGCAGGAAACCGCTGGGCAGCGTGTCGCTGCGGCGCTCGCCGGCCGTGGGGTTGGGCATGGGCATCATCATGCCGCCGTCGTCCTGGCGGAAGTCCTTCGCGGACGCCCAGTCCACGCGCGCGCCGCCGATGACGCGGCTGTCTTGCGCGGGGCGCCAGGTCAGTTCGCCGAACAGCCCGGTATTGGAAAAGTCCGCATCCTTGACCCAGGACTGGCTGCGGTAGGACACGGCCCCCATGCCGCTGCGGGATCGATGGCGGCTTTGCTGGAAGTCCATGCCGGTCACGAGGTCGACCTCTTGCGACAGGTTCCAGGTGCCGGCGAAACGCCCTCCCCAGGTGGCGCGATCGACGTCGGACGCCATCGCCATGGGCATCGAACTCATGGGGTCCGGCGCGCGCAGGGTGTAGTTATCCATCACGTGGTCGGCGTAGTTGTAGTAAAGCTGCGCCTCGACCTTGTTCAGGACCGTGCCGACGTTGCGCTTCTCGAACCTCAGGCCGAAGCTCTCGCGCTTGAACTGCGAGCCGTCCATGCCGCGTCCGGCGTAACGGGCCTCGCCGTCGCCGGTGCCTGCCGTCAACTCATAAACCGTATCGGCATCCGGGGTGAAGCCCAGCGTCACGTCGGCGTTCCATTTGTCCCAGCGCGACGGCACCTTGTTGCCGTCGCCGTCCTTGTAGTCCTGCGAATGGGAGTGATTGGCCGTGATGCGGGTGTACACCTTTTCATTGCCCATGGTCAGGTCGGCCGCCTGGTCGTTGCGGCCGAACGAGCCGCCCAGCAGGCTGCCGTCGAAGCGGACGCCGGCTTCGGTAAAGCGGGGCGTGTCGCGGTCGAATTTGATCGTGCCGGCCGATGCGCCCGGGCCCCACAGCACGGTCTGCGGCCCCTTGATGACCGTGAGCTGGTCGAAGTTCTCGGGAGAGATATAGGAGCTGGGCGCGTCCATGCGCGCGGGGCAGGCGCCGGGCATGGAGGTGCCGTTGGTCAGCAGGTTGAGGCGCGAGCCGAACATCCCGCGCAGCACGGGGTCGCCATTGGTGCCGCCGTTGCGGATCGCGGAGAATCCGGGGATGGTCTTGAGGTAGTCCGTGCCGTCGCTGGCCGGCAGGGGCTGGCGCGGGATTTTCGGATCCGTGGTGAACGTCAGCGGCGCGCTGGGCGCCACGCCGGTGATCACCACGGGATCCAGGGTCGAAATGGCGTTCGCGTCGGCGGCTTGCGGCCACGCGGGAAAGGCTGCGGCCAGGGCGGCCGACAGAAAGGTCATGCGCAGAAAATCGGCTTTCTTGTACATATCGGGTTCTGTGATCTGGTGGTCCATGACGCGCGCCCGCCATCGGCCGCCGGGCCGGTGCGGCGCCGGGTTGCCGATGTTCGAAGCGGGTGCGATGGAGGCGGAACCGGCCTGCGCTCATGCGCGGCGCGTCGAGCCCGGCCGCAGGCCGCGCGCGATACGCACCGGTAACGCTACGGAGAGAGTCAGGACAGCAGAGGCGGCGCGCGCGATTTCTGCGGCAGCCGGGCCAGCGCGCTGGAGAAATGGATCTCGACGCCGGGCTGCGGCACGATGGGCGCCGCCACGGGCAGGAGCCAGGCCAGCACGAACAGCTCGGGCAGCGTGGCGCCGCCAAGCATGGCGCAGCCCGCGGCGCAACAATGCGGCAAGGCGCCGCTATGCTGTTGGGCGTCCTGGGCCGGCCCCTGGACGCCCAGGGTCACGACGCGCGGACCGCTGGCGGTACAAATAATGGTGGTGGCGCCCGCCTTGCCCGGCGGGAAGCCCGATGCCGCCAGGGCCGAGGACGCGATCAGCGCCTGAAAGACGAACAGAAGCGCTGCGGCGAGCGCGACACATCGTCTACTGGCGTGGGCACCTGTGTACATTTGTATCCCTTGATCGGCGCAGATGGTATCACGCGAAAGCGGACCAGGTGCCGTCCCGGCCCGATCCCGGAGGACGAATCGGGCATGGACATGATCTTCGACAATAGCCGGTCGCGCCGTAGGGCATGTAGGCGCGCGATGGCTCCGGGCTGCTATCTTTATATCCGCGCCATATCCGCTGCGGCATTCCGGCACCTGCCGTCCGCCCATGGCAGTCTTGGTATTTTCTGTTTCGGAGGCCAACTTGCTCCGTTCGTTCGAACGCCTTCTCGACCCCTTCCCGCCCGACGAGGCGCCGCCTCCGCCCAAGGGCCTGGCCTCCTTCCTGTGGGCCTGCACGCGCGGATCGCGCCGCTATATCGCCGCGCTGGCGGTGCTCAGCGCCGGCGTTTCCATCTACGAAGCCTGGCTGTTTTCCTTTCTTGGGCAGATCGTGGACCTGCTCACGTCCTGGCAGGCCGGCCAGGACGCGGCCGGACACGAACGCGGCGTGCTGTGGGGCATCGGCATCGTGCTGGTGGCGAGCGTCGGCGTCGTCGCGCTGCGCACCCTGGTGCAGCACCAGGTGCTGGCCATCAATCTGCCGCTGCGCCTGCGCTGGGACTTCCACCGCCTCATGCTGCGGCAGAGCCTGTCCTTTTTTTCCGACGAGTTCGCCGGACGCGTCACCACCAAGGTCATGCAGACGGCGCTGGCCGTGCGCGAAGTCCTGCTCACCTTCGTCGAAATCGTGCTCGGCATCGGGGTGTACTTCATCACCATCATCGCGCTGGCGGGCGGCTTCGACCCGCGGCTGATGCTGCCTTTCATCGCCTGGATCCTGTTGTTCGGGCTGGCCATGCTGTACTTCGTGCCGCGCCTGGGCAAGGTCGGCCAGGAACAGGCCCATGCGCGCTCGTCCATGACGGGGCGCGTCACCGACGCCTACACCAACATCACCACCGTCAAGCTGTTCTCGCACACCAAGCGCGAAGCCCATTTCGCCCGCGCGGCGATGGAGGACTTCAAAGAGACCGGCTTTCGCCAGATGCGGCTCGTGAGCCAATTCGAGATCGTCAACCAGGCGCTGGTGGTGGCGCTGATCCTGGCGGCGGGCGGATATGCGCTGCGGCTATGGGATGCCGGCGAAGTGGGCACCGGCGCGGTGGCCGCGGTCACGGCCATGGCCCTGCGCATCAACGGCATGTCGCACTGGATCATGTGGCAAATGGCCTCGCTGTTCGAGAACATCGGCACGGTGCAGGACGGCATCGCCACCCTGACGCGCGCCGCCAAAGTCCAGGACGCGCCGGGCGCGCCGGCGCTGAAGATCACGCGCGGCGAGGTCGAATTCAGCGATGTCCGCTTCAATTACAACGGCGAACGCCAGGTCCTGGACGGCCTGAGCCTCACGGTCCGCCCCGGCGAGAAAATCGGCCTGGTGGGCCGATCCGGCGCCGGCAAATCCACCTTGATCAACCTGCTGTTGCGCTTCTACGATCTGGACAGCGGCCAGATACGCATCGACGGGCAGGACATCGCCCAGGTGACGCAGGACAGCTTGCGCGGCGCGATCGGCATGGTCACCCAGGACACCTCGCTGCTGCACCGCTCGATCCGCGACAACATCGCCTACGGCCGCCCGGACGCCTCCGACGCCGAAATCATCCAGGCCGCCACGCACGCCCAGGCGGACGACTTCATCCGCCAACTGAGCGACCCGCAGGGCCACACCGGCTACGACACCCTGGTGGGCGAGCGCGGCGTCAAGCTTTCGGGCGGACAACGCCAGCGCATCGCCATCGCGCGCGTAATGCTGAAGAACGCCCCCATTCTGCTGCTGGACGAGGCCACCAGCGCGCTCGACTCGGAAGTGGAAGCCGCCATCCAGGAAAGCCTGGACGAAATGATGGAGGACAAGACCGTGATCGCGATCGCGCACCGCCTCTCCACCATCGCCGCCATGGACCGCCTCATCGTCATGGATCAAGGACGCATCGTCGAACAGGGAACCCACGCCGAATTGCTGGCGAAGAACGGCATCTACGCCCGGCTGTGGCGCCACCAGAGCGGCGGATTCCTGGGCGAGGAAAAAAGCGTGGAGCTCGACGCGCTGCGCTAAGCCGGGGCGCGCGAAGCAGGACGGCGCGCCGGGCCCGCCCCTGGTTCAGGCTTCCAGGGTGAATTGCGGCAGGGTGATCTCATCGGACACCTGCTCGAAGCAGACGCGCACCCGGCTGCCGATCCGGACCGACTCCGGCGGGCAGTCGACGATATTGGCCATCATGCGCACGCCCTCGTCCAGGTCGATCGCAGCCACCACATAAGGCACCCTGTCGGCCAGCGCCGCGCTGCTGGCGCGGCGATTGACGGTATAGGTGTAGACGGTGCCCATCCCGCTGCAATCGATCCAGCCGATGTCCTCGGACAGGCAGGCGGTGCAGAACTCCCGCGGATAGAACTGCCGCGCCTTGCAGCAGGCGCACTCCTGGACGACGAGTCTGTGCGCCCTCGCCGCGTCCCAGTAAGGCTGGGTGTTGCGGGTGGGCTGGGGCAGCGGGCGTTGAGCTTGTTCCATGGTCAGACTCCGAGAATCAGGGTGGTGTTGCACGAGAAAACCAGGCCGGGCGCATGCACCAGCGCCAGTTCGGCCCTGGGCAGTTGGCGCTCGCCGCACTCCTTGCGCAACTGGTGCACGGCTTCGAGCAGGAGCAGCATGCCGAACTGCCCGGGGTGGTTGTAGGACAGGCCGCCGCCCGAGGTATTGATAGGGAAATCGCCGCCCGGGGCGAGCCGCCCTCCCGCCACGAAGGCGCCGCCTTCTCCCCGCTTGCAGAAACCCAGTTCCTCCAGCGACTGGATCACGCCTATCGTGAAGTGGTCGTAGATCTGCACCACATCGATGTCCTGCCGCGTGACGCCGGCCATCTGCAGCGCCTGCTCCGCCGTCTGCGCCACATTGGTGTCCAGCCAATCCGCGGTGCCGAAGGGCGTGTAGTGGTGCGAGAAGGATTCCGCGATGCCCATCACATAGACCGGCGGCCGTTTCAGCGAGCGGGCGCGGGCCGCGGTCGTGACGATGAACGCGCCGCCCGCGTCGGTCACCAGGCAGCAGTCGCGCTGGCGCAGGGGGTCGGCGATCATCCTGGATGCCATCACCTCCTCGATCGAGGTTTCCTCGCGCCGGTAGGCATTGGGGTTGAGCTGCGCCCACTTGCGCGCGGCCACCGCCACTTCGGCCAGGTCCCTGGGCGTCGTGCCGTAGCGGTGCATATGCAGTTGCGCCACCATCGCGTAATAGCCGATGGGACTGAGCTGCCCGTAGGGCGTGATGAACTGTCCGCGCGGCATGCGCATGTCCTCGGGCGTGCCGCCGACCTTGCGCGTGCCGTCCGAAAGCTGGGTGCTGCCGTAGGCGACCAGCGCCACTTCACACATGCCGGCCTCGATGGCGGCCATCGCGTGCCGAATGTGCATGACGTTGGACATGCCGCCCACGCTGGTCGAATCGACATAGCGCGGCCGGATGCCCAGGTACTCCGCCAGTTGCAGGCCGGCGAACCTGTCGTCCACGTGGGCGAACACGCCGTCGACGTCCTGCAGCGACAGGCCGGCGTCGCGCAGCGCCCTGCCCGCGGCCTGCGCCTGCAGGTCCAGCGCGGTCATGCCGGGAACCTTGCCCAGCTCGGATTCGGCGGCGCCGACGATGGCGACGGATTTGGAAAGATGCTTGGTCATGGATGGGTCGTTTCCTGTCTGGGCTTGAATTGCGGGTTCACAGCGTCCTGGCGATCAGCTCGCGCATGACCTCCGAGGCGCCTCCATAGATGCGGTTCGGCCGCACGTCCGTGTAGGCGCGGCCTATCGGGTATTCGCGCATATAGCCATAGCCCCCATGGAACTGCAGCAGATCGTCGATGGCGCGCGTGGCCTCGGCCGCCCAGAGCTTGGCCATGGCGGCGCCGCCGGCGTCCAGTTCGCCGTCCAGGTAGCGCTGCACGCAGACGTCGACGAAGGCCCGGGTCGCGGCGGCCAGGGTCTTGATGTCGGCCAGCTTGAAACGGATGTACTGGTTGTCGATCAAGGCCTTGTCGAAAGCGCGCCTTTCCTTGGTGTAGTCCACCGTCCACTGCAGCGCGCTCTCCAGCGCCATCGCGCAGCGCACGGCGATCATCAGGCGCTCGCGCACCAGTTCCTTCATCAAGTACCCGAAGCCCTGGCCGGGCTCGCCCAGCATGTCTTCCTCGGGCACGAACATATCCTGGAAAAACAGTTCGGCCGTGTCCTGCGCTTTTTGCCCGACTTTGTCCAGCAGTCGTCCGCGCGTAAAGCCCGGCGCCGCCGCGTCGACCCAGAACAGGCTGATGCCGCGCGCCCCGGCGGCCGGATCGGTCTTGGCCACCACCAGCACCCGGTCGGCGTGGAACCCGTTGGTGATGAAGGTCTTCTGGCCATTGACGACGTAGCCGCCCTGCGCCCTGGCCGCCGTCGTGCGTATCGCCTTGACGTCGCTGCCGGCGCCGGGCTCGGTCATCGCGATGGAGGCGACGACGTCGCCGCGCGCCATGGCGGGCAGGTCGCGGCGCTTCTGGCTTTCGGAGCCGAAATTCAGCAGATAGGGCGCGACGATGTCGGAGTGGGTCGTAAAACCCGTGACGCCGGTGGCCAGCGCGCGGGCGATCTCCTCCACCACGACGATGGTGTGCAGGAAATCCCCGCCCCCGCCGCCGTACGCTTCCGGGGTGCTGGGAAGCAGGATGCCGGCCCTACCCGCGCTGCGCCAGAGTTCGCGCGGCACCATCCCCTCCTGTTCCCAGCGGTAGTGATGGGGCGTGATTTCGTCCGCGATGAACCGCGCGACCGTGTCGCGGAACATGTCGTGTTCGGACGAGAAGAATTTGCGTTGTGGATCCATCGTTCCTCCCGATGCGTCAACGGACGCCGTCCTTCGCGGACGGCCAGTAGCGCTGCTTGACCAGGCGCTTGAGCAGCTTGCCGGTTTCGGTGCGCGGCAGGTCGGTGGAGAAGTCCACGCTCTTGGGGCACTTGATGGGCGAGATCCGCTCGCGGCAATAGGCGATCAGTTGCTGCGCCAGGTCCGGCCCGGCCAGGGCGGGATCGCGCAACTGCACCACCGCTTTCACTTCCTCGCCGAACTCGTCGTTCGGCACGCCGACCACCGCGACGTCCGCCACGGCCGGGTGCGTGCTCAGCAGGTTCTCGGCTTCCTGGGGATAGATATTGACGCCGCCCGACACGATCATGTTGGACAGGCGGTCGGTCAGGTACAGGTAGCCGTCCGCGTCCAGGTAGCCGATGTCGCCGTACGTGGCCCAGCCGCGCGCGTTGTACGCGCCGCGCGTCTTTTCCGGGTCCTTGTGGTATTGGAAGGATCCGCCGCCGGAAAAGTAAATCACCCCGGGCTGCCCCGGCGGCAATTCGCGCAGGCCGTCCTCGCTCATGATGTGCACCTGGCCGAACTCCGGCTTGCCGACCGAACCGCGGTGCGCCAGCCATTCCGCCGAACCGAGCGAAGTCCTCCCCACCAGTTCGGTGCCGCTGTAGTACTCGTACAGGATCGGCCCCCACCAGGCGATCATGGCCTCCTTGACATCGGCCGGGCACGGCGCGGCGGCATGCACCGCGTAGCGCAGCGTGGACAGGTCGTGGCGCTTGCGCTCCGCCTCGGGCAGGCGCAGCAGGCGGATGAACATGGTGGGCACCCATTGGGAATGGGTGACGCCGTAGGCGGCGATGGCCGCCAGCGCCCCCGCCGCATCGAACTTCTCCATCATGACGCAGGTGCCGCCGGCGCGCAGCGCCGCCATGTTCCAGCGCACCGGCGCGGCGTGATAGAACGGCGCGGTCGAAAGATAGACCGTGTCCCGGTCGAACGCCTTCCAGGCGCTGCTGGGCGCGTCGCCGACGCGGAAATAGCGGTTCGCGACCGCCAGCGGACGCTTGATTCCCTTGGGCAGCCCGGTCGTGCCCGACGAATACAGGAAATCGGTGCCTTCGGGAGTCTCGGGCAAGCGGACCTCGTCGGCGTGGCGGCCGGCCCAGGCTTCGTATTGCACTTCGCCGGCCTCGGCGCCGTCCATGCAGATGCGCAGCACGCCGCGCTCGTCCAGGCCGCGCGCGTCGATCTCGTCCCGGGTGCATCCCGAATAGAACAGGGCGCGCGCGTCGCTGTTCTCGATGAGGTAGCCCGCTTCTTCGCGCTTCAGGTGGCGGCTGATGGTGGTGTAGTACAGGCCGATGCGATGGGCGGCCCAGAGCAGTTCGAAATAGCGGGGGTGGTTTTCCAGGAAGACCGCGATCACGTCCCCGGGCTGGAGCCCTGCTTCCAGCAGGGCCGCGGCGCACTTGCGGCTGCGCAGTTCCAGGTCGCGCCAGGTGACGGTTCTTCCGGAGGGAATCATGCGGTAGGCGATGCGTTCCGGCATTTCCCGGGCATGGGCTTCGAGTGGTGACATGGTTGGCCTCGTTGTCGGTTACTGCGCCAGGCTGGCGACGCCGTTGCTGAGCACCACCGTGTTGCGTTCGTGCGCCAGCACCCGGAATTGCAGGCCGGCGCCGTCGCGCCAGATCTCGGCGCGCAGCGTTTCGCCGGGAAAGACCGGCGCGGAAAACCGGGCCGCGATGCCGGCCAGCCGTTGCGGCTCTGTCGGCGCGTAAGCCCGCAGCAGGGCGCGAGCCGCCATGCCGTAGGTGCACAGCCCGTGCAGGATGGGGCGGTCGAAACCGGCGGCGCGCGCCATGTGCGGCAGCGCGTGGACCGGATTGAGGTCGCCGTTCAGCCGGTACAGCAGGGCTTGCTGCGGCAGGGTCGGCAAATGCACCACCCGGTCCGGCTCGCGGTCCGGGGTGGCGGGCAGGGCCTGCGGCGGTTCATCGCCCTCGCCGAAGCCGCCATCGGCGCGGCAGAAAGACACGTGTTCCACCGTGGCCAGGGGCCTGCCGCTGTCGGCGTCCGAGATATCCCGCACGGTCACCACCAGCGCGCCCCTGCCGGCGCCTTTGTCCACCACCCGCGTGACCCGGGTCCGGCTGCGCACGGCGCCGGCCGCGGCCAGCGGCGCGTGGAACGTCATGCGGTGCTCGCCGTGCAGGATCTTTACCCAGTCGATGCCGGTGGCCGGATCCGCGGCCCAGCCGTTGGGCGCGCCGATGGTGGCCAGGAAAGTAGGCACCGCCGCCGTTCCCTCTTCGTGCACGTAGCGCAGTTCGTCCTCGTCGGCCGGATCGCCGCCGTAGCCCAGACCCAGCGCGTAGATCATGCAATCGCGCGCCGTGTAGCGGTCGACGCGGTCCTCGAATTTCCAGTTGCGCAGATGTTGATAGTCGATTGCCATCGTTCATGCCTCCTCGGGTGCCGGCAGCGACTGCGCGCCGCCGGCATTCTGGTCATTCCACCTTGATGCCGGCGGCCTTGATGATTTTTTCCCAGCGGTCCTTCTCCGACTTGATGAAGGCGTCGAAGTCCGCCGGCGTGCCGCCCAAGGTGATGCCGCCCTGCTGGGCGAGCTGCTGCTTGACTTCCGGATCGTCCAGCACCGCGTTCAGCTCGGTGTTCAGGCGCGCGACGATGGCCGGCGGCGTGCGGGCCGAGACCAGCACGCCCAGCCAGGCGCCGACGTCGATGTCGGGATAGCCTTGCTCCGCAAGCGTCGGCACGTCCGGCAGGATCTGGCTGCGCTCGCGCGTCGTGACGGCCAGCGCCCGCAGCCGGCCCGCCTTGACCAGGGGCGCGACGGTGATCACGTTCTCGACCGTGAAGTCCACCTGCCCCGCCACCAGGTCGTTGGTCGCAGGGGCCGCGCCTTTGTAGGGCACCGTGACGGCGGTGAAATCCAGGCGATTCTTCAGCAATTCGCCGCCGAGATGCCCGGACGTGCCGAGCATGGACACCGCCATCGACAGGTTCCCCTGCTTCTGCCTGGCGTACTCGCGAAAGTCGGCCAATGTCTTGAGCGGCGAATTGGCGTTGACGACCAGCGCGTTGGGCATGGTGATCACGCGCACCACCGGCGCGAAATCCGACATGCCGTAGGGCAGCTTGCTGTACAGCGTGTAGTTCACCGCGTTCGGTCCGCTGCTGCCCATGACCAGCGTGTAGCCATCGGGTTCCGCGCGCAGCATGGCCTGCATGCCGAGGATGCCGGCCGCGCCGGGCACGTTTTCGACCACTACCGGCTGCCCAAGCTGCTCGGACAGTTTTTTCCCGACCACCCGGCTGGTGATGTCGAGGATCCCGCCGGGGGAGCTGGGCGCGATCAACCGAATGGGCTTGCTGGGGTAGGCCTCGGCCGCCAGCGTGGGCAGCGGCGGGGCGAGTAAGGCCGCCAGGCCGGCCAGCAACGCCAGCGCGGCTTGTCTGCGAGTCTTCATGAGAGTCTCCTGTGTCTTGTCCGGCGGGCGGAAATCGCCCGTTCCGTGGATCCGCCTCGGGATCCGCGCTGCGGGTCAGTCCACCTTCATGCCGGTGGCGTCGACCACGCCCTGCCACTTCCGCACTTCCGCCTTGAGGAACGCCTTGGCCTCGTCCGGGCCGCCGCTCAACGGGCGGGCATAGATGCGGTCCATGAATTCCTGCACGTCCGGCTGCTTGTTGATATCGGCGACGGCGTCGGCCAGCCGCTCGAGCACGGGCGCCGGGATCTTGGCCGGGGCCGCCATGAAGTACACCGCCTCCACGTCGTAGCCCTTGAGGCCCGCTTCTTCGATGGTCGGCAGGTCCGGCATGGCCTTCATGCGCTCGCGGCCGGTCACGGCCAGCGCCTTGAGCTTCTTGCTCTGCACCAGCGGAATCGCCGTGGAGACGCTGCCGAACATCATGTCGACCGTGCCCGCCATCAGGTCGACTTCCGCCGGCGACACGCCCTTGTAGGGAACGTGGGTCATGTCGACGCCGGCCATGACCTTGAACAGTTCGCCCGCCAGGTGGATGGACGATCCCATGCCGGCCGAACCGAAGGTCAGTTTGTTGCCGGAACCCTTGGCCTGCCGGATCAGGTCGTCGACGCTGTTCAGGCTGGAGCCCGGCGGCACGACCAGGATGTTGGGCGTGGAAGCCACCATGCCGATCGGCATGAGGTCGCGTTCCCAGTCATAGGGGTTGCGTTTCATGGCGGCGTTGGCGGCGACGTAATTGGCCGCCATCGCGATCGTGTAGCCGTCGGCCGGCGCCTGCGCCAGGGCCTGGATGGCGATGTTGCCGCCGGCGCCCGGGCGGTTCTCGACGATGAACGTCTGGTTGAACCGTTCGCCCAGCTTCCTGGCGTACAGGCGGGCGAGCAGATCGGTGGCGCCTCCCGGCGCGAAGCCGACGTACAGGCGCACCGGCTTCTCTGGATAGGCGTCGGCGCCGCTGGCCGTCCCGATGACGGCCAGGCTCAGTACGGCGGCCAACAATCCCTTCAACGTTGTCATGAGTCGTCTCCTTCGTTTTTGTAGAGATGGGAATGTCGGGCCTACTTATTCCGACATACCGAACAGTATAACGACATGCCGATATTAATTGTCAATTTTTCCGGTGATGTGTATATTTATTCGGAATCTCGGATTTAATGCCAGCCCAAGGAGGGGAATCGACATGGACCTGCAACTCACCGGCAAAGTGGCCGTCATCACGGGCTCCGGCCGCGGAATCGGATATGCGTCGGCATTGGCGCTGGCGCAGGAAGGCGTCCGCATCGTCATCACCGACATCGACGCCGAAGCGGTGCAGCAGGCGGTCGGCAGCCTGAAGGAAGCCGGCCACGCCGCCATCGGCGCCGTGGTCGACGTCTGCGATCCCGGACGGGTGCAGGCCATGGCCGACCAGGCCATGAATGAATTCGGCCGCATCGACATCCTGGTCAACAACGCCGGCTTCACGCGCGACAAATACCTGCTCAAGATGCCGGTGGAGGACTGGGATTCGGTGGTGGACACCATCCTGAAGGGCGCCTACCACTGCACCCGGGCCGTCCTGCCCTCGATGATGGAAAACCGCTGGGGCCGCGTCATCAACATCGCCTCGCGGGCGCACTGGGGCAATCCCGGACAGACCAACTATTCCGCCGCCAAGGCCGGGCTGATCGGCTTCACGCGGTCGCTCGCGCTGGAACAGGGCAAGTTCAACATCACGTCCAACGCGATCGCGCCGGGGCTGATCGAGACCCCGCTGGTGCGCGGCCTGTCCACCTATGAAACGCTGCGCGCCAACGCACTGGCGCGCCAGCCGGTGGCACGCCTGGGCGCGGTCGAGGACATCGCCAACGCCGTGGCGTTCCTGGCCTCGGACCGGTCGTCCTTCATCACCGGCGAGCTGCTGCACGTGACCGGCGGCCGCTACGCCTCCTGACCCCAGCCCCCTGCACCGGAACCCGATACGCCATCATGCAAAGCGCCCTCCCCGCCGGCCAGCCCCCGCAAGCGCTGGAAGTCGGCCACACCTTCCAGTCCGCCGGCCGCACCATCACCGAAACCGACATCGTCAACTTCGCCTGCCTGTCGGGCGATTTCAACCGCCTGCACGTGGACCGGGAATACGCCGGCGGCACGCCGTTCGGCCAGCGGATCGCCCACGGCCTGCTGGTCCTGTCCATCCTGTCCGGCCTGACCACCCAGTCCAGCGGCTACCGGCGGCTGGAGCCCTACGTGCTGGCGCTCATCGACATCAATTGCCGGTTCCCCAAGCCCACGTTCATCGGCGATACCATCGTCGTCAGGGTGACCGTGGCGGAAAAGACCGGGCAGTACCGCCCCGGCAAGGACAAGGTGGTGTTCCGCCGCGAAGCCGTCAACCAGCGCGGCGAGGTGGTGGTCCAGGCCGACTTCGCGATGCTGATGCGGCCGATGGAGACAAGCGCATGAAACCGTTCGCAGATCTTGCCCGCTTCATCAACCCGCGCAACGTGGCCGTGGTGGGCGCCTCCGCCCGCGAATCCAGCCAGGGGCGCCGCCTGTACGACAATCTGGTGCTGCATTCCGCGGTGCCCGGAGAGGTCTACGCCGTCAATCCCGCCTACCGGGAAATCGGCGGCCGGCCTTGCTGGCCGTCGATCGGCGCGCTGCCCGAGGCCGACATCGACGTCGCCCTGATCATGATCAATTCCGCCCTGGTGCTGGACGCCCTGAGGCAGTGCGTGGCGCGCGGCATCCCGTTCGCCGTCGTCATGACCTCGGGCTTTTCCGAAGCCGGCGAGGAAGGCCGGCGCCTGGAACGCGAAATCGCCGAGCTCTGCCACGACACCGGCCTGCACGTCTACGGGCCGAACTGCCCGGGCTTCGTGAACGTGCGCGACCGCCTGGGCATGACGTTTTCGCCCGCCTTCAAGGACGACCTGAATCCCGGCGCCATCGGTCTGGCGACGCAGGGCGGCGGCCTGGGCCGCAATCTGCTGCAGGGCCTGTCCCATGGCCAGGGCGTGGGGCTGTGGTTCTCCGCCGGCAACGAGGTCGACCTGGAGATTCCCGATTTCATCGCTCACATGGCGAACGATCCGCAGATCGGCGTGATCGGCCTGTTGATGGAAGGCGTCAAGAACGGCCGCCGCCTGACGGCGGCGTTGGAGCTGGCCCGCGCGCGCAACAAGCCGGTGGTGGTGCTGAAGATCGGCCATTCGGAGGCGGGCGTGCGCGCCGCCCAGTCGCACACCGCATCGGTGGCCGGCACGGCCGCGGTCAACAGCGCCGTGTTCCGCCAGTTCGGCGCGATCGAGGTGGACGACCTGGACCAACTGCTGGCGACGGCGCGCCTGTTGACCCGGATCACGCCCAAGAGCGGCAACGGGCTGTGCATCTACACCTTCTCCGGCGGCACCGCCGCGCTCGCGGCCGATATCGCGGGCGCCGCCGGCCTGCCGCTGGCGGCATTGTCCCCCGCCACCAAGGCCGCCCTGCGCAAACGGCTGCCGGACTTCGCCAGCATCGACAATCCGGTCGATACCACGGCCGATATCCTGCGCAACCAGGAGGCCTCGGTCGAGTGCCTGCGCATCCTGTGCGCCGATCCCGGGGTCGGCACCGTCCTGTTCCCGATCCCGATGGACTACGGCGCCATCACCGACGGCATGGCCCAGGCCATCGCCACCGTGGCCGCCGAGACCGACACGCTGATCGTCCCGGTCTGGATGAGCCGGCGCCTGGGCGGCGGTTTCCAGTTGCTGGAGACCTCGGGCCTGCTGCCTTTTCTGGCGCTGTCGGACGCGATCGCGGTCCTGGCCAAGGCCGTGCCCTGGAAAATCCCGCAACCGCAGCGCACCAGCCCCAGCGCGCATGCCGCCCAGGAGGCGGGCGCCGGCCGCATGCTCAGCGAAGCGGCCGCCAAGTCCCTGCTGCGCGAGGCCGGCCTGCCGATTCCGCAAGGCGCGGTGGCAGCCAGCGCGGAAGAAGCGGCCGAGCAGGCCGCCCGGCTGGGCTTCCCCGTCGTGATGAAAGTGGTCAGCGCGCAGATCGCGCACAAGACCGAGGCCGGCGGCGTCAGGCTGAACGTGGCCAGCGCCGACGCTGCCCAGAAGGCCTATGGGGCGATCCTGGACTCGGTGGCGCAGCGCTGTCCCGGCGCCTCGGTCGACGGCATCCTGGTCGAACGCATGCTGCCGCCCGGGGGCCGCGAGGTGCTGATCGGCGTGCACCGGGACGCGGCCTTCGGCCTGGTCCTGACCTTCGGCCTGGGCGGCATCTTCGTCGAAACCATCCGCGACGTGGCGCACCGCATGATTCCGCTGTCCAAGGACGACGCCCGCGCGCTGGTGCGCGAGATCCGCTACGTCGAAATACTGGAAGGGGTGCGCGGGCAGGCGCCGGCCGACTTCGCCGCCCTGGAAGACCTGATCGTGCGGATCTCGGATTTCGCCTGGCAGCACCGCGACACGCTGCATGAAATGGAACTCAACCCGGTATGGGTCGGCGCGGCCGGCCAGGGAGCCATGCCGCTGGACGCGCTTATCGGTTTCCGCGCCGACACCGAGCGGTCCGCCTGACCCTCTCCCGCCGTATTCGCCCCCCATCTGACCAGGACCCATCATGGATTTTTCGCTGGACGCTACCCAGACCGAACTGCGCGACTCGCTGCGCCGCTACCTCGCGGCGGAGGTGGCGCCCATCGTCAACCGCTACGAGGCCGAAGCCCGCATGGTGCCGCGGGAAATGGTCCAGGCCATGCGCGACTTCGGCCTGCTGGGCGGCATGCTGCAGGAAAAGGACGGCGGCTACGGCCTGCCGATGACGACGTACGGCGTGTTGATCGCCGAGCTGGCGCGCGTGTGGCCGTCGCTGCGCAGCATCGTCAGCACCAGCAACCTGGCGGCCTCGGTGCTCAGCGACGGCGGCTCGCCCTACCTGAAGGAAAAGTACCTGCCGCGCGTGCTGTCCGGCGAGGCGATCGCCAGCTTCGCGCTGAGCGAGCCCAATATCGGTTCCGACGCCGCCAACGTCGAGACCCGGGCAGTGGAGACCGAGACCGGCTGGCGGGTCAACGGCCGCAAGCTCTACATCAGCCTGGGCACCGTGTGCGAACTGGGCGTGGTGTTCGTGCAGACCCAGCGCAAGAGCGGCGAACGCGGCGTGTCCTGCCTGCTGTTCGAACGCGCCATGGCCGGCTTTTCGTCCAGTCCCATCTCCAAGATGGGCATGCTGAGCTGCCCCTTGGGCGAACTCCTGTTCGAGGACGTCGACATCCCCGCGGCCAATCTCATCGGAACCGAAGGCAAGGGCTTCGCCCTGGCCAAGAAATACCTGAACATCGGCCGCTGCGTAGTCGCTTTCTCGGCCCTGGGCATCGCCGAGGCCGCCTATGAGGCGGCGGTAAAATACGCCGGCGAACGGATCCAGTTCGGCCGGCCGATAGGCGGATTCCAGCTCGTGCAGCAACTGGTGGCCGACATGATGACGCTGGTCGAGACCTCGCGCCTGCTGTGCTGGCGCGCCGCCGATGCGCTGGACCGTGGCGCCCCCGACAGCCAGATGCTATGTTCGATGGCCAAGCGCCACGCCACCGACGCCGTGCTGCGCGTGGCCGAGATGGCGATGCAGGTGCACGGAGGCGCCGGCTATACCACCCTGTTCCCCGTCGAACGCCATTATCGCGATGCCCGCCACCTGAGCATCGCCGAAGGCACCAACCAGATCCAGGCCCTGCTCATGGCGCAAAGCGTGTTAGGCATATCCGCGTTGAAATGACTGACCACGCAGAGCCCCCGGGCCGGTTCTATCACCTGACTTCCACACCCTATGCCGCAAATCCTTCCCACCGCGCAACGCGTCCTGCAAGTCTTCGAAGTCTATGCCCGGGAACGCCGCCCCCTGACGAACTCCGAAATGGCGCGCTTCCTGGACCTGGCCGACAGTAGCTGCTCGGACCTGCTGTACACGCTGCGCCAGGCCGGCTACCTGCTGCGCACGCCCAAGTCGCGCTACTTCCATCCGACCGGCAGGCTGCTCGACGTGGCCCAGGGCATCTCCGCGGCCGATCCGCTGCAGGCCTTCGCCTCGGAAGCGCTGGAGATCCTGACCCGCCAATCGGGCGAATCCTCGATGTGCGGCCTGCTGGACGGCAACAAGGTCAAGATCTACGCCAGCCAGGAAAGCCCGCGCGCGCTGCGCTACGTCGTGCAGCCCGGCACCACCTTCGACCTGCAGGTCGCGGCGCTGGGCAAGGCGCTGCTGGGCGAGATGGACGCCGCCGAGCGCAACGCGCTGATCGATACGCTGCCCTTCGGGCATGTGACGGCAAGCAGCATCACCGATCCCGCGACTCTGCGCGCGCAGATCGAATCCCAGCTCGAAAAGAAATACTTCCACTCCCGCGACGAAGGCAATGAAGGCGTATCGGCCGTCGGCATCGCGGGACGCGTGGGCGGGCAACTGACCGCCTTGTCCATCGTCGGCCCGACCCACCGGATGGACGCCGGCATGGACAAGTACATCCAGATCATCCTGGACGCGCGGACCGAATTCTTCGATTCCTGAACAACCCGGCACATGGAGCGGCGACGGACATGGCAGGACCTTTGAGCGGATTCACCGTGGTGGAAATGGCCGGGATCGGCCCCGGCCCATTCTGCGCCATGATGCTGGCGGACATGGGCGCCGACGTGATCCGCATCGACCGGCTGGCGCCGGGTTTTCTGGGCGGCGGCGGCACCATCGTCGACCGGGGCCGCCGCACGATCGCGCTGGACATCAAGAAACCCGGCGCGGCGGACGTCGTGCTGCGCCTGCTGGACAGGGCCGACGCCCTGATCGAGGGATTCCGGCCCGGCGTGATGGAGAGGCTGGGCCTGGGGCCCGACACCTGCCTGGCGCGCAATCCGCGCCTGGTGTACGGGCGCATGACCGGCTGGGGCCAGGACGGCCCGCTGGCCCAGGCGGCGGGCCACGACCTGAACTACATCGCCCTCACCGGCGCGCTGCATGCCATGGGGCACGCCGACCGTCCGCCCACGCCGCCGCTGCACCTGGTGGGCGACATGGGCGGCGGCGCCATGATGCTGGCCTTCGGCGTGCTGTGCGGCCTGCTGGAAGCCGGCCGCAGCGGCAAGGGGCAGGTGGTGGACGCGGCCATCTGCGATGGCGCTTCCCTGCTGGCCAGCGCCTACCACGGCAAGCTGCGCAGCGGCGACTGGGTCAACCGGCGCCAGTCCAACATGCTGGACGGCGGCGCCCACTTCTATGGCTGCTACGCCTGCGCCGACGGCAAGCATGTCTCCATCGGCGCGATCGAACCGCAGTTCTATCGCCTGTTGCTGGAATCCTGCGGCATCGAGGACCCCGATTTCCAGCAGCAATGGGACCGCGCGCAATGGCCCCTGCTGCGCGGCAAGCTGGAACGGATCATCGCCAGCCGGACCCGCGACCAATGGTGCGAACTGCTGGAAGGCACGGACGCCTGCTTCGCGCCCGTGCTCGACTTCGAGGAAGCACCGCGGCATCCGCACCTCCAGGCGCGCGGCAGCTTCGTCGAAACGGGCGGCGTGGTCCATCCGGCGCCCGCGCCGCGCTTTTCGCGCACGCCGGCGCAGGCCGGCCCGGTTCCCGCACCCGGCGCGCACACGGAAACGCTGCTGGCCGAACTGGGATTGACGGACGGCGACATCCAGGCCTTGCGCGAGCGCGGCACGATCGCCTGAGGCCGGGCGCCTGTTTCCGCCCGGCCCGGATCCCCCGGCCGGGCCATCACCGGACCGAAAACATGGAGACGAATGCGATGCAAGCCTGCGCCAGCGAGTTCAAGACCCTGCTCTATTCCGTGGAGGGCGGCGTCGCCACCCTCACCCTGAACCGGCCGGCGCAGAGGAATGCGCTCGACATGACGATGCGCGAAGAACTGGCCCAGGCGGTCGGCGCGATCCGGCGCGACCGCGGCGTGCGGGTCCTGATCCTGGGCGGCGCAGGCGGCGCGTTCTGCGCCGGCGGCGACATCGCCACCATGGATTCGGGCGCTTCGGCCGAAGAGGCGCGGGAACGCATGGCCACGCTGCTCCTGACGGTAGAGGAACTGATCACGCTGGACCGGCCCGTGATCGCAAAGATCGACGGCGCGGCCTACGGCGCGGGGCTGGGCCTGGCCCTGACCGCCGACCTGATCCTGGCCACGCCGCGCGCGCGCTTTTGCCTGTCGTTCCTGCGGCTGGGCGCCATCCCCGACTGCGCCACGCTCTATACCCTGCCGCGCATGGTCGGCTTGCAGCGGGCCAAGGAGCTCGCATTTTCCACCCGCGAATTCCAGGCGCAGGAAGCGAAAGACATGGGCATCGTGTTCGAGATCCAGGCGCAGGAACGGATCGACGGGCGCGCGCGCGAACTCGCCCTGTCCATGGCCGAACTGCCGGCGGCCGCGCTGTCGCTGACCAAGCGCGGCTTTAACGCGTCGCTCAACAGCGGCCTGCACACGATGCTGGACCTGGAAGCCGCGAGCCAGGGCGTGGCGCGCTCCACAGACTACCATCGCGAGGCCGCCCGGCGCTTTCTGGAGAAGGCGCCGCAGCGCTTCCAATGGCCGGCGGAGCAAAACCGATAGGGCCGCCGCTCCCGGCGACTCCCGTCGCCCCTACTCCTGCAGGCGGGCGCCGGCCCGCCGCGCCAGGGTGCAGTAGTACTCGGCGGCGGGCGTCAGCGGCAGGCCCGTCCGCTGCACGATGCAGACCGGCGGCGCGGGCAAGGGCTCCCTGACCCGGATCTCCTGGAATACCCCTTTCAGCAAGGGATATTGCAGCCACTGGACAGGCAGCATCATCAGCAGGTCGGACTGGGCCAGGGCGGTAATGAAGGTCAACGCGGACTGGGCCTTCAGGGCCAGGCGCGGCGGCGGCAGCCCATGCTTCTCGAACAGCGGCCCCAGCTCCTCCTCCGCCTTGTGCGTGATGGACGTCGTGATCCATTGCGCGTCGGTCAGTTCGCGCAAGGTGCTGGCGCGCGAGAGCGGATGGCCTTTGCGGCCGATGATCGCCCGGGTATTGTCGAAGAGCTTCTCCACGTGCAGCTCCGCCGGCGTGCGGGACGGCACCGGCCCGATATAGAAGTCCACGGTTCCGTCCAGCAGCGACGTCTCCACCAGCGGGTACACCCCGTCGATGATCTCGAGATGGACGTCCGGATAGCGCTTCCTGAAATCCCGCAGGACCTCGGAGAACAGGCCCAGGTGCGGCGCGGTCGACATGCACAGGGTGACGCGTCCGCCGCCCTCCCCGCTCAGTTGGCCGATTTCGTCGCGGGCGCGCTGGATTTCGTGGCGTATCGCGTTGGCCCGCCTGAGGAAAATCTCGCCCATGGGAGTCAGGCGGACTCCCTTGGCGTGCCGTTCGAGCAGAATGCAGCCGAGCGATTTCTCGAGTTCTCGGATGCTGCGGGAAATCGCCGGCTGGGGCACGCCCAGATGGCGGGCCGCCGCCCGCAGGCCGCCCCGTTCCGCCACTGCCTGGAAGTCCCGCAAGGCATTCAGCTTCATCGGCATAGTGATTCACATTTGATATCAGTAAGCTTATTCTGCCATCTTTCGGCATCATATGTATCCGCCTAGGATGCGTCCAAAGCCTGTAACGGGAACAGGCTGCCGAGGAGACCGAGGTGGACAAGCGAGCATCGCCCCGCGTGCTGATCGTGGGTGCAGGACCGGCCGGGCTCAGCCTGGCGATCGAACTGGGGCACAGGAACATTCCCTGCCTGCTCATCGAGCGCAACGATCGCGTGGGCCATGCGCCCCGCGCCAAGACGACCAACGTCCGGACGCGGGAGCACCTGCGGCGCTGGGGCATCGCGGACCGGCTGCGCGCCGCGTCGCCGCTGGGCGCCGACTACCCCTCCAACGTCGTGTTCTGCACCCGCCTCGCGGGCTTCGAGCTCGGGCGCCACGAGAACGCCATGTATTGCGCGCCCGGCAGGAACCCGCTCTATTCGGAACACGCGCAATGGATTCCCCAGTACACGGTGGAAGAAGTGCTGCGCTCGCACGCGGCCTCGCTGCCCGGCGTGGAAATCCGTTTCCGCACCGAATTGCGCGACCTGTCCCAGGACGAGGACGGCGTGCGCGCCGTGCTGCGCGACCTGGCGCAAGCGCGCGACGTCGAAATCCGGGCGGACTATCTGGTCGGCGCCGACGGCGCGCGCAGCCTGGTGAGGGATTTGATCGGCACGCGCATGGAAGGCGAGTACGGACTGTCCCGCAACTACAACATCGTCTTCCGCGCTCCCGGATTGGCCGGCGCGCACCGGCACGGGCCCGCCATCATGTATTGGCAGGTCAATCGCGATGCCCCCAGCCTGATCGGCCCGATGGACGGCGGCGACACCTGGTTCTTCATGCCCACCCACGTCGATCCGCGACAGCGCGCCAGCGACGTGGACGCGCGGGCCATGATCGCGCGCGCCACCGGCATCGATCTCCCGTACGAAGTGCTGAGCAGCGACGAATGGGTCGCGAGCAAGCTCCTGGGCGACCGCTACAGGCGCGGACGCGTCTTTCTGGTCGGCGATGCCTGCCATCTCCACCCTCCTTTCGGCGGCTACGGCATGAACATGGGCATCGCCGACAGCGTGGACCTGGGCTGGAAACTGGCCGCTGCCTTGCAGGGCTGGGGCGGCGCCGCCCTGGTCGACAGCTACGAACAGGAACGCCGGCCGGTGCACCAATGGGTGCTGGACGAGGCCGTGCACAACCATTCGATCCTGGGCAACCAATTGGCGGTGGAGAACCTGGAGGAAAACGGCGCGGCCGGCGAATGCGCGCGCCGGGAAGTCGGCGCGCGCATCCAGACCGCCAAAATGCGCGAGTTCGCGACCCTGGGCGTGGTGCTCGGCTACCAGTACGACGACTCCCCCGTCGTCGTGCCCGACGGCAGCCCGGCCCTGGCCAGGGATTTCATCAATTACACGCCGTCGTCGCGCCCCGGGGCCCTGGCTCCGCATGCCTGGCTGCACGACGGCACGTCGCTGTACGACCATTTCGGCGCCGGCTTCACGCTGCTGGCGCATCCCGGGGCGGCCCGGCGCGACATCGATGCCGCGCTGTCCGGCGCGCGCGCCGCCGGCGTGCCGCTGACGCTGATCCAGCCTGCCGAGGGCGGAGTCGCCAATCTCTACCCCGCCCCGCTCACCCTGATCCGGCCCGACCAGCACGTGGCCTGGCGCGGCGACGCCTGGCCGGGAGACGGCCTGTACGCCCGCGTCACGGGGCGCGACAGCGCCGAGAGCATCTACATGAATCCATCGCATCCTGAAACCCAGTGAGATCCGCCACCAGGCGGGCAAGAGGAGACACACCATGATTCGCAACGAAGACTTGGCGAGCGCCGAGCAGGCTGTCGCCGGCTTTCGCAATCGCGTACTGCCCCTGCTGTTCGCGGGGTACCTGCTCAACTTCATCGACCGCACCAACATCAGCTACGCGCAATTGCAGATGGGCGCCGACCTGGACATTTCCCTGGCGGCCTACGGCCTGGGCGCCGGACTGTTCTTCTTCGGGTACGCCAGCGTGTGCGTGCCGGCCAACCTGGCGCTGCAGCGCTTCGGCGTGAGACGCTGGCTGGCCTTCATGTTCCTGGCCTGGGGCCTGGTTTCATGCCTGATGGCGACGCTGCACGGCGAGAAATCGTTCTATGCCTTGCGCTTCCTGCTCGGCGTGACGGAAGGCGGATTCATACCGGCCGTCAACTACTACGTCGCTTCCTGGATCCCGCCCCGGTACCGCAGCCGGATCAACGCGATCTTCATCATGGCGTTGCCGCTGGCCATGATTTTCGGCGGACCGCTGGCGGGCCTGCTGCTCAGCATCGACGTCGGCATGCCCGGATGGCGCTGGCTGTTTCTCATCGAAGGCCTGCCGACCATGCTGATCGGCTTGCTCGTGCTGCGCTACCTGCCCGCCACGCCGGAAGAGGCGCGCTGGCTTACCGACGAGCAGCGGCGCGCGCTGCGCACGGTGATGGAAGCGGAGGCTCCCGCCCAGGCCGGCAGCGCTTCCGCGCCCTGGACGCATGGCTTCGCCGTCTTCCGGCAACCCATGCTCTGGGGCATCCTGCTGATCCTGCTGGCCGCCTATGCCGCGACGTTCGCGCTGGCGTACTTTCTGCCCACCATACTCAAGCAGCAGTACGGCATCACGCCGCTGGAGATCGGCACGCTGCTGATGATCCCGAATGTGGTGGCGCTGGCCTTCAGCTATGTCGTCGGACGCAGCAGCGAACGCTCGGGCGACATCCGCTGGCACCTGGCCATTGTGTGCCTGATAGGCGGTTGCGGATTCCTGATGCTGCACGGCGCCGCGACGACGTCCCTGGTCGCGTTCCTGGCCGTGGTGTCCATCATCACCGGCTACACCATCGCGTACTACGGGCCGCTCAATGCCGCCGTGCAGAACTATATCGGCGCCCATGCCGGCCCCCTGGCGCTGGTCACGACCATCGGTTCCCTGGGCGGCTTTTTCGGCCCGACCTTGACGGGGCGGGTCATGCAGGCGACCGGCGGCGAATGGGAGTTGGCGGCCCAGGTATTCGCCGGCGCCACCCTGGCAAGCGCAGGCCTTGCGGTCCTGTGCGTGCGGAACCGGCGCGCATCCGCCGCCGCCCGCGTAGCGACTTCCGGCACCTGATCACATCACGAGGACGACACATGAATACGGACAAGCAGACGAAGGTCGCCGTCATCACCGGCGGCGCCAGTGGAATCGGCCAGGAATGCGCGCGGCAGTTGCGCGCCGAAGGGTGGCGGGTCGAAGTGTGGGACCGGAGCGTTGCGGACGGCGGCGTTGCGGTCGACGTTTCCGACTACGCCAGCGTGGCGCGCGCGGCGGCCGGGCTGGACGGCGTCGACCTACTGGTCAACGCGGCCGGCATCGCAGGCAGCCGCAGCCCGGTGGCGGAGAAAGACCCCGCGGAATGGGCGCAGGTCCTGGCCGTGAACCTCAACGGCACGTTCCATTGCGCGCATGCCCTGTACCCGGGCCTGCGCGCCCGCGGCGGCGTCATCGTGAATATCGCGTCGGTGGCCGGCATGGTGATGATGAAGGGACGCGCGCACTATGCCGTGTCGAAAGCCGCGGTGGCAACGCTGACCCGTTCGCTCGCCAACGAATGGGCGGAAGACGGCATCCGCGTCATCGCGGTCGCGCCCGGCTATGTCAAGACGCCGCTGATCCAGCAATCCATCGACGCGGGCGAGCTCGACGAAGCCCGGCTCGCCGCCATGCATCCCATGAACCGGCTGGCCACCACCCAGGAGATCGCGGCATCGATCATCGCCTTGTCGCGCCCGCCGTTCCTGTTCATGACGGGCGCCGTCGTGACCATCGATGGCGGCATGACGCTGGGCAAGTAAGGAAACGACGGCCGCTCGGCGGCCAGTGGGGGCCGGGCGAGAGTGTTGCGAAATGCGAACAACCGCGCCGGAAAAAATCGCATCGCCGGCCCCAGGTATGGCCGCATATTTCAGACGATGCTTTTCTCAAGGAAATAATCCGTCACATATTACGAATAATTTCAATCCATAATCGTCGCAAGTAAATGCCACCGGCATTTGGGGGGCCGCTCTTGCGATGAAAGTCCTTTCCATATTCGGCACGCGTCCCGAGGCCATCAAGATGGCGCCTCTGGTCTCGGCGCCGCAACGCGAACCCCAGATCCAGAGCATCGTCTGCGTGACGGGCCAGCACCGTGAAATGCTGGACCAGGTGCTGGCCCTGTTCGACCTGCAGGCGCAGCACGATCTGGACATCATGGTGCCCAACCAGACGCTCAACGGCCTGTACGCCCGACTGATAGGCCGGGTCGACGGCGTGCTGGAAGCGGAGCGCCCCGATTGCGTGCTCGTCCATGGAGACACCAGCACGGCGTCCGCCTGCGCCCTGGCCTCGTTTCACCAGCGCGTGCGGATCGGCCACGTCGAAGCGGGTTTGCGGACCGGCAACCTGGCCATGCCCTTCCCGGAAGAAATGAACCGCCGCGTGGTCGACGCGGTGGGCGACTGGCTGTTCGCCCCCACCGACGAATCGCGGGGCAACCTGCTGCGGGAAAACCTGGCGGGTCGCATCACGGTGACCGGCAATACGGTCATCGACGCGCTGGCCATGACCTGCGCCAAGCTCGCGCCGCAAGGTCCGCTTGCGCGTGAACTCGCGGCCCGCTACGGCTGGCTCGACCCCTCGCGCCGCCTCCTGCTGGTCACGGGGCACCGGCGCGAAAGTTTCGGCGAGGGCTTCAGGCACATCTGCGCGGCGCTCGCCGGGCTGGCCCGCCGCGAAGACTTGCAGATCGTCTATCCCGTGCACCTGAATCCGCAGGTGCGCAATGTGGTGATGAAGGAACTGGCCGGCCTGTCGCACGTGCATCTGATCGATCCCCTCGACTACCTGGATTTCGTGTGGTTCATGCAGCGCGCATACCTGATCCTGACCGATTCCGGCGGAGTGCAGGAAGAGGCGCCTTACCTGGGCAAGCCGGTATTGGTGATGCGCGACGTCACCGAACGCCCGGAAGCGGTGCGCGCGGGCACCGTGGCGCTGGTCGGCACCGACACGCAACGCATCCTCGCCGAGGTCAATCGGCTACTGGACAGTCCGGACCTTCATTCCGCGTTCTCGCGTCGCATCAATCCCTATGGAGACGGCCAGGCGAGCCAGCGCATCGTCGATGCGCTCTGCGATCGCCCCGTATCTGAATTCAACCCTTACGGACCGGCAGGCGCCCGCTAGCCCCCGCGCCGCATCCCAGCCCGGAGCTTCCATGCCCAATTCCCCGCACTCCCCTGCCGCCCGCACCCTCTGCCGCGCCTTGACGGCCGCCGGACTGCTGCTTCCGCTGGGCGCCCTGGCCAGCCCGGCCGGCGATGCCTTGCGGCGCTTGCAGAGCGACGATTGGGTGTCGCGAGACGTCAGCCTGGAAGACCTGGGCATCCGCGAGCCCGTGGTGCTGAGCAACAGCGACGCGCGCCAGGAGTTCTACCTGCCGGTGCCGCGCGGCGTGCCGATAGCGGACGCCGCCCTGAATTTCGACGCCCGCTACACCAAGGGCGAACCGGGCCGGACCAGCATGGTGCTGTGGGTGGACGGCGTGCCGCAGGCCGCGCAGCGCATCGCGGACGGCGACGGTTCCGTGGCGCGCACGCTGGACGTGGAACGGCGCGAACGCGAGACCGGCTTCCTGCGCGTGAGCGTGGACTGGCAATCGGAAATCGCGCTGCGCCGATGCGAGAGCAACCGCGCCACCGCCAACGCGCTGACGATTTCGCCGCGCACGCACTTGAGCTACCGCTACGACGCCTCGGCGATCGGCAGCCTGGACGATGCCTGGGGCACGCTGCCCGGCAGGCCGGTGCTGATGGTGTCGGGCGCCGCGCTCGAACAGCAGGCTTTCGATAGCGCCTGGCGCATGGGCGTGGCCATGGAGCGCAACGGCAAGCGCGTGGCGGTGAAGGCGTTTCCGGCAGTAGGCGACGAGATCGATACCCGCGGCCTGCAGGTGCCGAACGGGCTGGGCCAGGTCCCCGCCTTCGCGGCGGTGGCCGGCAACGCGCAGCACAAGCTCGCCAACGCCGCCGAGATCGGCGCGCTGCTGGTCATGGGCGCGCCCGCCGTCAGCGGCGACGTGGTGATTGCCGACGCCGGGCTGCGCGCCCGGTACAACGAGGCGCTGGACGCCCTGCAGGCGCAACTGGCGCCGGACGCCGACGCCGCGGACGCATTCAAGGCCTGGCGCGGCCGCCGCATGCCCCTGGCAGACCAGGACCTGCAATCCAAGGAAATCCGCGTGCTGCCGCTGGGCCGGCAGGCCGTGATCGCGGTGGCCGCCGATGCCGGGGCGCAGGCGGCGGGCGCGTTCGACACGGCATGGCGCCGCATCCTGGTGACGCGCCAGGCGCAGGTCCGGACCGCCACGCCGCCGCAGGCCTTCGAGGACGGCGGCCTGCGGCTGACGACGCTGGGCGCCTCGTCCGCCAGCTTCGACGTCGTGGCCCGCGGCGACTGGAACGTCACCTTCCCGCTGGCTGCCGTCTCGGCCGACGGCAGCATGCCCGACGAACTGGTCATGGACCTGGCCGCCGCGCCCGGCGCATCGGCCACCCGCCCCGTCGCCTCGGTATTCTGGAACGGCATCCTGCTGGCCGCCAGGCAGATGGACGCCACCGGCAGGCCCGAACGCCTGACGGCGCGGGTGCCGGGCTATGCGCTGGGCGTCGCCAACGCGGTGCGCGTGACGTTCCAGCGCCAGCCCGTATCGGTGGACTGCAACGAGATTCCTCAAGGCTATCCCGTCAACGTCCTGCCGACCAGCTACGTGAAGCCCGGCAAGGCGCAACCCGACGGCACCTTCGTCGGCCTGCTGCCGCTCCTGGCGGGCGATCCCCAGTTGATCGTTCCCGACAGCTACCTGGCCGACGCCCCCGGCAGCCTCAAGCGGGTGATCGGCATCGCTGCGGCCAGCGGCCTGTCGGCCACCCGCGCAGCGTTGTCGCTCGCGCCGGCGGGCCAGGCGGCCAAGCCGGGCCGTCCCTTCCTGGCGATGGAGGTGGCGCTGGACGGCGCCAAGCCGCTGGTCAAGGTCACGGACCGCAAGCAACTGACGGTGGACGGCAAGGGCACGCCCTGGCTGGATATTTCGGGGCTGGACAATCTGAGCACGGCCGAGGTCGTCAGCGCGGGCGGCCAGGACGGCGTGCTGTGGCATGCGCTGGGGCAACAGCCCGGCGTGCTGGACGTCCCCTTCGTGCTGAATCGCGGCAATGTCGCCATCATCGGCGCGGCCGGCCCCCTGGCCTGGATAGACAGCGCCGATCCGAGCGCCAGCCATCCCCCCGGCGCCGGCGAAAGCGCCTTCTACGAATGGCGGCGCTACCTCTCGTGGAGCGTGCCGGCGATCAGCATCGGACTGCTGGTGCTGCTGCTGATCCTGATCGTGGCCCTGCGGGCCAATCGCAAGAACAACAAGGACACCAAGTAAACCGGAGGCGCCGGCGCCATGTCCTCGCTCTATTGGCCCTACTTCGTCGCCGACTACTATCGCGGCCTGGAGATCGTGACCGCGGTGGTGGGCGTGATCATCCTGCTGTCGAGCCTGGACGACCTGTTCATCGACGGCTGGTACTGGCTGCGCCAGTTGCGCCGGTCGCTGACGGCCAAGCGCCGCTACGCCCCGCTGACCGCGGAACAACTGCGCGCGAAGCCGGAGCAGCCGCTGGCCATCATGGTGCCGGCCTGGCTGGAGTACGACGTGATCGCGTCGATGCTCGAGACCATGGTGTCGACGCTGGAATACAAGAACTACATGATCTTCGCCGGCACCTACCGGAATGACGAGCGCACGATCAAGGAGGTGGAGCGGATGCGGCGCCGCTACCGCCAGCTCATACGCGTGGAGGTGCCCCACGACGGTCCCACCTGCAAGGCGGACTGCCTGAACTGGATCGTGCAGGCCATCTTCGCGCAGGACGCGCGGCAGCCGGTCCCCTTCGCCGGCGTGATCCTGCACGACAGTGAGGACGTGCTGCATCCGCTGGAGCTGAAGTACTACAACTACCTGCTGCCGCGCATCGACTTCATCCAGTTGCCCGTGACGTCGCTGGAACGGCACTGGTACGAGCTGGTGGCCGGCACCTATATGGACGAGTTCGCGGAATGGCACACCAAGGACCTGGTGGTGCGCGAAAGCCTGTCGAAGATGGTGCCGTCGGCCGGCGTGGGCACCTGCTTCTCGCGCCGCGCCCTGACGGAGCTAGCGGCGGAAACCGACAACCAGCCCTTCAACACCGACACGCTGACCGAGGACTACGATATCGGCGCCCGCCTGGCCCAGCGCGGCATGCGCCAGATCTTCGGCAAGTTCCAGGTCGAATACGTCACCCGGCGCCGCTCCTGGTTCGGCGCCGGACCGGAAAAGATCGCTACCGTCGCGATGCCGCTGGGCGTGCGCGAATACTTCCCCAATACCTTCCGCACCGCCTACCGGCAGAAGGCGCGCTGGACCCTGGGCATCGGCCTGCAGGGGTGGCAGCAGGTGGGGTGGACGGGATCCTTCGCCACCAAGTACCTGCTGTTCCGCGACCGCAAGGGGCTGGTCACGTCGTTCATCGCGATCCTGGCCTACGTGCTGCTGGCGAACTTCTTCCTCTTCTACCTGGCGGACCGGTTCGGCTGGTGGACGGTGTATTACCCGTCGTACTTCCGGCCGGGCGGCTGGCTGGTGACGCTGATGTGGGTCAACGCCGTGGCGCTGCTGCTGCGCGTGGGGCAACGCGCCTACTTCGTCCACCGCATGTACGGCTGGGAGCACGCGCTGTTGTCGATGCCGCGGATGATCGTGGGCAACTTCATCAACGCGATGGCCGCGGCGCGAGCCTGGCGGCTGTTCATCGGCCACCTGATCACCGGCAAGCGCCTGGCCTGGGACAAGACCATGCACGATTTCCCGTCCACCGACCAGTTGGCGCAGCAGCGCCAGCGGCTGGGCGATCTGCTGCTGTCCTGGCAGGCGATCGACCACGACATGCTGGAACGGGCGCTGGAAATCCAGGCGCGCGAGAAGCGGCCACTGGGAGAGATCCTGATGGACCAGGGCTGGCTCGACGAGAAAACGCTGCGGGAAGCCCTGTCGTTCCAGCAGGGCGCGCCGGCGCAGGAAGCGCCGCCTACGGACCCGCTATCGCACAGGCCCTCCTCTCCATGACTCCTCTTTCCCGCTCGCTGGCATTCCTCGCCCTGCTGACGTGCGCGGCGGCGGCGCCCGAGGCGGCCGCGCAGCCGGCGGCGGCGGCCGAACGGCCGCTGGACGGCGACGCCTATCAGCTTGCCGACCAGGCCTACAGGCAATATGACGCCGGGCACTACGAAACGGCGCAGGTCATGGTGGAGAACGCCATCCGGCTGCGGCCCGACGTGGCCCGGCTGAGGCTGCTGCTGGTGTATGCGCTGGAGAAGCAGGGCAAGCGGCAGGAGGCGGCCCGCGCGGCCGACGCGGCGATCGCCGCGGGGCTGGGCACGCCGGAACTGCGCCAGGCCCAGGCCAATCTGCAGCGCCCGCAAGCCGCGGCCCGCACCGCCGCGCCCGCGGCCGCGCAAACGCCACCGCCACCGCCGCAGCAGGTTCCGAAGCCCGCTCCCCGCACCGCTTATCAGCGGGCCTACCCCGTGGCGGCGCGCGCCTATGCGGCCTATGCCCGTCACGATTACGCCGCGGCCGCCGCCGGCGCCGAACGCGCCTTCCGCGCCGTGCCGGCCCAGGGCGAATGGGCCCTGCTGTGGGTCGAATCGCTGGGCGCGCAGCAGCGGTATGAGGCGGCCAGCCTCGCGGTCGACAGCGCGCTGGCGCTGGGGGCCCCCAACAAAGCGGCCCTGCTCGCCCGTCAGCAGGCGTTCCGGCAGCAGATCGCCGCCAGCCAGGCGCCGGCGGCGCCCGCTCCGGGCAGCGAGGCCGCCGCCGGCGCCTATGCGGCCTATGCCAAGGGTGAATACCAGGACGCGATTGCGCTGGCCCGCCAGGCCGCGGCGCAGGCGCCGGACAACGACGGCTATGCCCGGCTGCTGACGACGGCGCTGGCCGCCGGCACGCTTGCCCAGGCCGCCGAGGCGGAAACCCGCCTGAACGGCGAGATCGCCCGGGAGCCGGAATCGGCCCAGTTGCTGGCGCAGCGCGGCTACGTGCGCCAGCGCCTGGGCAAGCCCGGCGAGGCGGAAGCCGACTTCGCGGCCGCGCGCGCGACCGGCCAGGCGCCCCCTCGCCTCATCCTGGATCAGGCCTATGCGCAATCGGCGATGGGCGACAACCCCGCCGCCACGGCATCGCTGCGGCAGGCGATCGACCAGGACGACGCCGGCCAACTGGGCCTGAGCCCGCTGGAACGCTACAACACCCGCAGCGCCATCGCCGACCTGTCGCGCGAATGGGGCGCCTCTTTTTCGGCGTCGTACCGCGGCGCGCGCCCCGCCAGTTCCAGCCTGGGCGGCGCCGCCATCAACACCCCGGGAGACGTGCTCTTCAGCACCGCGGAAATCTTCTGGCGTCCGCCGCCCTTGAACAACCGCTGGGGCATGCTCGAAGCCTATGCGCGCAGCTCCAACACGCTGCACGACAGCGGCAGCACCTACGAATCGCGCAGGAACGTGGACCCTTGCACCGGACTGAGCACGCCGGACGAGCGCGACGACGAGGAACGCTTCCGCAACAATCGCTCGGCCTCGGGCATCCCCAGCACGATAGGCGCGCTGGGCCTGCGCTACCTGCTCGCCGACACCGGCCTGACCTTCGGCATCGAACGCCGCTTCTACCTGGGATCCGGCACGCGGCAGGGCTATGCCTATCCCGAGTCCAGCGCGGTGCAGTGCGCGGCGCAGCAGGCCTTCCACAACGCCTATCCGAACTTGCAGGACCAGAGCGCGGTGGCGCGCTACAAGCTCAACGGCAACGCGGGCGGCTGGATGACCTATATCACCTATGGGTACTACCAGGGCCGCGAACTGCGCGTGGACGTGCCGAGCTGGCTCACCATCGAGGGCTATGCGCAGGCCGGCTATGCCTGGGACGACAACAGCGCCCGCTATACCGCCTACTCGGTCGACGCCAAGGGAAACCGCCAGCAGGACCTGGGCAGCGCCTCCGGCCGCCTCAAGCGCGACCAGGCTTTCCTGTCCGGCGAGCTGCGCGTGGGCCGCAGCTTCCGCGCGACCGGCATCAGCGACAAGCTGGTGCTGTTTCCCTATGCGGTCGTCGGCGCCGACTGGCTGTGGCAGAAGGACGTGGCCAAGCTGAACGACCTGCCCACTTACGGCAGCCAGTCCGTGGTCCTGTCCAGCCACGACAGGTCCTGGTCGCTGGGCGTGGGGCCCGGCTTCAACGTGCGCTACTGGTTCCGCGAAGACCACTACAACGCGCCGCGCTCCTATCTGGACCTGGGCGTGCAGTACCGGGCCAGCATCGGCGGCGGCGCGACCGACCGCGCCAAAGGCTGGTTCATGAACATGACGCTGTCGTACTGACGGCCGGCTACAGCGGCCATTCGCGCCTGAGGCGCTCGGCTTCGGGCGTGGGACCGATCAGCCAGGGATCCGCGGCGAAAGCGACGACGCGCCGCGCGCGATAGCCCCGGGCGATGCGCAACTGCCTGCGTATCCGCTCGCCGTCGGCCGAACGGGCACGGAAGGTCGTGCCGTCCTGGCGTTCCGAGGGCAGTTCCTCGAACAGCTCTACGATCAGGTCGAACGGCGCGCGCCGCGCGAGCAGCATGCGGCGCAAAGGTTCGAGCGCCTCGTAGGCGGCCATTCCCATCACCCCCACGCCGTCCTGCAACATGGGCCGCAGCGGCACGGCGTCCAGCAGGCCGCTCCACAATTCGGCCAGGGTCACGCGGCTGGGCAGCTTGCTGTGGTAGGTGGAGATCGTCGGCGCGGTGCTTACCGGCGCGGTGCTTACCGGCGCGGTGCCTACCGGCGCGGTGCTGGCCGGCGCGGCGAGCGGGCCGGCCAGGCCGCCCAACCACTCCTGCAAGCGCTGGCGCCGCCCTGGCGCCGCCCAGCTATGCTGCTCGATCTCGTAGGGGATGTACCAGCCGCGGAACGCGGCGCGCCCCGGCCAGGCCGAAGACCCGGCATAGTCAAGCGCGGCCGACTGCGCGGACTGCAGGAACGCGGCCAGCGCCGCGTCGTCGGGATCGCCCAGTTGCCGCCACCAGCGTTCGTCGTAGGGCAGGCCCAGTTGCAGGCCCATGCCCAGGCGCTCGGCTTCATCGAAGACCAACGCCAGCGTGGGCGCCGGCAATTGCCAGGGCTGGGGCCCGCCTGTGGCCCCCACCCACTGGATGATGATTTCGCGGAATCCCAGGCCGTGCATGGCGGCGATGCGCTCGCGCCATGCTTGCGGCTCCAGCGCGAGGTGGCTGGGCCACAACTGCCAGAACGTGCTTTGCACCGACCAGGCCGGCGCGCACGCGGGCAGGCCGGCGGCGGCCGCCGCCATGCCCAGGCCGCGCAACAGGCGCCGCCGGCCGGGAGAAGCAGGCGCTGGCGCCTGCCTGGACTGCCGGACGATGGGAATTACCCTGCGCGGTTGCCGAACAGGCCCGACAGCGTGGCCAGCAGGTCCGAGGGATTGAACTGCCCGTTCGCGGGCACCTCGCCATCGGGCGTGGCCTTGTCCACCAGTTGCGGCAGCAGCGAGGACAGCGAGCCGAGCAGCGAATCCGTGTCCTGGCCGGTCTTGGCAGCCAGTTCGCTCACGGCGCCGGGATCCAGCACGGAACCGAGCTGCGCGGGGCTGACGGGCAGGTTCTGGCCGGTGCCCACCCACGAGGCCACGATCTCGCTCAAGCCGCCCTTCTGGAAGCTGGCGATCAGGCCGGTAAGGCCACCGGGATATTTGTTCAGTTGCTCGATCAGCGCGGGCAACAGCGACGCCGAGCCCCCTTGCTGACCGCCGCCGGCCATCGAGGCCAAGGTATCCAATAGGCTCATCATCGTGCTCCTGAAAAGTCGGAGGATCAGTATAGGCCCGCCCCAGCCGCCGTGCGCGTCATCGGGCGGACCCGCCGGCGGATCTTTGCAAAGCTTGTCCTTGTGGGCGGGTTCAGTCCGCCGCCTTGCCGGCCTGCAGCGCCCGCAGCGACTTCAGGCCGGCGCGGCCGTCCGGCGGCAGGCCCAATTCGCGCTGCGCCGCCTGCAGCGCGGTTCGGGTGCGGGCGCCGATCATGCCATCGGGTTCGCCCAGGTCATAGCCGCGGGCAATCAGCAGCCGCTGCAATTCGCGCCGCTGCGCCCGCGACAGGCCCGGATCGTCCGTCGGCCAGGCCTGGACCAGAGGCCCCGCGCCCCCGAGGCGGTCGGACAGGTGGGCGATGGCCAGCGCATAGCTTTCCGCCGCGTTGTAGGAATACAGGGCGTCGAAGTTGCGCGTGACCAGGAATGCCGGGCCGCCGCGGCCCGCCGGCAGCAGCAGGCCGGCCGGCGTGTCGCCCGCGGGCAAGGGCCGGCCGTCGGCGCGCGCGACGCCCTGCTTCGCCCAGGACGACATCGGGCGCTTGTTCTTGCGGCCGGCGCCGGCGGTGTCCAGGCCGGCGGGCAGCCGGACCTCGTAGCCCCAGCGCAGCGCGCCGTTCCAGCCCGCGCGCTTGAGGAAATTGGCGGTCGATGCCAGCGCGTCCGGCACGCTGTCGACCAGGTCGCGGCGGCCGTCTCCGTCGAAATCCACCGCCAGCCGCAGATAGGTCGACGGCATGAACTGGGTCTGGCCGAACGCGCCGGCCCAGGAGCCCACCAGGCGCTCGGGCGCCAGGTGCTCGTCCTGGATGATTTTCAGGGTGGCGTAGAACTCGCCCCGGAAATAGGCCTGGCGGCGGCCGAAGCAGGACAGGGTCGACAGCGACGTCAGCAGCGGCCTGCCGCCCAGGGTGCGGCCGTAATTGCTCTCCACGCCCCAGACGGCCGCGATCGTGGCCGGGTCCACCCCGTAGCGGGACGCGGCCCGGTCCAGTTCGGCCCGCCAGCGCGCCATGCCCGCCTGGCCGTCCGCCACGCGTTCGTCGTCCACCAGGCCGGCCATGTAGTCCCAGATGGGCGTCTTGAATTCCGGCTGCGCGTCCAGCAGGCCGATCACCGCCATGTCCGGCGCCAGGCCGGCGGTATGGGTGTCGAACGTGGCGCCCGATACCCCTGCTTTCAGTGCCGGTCCGCGCAATTGCGCCAGGCAGGCTGCGAACGGCTCGGCGGCCTGGGACGCCGGCGCCAGCAGCGCAAGCGCGGCGCCGGCCAGCAAGGCGTCGATGCAGATACGGGCGGCCATGTTTTCAGCCCGCCTGCAATGCGGCCAGTTCGGCCTCGTCGAATCCGGCGGCGCGGCGCGCCTCCAGGTTGAACGGGCCGCGCAGCCGGGGCGCGCCATGGCGCTCCGCCAGTTCGGCGTAGCAGGCGACGGGATCCTTGCCCGCCTGCGCGCACAGCCGCTTGTACCAGAAGTTGCCGATGGCGACGTGGCCGATCTCGTCGGCCAGGATGATGTCGACGATGGCCGCGCTTTCCTTATCCCCCGCCCCCGCCAGCTTGTCGCGGATCTGGGGCGAGGCGTCCAGGCCGCGCGCCTCCAGCGTGCGCGGCACCAGAGCCAGGCGCGCCAGCAGGTCGTCCTGCGTCCGTTGCGCCATTTCCCACAGGCCGTTGTGGGCCGGGAAGTCGCCGTAGGCGTAGCCCAGGGTTTCCAGCCTCCGCCTGAGCAGGTCGAAGTGATGCGCCTCCTCGCGCGCGACGCGCAGCCAGTCGCGATAGAAGGCCTCGGGCATGCCGGCGAAGCGCCACACGATGTCGAGCGCCAGGTTCACCGCGTTGAATTCGATATGGGCCAGCGCGTGCAGCAGCGCCGCCCGCCCTTCCTGCGTGGCCATGGAACGCTGCTTCACCTGCGCAGGCGCCACCAGTTCCGGCAGGGACGGACGGCCCGGCAGCGCGGGCGGCGGCGTGAAAGCCTTCGCGCAGTCCAGCGCGGCGGTGTCGGAGATGGCGCGCACGCCGGCCAGCTTGTCCTGCCACGCCGTGGCGGCAAGCGCCGCCAATGCGAGTCCGCGCGGGCAATGCCCTTCCCCGCCCGCGGGCGGGATCGTCTTGATGTCCATACTCGATCCAGTGCCGGGCCAGCCACCCGATAAAAACCCAGCGGGTTCAACTCCGCTTAACCATGAAGACTTTATCATTCGCGGATGGATTCCCTGCGCCTGACCATAGAAACCGACCTGTCCCGCATCGACGCCCGGCAATGGGACGCGCTGGCGGGCGACCAGCCCTTTTTGCGCCACGCTTTCCTGGCCGCGCTGCACGAGACCGGCTGCGCCGCGCCGGAAACCGGATGGGCGCCGCACTACCTGGCGTTCTGGCGGGACGGGGAACTGGCCGCCGCGGCGCCGCTCTACCTGAAGTCGCATTCTCGCGGCGAGTACGTGTTCGACTATGCCTGGGCCGACGCTTTCCAGCGCCACGGCATGCGCTACTACCCCAAGCTGCTGTCCGCCGTCCCGTTTACGCCCGTGACGGGCCCCCGGCTGCTGGCGCGCAACGACGAAGACCGCGAAACCCTGGTGCGCGGGCTGGTCGCCTTCGCGGAACAGATCAAGGTGTCGTCGCTGCATCTGCTGTTTCCGTCGGACGCCGATATGCGCGTCCTGCGCGAGGCCGGCTTCATGATCCGGGAAAGCGTGCAGTTCCACTGGACCAACCCGGGCTATGCGGACTTCGAGGCCTTTCTTGCCGCCATGAGCCACGACAAGCGCAAGAAGATCCGGCAGGACCGCAAGAAGGTCGCCGCCGCCGGGCTCTCGTACTGCTGGCTGCGCGGGAACGAGATCGGTCCCGACGAACTCGGTTTCTTCTACGACTGCTATTGCCGCACTTACTTCAGCCATGGCAATCCGCCCTACCTGAGCCGCGAGTTCTTCGAGCGCGCGCATCGCGAACAGCCCGAGGCGTTCGTGTTGATCCTGGCGCAACGCGACGGCCAGCCGGTGGCGGCCGCGCTGAACCTGGCGGGCGGCGATGCGCTCTATGGCCGCTATTGGGGCGCGACCGAATACGTGCCGGGGCTGCACTTCGAGACCTGCTACATGCAGTCCATCGCCTATTGCATCGCGCACGGCATCGCGCGCTTCGAAGGCGGCGCGCAGGGCGAGCACAAGATGGCGCGCGGGCTGCTGCCCACGCCGACCTGGTCGGCGCACTGGGTCGGGCATCCCGGATTCGCCGATGCGATCCGGACCTACCTGGACGAGGAGACCGCGGCAGTCAGCGATTACCTGGGCGAACTGGAAACGCACACCCCGTTCAAGCGGGCGGCGGACAGCAAGGATCCCGGCTAGAGGAAGCGGTCGAGCAGCTTGCGGCTGTGCCTGTCCAGCGACTGGATGTCGCGCACCAAATAGAAAATGCCGTGGCTGTCCGCGATCAGCAGCGTATGCGGGCTGAGGCGGCGGATGTCTTCTTCGCCGCGCAGCGTGAACGAGGTCGGGCCCCGGTCGGTCTCGACCTTCCAGATACTGGGCGTGGCGTAGGTGGACACGCTGGCCAGCCGGCGGATCTCGGGCATGAACTCCCGGCTCTCCAGCTCTTCCTCGATCAGCGCCCGCTGCGGCGCCGGCACGTCGGCCAGGTGTTCGATCCAGGCCAGTTCGCGCCCCTCGCCGCTCACCAGCGACAGGCCGCGGCCCGCTTCGCTGATCGGGAAGGCGCGCACGGGGATGACGCCTTCGTGGATTTCGCCGTCGGCGGACTGGAACTCCAGGCGCCCGAAGGCGTTGCGGCGCAACTGAAAAGACGGCAAGGTCATGGCGGTATTCCCGGTTCCGCTTCAGGCCACGGCGGCCATGTCTACGCTGCCCGGCGACGCTTGCGCGTCGGCCTCGGCCTGGCGCGCCTGCGCCTGGTACAGCCGGTAGTAGGCGCCTTCCCGCGCCATCAGTGCTTCGTGCGGCCCTTGCTCGACGATCTGGCCGCGGTCCAGCACCACCAGGCGGTCCGCCTTGCGCAGCGTGCTCAGGCGGTGGGCGATGGCGATCGTGGTGCGCCCGCGCACGAGGTTGTCCAGCGCCTTCTGGATTTCCTTTTCGGTGGTGGTGTCGACCGACGAAGTGGCCTCGTCCAGGATCAGGATGCGCGGATCGATCAGCAGCGCGCGCGCGATCGAAATGCGCTGGCGCTCGCCGCCCGACAATGCCTGGCCGCGTTCGCCGACCAGGGAATCGTAGCCGTGCGGCAGGCGCAGGATGAACTCGTGGGCGTGCGCGGCGCGGGCCGCCGCCACGATCTCGTCGCGCGTGGCTTCGGGCTTGCCGTAGGCGATGTTCTCGGCAATGGTGCCGAAAAACAGGAACGGCTCTTGCAGCACCAGCCCGATGTTGCGCCGGTAATCGGCCACGCGTACCGAACGGATGTCGGCGCCGTCCACCAGCACCGCGCCTTCCGACACGTCGTAGAAGCGGCAGATCAGGTTGATCAGCGTGCTCTTGCCCGAGCCGCTGTGCCCCACCAGGCCGATCATCTCGCCCGGCGCGATGTCCAGGTCCAGGCCGCGGATGACCTGGCGGTTGCCGTAGCGGAAGCCCACGTCGCGCAGCTCGATGCGGCCGTTGACGTGTGGCAGCCTGGCCGGATTCTGCGGTTCCGGGACGCTGGAAACGTGGTCCAGGATGTCGAAGATGCGCTTGGCGCCGGCGGCCGCCTTTTGCGTGACCGACACGATGCGGCTCATCGAATCCAGGCGCATGTAGAAGCGCCCGATGTAGGCCAGGAAGGCGGCCAGCACGCCGACCGTGATCTGCTTTTGCGACACCTGCCAAATGCCGAAGATCCACACCACCAAGAGGCCGATCTCGGTCAGCAGCGTGACCGTGGGCGAAAACAGCGACCAGGTGGTGTTGACCCTGTCGTTGACTTCCAGGTTGCGGTTGTTGGCCTCGCGAAAGCGCGCGACTTCGCGTTTTTCCTGCGCGAAGGCCTTGACCACCCGGATGCCGGGTATGGTGTCGGCCAGCACGTTGGTGATCTCGGACCAGATGCGATCGACCTTCTCGAAACCGTGGCGCAGCCGGTCGCGCACCGCGTGGATCATCCAGATGATGAAGGGCAGCGGCACCAGCGTGACCAGCGCCAGCCAGGGGTTGATGGACACCAGGATGACCGCCGTCATGGCGATCATCAGGATGTCGGTGGCGAAATCCAGCAGGTGCAGCGACAGGAACACGCAGATGCGGTCGGTTTCGCTGCCGATGCGCGAGATCAGGTCGCCGGTGCGCTTGCCGCCGAAATACTCCAGCGACAGTTGCTGCAGGTGCTCGTAGGTGGTGGTGCGCAGATCGGCGCCGATGCGCTCGCTGACCCAGGCCAGGATGTAAGTCCGCGCCCAGCCCAGTCCCCAGGCCAGGAAGGCCGACGCCAGCAGGCCGCCGAGGTAAAGGCGGACCAGGCCGTAGTCGATGGGCGAGCCGTTCTGGAACGGAATCAGCACGTCGTCCATCAGCGGCATGGTCAGGTACGGCGGCACCAGGGTGGCCGCCGTGCCCATCAGGGTCAACAGGAAACCGGCGAGCAAGGGGCCGCGGTAGGGGCGCGCGAAACGCCACAGGCGCAGCAGCGCCCAGGTGGACGACGGCGCCGCCTGTTCCGGGTTGCAGGCCGGACATTCTTCCGCCCCCGCGGGAATGGCGCTGTTGCAGATCGTGCAGTGGCGCTCCTCCGGTTCCTCGGCCGGCCGGCCGGACAGGCGGATGGCCTGCTGCCCTTCGAATTGCGCCAGCAGGCGCAGCGCGGCCGGGTTGCGGGCCAGGGTGAACCGCCACACGCCCAGGCGGGCGGCATCGTCGTGCAACTCCAGCAGCGCGGCGCCGGCGTGGTCGGTCAGGCTGAGCTTTAATTGGGGGCCATATTGCCAAGACTCCCAGCCGGTATCGCCGGGGCGGCGGGCCAGCAACCGGCGGTCGGTGACGGCGACCAGGCCGGGTTGGAACTTCAAACGCTGATCCAGGTCTATTTCAACCCAGGCCAACAAGGTTTCGCCTTCCGCCAGCTCGGCACGGATTTCATCCCGCCAGGCGGCGGGAAAGGCTTCGGCAAGGCCGGAAAGCAGGTGTGGTTTTTTCATTGGAACGCATAGCGCGCCAGGGTTCTGGCCTACGAGACTGCCGGTTCGCCGCCAGGTGGCGGGAAACGTGTCCCTTCCGTACAACACAACGAGTTCACGCCTTGAAGGCGTCGTATAGTATCAGCCGATTTTTCTGATCAGGAATATCTGGGATCCCCCACTCGTTGGCATTATTCTCAAGTCGCAACCCCAATAAATTCGCGGTCTTGCATAGGGGCGTCCGCGCGTGCCAACCTGCTTCTTCAGCAAATTAAAACATGAAAAAGAAAGACATTGAATTTCTCGATGTCGTGGCTTTGCGCGGCCCGAACATTTGGACGTATCGCCCGGTCCTCGAAGCGTGGGTGGATATCGGCGAACTGGAGGACTACCCCTCCAACACCATTCCCGGCTTCTACGAACGCCTGACCGAATGGCTGCCGACGCTGATCGAGCATCGCTGCAGTCCGGGGGTGCGGGGCGGCTTCCTGTCCCGCGTAAAGGAAGGCACCTGGCCCGGCCACATCCTTGAGCACGTCACGCTGGAACTGCAGAACCTGGCCGGACTGCGCGGCGGTTTCGGCAAGGCCCGCGAGACCTCCACCCGCGGGGTCTACAAGGTCGTCGTGCGCGCCTGGCAGGAGCAGGTCACCCGCGCCGCGCTGAACGAGGCCCGCGACCTGGTCATGGCCGCCATCGAAGACCGTCCCTTCGACGTGCCCGCCGCCGTCGCGAAGCTGCGCGGCCTGATCGACAAGCACTGCCTGGGGCCCAGCACCGCCTGCATCGTGGACGCGGCCGACGACCGCGACATTCCCTATATCCGCCTGTTCGAGGGCAACCTCGTGCAGTTCGGCTACGGCTCGGCCCAGCGCCGCATCTGGACCGCCGAAACCGACCGCACCAGCGCCATCGCCGAAGGCATTTCGCGCGACAAGGACCTGACCAAGGAACTGCTGTCGACCTGCGGCGTGCCCGTGCCCGAAGGCCGCCTGGTGAAAAGCGAGGAAGACGCCTGGGAAGCCGCCGAGGACATCGGCCTGCCCGTGGTCGTGAAACCTTATGACGGCAACCACGGCCGCGGCGTCTTCACCAACCTGACGACGCGCGAGGAAGTGGTGTCGGCCTACCGCGTGGCGGTGGACGAAGGCAGCGGCGTGATCGTCGAGCGCTTCGTGCTGGGCAACGAGCACCGCCTGCTGGTCGTCGGCGACCGCATGGTGGCCGCCGCCGCCGGCGAGCCGGCCTGGGTGACGGGCGACGGCAAGTCCACCATCGCCGCACTGATCGACAGCCAGATCAATACCGATCCGCGCCGCGGCCGCACCGAGAACCATCCGTTGAACCTGGTGCGCCTGGATTCGGCCGCCCGGCTGGAGATCGCGCGCCAGGGCCTGTCCGAAGACAGCGTCCCGGCCGAGGGCCAGCGCGTGCTGGTGCAACGCAGCGGCAACGTCGCCTTCGACGTGACCGACCGCGTGCATCCCAGCGTCGCCGCCACCGTGACCCTGGCCGCGCGCATCGTGGGCCTGGACATCGCCGGCGTGGACCTGGTGGCCGAGGACATTTCCCGCCCGCTGGACGAGCAGCGCGGCGCCATCGTCGAAGTCAACGCCGGCCCCGGCCTGCTGATGCACCTGAAGCCGGCCGACGGCCCGCCGCGCCCCGTGGGCCGCGCCATCGTCGACCATCTGTTCCCCGACGGCGACACCGGCCGCATCCCCATCGTGGGCGTGGCCGGCACCAACGGCAAGACCGTCGTCGCGCGCCTGGTGGCCCGCCTGCTGCACCTGTCGGGCAAGCGCACCGGCCTGGCATGCAGCGAAGGCCTCTACCTGGACCGCCGCCTGGTGCAGAAAGGCGACCACGCCGATTTCGCCTCGGCCACGCGCCTGCTGATGAACCGCAACCTGGACGCCGCCGTCATCGAGAACGACAGCGGCGCGATCCTGGGCCAGGGCCTGGCCTACGACCGCTGCCAGGTGGGCGTGGTCACCAACATCGACGACGCCGACCACCTGGGCGACTTCGACATCAACGAAGCGGAGCGCATGTTCAATGTGTTCCGCACCCAGGTCGACGTGGTGCTGCCGAGCGGCGCGGCCGTGCTCAACGCGCGTGATCCGCGCGTGGTGGAGATGGCCGAGCTGTGCGACGGCGCCGTGATCTTCTTCGGCATCGACCCCGCCCTGCCCGCCATCGCCGAACACCTGCGGCAGGACGGACGCGCCGTGTTCGTGCGCGACGGCGCCATCGTGCTGGCGCAGGGCGCCCAAGAGGAAAGGCTGGCCGCCGTGGCCGCCATTCCGCTGACCCACGGCGGGCGCGTGGCCTTCCAGGTCGAGAACGTGCTGGCCGCGGTCGGCACGGCCTGGGCGCTGGACATTCCTGTCGAACTGATCCGCGCCGGCATCGAAACCTTCGACATCGACCAGGCCGATGCGCCCTGGCAATTCACGCTGTTCGAACGCAACGGCAGCACGGTGGTGGTGGACGACGTGCACAACGCCTCGGGGCTGCGCCCGCTGATCGCCGCCATCGACCAGTTCCCGTCGACCCTGCGCACCGCCGTGTATTCGGCCGGCGCCGACCGGCGCGACCAAGACCTGCTCGAACAGGGCAAGCTGCTGGGCGACGCCTTCGACCGGGTGGTGCTCTACGACGATCTCACCGTGCGCAGCAAGCGTCCCGCCGGCCAGGCGCGCGCGCTGCTGCGCCAGGGACTGGCGCAAGGCGCCCGCGTCAAGGACATCCAGGAAGAGCCCGACCACGGCAAGGCCATCGAAAGCCAGCTCAACGGCATTGCCGCCGGCGACTTCGTCCTGCTGCAGTCGGACGAGGCGTTCTCCGGTCCCACCATCGACCTGGTCCGCCGCTGGATCCAGCAGTACTGACAATATCCGCTCGCGCCCCCGTGCCTGCGCGCGGGCGCGAGCCAGACAGGAATACCTGCCATGGAAGTTTCCCGTATCCGAGCATTGCGCGGCCCCAACCTGTGGAGCAAGAACACGGCGATCGAGGCCATCGTCTCCTGCGCCGACGCCGAATGCTCCATCGACAACCTGCCTGAATTCGAGGCGCGCCTGCGCGCGCGCCTGCCGCAGACCGGACTGCTGCGCCCCGAAGGCCACCAGGGCGCGGTGTCCATCGCGCACGTGCTGCAGATCGCCGCGCTGACGATGCAGGCGCATGCCGGCTGCCCCGTCACGTTCGGCCGCACCGCGTCCACCATCGAGCCCGGCGTGTTCCAGGTGGTGGTGGAATACAGCGAGGAGGAAGTCGGCAGGCTGGCGATGGAGCTGGCGCAAGTGCTGGTGCACGCCGCGCTGGACGACACGCCGTTCGACCTGGCCGACGCTTTGAAGCGCCTGCGCGAACTGGACGAGGACGTGCGCCTGGGGCCCAGCACCGGCTCCATCGTGAACGCCGCCGCCGCGCGCAACATTCCCTGCCGCCGCCTGACCCAGGGCAGCATGGTCCAGTTCGGCTGGGGCAGCAGGCAGCGCCGCATCCAGGCCGCCGAAACGGACCTGACCAGCGCCATCTCCGAGTCCATCGCGCAGGACAAGGACCTGACCAAAATGCTGCTGGACGCCGCCGGCGTGCCGGTGCCCATGGGACGCTCGGTCACCACCGCGGAGGAAGCCTGGGCCGCGGCCCGGGAACTCGGCGGCCCGGTGGTCGTCAAGCCGCGCGACGGCAGCCAGGGACGCGGCGTCGCCGTCAACATCGAAACCCGCGAACGCGTGATCCAGGCTTTCGAGGCCGCCGAGGAAATCAGCTCCGAGGTCATCGTCGAGCGCTACATCCCCGGCCACGACTTCCGCCTGCTGGTGGTGGGCGGCGCGCTGGTGGCGGCCTCGCGCCGCGACCCGCCGCAGGTCACGGGCGATGGGCAGCAGACCATCCGCCAACTGGTGGACCAGGTCAACGCCGACCCGCAGCGCGGCGACGGCCACGCAACCTCGCTGACCAAGATCCGCTTCGACGACATCGCCCTGGCCACGCTCAAGAAACAGGGCTTCGACGCGGATTCCGTGCCCCCCGCCGGCACGCTGGTTTTCCTGCGCAACAACGCCAACCTGAGCACCGGCGGAACGGCCACCGACGTGACCGACGAGGTGCACCCCGAGATGGCGGCGCGCGCCGTGTCCGCCGCCCGCATGATCGGGCTGGACATCTGCGGCGTGGACGTGGTGGCCGAAAGCGTACTGTATCCGCTCGAAGAGCAGCATGGCGGCGTGGTGGAAGTGAACGCCGCCCCCGGCCTGCGCATGCACCTGAATCCCTCGTTCGGCAAGGGCCGCGCGGTGGGCGAGGCCATCATCGCCAATATGTATGCGGACGGCGACGACGGCCGCATACCGCTGGTGGCGGTGGCCGGCACCAACGGCAAGACCACCACCGTGCGCCTGACCGCGCATCTATTGGGCGCGGCCGGCAACCGCGTCGGCATGACGAACTCCGACGGCGTCTACGTGGACAACCTGCGCATCGACACGGGCGACTGCAGCGGCCCGCGCAGCGCCCGCAGCGTGCTGATGCATCCGGACGTGGACGCGGCCGTGTTCGAAACCGCGCGCGGCGGCATCCTGCGCGAGGGCCTGGCCTTCGACCGCTGCAACGTGGCCGTCGTCACGAACATCGGCATGGGCGACCACCTGGGCCTGGGCTACATCAGCACGGTGGAGGACCTGGCCGTGGTCAAGCGCGTGATCGTGCAGCACGTGCATCCGACGGGCACCGCGGTCCTGAACGCGGCCGATCCCATCGTGGCCGAGATGGCCGCCAGTTGCCCCGGCTCGATCACTTATTTCGCCGAGGACCGCAACCATCCCGTGATGGCCACGCACCGCGCCCAGGGCCTGCGCGCCGTGTACCGCGACGGCGACGCGATCGTCGCCGCGCAGGGCGCCGACGAGATCCGCTATCCGCTGGCCGGCATTCCGCTGACGCGCGACGGCGCCATCACGTTCCAGGTCGAGAACGCCATGGCCTCGATCGCCGCGGCCTGGGCGCTGGGCCTGGACGAAGACGTCATCCGCCGCGGCCTGGCCAGCTTCGTCAACGATGCCCAGACCGCGCCCGGGCGCTTCAATGTGTTCGACTACCGCGGCGCCACGGTGATCGCGGACTACGGCCATAACCCCGACGCCATCCTTGCCCTGGTGCGCGCGGTGGACGCCATGCCGGCCAAGCGGCGCTCCGTCGTCATCAGCGGCGCGGGCGACCGCCGCGACGAAGACATCCGCATGCAGACCGAGATCCTGGGCGAGGCCTTCGACGAGGTGGTGCTGTACCAGGACCAGTGCCAGCGCGGCCGCGCCGACGGCGAGGTGCTGGCCCTGCTGCAGCAGGGCCTGGCCAATGCCACCCGCAGCAAGCACGTCGAAGAGATCCACGGCGAGTTCCTGGCGATCGACACCGCCCTGGCCCGGCTTGCCCCCGGCGACCTGTGCCTGATCCTGGTGGACCAGGTGGAAGAGGCGCTGGCGCATATCGCGCGCCGCATCGCGCAGGCCTGAACCGACGTGGCGGTTCCAAGACGACACGGGGCGCCTCAAGGCGCCCCGTTCGCATTTTCCGGCGGCGCCGGGCGGCTCAACCGCTGGCCGACGACACGGGCGCCGCGGCCTGGTACCTGTCCGTCACGTGCGTGCATCCCATGGCCGCCATCGCGGCCAGCGCCAACAGGATTGCGCTGCAAAGTCGTTGCGTCATGCTGCCTTGCTCCCATTCCAGATGATCGAACCGCCCCGCGGGCTCCGCTAGGACTATACCGTCGCGGCAGGCCTGGAGCCAGCCCGGCGCCGCCCGCAGATCCCGTTACCTGCCGGCGGCAAAAGCGGACAAGACGTTGCTGGAATGTAACTTCGAAAGCTAGTGCGCCTGCAACCTCCCGCCGCCGGAATTTGCGCCATTCCGCCGCCGAGTCGCAGTTACATTTGCCCACAGCCGGGTTTGACAGCCCTCGGCGCCGGCTCGTACGTTGAAGACATGGCCTGCAAGCAAGCGCAAGGCAGGCCGTGCTGATCAGTGTTCCACCCAATCGCGGAGGCAGGGTGCGCAGGCCACAAACCCGCCGCCGCACGCAAACGGAGAGGTCACCATGAACAACGACGTTATCGCGGGCAAATGGAAGCAACTGGCGGGCAAGGCCAAGGCGGCCTGGGGCGAACTCACCGACGACGAGCTGACCCGTACCGAGGGCAACGCCGAGCGCCTGGCGGGCCTGATCCAGGAGCGCTACGGCAAGACCCGGGAACAGGCGGAAAAGGAAGTCCGCGACTTCTTCGACGGCAATCCCTGATCCGTCCAATCACCAGGAGAAGCTGACATGCTGCACTATGCCGTGGTTTTCTTCGTCATTGCCATCATTGCGGCGGTCCTGGGTTTCGGCGGCATAGCCGCCGGCGCCGCGGGCATCGCCAAGATCCTGTTCTTCGTCTTCCTGGTACTGGCGCTGCTGTCCATCCTGGGCGGCGCATTCCGCAAGAAATAGAACCCGTACCCAAGATTTCCCGAAAGCCGTTGCGTCCCGAACGCGCTGAACCACACCAACAAGGAGCATGACTATGGAAATTCGCAAGCTGACCGCCGCCGCCGCACTGGGCCTGGGCGCTGCCTTTACTTCCATCGCCTTTGCCGCCGATGACGGCAAGCCGAAACAGTCCGTGGGTGAATACGCGTCCGACGCCACCGTGACCAC
>Ga0222427_100493_pt1 | contig 57537 bp, 52 predicted proteins | sample 2B20Ametagenome_FD_182890 | JGI IMG/M metagenome (GOLD analysis project Ga0222427, IMG submission 182890) | Enriched microbial communities from leaf-cutter ant dump, University of Wisconsin, Madison, United States - 2B20A (version 2) | ecosystem: Environmental > Terrestrial > Nest > Insects nest... | reverse complement strand
CACCCAGCCCGCCGAAGCCACCACCGAACCCACCACCGGGCCCACCGTGCCGGCCACCACCACCGAGGCCCTGAAGATAAAGCACAACCACCACCAGCAGGATGAACAAACCAATCGCCCACAACGACGGCGGCTCGCCCTCCCCCTCGGCCGAACTGGCCCGCGACGGCTGGGCCAGCGGATTGCCGCCAAGCACCTGAAGGATCGCCGCGCTGCCCTGGACGATGCCCTGGCTCATTTCGCCGCGCTTGAACGCCGGCAGGATGATGCGATTGATGATCACCGAGCTCTGCGCATCGGTCAGCACGCCCTCCAGGCCATACCCCACCTCGATACGCACCTTGCGCTGCTGCGGCGCGACGATCAGCAACGCGCCATTGTCCTTGCCCTTCTGGCCGATGCCCCAGAAGCGCCCGAGCTGATAGCCGTACTCCTCGATGGGCAGTCCTTGCAGATCGGGCAGGGTGACCACTACCACCTGCTCGCCAGTGCTCTGCTCATGGGCTTCGAGCATCTGCCCGAGCTGGGCGCGGGTGTGGGCGTCGAGCAGGTTGGCGTTATCGACTACCCGCCCGCTCAGCGGCGGGAATGCCACCTCGGCACGCAGCGCCAGCGCCACCAGCAGCAGCACCAGCACCACCAGCGCCTTGGCCGGGCGCATCAGAATTTCACTTCAGGGGCTTTGTCGGCGTTGGCGCTGGTGGCCTCGAAGCTCTCGCGCAGCGGCAGGTCGCTGTACATCACCGTGTGCCAGATGCGTCCGGGGAAAGTGCGGATCTCGGTGTTGTACTTCTGCACGGCGGCGATGAAGTCCTTGCGCGCCACGGCGATGCGGTTTTCCGTGCCTTCGAGCTGGGATTGCAGGGCGAGGAAATTCTGGTCGGCCTTGAGGTTGGGGTATTGCTCGGCCACCACCATCAGCCGGCTCAGGGCGCCGGTCAGTTGGGTCTGGGCAGCCTGGAACTGCTTGAGCTTTTCCGGATCGTCGAGGGTTTTCGCATCGACCTGGATCGAGGTCGCCTTGGCCCGCGCCTCGATCACTGCGGTGAGGGTGTCCTGTTCGTGCTTCGCGTAGCCCTTGACCGTTTCCACCAGGTTGGGGATGAGGTCGGCACGCCGCTGGTACTGGTTCTGCACCTGGCCCCAGGCAGCCTTGACCTGCTCGTCGTAGCTGGGAATGTTGTTGATGCCGCAGCCGGACAGCAGGCTGGCGAGCAGGATCAGGGCCCAGGTGTTGATGCGGGTGAGTGCAACCATCGTGCGAAGCTCCTTGATTATCCGTTTGGCCATGGACTTGAGGCATAATCCGTGACCGCCGCTGGCGAGTGCAGGTTCGATCGACTACAAAACTGCCCCAGCAACCTACAACAATAGCCGCTCCCCCACTTTCGGCTGGCCGGTGTCGCCCGTGAACGCCGGTGTGAGCCACGAGAACAGAATTCATGAAGAAACTGTGTTTGCTGGGTCTGCTCGTCAGCCTGGCCAGTCAGACGGCCCTGGCCGACACCTCCGCCGCCGCCGCGCAGCTGCAGGAAAAGAAAGCCTTCGTCGACAAGCTGCTGGGCCAGATGACCCAGGACGAGAAGATCGGCCAGTTGCGCCTGATCTCCATCGGCCCGGAAATGCCACGGGAGAAGATCCGCGAGGAAATCGCCGCCGGCCGCATCGGCGGGACCTTCAACTCGCGCACCGCGCCGGAGAACCGGCCGATGCAGGACGCGGCCATGCGCAGCCGCCTGAAGATCCCGATGTTCTTCGCCTACGACACCATTCACGGCAACCGCACCATCTTCCCGATCGGCCTGGGCATGGCCTCGTCCTGGGACATGCAGGCGATCGCCAAGGTCGGCCGCACCTCGGCCATCGAGGCCGCCGCCGACTCCCTCGACATGACCTTCGCACCGATGGTCGACATCGCCCGTGATCCGCGCTGGGGCCGCACCAGCGAAGGCTTCGGCGAAGACACCTACCTGACCTCGAAGATCGGCAAGGTGATGGTCGAGTCGTTCCAGGGCAAGAGCCCGCAGAACCCCGACAGCATCCTCGCCATCGTCAAGCACTTCGCCCTGTACGGCGCGGTTGAAGGCGGGCGCGACTACAACACGGTCGATATGAGCCTGCCGAAGATGTACAACGACTACCTGCCGCCCTACCGCGCGGCCATCGACGCCGGTGCCGGCGGGGTGATGGTAGCGCTGAACTCGATCAACGGCGTGCCGGCCACCTCCAATACCTGGCTGATGAACGACCTGCTGCGCAAGGAGTGGGGCTTCAACGGCGTGACCATCAGCGACCACGGCGCCATCCAGGAACTGATCCGCCATGGCGTGGCCCGCGACGGCCGCGAGGCGGCCAAGCTGGCGATCAAGGCCGGCATCGACATGAGCATGAACGACACCCTGTACGGCGAGGAACTGCCGGGCCTGCTCAAGTCCGGCGAAGTCAGCCAGGCCGAGCTGGACCAGGCGGTGCGCGAGGTACTCGGCGCCAAGTACGACATGGGCCTGTTCAAGGACCCGTACGTGCGCATCGGCAAGGCCGAGAACGACGTGCCGGACTACTACGCCGACGCCCGCCTGCACCGCGACGCCGCCCGCGACGTGGCGCGCCGTGGCCTGGTACTGCTGGAAAACCGCGGGCAGACCCTGCCGCTGAAGAAGAGCGGCACCATCGCCCTGGTCGGCCCGCTGGCCGATGCGCCGATCGACATGATGGGCAGTTGGGCAGCCGACGGTAAGCCGGTGCACTCGGTGACCGTCCGCGAAGGCCTGCGCCGCGCCGTCGGCGACAAGGCGCAACTGGTCTATGCCAAGGGCTCGAACATCACCGGCGACAAGGCGATGTTCGACTACCTGAACTTCCTCAACTTCGACGCCCCGGAAATCGTCAACGACCCGCGCCCGGCTGCCGTGCTGATCGACGAAGCGGTCAAGGCGGCCAAAGGCGCCGACGTGGTGGTCGCAGTGGTCGGCGAATCCCGTGGCATGTCCCACGAGTCGTCCAGCCGCACCACCCTGGAAATCCCGGCAGTGCAGCGCGACCTGATCAAGGCCCTGAAGGCCACGGGCAAGCCGTTGGTGCTGGTGCTGATGAACGGCCGTCCGCTGTCGATCGGCTGGGAGCGCGAGCAGGCCGACGCCATCCTCGAAACCTGGTTCTCCGGCACCGAAGGCGGCAACGCCATCGCCGACGTGCTGTTCGGCGACTACAACCCGTCCGGCAAGCTGCCGATCACCTTCCCGCGCTCGGTCGGGCAGATCCCGATGTACTACAACCACATGCGCATCGGTCGGCCGTTCACCCCGGGCAAGCCGGGCAACTACACCTCGCAGTACTTCGAGGAACCGAACGGCCCGCTGTATCCGTTCGGCTATGGCCTGAGCTACACCGAGTTCTCCGTATCGCCGCTGACCCTGTCGAGCAAGACCCTGAAGAAAGGCGACAGCCTGCAGGCCAGCGTCAAGGTGAAGAACACCGGCAAGCGTGACGGCGAGACCGTGGTGCAGCTGTACGTGGCGGATGTGGCCGCGTCGATGAGCCGGCCGGTCAAGGAACTGAAGAACTTCCAGAAGATCCTGCTCAAGGCGGGCGAAGAACGCACGGTGACCTTCCGCATCAGCGAGGACGACCTGAAGTTCTACAACAGCCAGTTGAAGTACGCCGCCGAAGCGGGCGAGTTCAACGTGCAGGTCGGCCTGGATTCCGAGTCGGTGCAACAGCAGAGCTTCGAACTGCTGTAAGCGCCGCACGCCCAAGGGGGAAGCGCCATGCGGCCTTCCCCGCTGCCCGGATGGCTCCTCATGTCGCTTTCCTTTCGCACCTTGCGCCTGGGGCTGATGGTCCTGGCGATCAGCACCGGTACCCTGCTCGCCGCCACCTGGGCCCGGCAACATGCCGAGCACCAGGCCATGGTCGAGGACGCCGCGCGGGCCAGCCAGCAACTGGGCCTGTACGCCAACTCGCTGCACACCCTGATCGAACGCTACCGCGCCCTGCCGGCGGTGCTGGCCCTTGATCCGGAACTGATCACCGCACTGCGCGGCACGGTCAGCCCGGAAACCCAGGACCAGCTCAACCGCAAGCTGGAGCGCATCAACGGCGCGGCCAATTCCTCGACCCTGGAACTGCTCGACCGCACCGGCCTTGCCGTGGCGGCCAGCAACTGGCGCCTGCCCAGTACCTATGTCGGCCACAACTACGGCTTTCGCCCCTACTTCAAGCAGACCCGCAGCCAGGGCACCGGACGCTTCTACGCCATCGGCGTGACCAGCGGGATTCCCGGCTACTTCCTGTCCAGCGCGGTCAGCGACGAGCAGCAGGGCTTCCTCGGCGCCATGGTGGTCAAGCTGGAGTTTCCCGAGCTGGAGCGCGAATGGCGCCAGGGCAACGACGTGGTGCTGGTCAGCGATGCCCGCGGCATCATCTTCATCGCCAACCAGGACGGCTGGCGCTATCGCAAGCTCAATGCCCTGTCCGCCCACGATTTCAACGAACTGGAGCAGACCCGCCAGTACGACAAGCAGGCCCTGGTGCCCTTGCAGCGCCAGGTGCTCGACACCTTCGATGACAACAGCAACCTGGTCCGTGTGCAGGGCCCGCAGGGCAGCGTCGACTACCTGTGGGAGAGCCTGCCGCTGGCCAGCGAAGGCTGGACCCTGCACCTGCTGCGCCAGCCGCAGACCGGCAACGACGGACGCAACGCCGCCCTGGCCGCTGCTGCGGTATGGCTGAGCCTGGTGTTCGCCGCGCTGTTCGTCAGCCAGCGCCTGCGCCTGGCCCGCCTGCGTCAGCGCAGCCGCGAAGAGCTCAAACGCCTGGTGGAGGAACGCACCCGCGAGCTGCACACCGCCCAGGAAGGCCTGGTGCAATCGACCAAGCTGGCGGCGCTGGGGCAGATGTCCGCCGCCCTCGCCCACGAACTGAACCAGCCGCTGACCGCCCAGCGCATGCAACTGGCGACCCTGCGCCTGCTGCTGGACAACGATCGCATCGATGACGCGCGCCAGGCCCTGTTGCCGCTGGAGCAGATGCTGACGCGCATGGCCTCGCTCACCGGCCACCTGAAGACCTTCGCCCGCAACAGCCCCAGCGGCCTGCGCGAGCGCCTCGACCTGGCCACGGTGGTGGATCACGCCCTGCAACTGCTGGATGCGCGGATTCGTGCCGAGAACGTCAGCACCGCCCTGTACCTGGCGCGACCGGCCTGGGTCCGCGGTGATGCGATCCGCCTCGAACAGGTGCTGATCAACCTGCTGCACAACGCCCTCGACGCCATGCTCGACAAGGGCTTCCGCCGCCTGGAAATCCGCATCGACAGCGAGGCCGACGGCTGGCGCCTGAGCGTGCAGGACAGCGGCGGCGGCATCGCCGAGGAGCACCTGGGCAATGTCTTCGATCCGTTCTTCACCACCAAGCCGGTGGGTGAAGGCCTCGGCCTGGGCCTGGCGATTTCCTATGGCATCATCCACGAGGCCGGCAGCCGCCTGCTGGTGGACAACCAGCCCGGCGGCGCCCGTTTCAGCTTCACCCTTCCCCGCGATCCGGAGAACGCATGTTGAATTCGGTGATTGTCGTCGACGACGAAGCCAGTATCCGCACGGCGGTCGAGCAGTGGCTGGGCCTGTCGGGCTTCGAGGTGCGGTTGCACAGCCGCGCCGAGGAATGCCTGGCCGCCCTGCCGGCGCATTTTCCCGGGGTGATCCTCAGCGATGTGCGCATGCCCGGCATGGACGGCCTGCAACTGCTGGCGCAACTGCAGGCGCGCGATGCCGACCTGCCGGTGATCCTGCTCACCGGCCACGGCGATGTGCCGATGGCGGTGGAGGCCATGCGCAACGGCGCCTACGACTTCCTGGAAAAGCCCTTCAGCCCGGAAAACCTCCTGGACAGCCTGCGTCGGGCCCTGGAGAAACGCCGGCTGGTCCTGGAAAACCGCCGCCTGCATGAACAGGCCGACCTCAAGAGCCGCCTGGAAACCACCCTGCTCGGCATGAGCCAGGGCATGCAGCAGTTGCGCCGCCAGGTGCTGGAGCTGGCGGGGTTGCCGGTGAATGTGCTGATCCGTGGCGAAACCGGCAGTGGCAAGGAGCGGGTCGCCCGTTGCCTGCATGACTTCGGGCCTCGTGCGGACAAGCCGTTCGTCGCCCTCAACTGCGCGGCGATTCCCGAGCATCTGTTCGAGGCCGAGCTGTTCGGTCACGAGAGCGGCGCCTTTACCGGCGCCCAGGGCAAACGCATCGGCAAGCTGGAATATGCCGATGGCGGCACGGTGTTTCTTGACGAGATCGAAAGCCTGCCGCTAGCCCAGCAAGCCAAACTGCTGCGGGTGATCCAGGAGCGCAAGCTGGAACGGCTGGGGGCCAACCAGAGCATCGCGGTGGACCTGCGGATCATCGCCGCGACCAAGCCGGACCTGCTGGAAGAGGCCCGCGCCGGGCGGTTCCGCGAGGACCTGGTGTATCGGTTGAATATCGCCGAGCTGCGCCTGGCACCGCTGCGCGAGCGGCGCGAGGACATTCCGCTGCTGTTCGAGTCGTTCGCCCGGCATGCCGCCGAACAGGTCGGCCGGGTGGCGCCGTCGGTGAGCGTCGCGCAACTGGGTCACCTGCTCGGGCATGACTGGCCGGGCAATGTGCGCGAACTGGCCAATGCCGCCGAGCGCCATGCCATGGGCCTGAGCGATCCGGCAGCACCGCAGGTGGCGAGCGATTCGTCGCTGGCGGCGCAGAGCGAGGCGTTCGAGGCCAATTGCCTGCGCACCTCGCTGCGCCGGCACAAGGGCGAGATCAAGGCGGTGATGGAAGAGCTGCAACTACCGCGGCGGACCCTGAACGAGAAAATGCAGCGCCATGGGCTGGTGCGCGAGGACTTTCTCGAACGGCCTTGAGCGTGAGCGGGAATCCGCTTAGCGGCCGTAAAAGATAGGCGGAAATCCGCTTATTCACCCCTTCTTCGTTGTTGTCCGGGGTGGCCTCATCGCTGGCAAGCCAGCTCCCACAGGTCCCGTGCAAGGCCCGTAGTCCGCGGCTTGCAGCGAACTTGTGGGAGCTGGCTTGCCAGCGATGGGGCCTGTTGTATTTCCCTGGCACACCTCCTGCTATAGCCCCCGCAGGCTGCGTTCCGACGCGCTCCCACAAAAACAACATGAAGGTTCCGCCCCATGGATAACGCTTCTACCCTGCCTGGCGGGGCAGCCGCTGCCTCGGCTGCACCCAAGACCACCACCAGCCGCCTCAAGTCGATCTTCAGCGGATCGGTCGGCAACATGGTCGAGTGGTATGACTGGTACGTCTACGCCGCATTCTCCCTGTACTTCGCCAAAGCCTTCTTCCCGGCCGGCGACACCACCGCACAACTGCTCAACACCGCTGCGATCTTCGCCGTGGGCTTCCTGATGCGCCCGATCGGCGGCTGGCTGATGGGCCTGTACGCCGACCGCAAGGGCCGCAAGGCAGCGCTGATGGCCTCGGTGTTGCTGATGTGCTTCGGCTCGCTGGTCATCGCCCTGACCCCAGGCTACGAGACCATCGGCGTCGCCGCACCGGTCCTGCTGGTCATCGCCCGCCTGATGCAAGGCCTGTCGGTGGGTGGCGAATACGGCACCTCGGCCACCTACCTCAGCGAGATGGCGACCAAGGAACGTCGCGGCTTCTTCTCCAGCTTCCAGTACGTGACCCTGATCTCCGGCCAGCTCATTGCCCTCGCCGTATTGATCATCCTGCAACAGACCCTGACCACCGAGCAGCTCTATTCCTGGGGCTGGCGCGTACCCTTCGTGATCGGTGCGCTGTGTGCGGTGGTTGCCCTGTACCTGCGTCGTGGCATGGAAGAGACCGAGTCCTTCACCAAGAAGGAAAAGCCCAAGGCCAAGGAAAGCCTGATGCGCACCCTGCTGCGCCATCCGAAGGAACTCGCCACCGTGGTCGGCCTGACCATGGGCGGCACCCTGGCCTTCTACACCTACACCACCTACATGCAGAAGTACCTGGTCAACACGGTGGGCATGAGCATCACCGACTCGACCATGATCTCGGCAGCCACGCTGTTCCTGTTCATGTGCCTGCAGCCGGTGATCGGCGCGCTCTCCGACAAGATCGGCCGGCGCCCGATCCTGATCGCCTTCGGCGTCCTCGGCACGATCTTCACCGTGCCGATCCTCTCCACCCTGCACACCGTGCAGAGCTGGTGGGGTGCGTTCTTCCTGATCATGGCCGCGCTGATCATCGTCAGCGGCTACACCTCGATCAACGCCGTGGTCAAGGCCGAGCTGTTCCCCACCGAGATCCGCGCCCTGGGCGTGGGCCTGCCGTACGCGCTGACCGTGTCGATCTTCGGCGGCACCGCTGAATACGTCGCCCTGTGGTTCAAGAGCGCGGGCATGGAGACCGGCTACTACTGGTACGTCACCGCCTGCATCGCCTGCTCGCTGCTGGTGTATGTGTTCATGAAGGACACCCAGAAGCATTCGCGGATTGTCACCGACTGATGGATTAAGTCAGTGACCTGCTGAAAGACGAAGCCCCCGGCCGCGAGGTCGGGGGCTTTGTCTTTCAGACATGCAGCCAAAAACCGATGTCACACCATGGACGCCAATGACCATGCATGCCCCAGCGTACTTCGAAACCCCACTCACACTCGCCGTGATCCGCCTGTTCGATCGTGTTCTACCGCTACTGGACGGGCAACCTGCTGGCGTATTCAAGGCCTACGTTTTTGGCGGTTGCGCCTTGCATATGCTGACCAACGCTCGCGGCAGTGCGGATGTAGACGCGGAGCTGGCAATCGCGGCTGGAGTCGACCGCAGTGAGGTCATTGCTTTGCTCGATGGCATTCCGGAAGACTACGAGCTAGACGGTCGAGATATGCAGGTTCAGTACGACACGCGTTTCAATACCTCGCTCTGTCCGATTCATGAGGACTTTGAAGATCGGGCCATCCCGCTGACGCCAGGACAGGAAACGGCTCGACTGCAAGTGTTCGTCGCCGCGCCCATCGATCTCATCATCACCAAGCTTGGGCGTTTCACCGATCGAGATCACCAAGACATCCGCACGCTTATCCGGGCAAGGAACGTCAATTTGAAAAGTCTTGATATGCTTGCCAGACAAGCTATCGACTATTGCCCTTGCGACAGGTCGACAACCCTGAGCTATCTGAGACTGGTACTGGATGAGTTTGGCTACCAACCCTAAAACCTCGGCCCGGGAACGCGATGTTCTCGATCAGCTCGTGGTGAAAGTCAGCAAGGTGCCTCTGCACAGAGTGGACGAGGTGGCCTTCGCCTGCTTTGCCAAATCCGTCTGGTTCGATAGCGAACACCTCAAGCAAAAGGCCGATCTGCGTTTGAAGGATCCAGGCATCCCGTTGCTGCGCAAACGGCGATTGCTCTATCTGCTGGATCGATTACGCCGTTATCCATGCCTGGACGACCACGATGCCTGGCTGCTCAAGCAGTTCGTGCAGGCTTGGGAAAAAGAGCTCAGCAGGATCGGCTCATGGCGTCAGACCGCCGCCCATACCAAGGACAAGCTAGCCCAGGCCTGGGGGGTGGATGAAGATGCCAGTCGCCTGTTCTCCTCGGTACTGGACTTCCAGACCCGACACTATGTGGACGAGCACAAGTTGAAGTCGGGCTATTCCCTACTCTGAAAACGCCCCCGTGAGGGGCCACATGCCGCACACAGGGGATAAACATCAGGATGCCAGTTCAGCTTGCTGGCTTCGGCGAGTGTTGACCCAGTACGCCATCCCCACCATCAGCACCAGCACCCCACCCAACACCGCCGACGAGCCCACCGTGCCGAAGTCCAGCCCGCCTTTCTCGTACGGCTTGGTCAGGAAGTCCCCCAGGGTCGCGCCGAACGGCCGGGTCAGGACAAAGGCGATCCAGAACAGCGCCACCGGGGAAATCTTCGTGACATAGCGGGCGATCACCACCAGGCAGATGGCCGAGCCGATCAGCAGTGCGCCACCGGCGAAGCCCAGTCCCGAATCGTCCGCCAGGTAGTCGCCCAGCGCCGTACCCAGGGTGTTGGAGAACAGGATCGCCACCCAGTAGAAAATCTCGCCGCGCCGGCTGCTGATGTGGTTGACGTTGAGGGTGTTGCCGCTCATCCGCCACAGGGCGAAGGTCAGGGCGAGGATGCCGATGAGGATCGCCGAGCCGGTGGCGTAGCCCAGGCCCAGGGTGCGGTCCATGAAATCGGACATGGTGGTGCCGGCGGTACTGGTGGAGAGGATCACCAGCCAGTACAGCGCCGGATGGTATTTGCGCGAGAACAACTGGGCCAGCAGCGTGGCGAGGAACAGGCTGATGAGGATGACCGAGCTCAGCGCGTAGCCGACATTCAGGGTCATCGATAGCAGGTCGCCGGCGGTTTCGCCGAGGGTGGTGGCGCAGATCTTCATGATCCAGAACGCCAGGGTGATGTGCGGGAGTTTATTCATTGTGCGTGTCGCTCTTCGGGGGCAGATGCCGCGAAGACTGCTGATGGGCCAATGAAAAATGGGTCAGTGACAAATGAAAAAAACGTGGGTGAAAAATCTTTCATTTTCCGATGGCGTGACGCCGCACCCTGTGGGAGCTGGCTTGCCAGCGATGAGGCCAGACCAGAAACCATCTTTGCCAAGACGGGCCCTATCGCTGGCAAGCCAGCTCCCACAGTGTTCAGTGTCGGCAAATTGATCGATTTATATGATTTTTATGGCCGATTTTTTGCGCTTTTTAATCAAATTAATCGGCGTAGCATCAAACCCATAGAAACAAGCAACCCAACTCACTACCCCGGAGCAACCACCATGAAAAGCAAACTGATCCTGACCCTGGCCTTCTCTGTTCTGACCGCCAACGCCTTCGCCGCCGACGGCTTCGACCGCACCGGCAGCCATAACTTCAGCCATTCGCCAGCCCATGCTGCCGCTGTCGCCGAAGATGGCTACGACCGGACCGGCGCTGCCAAATTCGCTGAAGACGGCTTCGATCGCACCCACGGCGCCAAATTCGCCGAAGACGGCTTCGATCGCACCAACGGCGCCAAATTCGCCGAAGACGGCTTCGATCGCACCAACGGTGCCAAATTCGCCGAAGACGGCTTCGATCGCACCCACGGCGCCAAATTCGCCGAAGACGGTTTCGATCGCACCAACGGCGCCAAATTCGCCGCCGACGGTTTCGACCGCACCCAGGCCCATCGCTTCAGCTAAGATCTGAAGCTTCACCTTCCACAGCCCGGCTTCGGCCGGGCTTAATCGTTTTCAGGGCCCGGCACTCTTGGCACACTAGGCGCTCCTTCCCGTGTTCCAGCCCACAAGGCCCGCTCGATGTACTACTACGAACCCGCAAAAGGCCACGGCCTGCCCCACGATCCGTTCAATGCCATCGTCGGTCCGCGCCCGATCGGCTGGATTTCCTCCCAGGACGCCGAAGGCCGCCTGAATCTGGCGCCCTACAGCTTCTTCAACGCTTTCAACTACATTCCGCCGATCGTCGGTTTCTGCAGCGTCGGGCGCAAAGACAGCCTGAACAATATCGAGCAGACCGGCGAGTTCGCCTGGAACCTGGCCACCCGCCCGCTGGCCGAGGCGATGAACCAGAGCTGCGCGGCAGTGCCGCCGGAAGTGGATGAGTTCGCCCTGAGCCAATTGACCCCGGCGGCCTCGCGGGTGATCGCGGTGCCGCGGGTGCAGGAAAGCCCGGTGTCGTTCGAGTGCAAGGTGAGCCAGATCATCCAGCTCAAGCGCGCCGACCAGGAACTGGTGCCGAGCTGGCTGATCCTCGGCGAGGTAGTGGCGGTGCATATCGCCGAGCATCTGCTCAAGGACGGGATCTACGATACCGCTGCCGCCGAGCCGATCCTGCGTGGTGGTGGCCCGGCGGATTATTTCGAGCTGGGCAACCTGTTCAAGATGCGTCGCCCGCAGCCCTGAAGCCTGCTTACCAGACCAGCTCGCCGTCGGCAGTAACGCCCTGCAGACGCGCCAGTTCCGTGTTGGCCGCCTCATCGGCGGCCATGGCGGTCTGGAACGTCTGCTCATCGAGAACCTTGTGGAAAGTCGGCGCGCCTGTGGCGCCCAGGCCCTTCACCGCAATCGCGGCGTAGTAGCGGCCTTCGCTCGGGACCACCGCCGACACTGCTTCAAAACCCACGAACACTCTGCGCGTCATTGTCGTTACATCCGGATGCTTGCGAAAAAGGCCGCCATTCTAGCTGAAGGTGTGCAGGTCGAGGCTGTCCAGCACCCGCGCCTGGACCAGTTCACTAAACAGTTGCAGGCTCGGCGAATTGAAGTAGTCGTTCATCGCCGATTGGTCCTGCCATTGGCTGCTGAGCAACCAGAGATGGCTGTCGGAGGTCGAGCGTTGCAGGCTGAAGCCGAGGCAACCGGGGGTCGTGCGGGCAGGTTCGCGCAGTTGTTGCAGACGTTCGCCCAGTTCTGCGGAACGCCCCGCGCTGGCGCGCACGAAGGAAAGATGGCTGACCGGTCGAGATGTCGTCATGTTCGGTGCTCCTTAAAGCGGCCAGGGGAAACTTGCCAGGCTGCCAAGATTAGCCATCCCGCCGCCATCGCCGTTAGGCAGATGCTGTCGGCAAATTGCCTGATCCTGCACAACACCTCCCCCCCCCGGACATCTCCCTGAAACACCGCAGGAGCCGCGACTTCCACTTCGGGCAAGCGCAATCGCTTCACTTTGGTGACAAGCCGCACCGTTCGGCAGGATCGTGCAAGAACCCGACAGCTTTCGGCTAGCGCCGGTACTTGCACAAACCTATGCTGAGAAAATCCGCCGAGGAACGCTCTCCATGTCAGTCGTCGAACCGCTCGATCCCGCTCTCGAATCCCTGCGCGAAACCCTCGCCGACCTGGTCCGCCGCCACGCCGCGCCGGTGGCCAACGATCCTTCGGCGATCAGGGACCTGTTCCTGGTCCGCCATGAAGAAAACATCCGCTCGATGCCGACCCTGGCCCACCCCGCCCTGTGCATCCTGGCCCAGGGCAGCAAGGCCGTGCACCTGGGGGACGAGCGCTATGTCTACGACCCGCTGCATTACATGGTGGTGTCGGTATCCATGCCGATCAGCGGTGTCTACCTCGACGCCAGCCCGGAGAACCCGAGCCTGGGCATTCGCCTGGATATCGATCCGGCAGAGATCAACAACCTGATTGCCGACGCCGGGCCCATGGGTGTACCGACGGCCTCGGGGCGCGGATTGTTCGTCGAGCGCCTCGACACGCAGTTGCTGGATGCACTGATCCGTCTGATCCGCCTGCTGGATACGCCCAAGGACATCCCGGTGCTGGCACCGCTGATCCGCCGGGAAATCCTCTATCGCCTGCTGCGTGGGAAACAGGGTCATCGCCTGTATGAAATCGCCATGGCCAACAGCCAGACCCATCGGGTCTGCCAGGCCATCCAGTGGCTCAACGATCACTACGACAAGCCGTTGCGCATCGAGGACCTCGCCAGGGAAGTGAACCTCAGCGTCTCGGCCCTGCATCACCGTTTCAAGTCGGTGACCTCGATGAGCCCGCTGCAATACCAGAAGCAGCTACGCCTCCAGGAAGCCCGCCGGCTGATGCTCAACGACGGGCTGGAAGCGGCGGTGGCCGGTTATCGGGTTGGCTATGAAAGCCCGTCGCAGTTCAGCCGCGAGTACAGCCGGCTGTACGGCGCGCCCCCGTTGCGGGATATGGCGCGCCTGCGCAACGCGATTTAAGCGAGGACCGTCTCGGTCCAGCGGCGCTGGTCGATCTCGATCAGCGTCGGCCCCTGGCGACCGGCCGCCATGGTCAGCGCCGCTTTCAGGGCTTGCACGTCGTTGACCGCTTCCGCCACGCAGCCAAAGCCCCTGGCAATGGTGACGAAGTCCGGCGTGTGGATATCCACGCCCACCGGCTCGATCGCGCGGTTGACCATGTAGCGCTTGATCTCTTCATAACCCTGGTTGTTCCACAGCAGGACGATCAGCGGCACCTGCGCTTCTACCGCACTGGCCAGCTCCGGCAAGGTGAACTGGATACCGCCATCACCGATCAGGCATACCGCCGGCAGGCGCTGCGCAGGATCCTCGGCGCTGCCCAGCCAGGCGCCCATGGCCGCAGGAAGTGCGTAACCGAGGGTGCCGTAACCGGTCGAGGCATTGAACCAGCGGCGCGGGTGATCGAGGTCCAGGGTCAGGTTGCCGGTGTAGACCGGCTGGGTCGAATCGCCAACCAGTACCGCGTCGGGCAGGGCCTGGAGAACGGTGTTGAGGAACAGGGTCTGGGCGGTGGCGGCATCGTCCCACTGCGCCGCCAGGGTTTCGCGCAGACGGGCGGCACGGGCCGTCCCCCATTCGCCGGCGCGCACCGGCGACGGCTGGTCGGCCAGGGCGTGCAACAGAGCGTCGCAGGCATGGCCGGCATCGGCGACCAGGGCCAGCTTCGGCGGGTAGTTGCGCACGGTCTGGTCGGGATCGATATCGATGCGCAGCAGGGTGCCGGGGATTTCGAAGCCGCCCTTGAAGGTGACGTCGTAGTCGGTCTCGGCCAGCTCGGTGCCGATGGCCAGGATCACATCGGCCTCGCGCACCAGTTCGCGGGTGGCGACCAGCGACTGGGTCGAGCCGATCAGCAGCGGGTGACGGGACGGCAGCATGCCCTTGGCATTGATGGTCAGGGCGGTGGGGGCCTGCAGGTATTCGGCCAGGCGGGTCAGCGACGTGCTGGCATCGATAGCACCACCACCGGCCAGGATCAGCGGACGCCGGGCAGTTGCCAGCAAGGCGGCCATCTTCGCTACCGTCGCCGGAGCGGCGGCGGCACGATCGACCCGCACCGGCTCGCTGGCCAGCAGGTGGTCGGCTTCTTCGACGATCACGTCCAGGGGGATTTCGATATGCACCGGGCGTGGGCGGGCGCCATCGAACACGGCAAAGGCCCGGGCCAGTACTTCCGGCAGGTCGTCGGCGCTCATCAGGGTGTGGGAGAACGCGGCGACGCCAGACACCAATTGGCTCTGGTTCGGCAGTTCATGCAGCTTGCCGCGCCCGCCGCCCAGGGCATTGCGCGACTGCACGCTGGAGATCACCAGCATCGGGATCGAGTCGGCGTAGGCCTGGCCCATGGCGGTGGTGATATTGGTCATGCCCGGGCCAGTGATGATGAAGCACACGCCCGGCTTGCCACGGGTACGCGCGTAGCCGTCAGCCATGAAGCCGGCGCCTTGCTCGTGGCGCGGGGTGACATGGCGGATGCTCGATGCCGCCAGGCCACGGTAAAGCTCCACGGTGTGCACGCCGGGGATGCCGAAAACATGATCGACACCGTAGTTTTCGAGGAGTTTTACCAGTACTTCGCCGCAAGTCGCCATGTTCGTTCGCCTGTTGTGTGTATTCGGAACAAGGGCTTCATTGGACCGCCGAGGCGCTATCGGCACAAACCAAAGTTGCTCATACTAGCCATGCATCCAGATCATGGCTCCTCACTATGAAACGACTCCCGCCCCTGCCCGCCCTGCATACCTTCCTGATTACAGCCCAGTGCTGCAATTTCACCCGTGCCGCCCAGCAACTGCACCTGACCCAGGGTGCGGTCAGCCGGCAGATCGCCGGGCTCGAAGAGCATCTGGGCTACCCCCTGTTCATTCGCCAGGCCCGCGGCCTGAGCCTGACCCGCGAAGGCCAGGAATGGCTGCCGCGGGTGCAGCAGGTATTCGGCCTGATCGCCGAAGGTGTGCAGCAGATCGGTGCACCGCGCGGCACCTTGCAGTTGAAGGCACCGACCTGCGTGATGCGCTGGCTGCTGCCGCGGTTGATGGAATGGCAGGCGCTGCGCCCGGATGTGCCGGTGGAACTGACCACCACCATCCAGCATGGCGTGGATTTTCGCCGCGAGGGCTTCGATGCGGCGGTGGTCTATGGTGCCGAGCCGGAGGGTGAGGCGTTGCGGCTGTTCGACGAGCAATTGACGCCGGTGTGCTCGCCGCAGCTTTCGGGGGGCGTGCATGAGGTGGCGGACCTGCGCCGGCAGATGCTGCTGCACCCATCGCGGGACGAACGGGATTGGCAGACCTGGCTGGAAGCTGCGGGGGCGGACCTGGCGATCCAGGACAAGCGCCAGCACTTCGAGACGCTGGACATGGCGATGGCCATGGCCTCGCAAGGGACCGGGGTGGCGATCGGCGACTGGGCGCTGATCGGGGATGATCTGGCCAGTGGACGGCTGGTGATGCCGTTCGGCTTGAAGGTGGCTACCGGCAAGGCTTATTACCTGGCCAGGCCGGGGAAGGCGGCGGCGCCGGGGTTGCTGGAGCTGCTGGAATGGTTGGGGGAGCAGGCCGGGAGGCGGTGAGCTTGAGGGCCCTATCGCCGGCAATGCCGGCTCCCACAGGTTGGAGTACACCACCGAAATCTGTGGGAGCTGGCATTGCCAGCGATGAGGCCCTGAAGGTCGATCAATAACCGACGGTAAACCGCTGCCGCGAATGCTTCGGCTGCTCCACTTCATCCAGCAAGGCGATGGCATAGTCGGCAAAGGTGATCCAGCTCTTGCCGTCGGCACCGATCAGCAGGTGATCCTTGCCCAGCTTGTACGAGCCTGTCCGAGGCCCTTCGACGAACTCGGCGGAAGGCGAGAGGAAGGTCCAGTCCAGGTCCTTTTCCTGCTTCAGGGTATCGAGGTAGACCGCGCCGGCACTGGCTTCGGCCTTGTACGCCTCAGGGAAGTCGGGGCTGTCGATCACCCGCGAGTCATCCGGCAGCAGCAGGCTGCCCGCCCCGCCCACCACCAGCACGCGCTTGACCCCGGCCTTTTTCGCCGGCTCCAGCAGCGTGGCGGCAGGAATACCGTCGAAGCGTGCGGCACTCAGGACCACATCATTGCCGGCCAGGGCCTTGGCCAGTGCTGCCGCATCCTTGATATCCAGCGCGACCGGGGTCACCCCGGCACGGCCCTGCAATTTCGCCGGATCACGGGCGATGGCGGTGACGCTGTGCCCGCGGCGCAGGGCTTCTTCCAGCAACTGGCTGCCGGCACGGCCGGTGGCACCGATGATTGCAATCTTGCTCATGACAAACCTCCATTGAGAATTGAACGACTCACCATTTCATTTCGCCCTTGTCGACCTTGGCGCCCAGTTCCAGGGAGCTTTCTTCGGCCAGGTTCGGGTAACGCTTTTTCATCGCTGCGATCAGTTGCGCCGAGTCGGCGGCACGGGCGCTTTCCTGATCGAAGGCGCGGATGTAGTCAGCAGTAAAGCGCACCGCCGCCAGCGAACCGCTCGCCTTGCCGAGGGTATGACCCGGAATCACGGTTTGCGGCTTGAGGTCTTCGATACGCTGCAAGCCTGTCAGCCAGTCGGCATGGGATTGAGCGCCCTGGGTGTCGGCCATCCACACGTGCAGGTTTTCCGAGACCAGGATCCCGCCCACCACCGCCTTGATCGAAGGGATCCAGACGAAAGTGCGATCCGGTTGCGGGCCGTCGAGGCCGACCACTTGCAGGTCCTGGCCTTCAAGCTGCAGGCGGTCGCCTTTCAGGACCTGCGGCAGCACCAGACGCTGCGGCTTGTCGGCGCCCATCTGCGGGCCCCAGTAGGCCAGCTTGGCGTCCATGGTCTTCTGGATATGGGCGACAGTCGGTGCCGTGGCGACCACCTGCACATCGGGGAAGGCGCGCAACAGGGTGTCGAGGCCGAAGTAGTAATCCGGGTCGCCGTGGCTGATATAGATAGTGGTCAGGCGCTTGCCACTGGTCCGCAGTTTGTCCACCACCTGCTCGGCCTGGGCCTTGCCGAACTGGGCGTCGACCAGGATGGCGTCATGCTGGCCACTGACGATCACCGAGCTGACCGGAAACAACGCGTCGCTGCCGGGGTTGTAGACGGTCAGTTGCAGCGGTGTGTCGACGGCGATGGCCCGGCCGAACCAGACCAGGGCAACGACGGCCAGCAGCAGGCGACGGGGAGAAAGAAGACGAAGCATTGGCAGAGTCCTGTGGAAAACGAATGCTCCACAGCTTAGTTGCGCGATCCAACACAAAAAATGCGATTCTTGGCCATAGTTTGTTTCTGAAACCGGACAAATCCATGGACCGTCTTACCGCAATGCGGGTCTTCGTCACCGTGGTCGATCTTGGCAGCCAGTCGGCCGCCGCCGATCACCTCGATCTGTCACGCCCAGTGATTTCCCGCTACCTGGCCGACCTGGAGAACTGGGTCGGCGCGCGCCTGATGCAGCGCACCACGCGCAAGCTGAGCCTGACCGCCGCCGGCAAGGAAACCCTGCCGCGCTGCCGGCAGATGCTGGAACTGGCCGGCGACCTGCAAGCGGCGGTCAGTACTCCCGACCAGGCGCCACGGGGCGAGTTGCGCATCAGCGTCAGCACCTCGTTCGGCCAGGCGCAGTTGCTCGACGCGATCACCGAGTACGTGCGCCGCTACCCGCAGGTAAAGATCGACCTGCAGATGCTCGACCGTACCGTCAATCTGGTGGACGAGCGCATCGACCTGGCGATCCGCACCAGCAACGATATCGATCCCAACCTGATCGCCCGGCGCCTGAGCGTCTGCCATTCGGTGATCTGTGCCTCGCCTGCCTACCTGCGCGAACACCCGACGCCGCAGGTGGTGCAGGACCTCAGCCAGCACAACTGCCTGACCCATTCCTACTTCGGCCACAGCCTCTGGCATTTCGAGGTAGAGGGCGAAAGCGTCGCGGTGCCGATCAGCGGCAATATCAGCGCCAATGAAGCACTGACCTTGCAACAGGCGACCCTCGCGGGCGCCGGCATCGCCATGCTGCCGACCTACCTGGCCTATCGGCCACTGCGTAGCGGCGAATTGATCCGCCTGTTGCCACAGGCCAGACCCAAGACCCTCAACCTCAATGCGGTCTATACCTCGCGCAAGCACATGCCGGCGACCTTGCGCAGCATGCTGGACTTCCTCGCCGAACGCTTCACCGACCAACCAGAGTGGGACCGCGACCTGCCCTGAGCAGATTGGCGAGTGCTGGACTATCCTTGTAACAGCATGTCTGTAACGACATGCGTCGATGCAGGAGGTCCGCATCATGGGCGTCAGAACAAGAAAATGCGCCGTCGTCTTCACCATTCTCGCCGTGGCCGGGCTCTATGCCACTGCTGCCTGGCGAGTGGAACAGACCCGCAACCAGCCGTGGTCGGCGGCCAGTTGTTCGCTGGCGCACTGCGTGCCGCATACGGCGACCTTGAGTGCCTTGAGATAGGGTCAGCCCGATCCTGGCAAAAGCTTCATTTTCCACGCACAGACGCTTAGCAAGCTATCGGTTAGACTGGCCCGAAAAATACAATGCCGAGCCTGCCGTGACCCTACCCCACTCTCCCACCCAACCCGCCATCCGCACCGTACTCGTCGCGTTGATGCTGGCGATCTTCCTCGGTGCCCTCGACCAGACCATCATCGCCGTGTCGATGCCGGCGATTTCCGCACAGTTCAACGATGTCGGCCTGTTGGCCTGGGTGATTTCCGGTTACATGGTGGCGATGACCGTGGCCACGCCGATCTACGGCAAGCTTGGCGACCTGTACGGCCGGCGGCGGATGATCCTCAGCGGCACGGCGATCTTCACCCTGGCCTCAGTGTTCTGTGCCCTGGCGCAGAACATGGAGCAACTGGTGCTGGCCCGGGTGATCCAGGGCATCGGCGCTGGCGGCATGGTGTCGGTGAGCCAGGCGATCCTCGGCGACCTGGTGCCGCCCCGGGAACGCGGTCGCTACCAGGGCTATTTCAGCAGCATGTATGCCGCCGCCAGCGTCGCCGGGCCAGTGCTGGGTGGCTTGCTGACCGAGTACCTGTCATGGCGCTGGGTGTTCTGGCTCAATCTGCCGCTGGGGCTGACCGCCTGGTGGGTGACGCGCAACAGCCTGCGCGGCCTGGCGACCCCGCAGCGAGCGGCGAAGGTGGACTATCCGGGGGCGCTGCTGCTGATCCTCGGCCTGACCGCCCTGCTCCTGGCCATCACCCTGATAGGCCAGGGCCACGCCTGGCATGGCCAAGCCGTGCTGGCGCTGCTGGCCACCGCGCTGTTCGGCCTGACCCTGTTCGTGCTCTACGAACGCCGCGCCCCCGAGCCGCTGTTGCCGCTGAAGCTGTTTCGCATCCGGGTCGCGGTGCTGTGCTGGTGCACCATCTTCTTCACCAGCTTCCAGGCCATCTCCCTGAGCATGCTGGTGCCCCTGCGCTACCAGAGCATCACTGGCTCCGGCGCCGACAGCGCGGCCTTGCACCTGCTGCCACTGGCCATGGGCCTGCCGATCGGCGCCTACTGCGCCGGCCGGCTGACCAATCTGACCGGACGCTTCAAGCCGCAGATCCTGTTCGGCAGCCTGCTGATGCCGCTGGCGATCGTCGGCATGGCCCTTACGCCCCCTACCTCGACGCTGCTCAGCGGTCTGTTCATGCTGCTCACCGGCATTGCCGGCGGTGCCCAGTTTCCGACCTCGCTGGTGGCGACCCAGAGCGCGGTGCAACCACAGGACATCGGCGTCGCCACCAGCACCACCAATCTGTTCCGCTCGCTCGGCGGGGCAATGGGTGTGGCGCTGATGTCGGCGCTGTTGCTGGCGATGCTGCAGGACGGCGGCTATGCCCTGGCCGGCGAGGCGCTGCTGGGCAGCCTGCGCACGGGCGAGGCCAGCCTGGCGGTGCAGGCGGAACTGTCGGTGACCTTCCGCAACCTGCTACTGGCCAGTGCCTCGATTTCGTTGCTGGGCCTGGCCGCTGCGCTGGCCCTGCCCAACCGCGAACTGCGCGGGCACTGATCAGCGTCGACGCTGCACCCAGGCCACGGCCAGGCCGCTGAGGCAGATGATGGAAATGCCGACTACGCCGTAGACGTCCGGGCTGTGGTCGAAGACCAGGTAGCCGAACATCCCGGCGAAGAGGATCTGGCCATAACTGAACGGCGCCAGCAGGGCCGGCGCCGCGTGTTTGAAGGCCGAGGTCAGGAGCATATGACCGAGCATGCCGCAGGTGCCCAGGCCGATCATGAACAGGCCGTGGGTGAAGCTCGGCAGGGTCCAGAAGAACGGCACCAGGGCGGTCATGATCAGGCTGTTGAAAATGCCGGTGAGGAAGTTGCTGGTAGTCGGGCTGTCGGTCGCGGCGAGCTTGCGGGTCAGCAACTGATAGCAGCCAAAACAGAAGGCCGAGCCCAGGGGCAGCAGGATCGCCGGGGTGAACAGCGCGCCGCCGGGGCGAATCACGATCAGCACACCGATGAAGCCCGCCGACACGGCGATCCATTGTCCACGGGTGACCCGCTCGCCCAGTAGCGGCACCGACAACGCGGTGACCATCAGGGGCGCGAGGAAGTTGACCGCCGTGGCCTCGGCCAGGGGGATATAGCGCAGGCCGGTGGTAAACAGCAGGCTGGTGCCGATCAGGCAGAGCGCCCGCGCCAGTTGCAACAGCGGCCGCCGGGTACGCACCACCGCCGACAACCCGGTGCGCGGCACGAACACCACCAGCATCAGCAGGGTGTGCACCACATAGCGCGCCCAGACCACCATGACGATGGCATAGAACCCCGACAGGTACTTGGACAGGGCGTCATGGCTGGCGAACAGCAGCACCGCCAGACAGATCAGGGCGATCCCCCGCAGCGGTTGATCGGCGCCTTTCATTGTCGGGGTCTGCGCGGTCATGTCCGGACTCGATGAAGAAAATTTAATTAGCCAGCTAAGTATCCAGAAGGAACCGAGCCTACATAATGATGACGCCGGACAGGGTGTGATCTGTCCGGCGTCCTACACTACCAACGGAATCTGGAAATACAAAGATTCACAAATGCTCACAAAACCTCAATTGCGCAGGGAGGGGCTCAAGCGCAGCATGTCCAGCCCGGCATCCGCCCAGCGCTCGGCATCGCTGAACAGGTCGAAGCTCTCCGGCAACAGCAGCCAGCGCCGGATCAGGCCATCGATATAGGCGAACAAGGCAACCGCCGCATGATCCGGGTCGAGGTCGGCCGGCAGTTGTTCACGGCGGATGGCGTTGCCCAACGAACGGGTGATGCGCTCATGACAATCGATGACCGCGCTCTGCCGCTGCACACGGATCTCGCACATCTCATCGGTGAATTCGCATTTGTGATGAAGAATTTCATTGATACGCCGCGTCTTGGGATCGCTCGCCATCTGGTGCATCAGTTGCACCAGCAACTTGCGCATGCAACCCAGCGGATCGAGTTCGTCCTCGCTCTCGCTGGCTTGCGACAAGGCGTCCAGCGGCTCTTGCAGGCTGTCGAGCAGGGCCTGGACCAACTCGGCCTTGTTATCGAAATGCCAGTAGATGGCGCCGCGGGTCACACCCGCCAGTTCGGCGATGTCCGCCAGCGTGGTGCGGGCTATCCCTCGTTTATAGAAGGCCTTTTCCGCAGCTTCGAGAATCTGGTTACGGGTTTCCTGAGCTTCCTCTTTGGTTCGACGGACCATGGCAGTACAACCTCATCAAGGGACCGGGCGCCTGCGTCCAGCGGCCGGTTTCTTAGCCGGTGCGGCCTCTGTATGGCCGCTTCCCGGACGTTCTGGTTTCGCGCCTTGCAGCATCCTGTGGCCAAGGTAGCGGGTGTTTACAAACAAGCATGAATGTAAGTATATTCCTTAGCATGCTACTTATCCAGCTGTAAGATTTTTTACCGATTTCCGATTTCAATTACTCTTGAGCGTCTTCAGCTCTTCTGACCCGAGGATCTTCATGCAATTCAAGCCAGCTGTTACCGCTCTGGTTTCCGCCGTCGCCCTGGCAACACTGCTCAGCGGCTGTAAAAAGGAAGAAGCGGCGCCCGTGGCGCAAGCTCCTCAGGTCGGCGTCGTAACCCTCCAGGCCCAACCCTATACCCTCGTCTCCGACCTGCCAGGCCGCACCACCGCGTACCGCGTCGCGGAAGTGCGTCCGCAGGTCAACGGCATCATTCTCAAGCGCCTGTTCAAGGAAGGCAGCGATGTGAAGGAAGGCCAGCAGCTGTACCAGATCGACCCGTCGGTGTACGAGGCGACCCTGGCCAGCGCCAAGGCCAACCTGCAATCGACCCGCTCGCTGTCCGACCGCTACAAGCAACTGGTCAGCGAACAGGCTGTCAGCCGCCAGGAATACGACGATGCCCAGGCCAAACGTTTGCAGGCTGAGGCCACGCTGAAGAGCGCCGAGATCGACCTGCGCTACACCAAGGTCCTCGCCCCTATCAGCGGCCGTATCGGTCGCTCCGCGGTCACCGAAGGCGCCCTGGTCAGCAACGGCCAGGCCACCGCCATGGCCACCATCCAGCAGCTCGACCCGATCTACGTCGACGTCACCCAGTCCTCCGCCGAACTGCTCAAGCTGCGTCGCGAGCTGGAAAGCGGCGCGCTGAAGAAGGTCGGTGACAACGCCGCCGAAGTCAGCCTGAAGCTGGAAGACGGCAGCGCCTACGCACAGAAAGGTCGCCTGGAGTTCTCCGAAGTCTCGGTCGACGAAACCACCGGTTCCGTGACCCTGCGCGCCGTGTTCCCCAACCCTGAGCACAACCTGCTGCCTGGCATGTTCGTCCATGCCCGCCTGAACAACGGCGTCAACGAGACCGCGATCCTCGCCCCGCAACAAGGCGTGACCCGCGACCTCAAGGGCCAGGCCACCGCCCTGGTGGTCAACAAGGACAACAAGGTCGAACTGCGTCAGCTGAAAGCCAGCCGTACCGTTGGCAACGACTGGCTGATCGAGGAAGGCCTGAATGCCGGTGACCGTCTGATCACCGAAGGCCTGCAATACGTCAAGCCAGGCGTCGAGGTGAAGGTCAGCGAAGCGACCAACGTCAAGCCTGCCCAGCCAACCCAGGCCAGTGCCGCGAGTGCAGGGGCCAAAGGGGAGTAAACCATGTCGAGATTCTTTATCGATCGCCCGATCTTCGCCTGGGTGATCGCCCTGGTGATCATGCTGGTCGGCGCGCTGTCGATCCTCAAGTTGCCGATCAACCAATACCCGAGCATCGCCCCGCCGGCGATCGCCATCGCCGTGACCTACCCGGGCGCCTCGGCGCAGACCGTGCAGGACACAGTGGTCCAGGTGATCGAGCAGCAGCTCAACGGTATCGACAACCTGCGCTATGTGTCGTCGGAAAGTAACTCCGACGGCAGCATGACCATTACCGCCACCTTCGAGCAGGGCACCAACCCCGACACCGCCCAGGTCCAGGTGCAGAACAAGCTGAACCTGGCCACCCCGCTGCTGCCGCAAGAAGTGCAGCAGCAGGGTATCCGCGTGACCAAGGCAGTGAAGAACTTCCTGTTGGTGATCGGTCTGGTGTCGGAAGACGGCAGCATGACCAAGGACGACCTGGCCAACTACATCGTCTCCAACATGCAGGACCCGATTTCGCGGACCGCCGGTGTCGGTGACTTCCAGGTCTTCGGTGCCCAGTACGCGATGCGCATCTGGCTCGACCCGGCCAAGCTGAACAAGTACCAGCTGACCCCGGTCGACGTTAAGACTGCCGTCGCCGCACAGAACGTCCAGGTGTCCTCCGGCCAGCTCGGCGGCCTGCCTGCCCTGCCCGGCACCCAGCTCAACGCCACCATCATCGGCAAGACCCGTCTGCAGACCGCCGAGCAGTTCGAGAAGATCCTGCTCAAGGTCAACCGCGACGGTTCGCAGGTGCGCCTGGGCGATGTCGCCAAGGTCGGCCTGGGCGGTGAAAACTACGCGGTCAGCGCCCAGTTCAACGGCAAGCCGGCTTCCGGCCTGGCGGTGAAACTGGCCACCGGTGCCAACGCCCTGGATACCGCCAAGGCGCTGCGCAAGACCATCTCCGACCTGGAACCCTTCTTCCCGCCAGGCATGAAGGCGGTCTTCCCCTACGACACCACTCCGGTCGTGACCGAGTCCATCAGCGGCGTGATCCACACCCTGATCGAAGCGATCGTCCTGGTGTTCCTGGTGATGTACCTGTTCCTGCAGAACTTCCGCGCCACGGTGATCACCACCATGACGGTGCCGGTGGTGTTGCTGGGTACCTTCGGCATCCTTGCCGCAGCCGGTTTCAGCATCAACACCCTGACCATGTTCGGCATGGTGCTGGCCATCGGTCTATTGGTGGACGACGCCATCGTCGTGGTGGAGAACGTCGAGCGGGTGATGTCCGAGGAAGGGCTGTCACCGAAGGAAGCGACCAAGAAATCCATGGGCCAGATCCAGGGCGCCCTGGTCGGTATCGCCCTGGTGCTCTCGGCGGTACTGTTGCCGATGGCGTTCTTCGGCGGCTCCACCGGGGTGATCTACAAGCAGTTCTCCATCACCATCGTCTCGGCCATGGCCCTGTCGGTACTGGTGGCACTGATCTTCACCCCGGCGCTCTGCGCGACCATGCTCAAGCCGCTGAAACAGGGCGAGCACCACACCGCCAAGCGCGGCTTCTTCGGCTGGTTCAACCGCAACTTCGACCGCAGCGTGCGCAGCTACGAGCGTGGCGTCGGCAACATGCTGCGGCACAAGGCACCGTACCTGCTGGCCTACCTGCTGATCGTGGTCGGCATGGTCTGGCTGTTCACCCGCATCCCTACCGCGTTCCTTCCGGAAGAAGACCAGGGCGTACTGTTCGCCCAGGTACAGACCCCGGCCGGCTCCAGTGCCGAGCGCACCCAGGTGGTGGTCGACCAGATGCGCGAGTACCTGCTGGACAAGGAAGCCGACACCGTCGCTTCGGTGTTCACCGTGACCGGCTTCAACTTCGCCGGCCGTGGCCAGAGCTCGGGCATGGCCTTCATCATGCTCAAGCCGTGGGGCGAGCGTTCCGCCGAGAACAGCGTGTTCAACCTGGCGGCCCGTGCCCAGCAGCACTTCTTCAGCTTCCGCGACGCCATGGTGTTCGCCTTCGCTCCGCCTGCGGTACTGGAGCTGGGTAACGCCACCGGTTTCGACGTGTTCCTGCAGGACCGTGCCGGTGTCGGCCACGCCAAGCTGATGGAAGCGCGCAACCAGTTCCTCGGCATGGCCGCGCAGAGCAAGATCCTCTCGGCAGTACGTCCGAACGGCCTGAACGACGAGCCGCAGTACCAGTTGACCGTCGACGACGAGCGCGCCAGTGCCCTGGGCGTAACCATCGCCGATATCAACAACACCCTGTCGATCGCCCTCGGCGCCAGCTACGTCAACGACTTCATCGACCGCGGTCGGGTCAAGAAGGTCTACATCCAGGGCGAAGCCTCGTCGCGGATGAGTCCGGAAGACCTGCAGAAGTGGTTCGTGCGCAACGCCGCCGGCGAGATGGTGCCGTTCTCGGCCTTCGCCCATGGCGAGTGGAGCTACGGTTCGCCGAAGCTGTCGCGCTACAACGGCGTCGAGGCGGTGGAAATCCTCGGTGCGCCAGCCCCTGGCTACAGTACCGGTGAAGCCATGGCCGAAGTCGAGCGCATCGCCGCGCAACTGCCGGCGGGTATCGGCTACTCCTGGACCGGCCTGTCCTACGAGGAGCGCCTGTCGGGCTCCCAGGCACCGGCGCTGTACGCCCTGTCGCTGCTGATGGTGTTCCTCTGCCTGGCGGCGCTGTACGAAAGCTGGTCGATCCCGATCGCGGTGATGCTCGTGGTACCACTGGGGATCATCGGTGCGCTGCTGGCCACCAGCCTGCGCGGGCTGTCCAACGACGTGTACTTCCAGGTGGGCCTGTTGACCACCATCGGCCTGGCGGCGAAGAACGCCATCCTGATCGTCGAGTTCGCCAAGGAACTGCACGAGCAGGGTCGTAGCCTGATCGACGCGGCGATCGAGGCGTGCCGCATGCGTCTGCGTCCGATCATCATGACCTCGCTGGCCTTCATCCTCGGCGTAGTACCCTTGGCTATCGCCTCCGGCGCCGGCTCGGGCAGCCAGCACGCCATTGGTACTGGTGTGATCGGCGGCATGCTGACCGCCACCATCCTGGCGATCTTCTGGGTACCGCTATTCTTCGTGAGCGTGTCGTCGTGGTTCGGCAGCAAGAAGCCGGAAGAAGACGCCACTCCTGCAACCCAACAACCTGAGGCTGGGCAATGACCAAGTCCCTGTTATCCCTGGCGGTCACCGCGTTCATCCTCGGTGGATGCTCGCTGATCCCCGACTACAAGACCCCTGAGTCGCCGGTGGCGGCCCAGTGGCCGGCCGGTCCGGCGTACTCGCCGACCGAGTCGGCCCAGGTCGCGGCGGCCGAGCAAGGCTGGCGCCAGTTCTTCCATGACCCGGCGCTGCAGCAACTGATCCAGAGCTCGCTGGAAAACAACCGCGACCTGCGTGTCGCGGCGCTGAACATCGACGCCTACCGCGCGCAGTACCGCATCCAGCGCGCCGACCTGTTCCCGGCGGTCTCGGCAACGGCCAGCGGCACACGCCAACGTACCCCGGCAGACATGTCGACCACCGGCGAGTCCAGCATCAGCAGCCAGTACTCGGCCACCGTCGGCGTCAGCGCCTACGAGCTGGACCTGTTCGGCCGCGTGCGCAGCCTCAGCGAGCAGGCCCTGGAAACCTACCTGTCCAGCGAACAGGCGCGCCGTTCGACGCAGATCGCCCTGGTGGCCAGCGTCGCCAACGCCTATTACACCTGGCAGGCCGACCAGGCCCTGCTCAAGCTGACCGGCGAGACCCTCAAGACCTACGAGGAAAGCTTCAAGCTGACCCAGCGCAGCGCCGATGTCGGCGTGTCCTCCGCCCTCGACCTGAGCCAGTCACGCACCGCCGTCGAAGGCGCGCGGGTCAAGCTGGCGCAGTACCAGCGCCTGGTCGCCCAGGACCTCAACAGCCTGACCCTGCTGGTCGGCGCCGGCCTGCCGGGCAACCTGCCGGCGGCCATGCCGCTGGATGGCGACGTGCTGGCAGAGATGCCGGCCGGCCTGCCGTCGGACCTGCTGACCCGGCGTCCGGACATCATCGAAGCCGAGCACCTGCTGAAAGCGGCCAACGCCAATATCGGCGCAGCCCGTGCGGCGTTCTTCCCGCGCATCAGCCTGACCGCCAACGCCGGGACCCTGAGCCCGGACATGGACGGCCTGTTCAAGGGTGGCTCGGGCACCTGGCTGTTCCAGCCGTCGATCAGCCTGCCGATCTTCAATGCCGGCGCGCTCAAGGCCAGCCTGGATTACTCGAAGATCCAGAAGGACATCAACGTCGCCAAGTACGAAAAGACCATCCAGACCGCCTTCCAGGAAGTCTCCGATGGCCTCGCCGCGCGTCAGACCTACAGCCAGCAGCTGCAGGCCCAGCGCGACCTGGTCGCCGCCAACCAGGACTACTACCGCCTGGCCGAGCGTCGCTACCGCATCGGCGTCGACAGCAACCTGGTGTTCCTCGATGCCCAGCGCAACCTGTTCAGTGCCCAGCAATCGCTGATCACCGACCGGCTGTCGCAGTTGGTCAGTGAGGTGAACCTGTACAAGTCGCTGGGTGGCGGCTGGTATGAGAAGACCGGCGATGCCCAGGCTTCGCGTTGATGCAGTAAAGCTGTGAACAAGAGCCCACCTTCCCGGTGGGCTTTTTACTGGTGTTCACTTGAGGGCCTCATCGCCGGCAACGCCGGCTCCCACAATGTCCGCAGTGGAGCAGCAACCTGTGGGAGCCGGCGTTGCCGGCGATGAGGACCTAAAATCCAGTACGAAATAAAACTAACCATTCAGTTAGTGTTCGATTATCGCCCAATACCGCCTGTAACGAATTGATTCACCCCCTCCCCTCACAGCACCATCCTCCTGCCGCTTGTCCCCAAGCACACCCCAAAAGCACGCAACCCGGCCTGTGACCCTTTTCAGTCACAGCGGATGGTTTCGGCTTACATAAAAACAAGAGATACATCGATGAAGAACACTCCGCACAAAGCACGACACCTGCTTCCCGGCTTTATCGCACTGACCTGCGCTGTCCCCGCCATGGCCGCCGAAAGCGGTTTCCTGGAGGACGCCAAGGCCAACCTCAACCTGCGCAACTTCTACATCAACCGCAATTTCGTCGATCCGGCCAACGCCCAGGGCAAGGGCGAGGAATGGACCCAGAGCTTCATCCTCGACGCCAAGTCCGGCTTCACCCAGGGCACCGTCGGCTTCGGTGTCGATGTGCTCGGCCTTTACTCGGTCAAGCTCGATGGCGGCAAAGGCACCGCCGGCACCCACCTGCTGCCGGTGCATGACGACGGCCGCCCGGCCGATGATTTCGGTCGCCTCGGTGTGGCCCTGAAAGCCAAGGTCTCGAAGACCGAAGTGAAGGTCGGCGAGTGGATGCCGGTGCTGCCGATCCTGCGTTCCGACGACGGTCGCTCGCTGCCGCAGACCTTCCGCGGTGGCCAGGTGACGTCCAACGAAATCGACGGCCTGACCCTCTACGCCGGCCAGTTCCGTGCCAACAGCCCACGCAACGACGCGAGCATGGAAGACATGTTCATGAACGGCAAAGCGGCCTTCACCTCGGACCGCTTCAACTTTGCCGGCGGCGAATTCACCTTCAATGAAAAGCGCACCATGGTCGGCCTGTGGAACGCGCAACTGAAGGACATCTACCAACAGCAATACATCAACCTGACCCATAGCCAGCCCGTGGGCGACTGGACCCTGGGCGCCAACCTCGGCTACTTCCTCGGCAAGGAAGACGGCTCGGCCCGCGCCGGCGACCTCGACAACCGCACCGCCTCGGCCATGCTCTCGGCCAAGTACGGTGGCAACACCTTCTATGTCGGCCTGCAAAAGGTCAGCGGCGACGACCTGTGGTTCCGGGTCAACGGCACCAGCGGCGGCACCCTGGCCAACGACAGCTACAACTCCAGCTTCGACAACGCCAAGGAACGCTCCTGGCAGGTGCGTCACGACTACAACTTCGCCGCCCTCGGCGTGCCCGGCCTGACCCTGATGAACCGCTACATCAAGGGTGACAACGTGCACACCGCGACAGTCGACGACGGCAAGGAATGGGCACGGGAGTCGGAACTGGCCTACGTGGTCCAGTCCGGCACCTTCAAGAACCTGTCGATGAAATGGCGCAACTCCAACATGCGCCGCGATTTCAGCACCAACTCGTTCGACGAGAACCGTCTGATCATCAGCTATCCGTTCAGCCTTCTGTGATCCTTTGGGCGACGGCGGCCCTCTCTCGTCGTCGCCCGTTTTCTTATGCGATCCAGCGCTTACCCGACAAGAATTCATTCTTGGACGAAATAAGCGCTTACATTTACAACACCGGTTTTATGCACCACCGGTAACGTTCATGGATCTCCGCCAACTGCGCTATTTCATTGCGCTCAACGACCATCGCAGCTTCGTCCGCGCCGCCGAAGCCATGGGCATCACCCAACCCGCCTTCAGCCGCAGCATCCAGGGCCTGGAACAGGAATTCGGCTGCGTCCTGGTCGACCGCGGCAACAAGGACCTGCGCCCTACCCCCGAAGGTCAGATGGTCCTGCAACACGCCTTGCGCCTGGTCCAGGGCGCCAACCAGCTGAGCCACGACGTGCTGCGCATGACCAAGCTCGATGCCGGCGAACTGCATTTCGGCTCGGGCCCCGCTCCCGCCGTGGACCTGGTACCAAGGGCGCTGACCAGCTTCCTCAAGGCCCATCCCCGGGTGCAGACCCACCTTCGGGTGGACAACTGGGAAAACCTCAGCCGCGCACTGAGCCGCGAGGAAGTCGAGTTTTTCATCGCCGATATCCGTCATTTCGAAGCCGATCCCAACTTCCAGACCCAAGCACTGCGGCCCCGCCGCGGCCTGTTCTTCTGCCGCCCCGGACACCCGCTGCTGGCCAAGGACAGCCTGTCCACCAACGACCTGTTCGACTATCCGCTGGCCACCCCGCAGATCCTTCCCGGCGCACGCAAGCTGCTGGCCAACCTCAGCGGCAAGACCGACTTCTCGCCCCAGGTGCAGACCGAGCACCTGCCGACCTTGCTGAAAGTGGTGCTGGACAGCAATGCCATCGGCATCGGCCCGGAAGAAGCCTTCGCCAACGAAATCCGCAGCGGAGAGCTGGTGGAACTGCACTGGCGCAACCTGCCGGTCAACCCGGAAAGCCTGAATGCCCGCTGCGGCATCGTCAGCCGCAGCGGCTATCGGCTGTCGCCGGCGGCACGGGCAATGATCGACACGCTGGTCGCCCTGGATCGTCAGCCGCTGGAGCAAGCCGCAGCGGTCTAGCCCTGCGCCAGGCGCTCCAGGCGCGCGCTGTCGACGATCTCGATCTCGCCATAGCTCAGGCGCACCGCGCCCTCCTGCTCCAGGGCCTTGAGGATCTGGTTGGTGGTCTGCCGCGACAGCGACAGCATCAAGGCCAACTGCTCCTGGGACAGTTGCAGCACCCGCCGCGCGCCATCCACTTCGCCGTAGCCGGCAGCCATCTGCAACAGGCGGAACGCCACCCGCGGCGCTGCGCCCTTGAGGCTCTGCTGCTCCAGGGCGACGAACGCCAGGCGCAGCTTGTGGCTCATCAACAGGGCGAACTCGCGCCAGTAACCGGGCTGGCGTTCGAGCAGCGCCAGCAAGGTCGCCTGCGGCACCCGCAGCAGCCGGGTCAGGCCCTCGGCGAAGGCATCGTGGGTGCGCGGCTGGCCGTCGAACAGGCAGATCTCGCCGAACCAGTGCGGCGCCTCGATCAGGGTCAGCAGCGCCTCCTTGCCCTCGGCACTCACCGCACCGATGCGGATCGCCCCGGACAGCACCGCGTAGATCCCGCACGGCGCATCGCCGCGCTGGAACAGGCGCTCGCCGGCTGCCAGGCTGAGCGGGCGGGCGGCGGCCAGCAGATCGTCCTGCAAGGCGGGCGACAGTTGGCGGAACCAGTGACCGTGTTGCAAGTGTTCACGCCAGGCGTGGGCTTCGTTCATCCGTGGCCTCGAAAGCGACTCTGTCGGGTGGCCGACAGACTGGGTCAGGTCCGCGCGGCATGCTGGGGGCATCACGAACGGAGGAACAACAATGAAAAACCTCGTTGAACATTTGAGTCAATATGCCAGCTACCACCGTGACCCACGCAATATCGCCACCCACTTCGTCGGCATCCCGATGATCGTGGTGGCGGTCACCGTGCTGCTGTCGCGGCCGGGTATCGAGCTGGGCGGTTTGTGGGTGTCTCCGGCCTTGCTGGTGGCGTTGGCGTCGATGTGGTTCTACCTGAGGCTGAGCCTGAAGCTCGGGCTGCTGATGAGCGCCTTGCTGGCGCTATGCCTGTGGGCTGGCAAGGGCTTCGCCGTGCAAAGCACCGGGGTGTGGCTGGGGGCAGGACTGGGGTTGTTCCTGGTTGGCTGGGTGATCCAGTTCGTCGGGCACTACTACGAGGGGCGCAAGCCGGCGTTCGTCGACGATATCAGCGGGCTGATCGTCGGGCCGTTGTTCGTGGTGGCGGAGCTGGCGTTCATGCTCGGGCTGTTGCCGGAGTTGAAGGCGGCGGTGGAGCGGAATGCCGGGCCGGTAGTGTTGAGGGAGAAGAAAGCGGCGGCCTGATGCCGTTGTGTGTGATTTGAGGACCTCATCGCTGGCAATGCCAGCTCCCACAGGGTTCTGCGGTGCATGCAAAACCTGTGGGAGCCGGCGTTGCCGGCGATGAGGCCCTTAAGCTCAGCCCCGGGACTCGACCCCAAGCTCATCCCACACCGACTCCGCCAGGTGGAAGGTGGCATTGGCCGCCGGGATACCGCAGTAGATCGCGCTCTGCATCAGCACTTCCTTGATCTCGTCGCGGGTCACGCCGTTGTTGGCGGCGGCGCGCAGGTGCAGCTTCAACTCTTCGTTGCGGTTCATGCCGATCAGCATGGCGATGGTGATCAGGCTGCGGGTGTGCCGCGGCAGGCCCGGACGGGTCCAGATATCGCCCCAGGCATGACGGGTGATCATTTCCTGGAACTCGCTGTTGAACTCGGTCAGGTTGGTCAGGCTGCGGTCGACATGGGTATCGCCCAGCACCGCGCGACGCACCTGCATGCCAGCGTCGTAACGTTGTTTCTCATCCACGGAATACAGCTCCTCAACGGGCCAGCAGGAAATCGATGACGCGGCGGCTGAACGGCTCGCCCACTTCGACGTTGGACAGGTGCGCGGCCTGGAACTCGGCGTATTCGGCGCCGGCCACGTGCTCCTGGATGAACAGGCTGCCGGACGGCGGGGTCACCGCGTCGGCAGTACCGGCGATGACCAGCAGCGGCGCCTTGATCTCGCCCAACTGATCACGGAAGTCGGCATCACGCACCGCCGCGCAGTTGGCCGCATAGCCTTCCGGCGAGGTGGCGGCGAGCATATCGGTGATGCGCTTGGCCGACTCCGGATTGGCTTCGGAGTACGCCGGGGTGAACCAGCGGGCGATGGAGGCATCGCGCAGGCCGACCATGGCCGCCTCGCGGTCACGCAGCACGGTTTCGATACGCGGGTTCCACACTTCCGGCGAAGCGATCTTCGCTGCGGTGTTGCAGACGATCAGGCGATTCAGGCGCTCGGGGGCATTGATGCCCAGCCACTGGCCGATCAGGCCGCCCATGGACAGGCCGCAGAAATGCGCCTTGTCGATGTTCAGGGCGTCCAGCAGGGCGACGACATCGCGGCCCAGTTGCTCGATGCTGTACGGGCCCTCGGTGACCAGCGACTGGCCATGGCCACGGGTGTCGTAGCGCAGCACGCGGAAGTGCGCGGTGAAGGCCGGGATCTGGGTGTCCCACATGTGCAGGTTGGTGCCCAGCGAGTTGGACAGCACCAGTACCGGTGCGCCTTCAGGACCTTCGAGCTGGTAATTCAGTACGCCATCGGCGAGTTGTACGCTTCCCACAGCAGCCTCCTTCAGGCTTTGAATCGTTGATGTTCGGCCACTGCGCGCTCGACCCAGGCCTTGGCCTGGCCGAGATAGTTGGCCGGGTCGAGCAGGCGGTCGAGTTCGTCGGCGGAGAGTTCCGCAGTCACCTGGGCATCGTCGCCGAGCACGGCGCGCAGGTGACGTTGTTCGGCCACTGCACGCTTGCAGCAAGCTTCCAGCAGATGGTGCGCATGGTCGCGGCCGAGGCGCTGGGCGAGGACAATGCTCACCGCTTCGGCCAGCACCAGGCCCTGGGTCAGGTCGAGGTTGCGGCGCATGCGCTCGGCATCCACTTCCAGGCCCTCGGCGATGATCCGCGCCTGGCGCAATGCACCAGAGACCAGGCAGCAGATTTCCGGCAGGGTTTCCCATTCGGCGTGCCACAGGCCGAGGCTGCGCTCGTGCTCCTGGGGCATGGCCGAGTACAGCGTGGCGATCAGCCCGGGGACGCGGGTGGCGGCGCCGATCAGCACGGCGGCGCCCACCGGGTTGCGCTTGTGCGGCATGGTCGAGGAACCGCCCTTGCCCGGCGCCGAAGGTTCGAAGACTTCTCCGGCCTCGGTCTGCATCAGCAGGCTGATATCCCGGCCCATCTTGCCCAGGCTGCCGGCGACCAGGCCGAGCACCGAGGCGAACTCGACAAGGCGGTCGCGCTGGGTGTGCCAGGGTTGTTCCGGCAGGCTCAGCTTGAGTTGATCGGCCAGGGCCTCGGCGATCGGCAGGGCTTTGTCACCCAGCGCCGCGAGAGTGCCGGAGGCGCCGCCGAATTGCAGGGTCAGCAGGCGCGGCTTGAGCTCGTTCAGACGCTGGCGGCTGCGGTCGAGGGCGCCGAGCCAGCCGGCGATCTTCATGCCCAGGGTCACCGGCGTGGCATGCTGCAGCCAGGTGCGCCCGGCCAGCGGGGTGTCGGCATGGGCGGCCGCCTGCTGGGCCAGGGTGTCGGTCAGTTGCGCCAGTTCACCCTCGATCAGGCCCAGAGCGTCGCGTAGTTGCAGGACCAGCCCGGTGTCCATCGCGTCCTGGCTGGTGGCGCCCAGGTGCACATAACGCTCGGCCTCGGGCACGCCACTGGCGATCACCTTGCCCAGCGCCTTGACCAGCGGGATCGCCGAGTTGCCGGCAATGCCGATGGCCTCGGCGAGGGCGGCGAAGTCGTAGCGCTCGGCCTGGCAGGCCATCTCGATCGGCGCCACCACCACCGCCGGGATCACCCCGACGGCCGCTTCGGCACGGGCCAGTGCGGCTTCGAAATCGAGCATGCCCTGGACGCGGCCACGGTCGGAAAAGATCTCGCGCATGTCCGGCGCAGTGAAGTAGGCATCGAACAACTGGTTGCCCGGGCGTGGGGTCATGACAGGTCCTTGAAAAAGGCGCGCCCGTCGAGGGCGCGCCGGCAGGTCAATGATCGTGGTGCAGGTACGCCGCCTGCTTCGGCAGGCGCAGGCTGAACAGGAAGGCGATGGCCATCATCGCGGTAACGTACCAGTAAAACGCGTTTTCCATCTGGATCGACTTCAGGCTCAGGGCGACGAATTCCGCCGAGCCGCCGAACACCGCGTTGGCCACCGCATAGGCGAGTCCGACACCCAGTGCACGCACCTGCGGCGGGAACATCTCGGCTTTCACCAGGCCGCTGATCGAGGTGTAGAAACTGACGATGGCCAGGGCCAGGGTGATCAGCACGAAGGCCATGAACGGGCTGCTCACGGTTTTCAGCGCCATCAGGATCGGCACGGTGAACAGCGTGCCCAGGGCCCCGAACAGCAGCATCGAGTTGCGCCGACCGATGCGGTCGGAAAGCATGCCGAACAGCGGCTGCATGCACATGTACAGGAACAGCGCGCCGGTCATCACCAGGCTGGCGGTCTTGGCGCTCATCCCGGCGGTGTTCACCAGGTATTTCTGCATGTAGGTGGTGAAGGTGTAGAAGATCAGCGAACCGCCAGCGGTATAGCCGAGCACGGTGACAAAGGCGGCGGTGTGATGGCGGAACAGCCCGGCGATGCTGCCGGCTTCCTTGTCGTTACGGGTTTCGGCGCTGCTGGTTTCTTCCAGCGAGCGACGTAGCAACAGCGAGATCACCGCGGCAATGGCACCGATCACGAACGGAATCCGCCAGCCCCAGGCGCGCAGCTCCTCTTCGCTGAGCACCTGCTGCAGGATCACCACCACCAGTACCGCCAGCAACTGGCCGCCGATCAGCGTCACGTACTGGAACGAGGCGAAGAAACCACGCTGGCCACGCAGGGCCACTTCACTCATGTAGGTCGCGGTGGTGCCGTATTCGCCCCCCACCGACAGCCCCTGGAACAGCCGCGCCATCAGCAGCAGCGCCGGGGCCATCACGCCGATGCTGGCGTAGGTCGGCAAACAGGCGATCACCAGGGATCCGGCGCACATCATCAGCACCGAGATCATCATCGAATTCTTGCGGCCATGACGGTCGGCGATACGGCCGAACAGCCAGCCACCGATCGGGCGCATCAAAAAGCCCGCGGCGAACACACCGGCGGTATTGAGCAATTGCACCGTGGGATCGTCGGAGGGGAAAAACGCGGGGGCAAAGTAGATGGCACAGAAGGCATAGACGTAGAAGTCGAACCATTCGACCAGGTTGCCCGAGGAGGCACCGACGATGGCGAAGATGCGTTTGCTGCGTTCTTCGCCGGTGTAATAGCTTGAGGTCATGACTGCATACTCCTGGAGGGTCTAACTGAGTCTAGACACACTCAGTAACACTCTCGTTCCACACGACAATCACCCCGGACAGCCGGCCTTGCGTGGAGGCCGCCCATCCGGGGTCATTGGTTTTACACGCGCTCGATGGCCAGGGCGAGGCCTTGGCCGACGCCGACGCACATGGTCGCCAGACCTTTGCGGCCGCCGGATTTCTCCAGTTGATGCAGGGCGGTCAGGATCAACCGCGCGCCGCTCATGCCCAGCGGGTGGCCGAGGGCGATGGCGCCGCCGTTCGGGTTGACCTGGGGTGCATCATCGGCCAGGCCGAGACCGCGCAGCACGGCCAGACCCTGGCTGGCGAAGGCTTCATTGAGTTCGATCACATCGAAGTCGGACACTGCCAGGCCCAGCCGCTCGGTGAGTTTCAGCACCGCCGGCACCGGGCCGATGCCCATCACCCGTGGCGCCACACCGGCACTGGCCATGCCCAGCACGCGGGCGCGCGGGGTCAGGCCGTGTTTCTTCACCGCTTCGGCAGAAGCGAGGATCATCGCCGCCGCACCATCGTTGACGCCCGAGGCGTTGCCGGCGGTGACGGTCTTGTCCGGACCGTTGACCGGCTTCAGCTTGGTCAGGGCTTCGAGGGTGGTCTCGGCGCGCGGGTGCTCGTCCTGTTCGACGATGGTCTCGCCCTTCTTGTGGGCGATGCGTACCGGCACGATCTCTTCGGCGAAGAAGCCGGCGGCCTGGGCCGCGGCGGTACGCTGCTGGCTGCGCAGGGCGAAGGCGTCCTGGTCGGCGCGGGAGACGTTGTAGTCGTCCGCCACGTTGTCGGCGGTCTGCGGCATGGCATCGACGCCGTACTGGGCCTTCATCAGCGGGTTGATGAAACGCCAGCCGATGGTGGTGTCTTCCAGTTTCATGTTGCGCGAGTAGGCGGTGTCGGCCTTGCCCATGACGAACGGAGCACGGGACATCGACTCGACGCCGCCGGCGATCGCCAGCTCCATCTCGCCGCTGGCGATGGCACGGAAGGCGGTGCCCACCGCGTCCATGCCCGAGGCGCACAGGCGGTTGAGGGTCACGCCCGGCACGCTGTCCGGCAGGCCGGCCAGCAGCAGCGCCATGCGCGCCACGTTGCGGTTGTCTTCACCGGCCTGGTTGGCGCAGCCGAGGAACACTTCGTCGATCTGCTCCCACTGCACGGACGGGTTGCGCTCGATCAGCGCCTTCAGCGGCACCGCGGCGAGGTCGTCGGCGCGCACGCCGGCCAGGCCACCGCCGAAACGGCCGATAGGGGTGCGAATCGCGTCGCAGATGAATACGTCACGCATCATGCTTCTCCTGGTGCCTGGCCGAAGGCCTTGGCGGTAAGGGTTTCAAGGTCGCGCAGGGCGGCGTCGGCGAAACGGATCGCCCAGCCGGTGGCGGCGACGGTATGGGATGAGATTAAGGCGGGGATGGGGGCGGTTCAATCCGATAATCGGCATAGCGTTCGGTTATCGAACGGATTGTTAGACTGTTAATGGATAGGTTTTGCTGTGTTCTCTAGGCCCCATCGCTGGCAACGCCAGCTCCCACAAGGTTTTTCGGTCGGTCGCAAAATCCGCGCCCTACACAACACCTGTGGGAGCTGGCGTTGCCAGCGATGGGGCCATCAGCAGCGATGCAAGTCAGCGATCAGGTCGCATCAGCGTGGCTCACCATGCCCTTGACGATCACCGCCACGGTAGCCAGGCCTGCCGGAATCACCAGCGCCGTCAGCACCTGTTCGAAGTTCCAGCCCAGACCCAGCAGGGTCGCGCCCATCCAGGCGCCGAGAATCGCGCCGAAACGGCCGATCCCGAGCATCCACGAGACGCCGGTCGCACGGCCCTGGGTCGGGTAGAAACGCGCCGCCAGCGACGGCATCGCCGATTGCGCCCCGTTGACGCACATCCCGGCGATCAGCACCAGGGTCGCCAGCAGGGTGATGTTGCCCAGGCTCTGCCCTACCGCGTAGGCGAACACCCCGGCCAGCAGGTAGAAAGTGCCGATGACCTTGTGCGGATTGAAGCGGTCCATGGCCCAGCCCACTGCCACCGCGCTAAGCACGCCGCCGAACTGGAACAGCGCGCCGATAAAGGCGGCCTGCTCCATGCTCGCGCCGCTGTCACGCATCAGGGTTGGCAGCCAGCTGGTCAGCAGATAGACGATGACCAGGCCCATGAAGTAGGTCAGCCACAGCAGCAGGGTGCCGACGCTGTAGGTGCCGGAGAAGATCACCGCCAGCACGTTGCGGCTCTTGACGGTCTTTTGCTCCGGCACGCTGAAGCTGCTGGCCTGGGCGACGATGTTCGGTTCGATCGGGGCCAGGGTCTTGCGGATCTTGTCGACGCCACGGTTGCGCACCACCAGGAAACGCGCCGACTCCGGCAGCCACACCATCAACACCACCACCAGCAACAGCGGCAGCAGGCCGCCGATCAGCAGCAGGCTGTGCCAGCCGTAGGCCGGGATCAGCTTGGCGGAAATGAAACCGCCGCCGGCCATGCCCAGGTTGAAGCCGCAGAACATGCTGGTCACCAGCAACGACTTGAGGCGCTCCGGGGTGTATTCGGAGAGCAGCGTGGTGGCATTGGGCATGCCGGCGCCAAGGCCCAGGCCGGTCAGGAAGCGCAGCACCAGCAACTGGTCGACGTTGGTGGCATAGGCCGACGCCAGGCTGAAGGCACCGAACAGCAACACCGCGCCGACCAGCACCACCTTGCGCCCGAAACGGTCAGCCAGCGGGCCGGAGCCCAGGGCGCCGAAGACCATGCCGATCAATGCGGCGCTCATTACCGGGCCGAGGCTGGCGCGGTCGATACCCCAGTCCTGGGACAGCGCCGGGGCGATGAAGCCCATGGCCGCGGTATCCAGGCCGTCGAGGAAGACGATAAGGAAGCAGAGGATCACTACCCGCCATTGGTAACGCGACAACGGCTGGGCATTGATAAAGGACTGGACGTCCAGGGGTGTTCCGATAGCAGCGTGCGGACTGTTCATTATTGTTATCCGGATATGGACGCGCAGGCGCGAGCCGACGCGCGCGTCGAGGCAAAGACGATCAGTAAAGCGGAGAAGGTGGAACTAGCCAGCGCGTCGTCGGTGCGGAGACGGACGGCTGCAGAAGGATGTGCGGGTCATGGGACTTTGCCTCTCGCTCATTATTATTTACGGACGGGTCAAGCCGACCGTTGCGAGGGACATTAATCAGGGCCGTTCAGTGGTGCAATTCGATAAACGCATCAGTGTGCGTTTATCGAACAGCTTTGCACGGTTTCAGGCGAACAGTTGCGCGCTGAGGTCGCGGCTGGCGGCAAGCATGATCGGCAGGAAGCGCTGCTCCAGCTCGCTGCGGCTGACCCGGCCGGCGTGGGTACTGACGTTGAGCGCCGCGAGCACCTGGCCAGAAGCGTCGTAGACCGGTACGGCGATGGAGCGCAGGCCCTGTTCCAGTTCCTGGTCGACGATGCACCAACCCTGCTGGCGGACCACCTGCAGGCATTCGAGCAGGGCCTGCGGGTCGTGGATGGTACGGCTGGTCTTGGCCTGCAGGTCGGCGTGCTCCAGGTATTCATGGAGGGTTGCATCGTCCAGCGCGGCGAGAAGGATGCGGCCCATGGACGTGCAATAGGCCGGCAAGCGCCCGCCCACCGACAGGTCCACCGAGATCAGCCGCTGCACCGTGGCCGAGCGGGCTATATAGAGGATGTCGTCGCCTTCCAGGGTGGCCATGTTGCAGGCCTCGTGGAGCTGATCGCTCATGCGGTCCAGGTAGGGTTGGGCAGAAACCGCCAGCGGGGTCGAGGACAGATAGGCATGGCCCAGGGTCAAGACCTTGGGCAACAGCGAATAGGTCCGCCCGTCGGTAGTGGCATAGCCCAGCTTGATCAGGGTATGCAGGCAGCGCCGCACCGCCGCCCGGGGAATCTCGGTGCGGTGGCTGATCTGGGCAATGGTCAGGTGCCGCTTGCGCTCCTGGAAGGCCTGCACCACCGCCAGGCCGCGGGCCAGGGAGGTCATGAAGTCCGGGTCGCCGGTAAATGCCTGGATGCGCCGGGCCGGCGACGCCACGATGGGCGGCGCCAGTGACGCAAACGAGCTGCGCACGTTGTCGTTCAGTCCAGATCCCTTGGGGTTTGTTTCATCGCTCATGACTCACCTCGGTCACACACTCACGGGGGCGATTATCGAACCATCGACCGATAATCGCAATTGACCGATGACCACAATTGCTTATACCTTTCCTCCGCCCTTGTGGCTTCTTGGAGAGACTGGTCAGGTACCCACCGTAGAAGTCCCGGGTACGGCCTCGCCCACCAGCGAGGCCGTTTTTCTTTGAGCAAACAACACGCGACAGTTGTCCAGATATATCCAGCGTTCAAAAAAAGAAGGAAACAAACTCCCTTCTTTTAATGTTGGAGTAGCAACAAGCCTTGATTGGGCGTATCCATCTTCCCGTCACTTGCTATACTCCAACACTGTCGACGCCCGCCCGGGCCTCGGCAATCCGGATTCCCAGTCTTACTTGCGCGAATCCCCCGTGTCAGGCGCAAACCTGCGTCGACACCAGACAAAAGTCTGTTGCTGCGACAGCCGTTAATAACTCTGGCCACCGTAGCCGCGTGTGCGTTACGCAACTGCGCAATAACGCCTTCGCGAAAGCCAGCGTAACTTTGATCGACAGGTAGCACTGTGACGAAAGACGAACTGCGCGCGGAACTTGAGCGCCAGGAGCAACGTTTCAAGGAAGTCTATGGTGGCGAAGTCACCACCTACGCCGCTCAACCCGAACCGGAACGCAAACCCTGGCGCAAGCGTGCCACGGTGATGGATCAGGTCTTCGCCGAAGAACTGCGCAAGATGGAGCAGGAAAAGGACGAGAAGGCCGAAGAGCCTTGACACTGCCGTTGCAGTGACCTTTGCGGACCGTCACGGTACCTGTCCATGCAGGTACCCGGGCCCGTCATTACCCGTTCAGGATGAAACCGTAACGGATTCTCACAAATTTCATACGTTCGTTTGAATTCTTTCCGACATCAAAATTTCATGGTTTTGCCATCAAATGTCCACAATCTCGCGGATTTTAGCCGTGCTTTTCTGACATCCCCCCCTGTACCCGGGTAAACCCGGCAGCCTTCGCCCCCCTCCACCGGTCAGCAGTCAGTGCATTGATTACGGGGGATTTCTGGCATAATCGCGCCCCCTTATGACCGGGTCAGAAAACCTTCATGATCGAATTATTCAGCGGACTCGATGCCTGGGTACTCGTGAGCCTCTTCCTCGCCTTGACCTTCGTACTCGCCTTCGAGTTCATCAATGGCTTTCATGACACCGCGAACGCGGTAGCGACAGTCATCTATACCAAGGCCATGCCCCCGCAACTGGCGGTCTTCGCCTCCGGCGTCTTCAACTTCCTCGGGGTATTGCTGGGCGGCGTCGGTGTCGCCTATGCCATCGTCCACCTGCTGCCGGTGGAGTTGCTGATCAACGTCAATACCGGGCACGGCCTGGCCATGGTCTTCTCGCTGCTGGCGGCGGCCATCGCCTGGAACCTCGGTACCTGGTACTTCGGCATTCCGGCCTCCAGCTCGCACACCCTGATCGGTTCGATCCTCGGCGTCGGCCTGGCCAACGCCCTGATCAACGACATCCCACTGGGTGACGGGGTGAACTGGCAGAAAGCTATCGATATCGGCATGTCCCTGGTCCTGTCGCCGATGGCCGGCTTCCTGGTCGCCGCACTGGTGCTGATCGGTCTGAAATGGTGGCGCCCGCTGTCGAAGATGCACAAAACGCCAGAACAGCGCCGCATGCTCGACGACAAGAAGCACCCGCCCTTCTGGAACCGCCTGGTGCTGGTCATGTCGGCCATGGGCGTGAGCTTCGTGCACGGCTCCAACGACGGCCAGAAAGGTATCGGCCTGATCATGCTGGTGCTGATCGGTATTGTTCCGCAGCAGTTCGTTCTCGACCTGGGCAGCACCACCTACCAGATCGAACGTACCCGTGACGCCACCCTGCACCTGAGCCAGTTCTACGAGCGCAACCACGAGACCCTGGGCGAGTTCCTGGCCCTGGGCAAGGCGGCCAAGGGCGACCTGCCGGAGCAGTTCAGCTGCAATCCGCACCAGACCGAACCGACCATCGCCGCCCTGCAACAATCCCTGGCCGGCGTTGCCGACTACCGCGCGCTGAGCCCGGAGACCCGCGTCGAAGTGCGCCGCTACCTGCTCTGCCTGGACGACACCGCGAAAAAGGTCGGCAAGCTGCCGGGCCTGGAAGCCCGCGAGAAGTCCGACCTGGACAAATTGCGCAAGGACCTCACCGCCACCACCGAATACGCGCCGTTCTGGGTGATCCTGGCAGTCGCCCTGGCCCTTGGCCTGGGTACCATGGTCGGCTGGAAACGCGTGGTCCTGACCATCGGCGAGAAGATCGGCAAGCAAGGCATGACCTATGCCCAGGGCATGTCGGCACAGATCACCGCCGCCTGCGCCATCGGCATGGCCAACATCTTCAGCCTGCCGGTATCGACCACCCACGTGCTCTCGTCCGGTGTGGCCGGGACCATGGTCGCCAACCGCAGCGGCCTGCAAGGCGGCACCGTGCGCACCATCCTGCTGGCCTGGGTGCTGACCCTGCCGGCCTCGATGGGCCTGGCGGCCGGGTTGTTCTGGCTGTCGACGCGGTTTGTTGGCTGAATTGAAAAGGCGCCGTTTCAGGCGCCTTTTTATTGCTCTTTCGGACCTGATCGCTGGCAAGCCAGCTCCCACAGGTATCGCATGCACCGTTGCCCCTGTGGGAGCTGGCTTGCCAGCGATAGGGCCATCAAAAGCAACACACTACTTGCGCCGGCCTCCCAACAGCGACCCCATCAAGCCCCGCACCAACTGTCGCCCGAACTGATTGGCCGCCTGGCGCACCGCCGACTTGATCGCCTGCCCCGCCGCGCTTTGCAGGAACTCCCCCGCCTGGTCGGCGAAACTCTCTTCCTTTTTCTGCTCCGCCGCCGGAGCCGCCGGTGCTTCGCCTTTGCGCGCCGTCAGCATTTCATACGCCGACTCACGGTCGATCGGCTTGTCATAACGCCCGGCCAGCGGCGAAGCCGCCACCAACGCCGCACGTTCGGCCTCGCTCAACGGTCCGATCCGCGATTGCGGCGGCGCGATCAGCACCCGCTGCACCATCCCCGGCGTGCCCTTGTCCTGCAGGGTGCCCACCAGGGCTTCGCCGATACCCAGTTCGGTCAACACCGCCAGGGTGTCGAACGCCGGGTTGGGCCGGAAGCCATCTGCCACCGCACGCAACGCCTTCTGCTCCTTGGCGGTGAATGCCCGCAGGCCGTGTTGCACACGCAAGCCCAACTGGGCGAGGACGTCGTCCGGCAGATCGCCAGGCGACTGGGTGACGAAGTACACGCCGACACCCTTCGAACGAATCAGCCGCACCACTTGCTCCAGCCGGTCCTGCAAGGCCTTGGGCGTGCCGTTGAACAACAGGTGTGCCTCGTCGAAGAACAGCGCCAGCAGCGGTTTGTCGGCATCACCGCGCTCCGGCAACTGCTCGAACAGCTCCGCCAGCAACCATAAAAGGAAGGTGGCGTAGATCTTGGGCGATTCGTGGACCAGCCGGCTGGCATCGAGCAGATGAATACGCCCGCGGCCATCCGCCCCCGGATGCAGCAGGTCCTCCAGTTGCAAGGCCGGCTCGCCGAACAAGGCTTCCGCGCCCTGCTGCTCGAGAGTGGCCAGGCGGCGCAAAAGCGCCTGGGTCGAGCCGCTGGTCATCAGCGCACTGTCTTCACCCAGCACCTCGGGGTTGTCCTTGAGATGACCAAGCAAGGCCTTGAGGTCCTTGATATCCAGGAGCAGCAACCCTTCCCGGTCGGCCACCTTGAACGCGGCGTAGAGCGCGGCCTGCTGGCTGTCGTTCAGCTCCAGCAGGTTGCCCAGCAACAGCGGACCCATTTCGCTCAAGGTCGTACGCAAGGGATGACCGGACTGCCCGTGTATATCCCACAAGGTCACCGGATAGGCCTGAGGATGATGATTCAGCCAGGACATGCCGGCGATGCGCTCCGCCACCTTGCCCTGAGGATTGCCCGCTGCCCCCAGACCACACAGGTCGCCCTTCACATCGGCGGCGAATACCGCCACTCCGGCATCGCTGAACACTTCCGCCAGGCGCTGCAGGGTCACCGTCTTGCCGGTACCGGTGGCGCCGGCGATCAGGCCATGGCGATTGGTCAGGCGCATGGCCTGGGACACCGGCTGCCCGGCGAGATCGGCACCCAGAACGAATTGCGTGGAGTCCGCCATGTTTTTTCATCCTCCATATAAAGCTTTTGTAAGATTCAGCCGATATCAAAGTGTGATTGATCGCTCAAAAAAACAGAAAACCCCGATAAGGACATGGGCTCACTCTGCTCTCATCAGCGACTCCGTGCGAACCACCCGGCTATTCAAGACCTTAGCGGACCCAATACGCCATGAATAAAAATCTCCGTTTCAGCCACAAGATATTGCTGGCCGCATCATTGATCGTGATGCTCGCGTTCAGCCTGTTCACTTTGTACAACGACTACTTGCAGCGTAATGCCATCCGGGAAAACCTGGAGAACTATCTCGGCGAGATGGGCGATACCACCGCAACCAATATCAAGAACCTGTTCGACGGGCGCATCCTGCTGGTGGAAAACGCCGTGCAGAACATTGCCGCCGATCCGCAGAACGTTGGCAATCTGCTCGGCCAGAAAGCCCTGACTTCAAGTTTCCTCACCACTTACCTGGGCCATCCGAACGGCGACTTCACCATTCGTCCGCAAATGAAGATGCCCGATGGCTACGACCCGCGCGTTCGCCCCTGGTACAAGGACGGCCTGGCCGCCGGCAAGACCATCCTGACCGAACCCTATATCGACATGAGTACCGGCAAGATGGTGATTTCCATCGTCACCCCGGTATCCCAGCAGGTCGGTGTGGTCGGTGGCGACCTGGCCCTGGACGGTCTGGTGGAAATCATCAATTCGCTGAACTTCGGCGGCATGGGCTACGCCTTCCTGGTCAATGACCAGGGCACGATCCTTGTGCACCCGAACAAAGACCTGACCATGAAGGCGATGAAGGAGTTGTTCCCGAACAACACCCCACGCCTGGACAAGAAACCGGTGGAAGTGGAAATGGACGGCAAGCCGACCATCCTCAGCTTCACCCCGGTCAAGGGCCTGCCTTCGGCTAACTGGTATATCGGTCTGGCTGTCGATAAAGACAAAGCCTACGCAATGCTCAGCAAGTTCCGTACTTCTGCCGTGGTTGCCACCGTCATCGCCGTGGCCATCATCATTGGCCTGCTGGGCCTGCTGATCAACGTGCTGCTGCGCCCGCTGCACACCATGATCCGCGCGATGGAAGGCATCGCCCAGGGCGAAGGCGACCTGACCCGCCGCCTGAACATCCACAACCACGACGAATTCGGCATGCTCGGCAAGGCCTTCAACCACTTCGTCGGACGTATCCACGAGTCGATCCGCGAAGTGGCCTCGGCCACCGAGCACGTCAACGAAGTGGCCCTGCGGGTGGTCAGCGCCTCCAACTCGTCGATGGTCAACTCCGACGAGCAGAGCAACCGCACCAACAGCGTTGCCGCCGCGATTAACCAGCTTGGCGCCGCCGCCCAGGAGATCGCCCATAACGCCGCGCAGGCCTCGCAACAGGCCAGCTCGGCGCGGCACCTGGCCGAGGAAGGCCAGCAGGTGGTGGATCGCAGCATCCAGGCGATGAACCGTCTGTCGGACATGATCTCGACCTCCAGCACCCATATCGAGACGCTGAACAGCAAGACCGTGAACATCGGCCAGATCCTCGAAGTGATCACCAGCATTTCCCAGCAGACCAACCTGCTGGCGCTCAACGCAGCGATCGAGGCCGCCCGTGCCGGCGAGGCCGGGCGTGGCTTCGCAGTGGTCGCCGACGAAGTGCGCAACCTGGCGCACCGCACCCAGGAATCGGCGCAGCAAGTGCAGAACATGATCGAGGAACTGCAGGTCGGCGCCCGCGAGTCGGTGGAGACCATGAGTCAGAGCCAGCGTCACAGCCACGACAGCGTGAACATCGCCAACCAGGCGGGCGAGCGCCTGAGCAGCGTGACCCAGCGCATCGGCGAGATCGACGGCATGAACCAGTCGGTGGCCACCGCCACCGAGGAACAGACCGCCGTGGTCGACTCGATCAACATGGATATCAGCGAAATCAACATGCTCAACCAGGAAGGTGTCGAAAACCTGCAATCGACCCTGCGCGCCTGCGCCGACCTGGAACAGCAGGCCGGCCGCCTCAAGCACCTTGTAGGCAGCTTCCGCATCTGATCCCCGCCTCCGTCCGGCGGCGCAATGCCGCCGGATACCGCTGTAACAATTCGAACAAACTATCCTTTAACAGGGTCCACCTTAAGGCGCGTCACTGCGGTCTTTCAGCCGCTGCGTGACTGTCCGAAAGAAGATCCCGGAGGGATGCTGATCGTGCATATCGCCGACATCACCATGTTCTACGCGCCCGCCAGTGGCGGCGTGCGGACCTATCTTGATGCCAAACACCGCCGTCTGGGCCTGGCCCCGAACGTCCGCCACAGCCTGCTGATTCCCGGCGCCAGCGCGCGCCAGCACAACGGTATCCATGAAGTACCGGCACCGCCGCTGCCGTTCGGCAATGGCTACCGTTTTCCGCTGCGCCTGGCGCCCTGGTGCAATGTCCTGCACGAGCTGCAACCCGACCTGATCGAGGTCGGCGATCCCTACCTCACCGCCTGGGCCGCCCTTGATGCGCGGCGGCGCCTGGACGTGCCGGTGATCGGCTTCTATCACTCCGACCTGCCATTGCTGGTGAGCAATCGCATGGGCAACTGGTGCACCCCCAATGTGGAAGCCTATGTCAGCAAGCTCTATGGCAACTTCGACCGGGTCCTGGCGCCCAGTCAGGTCATGGCCCACAAGTTGCGCCGGCTGGGGGTCAGCAATGTCCATGTGCAGCGCCTGGGGGTGGACCTGAACACCTTCCACCCGGACCGCCGCGATCCGCACCTGCGCGCCGAACTGGGCCTGGCTGACGACACCCGCCTGCTGGTGTTCGCCGGCCGAGGCTCGCGGGAAAAGAACCTGCCGGTGCTGCTCGACTGCATCCAGCGCCTGGGCAAGCCCTGGCACCTGTTGCTGGTGGGCTCGCACATGCCGGCGAACGTGCCGGACAACGTCACGGTCTTCGGCGAATTCCGTCCGGCCAGCGAGGTCGCCCGGCTGCTGGCCAGCGCCGACCTGCTGGTGCATGCCGGCGATCAGGAAACCTTCGGCCTGGTGATCCTCGAAGCCCTGGCCAGCGCCACACCGGTGGTGGCAGTGGCGGCCGGGGCCTTTACCGAGATCGTCCAGCCGGACTGCGGTCGGCTCTGTGCGCCCGGCGATGGCCAGGCCATGGCCAACGCGGTACGCGAGCTCTTCGAGTGCGGCGTCGAACAGCTTGGCCAGCAGGCGCGGCGCCATGTCGAACAGCACTACAGCTGGGACAACGTGGTCAGCGGCCTGCTGGCCCATTACCGCGCAGTGCTGGGCTACAGCGATCTGCCGGTACGCGCCCATGCCTGATGCCCACACCCCCGGCCGCAGCGTATTGCTGGTGCTGCATGACGTGGCCCCGGAAACCTGGCCCGACTACCAACCCTTCGTCGAGGCCGTGGATGCCCTCGGCCAGATTCCCATGACCCTGCTGGTGGTCCCGGATTTCCACCAGCGCAACGCGCTGGAAGGTGACACCGGCTTTCGCCGGCTGATGGAGCAGCGCCTGCTGCGCGGCGCCGAACTGGCGCTGCATGGCTATTACCATGCCGACGACAGCCCGCCGCCGCGCTCGCCCGGCGAGTACTTCATGCGCCGCATCTATACCTGGGAAGGCGAGTTCTACAGCTTGAGCGAGGACCAGGCCCTGCGACGGCTCGAAGCCGGTATCGAACTGTTCCAGCGCATGGACTGGCCGCTGAATGGCTTCGTCGCCCCCGCCTGGCTGATGAGCGAAGGTACACGCCAGGCCTTGCGGCGCTTGCCCCTGAACTACACCAGCGACCCGCAGCATCTGTATCGACTACCGGATTTCACCCCGGTCAAGGCCCCGGGCCTGGTGTGGAGTGCTCGCAGTGCGTGGCGCCGCGGGCTGTCCAGGGTGCTCAGCGCAGTGCAGGAACAGCGCATGGGTGACGCCACGACCATCCGCCTCGGCCTGCACCCGGTGGACATGCGCCACGACTTCTCGCGCCGCTACTGGCTCGACACCCTGCAACGCCTGCTGGCAGACGGCCGCATGCCCATGACCAAGATGGCCTGGCTGGCCAGCAGGCCAGGCGCGTGAACCGTATCGGCTGGCTGCTGGCGGCGCTGCTGATGGCGGCGCTGGTGCCGGCCCTGCTCGGCGGCAGCGACCTGCTGCCACGCCTGCGCAGCTTCCCGCCAGGATTGCTGCTGGCCTTGTTCGGCATGATTGTCCTGTGCTGGGTTCTCAACTCGCTGCGCCTGCGCCTGTTGCTGGGCAGCCAGGGCGAGAAGATCGGACGCCTGCGCGGCCTCGGGGTGATCATGGCCACCGAGTTCGCCATCTGCACGACTCCCGGCGGCAGCGGCGGCCCGCTGACCCTGATGGCCCTCCTCGCCCGCGACCGGGTACGCCCCGCCCACAGCGGCGCGGTGTTCGCCATGGATCAGCTGAATGACCTGCTGTTCTTTCTTTGCGCGGTGCTCGGAATCATCGTCTACACACTGTTTCACAATCTCAACCGCAGCCTCGAAGCCATGCTGGTGGGCAGCGCGCTGTTGATGCTGGCATTACTCGGGCTGGGCCTGGGATTGCTGCGCTGGCGGCGCGGGCTGATGCGCTGGAATGGTCGCCTGCTGCGCAGGCTGAAGGTACGCGGCGCTACCCGACGGCGCTGGGCAAGACGGCTGCTGCATTTCTTCCGGGCATTGCGCGCGACCCTGGGTTTGCCCCGGCGGATCCTCGCCCTGGTCTTCGCGCTGACCTGCCTGCATTGGGGATTGCGCTACAGCGTGCTGTACCTGGTGCTGCTGGGGCTGGGTGGCAACCTGCAATGGATTTCCAGTTTCCTGGTGCAGGTACTGTCGCTGAGTGCCGGGCAGTTCAGCCTGCTGCCTGGCGGCGCGGGGGCGGCGGAGCTGACCTCGGCGACGCTGCTGACACCCATGGTGGGCAAATCAACGGCGGCGGCCGGGGTGCTGATCTGGCGGGTGGTGACCTACTACTTCTATCTGGTCGCCGGCGGGCCGGTGTTCCTCTGCCTGCTCGGCAAGCCCTTGCTGGAGCGCCTCGGCGGACTGCGCCGCTAGCTGCGCCTGCCACAGCTCGGCGGCACCGGGAAAGTCGGTGCCATCCTCGCTATCGAGCGCTTGCGGGTCATAACGGCTGAGGCAACCCTCGCCCAGGGTGGGCGGGGGATGGGCAGTGGCTTTGTCGAACGGATCGGCCATCGCACTGCCCTCCGGGGCTCAGTTGAACACCACGGTCTTGTTGCCATGCACCAGCACGCGGTCTTCCAGGTGATAGCGCAGGCCACGGGCCAGCACCATCTTCTCGACGTCACGACCGAAGCGGACCATGTCCTCGATGCTGTCGCTGTGGCTCACGCGCACCACGTCCTGCTCGATGATCGGACCGGCATCCAGCTCTTCGGTGACGTAGTGGCAAGTCGCACCGATCAGCTTCACGCCACGCAGCGACGCCTGGTGATACGGCTTGGCACCGACGAAGGACGGCAGGAAGCTGTGATGGATGTTGATGACCTTCTGCGCGTATTCCTCGCACAGCTGCGGCGGCAGGATCTGCATGTAGCGCGCCAGCACTACCACGTCGGCACCATGCTCGTTGACCAGGCGCGAGACTTCGGCGAACGCCGGCTGCTTGTCCTTGGGATCGACCGGTACATGGAAGAACGGAATGCCGTGCCACTCGACCATGCTGCGCAGGTCGTCGTGGTTGGAGATCACGCAGGGAATGTCGCAATCCAGCTCATTGCTGTGCCAGCGGTGCAGCAGGTCGGCCAGGCAGTGGGACTCGCGGCTGGCCATGAGCACGACGCGCTTTTTCTGGTCGGTGTCGGTGATCCGCCAGGTCATGGAGAATTCTTCGGCAATCGGCGCGAACGCCTCGCGGAAGGCCTCGATGCCGAATGGCAGGGTATCGGCACGGATCTCGTGACGCATGAAGAACCAACCGCTCAGGTCATCGGAGTGATGGCTCGCTTCGGTGATCCAGCCATTATGGGACGCCAGGAAATTACTGACTTTGGCGACGATGCCGACACGGTCGGGACAAGCGATCACCAGCCGATAGGTACGCATGCAGGGGGCTCCAGAACTTCGCAAAGGCGCACATTCTAACGATTGCCCGGCAAAACTACAGTATCCGTGTGACATCCGGGCTACCCGTTCACCCCCGCCCCTGCGCCACGGAGTCTCCAGCACGGAGCACGACGCAGTTTAAATTAGTTGCGATTTTCACCTATGGGCATTTGTAAAGTGCCAGCGCGACAAACCATAGCGGGAATAAACATTGAAAAAGTGCAGCACTCTAATGTTTACTTGAGCAAATTGTCTGACTATTATTGCCGCACTGTTATCCAGAACTCCCAAATTCCCAAGGAACGACTCATGTCCCTGATCAACGAATATCGCGCTACCGAAGAAGCCATCAAAGAACTGCAAGCCCGCCTGAAAAACCTGGCCGACGACGGCAAGCTGCAGCAAGAACTGGAGTTCGAAAAGAAGCTGCGTGAGCTGATGGCGGAGTTCGGCAAATCCCTGAAGGACATCATTGCCCTGCTGGATCCGGAAGCCAAACTGAACAAGGCCCCACGTGGTGCCGTAGTTAAAGCCACCGGCACCAAGCGCGCGCGCAAGGTCAAGCAGTACAAGAACCCGCACAACGGCGAAATCATCGAAACCAAAGGCGGCAACCACAAGACTCTGAAAGAGTGGAAAGCCAAGTGGGGCGGTGACGTTGTAGAAAGCTGGGCTACCCTGCTGGATTGATTTGCGTCCTTATCAATAAAAAACGCCGGCAGCCGCCGGCGTTTTTTATTGTCCGCTTTTTACGTTACTGACAATCCCAGACGCTGGCACAACGCCTCGGCGTGCGTGCGCCAGGCCTCCAGCAATACCTGCTGCGACCCGTCGGCACGGGCCAGGGCTTCCTGCAGAGCCGTTTCAAAGGCCTTCAGGGTATTCGGCGCACCAACGCTTTCGTCGGTAAGACGTTGTTGGCAGAACGTTCTCCATTGTGCTTTCTCTGTTTCATCAAGACTCATCGGAAAGTTCCTAGCCCTATATCGGAACAACAACTCCGTCAGCCGCGGGTCATCGAACATCCATTGCCCTCTCGCCAACTGCTCGGGGTCAGCCATCCTCACCTGCTCGCATAGACGCCGATCACGCTCACCGAAAAACCCGTCATACAGTTGCTGCTCCGGATCTTCACTTTCGGCAAAATCCGCCCCCGCATAGATTGACGCCAATTTATTTTCCCACTGCTCTCGCAGCGCAATCAGGCGTTCACCACGACGTAGCAATTCGGACATATCGAGGTTCAGACGCTGCTGGTCTTCCTTGCGCAGTACGCTCAATGGCGCCACCACCGGGCAGCGGTTGATGTGTAGCAACTTGAGAGGAACAGGCAATTGTCCGTCAGGCATTTCCTCGCGGCGCGTGTATAAGCGCTTACGCAATACTTCGGAATCTTCCGTCAACAACGGTGCAATATCCTGGTGCAGATCACAAACAATCAGGGCATTGCGATTGACCGGGTGCCAGGCCAGCGGCAGCACCACCCCCAGATAATTACGTGCTGCGGAGAAGCGTCCGGAGATATGTACCAGGGGCTGTAACAAGCGCACCTGATCGAGCACTTTGTGTTTGCTGCGCAGTTCGAATAGCCATTCATAAAGACGCGGTTGTTTCTGCCGGATCAGCCGCGCCAGAGCGATAGTCGCACGCACATCGGACAGCGCCTCGTGTGCCTGGCCGTGATGGATGCCGTTGGCCGCGCTGAGCAGTTCCAGACGCAGACTGACCTTGCCATCGACCATCGGCCACTCGATGCCTTCAGGGCGCAGCGCGTAGGCAGTACGTACCGTATCGATCAAGTCCCAACGACTGTTGCCGCCTTGCCACTCACGAGCGTAGGGATCGAAGAAATTACGGTAGAGGCTGTAGCGGGTGACTTCGTCGTCGAAGCGTAGGGTGTTGTAGCCCGCGCCACAGGTACCGGGACGCGCCAGCTCGGCGTGCACCCGGGTCATGAAGTCGGCTTCGGCCAGGCCATCCCGGGCCAGTTGCGCCGGGGTGATGCCGGTGATCAGGCAGGCAGCCGGATGCGGCAGGATATCGTCGCTGGGCTGGCAGAACAGATTGACCGGCGCCTCGATCTCGTTGAGTTCCAGGTCGGTGCGCACGCCTGCGACCTGCAAGGGCCGGTCGCAGCGTGGATTGATCCCGGTGGTTTCGTAGTCGTGCCAGAAAATGCTGGAGCTCACGGCGATTCGTCCTGAAGGGTAAATCGCCGAAGTCTACCTCAAGCCGGCCGGCCTATGCCGACGTTGGCAACGGCCGGAAACTGAAGTAGGCGAGCAAGGCCGCTACCAGCAGGTCGTACTCGCGCGGGGCCTGCAGCAGCATGAAACCGGAGTCGTAGAAGCCGGGACTTTCGTCTTCATGGCACCACAGGCAGCTGGCGGTGAGATTGATGCGTTGCCAACTGCCGGCCTGGCCGGGAATGCGCAACTGAAGTTCGAAGTCGGGTCCGACCAGCAAAGGCAGGGTACTGATCAGCATCAGGCCGTCTTCCGATGCATTGCCCAGATACCCGATGGGCTGCTCGGTAAAACGGTTGTAGACCTTGAGGAAATAGGGAAGCAGATGTCGCTCGATTCGGCGCTCGGTATACATGGCAGTGGGTCGCAATGGATAACCCTTAGAGCAGGGTCGCGCTAGTGCCGTCTTGTACAGGTGCACGCTCTTTGTACACAGTCTGTTTCAATCAGAGTAGCGCAGACCGGGGCAAGGCTTCCAGCGCAAAATTGCCCCGCCCGGCACTCAACGCAGTGGCGCAAGTGGCGCCGGACGCGGCGTCGCGGCCTCGCCTTCACGATAATGTCCAAGCTGTTCAAGCGTTTGCAGACGGGCGCGGGCCCGGTAGGCGTACTCGTTGCCCGGATAGCGCTGAATGATGAATTGATAGGTCTGCGCGGCGTCGACGAACAGCTTCTGCCGCTCCAGGCACTGGCCTCGCAGCAGCGCCGTTTCCGGCCAGATGAACGGCCTTGCACGACTGGTGCGGTCAACCTGCGACAGTTCGAGGGTGACCCGTTCGCAATCGCCGCGATCGTAGGCCCGGTAGGCATTGTTCAGATGGTGGTCCATGGACCAGCGGGTACAACCGACGACACTGGTGGCCAGGGCCAGGACTAGCAGGGCGCGCATGGGAGATCTCCTTTGATAGGCAGTGTATCGGCGGCCGGCGGCCATTCTTCAATCTTTAGCTTCAAGCCTCAAGCAGCAAGATAGAGCGCGGATCGCTGTTTCTTGTAACTTGCCGGTTGTAGCTTGCTGCTCCCCGGCCCGTTCAAACGCCCGCCCTGCCCCCTCCCAAGGTAGTGCAAAGGAACAATGACTACAGCGTTTTTCAGGAGTAGCCTCTCGCTGCGCTTCACTACAGGAGTCTGTGCATGACCATCCGCCGTACCAAAATCGTCGCCACCCTCGGCCCCGCCAGCAATTCACCGGAAGTGATCGAACAACTGATCCTCGCCGGCCTGGATGTCGCCCGCCTGAACTTCTCCCACGGCACCCCGGACGAGCACAAGGCTCGCGCCCGGCTGATCCGTGACATCGCTGCCCGCCACAACCGCCACGTGGCACTGCTGGGCGATCTGCAGGGTCCGAAGATCCGCATCGCCAAGTTCACCAACAAACGAATCGAACTGAAGGTGGGCGACCGCTTCACCTTCTCCACCGCGCACCCGCTGACCGCCGGTACCCAGGAAATCGTCGGTATCGACTATCCGGACCTGGTCAAGGACTGCGGCGTCGGTGACGAACTGCTGCTCGACGACGGCCGCGTGGTCATGCGCGTCGAAACCGCCACCGACGACTCGCTGCACTGCGTGGTCCTGATCGGCGGCCCGCTGTCCGACCACAAGGGCATCAACCGCAAGGGTGGCGGCCTGACCGCCCCGGCCCTGACCGAAAAAGACAAGGCCGACATCAAGCTGGCCGCGGAAATGGACCTGGACTACCTGGCCGTGTCCTTCCCGCGTGACGCCTCCGACATGGAATACGCCCGTCGCCTGCGCGACGAAGCCGGCGGCACCGCCTGGCTGGTGGCCAAGATCGAACGCGCCGAAGCGGTCGCCGACGACGAGACCCTCGACGGCCTGATCCGCGCCAGTGACGCAGTGATGGTGGCCCGTGGCGACCTCGGCGTGGAAATCGGCGATGCCGAGCTGGTCGGTATCCAGAAGAAAATCATTCTGCACTCGCGCCGCCACAACAAGGCGGTGATCGTCGCGACCCAGATGATGGAGTCGATGATCCAGAACCCGATGCCGACCCGCGCCGAAGTGTCCGACGTGTCCAACGCCGTGCTGGACTACACCGACGCCGTCATGCTCTCGGCAGAAAGCGCCGCCGGTGCCTACCCGCTGGAAGCCGTGCAGGCCATGGCACGGATCTGCCTCGGTGCCGAAAAGCACCCAACCAGCAAGACCTCCAGCCACCGCATGGGCACCCAGTTCAGCCGTTGCGACGAGAGCATCGCGCTGGCCGCCATGTACACCGCCAACCACTTCCCGGGCGTGAAGGCGATCATCGCCCTGACCGAAAGTGGCTACACCCCGCTGATCATGTCGCGGATCCGCTCCTCGATCCCGATCTTCGCCTTCTCCCCGCACCGCGAGACCCAGGCCCGCGTCGCCATGTTCCGTGGCGTCTACACCGTGCCATTCGATCCGGCTGCGCTGCCGCCGGAAAAGGTCAGCCAGGCTGCGGTGGACGAGCTGCTCAAGCTGGGCGTGGTCGAACAGGGTGACTGGGTCATCCTGACCAAGGGCGACAGCTACCACACCATCGGTGGCACCAACGGCATGAAGATCCTGCATGTCGGTGATCCGCTGGTTTGATGTTGCTGCTGTAAATGAAAACGCCCGGACTTGAGCCGGGCGTTTTTCATTGTTCTTCCGGGCCCTATCGCTGGCAAGCCAGCTCCCACAGGTGCGGTGCATACATTACCTGGGGGAGCTGGCTTGTCGGATCGCCGCACCGCAGCGATGAGGGCTAGGCATGCCCGACGAACAAATCGGAATAAACCTGATTCCTCGGCACCCCCGCCAAAAACAGCCTGCGGGAAAACTGCTCGACACTCCCCGGCGACCCGCACACCTGCGCCACCGTCTGCCGCGATTGCACCTTCAACCCCGCCAGCGCCACCTGCAGGTCATCCGGGGTGACCAGGTCCACCTGCAACTGCGGATGCAACTCCGCCCTCGCCTTCAGTTCATCCGCCAGATAGTGCCCCTCCCGGTCCCGGGCAAGATGCAGCAGCCGAACCGGCCCGCGATGTTCCTGGCGCAACGCCTCGCGCAGGATGCCCCACAACGGCGCCAGCCCGGTGCCCGCCGCCAGCAGCCAGAGCGGCCGCTCCTGCCAGTCCGGGTCGTAATGCAGGGCGCCGGCACGCAGCTCGCCGAGGCGCAGCTCATCGCCGACCAGCAACTGCCGGGCCGGCGTGCAGAAGGCCCCCGGCTGCCGGCAGTCGATATGAAACTCCAGCCACGGGTCTTCCCCCGGCACGCTGGCCAGGGAATACGGCCGGGCCACCCCCAGCGCATTCCACAACAGCACGTGTTGTCCCGCCTGGTAACGCAGCCCGTTCAGCGGTTGCAGGCGCAAACGCAGGACATCGCCGAACCAGTCCGCCGCCAGCACCCGCGCCGGCTGGCCGTCGCTTTTCGGATCGAACAGCGCCACCCGCAGGTCCATGCCGACCCGGCACTGGCACGCCAGACGCCAGCCCGCCTCGCGCTGCGCCGCACTCAAGGCCTCGGGCCGACCATCCTCCGGGTCGCCCTCGACACAGCGCACCAGGCAGGCATGGCAGCTCCCGGCCCGACAGCTATAAGGCACGCCACAGCCCGCATCATTCAGGGCATCGAGCAGATTGCTGCCGGGCGCAACGGACCACTGGCGTTCGCCGACATGCAGTTCAGGCATTGCTGTTCATCTCCAGGGAATATTCATGCGCCAATCTAGGCTCGTTCTGATCTTCAGGCCAAGAGGAACAGCAAAAACGATGCCGTGCGATCACCGACCATGGTTGGACCACTGGCGCGTGTACCGAAAGCCGAGCCGCGCTATACTGCCGCGCCTTTTTTGCGTCGGACATATTGTCGCGGCGCGTCTGAAAGGTCGTTTCGACACCTCGGCCTGTCCGCGTCGGAATACCTATTGAATGTTCCCGTGTTTAAGAGGAGCGCGCTGCATGACCGTGATCAAGCAAGACGACCTGATTCAGAGCGTCGCCGATGCCCTGCAATTCATTTCGTACTACCACCCCGTCGATTTCATCCAGGCAATGCACGAAGCCTATCTGCGTGAAGAGTCGCCCGCCGCACGCGATTCCATCGCGCAGATCCTGATCAACTCGCGCATGTGCGCCACCGGCCACCGCCCGATCTGCCAGGACACCGGTATCGTCACCGTGTTCGTCCGCGTCGGCATGGACGTGAGCTGGGCCGGCGCCACCATGAGCGTCGACGACATGATCAACGAAGGCGTGCGTCGCGCCTACAACCTGCCGGACAACGTCCTGCGCGCCTCGATCCTGGCCGACCCGGCCGGTGCGCGTAAAAACACCAAGGACAACACCCCGGCGGTCATCCACTACTCCATCGTCCCGGGCAACACCGTGGAAGTGGACGTGGCGGCCAAGGGCGGCGGTTCCGAGAACAAGTCGAAGAT
>Ga0222427_100492_pt1 | contig 57594 bp, 52 predicted proteins | sample 2B20Ametagenome_FD_182890 | JGI IMG/M metagenome (GOLD analysis project Ga0222427, IMG submission 182890) | Enriched microbial communities from leaf-cutter ant dump, University of Wisconsin, Madison, United States - 2B20A (version 2) | ecosystem: Environmental > Terrestrial > Nest > Insects nest... | reverse complement strand
CTTGGCGGCAGCGCCGGTGGCGATGTTGCCGCCGATCACCTGCACTTGCGGGAAGTTCTCTTTCACCCAGCGAACGCGGTCGATCACGCCCTTGGAGTGACCGTGGGCGGTGTCGACCACCACCACGTCAACGCCGGCGGCAACCAGGGCGGCTACGCGCTCGCCGGTGTCCTTGCCGGTGCCGACCGCGGCGCCGACGCGCAGGCGACCCTGGTCGTCCTTGCTCGCCAGCGGGTAGGCCTTGGCCTTCTCGATGTCCTTGACGGTCATCATGCCCTTGAGGTTGAAGTCGGCGTCGACGATCAGGACCTTCTCCAGGCGATGCTTGTGCAGCAGCTCGCGGACTTCGTTCTTGTCGGCGCCTTCGCGGACGGTGACCAGACGCTCTTTCGGCGTCATCACTTCGCGAACGGTGGCATCCAGGCGGGATTCGAAACGCACGTCACGGGAGGTGACGATGCCGACCAGATCGCCGTTGTGCAGCACCGGCACACCGGAGATGTTGTTCAGGCGGGTCAGCTCGAACAGGTCGCGCACGGTGGCGTCGGCATCGATGGTGATCGGGTCCTTGACCACGCCGGCCTCGAACTTCTTGACCTTGCGCACTTCACCGGCCTGCTGGTCGATGGTCATGTTCTTGTGGATGATGCCGATGCCGCCTTCCTGGGCCATGGCGATGGCCAGGCGGGCTTCGGTCACGGTATCCATGGCGGCGGAGACCAACGGAATGTTCAGCTCGATGCCACGGGTCAAACGGGTCTTGAGACTGACTTCGTTGGGCAGTACCTCGGAATAGCCAGGTACAAGGAGAATGTCGTCGAAGGTCAGGGCTTCTTGGCTGATACGCAGCATCGCGGGGGCTCCCGGGCGGGAAAAATGGAAGCGCGCCATTATACTCATGCGCGCCTGTTCGCTCAATGTAAAGATGGGCCTTCGGTCAGTTGCCCGACAGCGTTCCGCGCACTACCGCCACCGGCTGGTCGAGCCAGTCGGCGAACTCGTCGAGGAAGGCTTGGCGGAAACCGGCCTGGGCCCACCCGTTGAAGATGAAGCCCAGGTTGGAAAAGGCACATGGCTGCAGGAAAAGGAAGCCGTTGATGTCGTCTTCATGGCCGCATTCCGGGCAGATGAAGTTGTCGGTCTGCGCCGGCATCCACTCTTCGAGGCTGTCGAACAGCGCCTCGCCGATCTCCTGACGGCACTCCGGGCAGCCCGCTTCTTCGAGGAAATCCACCGACGGCGTATAGATGCAGCGCTTGGTGATGATCTCCAGACCGTTGATACGCTTGCCGAACGGCAGCAGTTCGGGCCGTTCGACCACCTTGCGCGCCCCCTCGGCGATGGCATGGGCCATGCGATTGCCGGTGCCGCCGCAGGTGCTGAGGGACTCCTCGACGATCTTCTCGCGCACCAGCCAGCGCAGGATGGCCCGGGCGCGGGCTTCGTGCACCGGGATGGAGGACATTTTCGGAACGATGATGCTCTGGGTGATCATGACGGTGGTCGGCGCAACTCGAAATCGCCAGTCTACCTCACCTGGCTGTGGCGGATGCGCCGCCCGGATATCCTGACCGGCCTACAACTGGGCCCTGAAACTCCCGTCCAGCATGATCATTTCGTAAGGTGCATCGGGACCGGTACCGATCAGGTCGTCGGTTTTGTGAATCCGCACAAGGACATTCCTGAACTCGCCGGAGATCACACCCTGCTCGCCATTGTTCTGCAGCACGAGTTTGCCGCTGACCACGTCGAAGGAAACCGTGATATCACCCTCGGGAAAATAGGGCGGATTTCGGAAATACAGCGAATAACCGATGGTTACAGCGGGATCGACAACCGCTTCTCCGACTTCGTAGGAGCCACTCGGCAAATTTTTCCGCAGCCCGATCCCCAGTTGTTCGAAGAACGCGTCATGAGGCGGCCAGGTGCGATGGGTCCCGATGACCATCCAGGCGTTAAAGGCTGAGTCGTCAATCAACTCGACAATGTCGGCAACGTAGTCTCTCCGCTCACCACCCGCCATTCGCTTGAAGACCGCCGAAACAGCAGCGTCCTGACGGCCTGTGCCGCTAGTCGGTACGACCCGGTCGGGGTCGGCCAACCAGGTCCTGGCACTTTCATCGTTAGGTAATGAACTTTTCAGTGCACCAATGCGGCGCAAGTAGTCGAAAACAGCAGACATGATGGTGACTCCCTGGACATGGATGATGACGTTCCTCGCCGCACCGGGGTCGAACATCATCAATTCCACACGGGAGGACGCCCTTGGAATGCATCGAGAATGCGTCCGATCGGAACCTGACAGAAATAACAGGTTGGTGACTCATGCCTGGCTCAGGTAACGCCCGATCAGCGCCACGCCACTGGCCAGCACCAGCCAGGTGACCAACCGCACGAAGACCTCGCGAGACATGTTCAGGGTCAGGCGCCGGCCGATACGCAGGCCGAGCAGCATCATCGGCAACAGGCACACCGCCAGCAGCAACAGCGGCATGTCGGCATACACCCCGGCGATCAGGAACAGGCTCAGGCGCACCACGGTGCTGCAGCTGATCAAGGCGCTCTGGGTCGCCCGCGCCTGCTCGGTAGAGTCCAGCCGCGCATTGAGGTACAGCGCATATAGAAAGCCACCGCTGCCGAACAGCGCACCGAACAGCCCGCCCACCGTCCCCGCCGGCACCGACCACGCCGGAGCCAGATTCGCCGGCTTGACCTTCACCGCCAGGCTGTACAGCGCATAGGCGGTCACGAACAGGCCCATCAGCAGCATCAACACATCGGCATGCAGGTTGAGCAGGAACACCACGCCAAGGGTGCACCCCAGGGCCATGAACGGCAGCAGGCGCAGCAACTCGCCCCTGTTCACCGCCTTGCGCGCCGGCAGCCAGTTGCCGAAGGCGGCGACGAAGTCGAGCAGCACCAGCAGTGGGATGATCCGCGACAACGGCATGAAGTTGATCAGGATCGGCCCGGCCACCAGTGCTGTGCCGAAACCGGCGATGCCGAACACTATGTAGGCTGCGGCCACGCCGAGCAGGATCGGCAACCAGTCGAGCAGGGATAACGGCAATTGGGCGAACAGGGTCGAGAGCATCCGCAGAGCACCTTGAAGAGAGTTTCAGCGCACCTTACCCAGCGGGCAGTCATGCCGACTAATATGCAATATCGCCATCAGCCATCTCGAAACGGCATAGCTCATGATCTCTACCCGCCAGTTGCGCTACTTCGTCGAAATCGCCGAGAGCGGCAGCTTCAGTGCCGCCGCCGAACGCCTGTATATCGCCCAGTCGGCCCTGAGCCGGCAGATCCGTGAACTGGAACAGCAACTGGACACGGCGCTGTTCGAACGTACCGCCCGTCTGCCGCGCCTGACTGCCGCCGGCAGCGCCTTCCTGCCGCGGGCACGCAGCCTGTTGCAGGAGCTGGACAAAGCCGCCGACCTGGCTCGCGCCGTCGGCCAGGGCCTGCGCGGTAGCCTGCGATTGAGCCATTCCAGCACCGTCCCACTGACCGGTACCCTGTTGCAAAGGGTCAGTGGCTATCTGCACGACAACGCTGGGGTCTCCATGGAGATAGCCCAGCTTTCCTCCGAAGGCCAACTCGAGGAGCTGGCCGAGGGGCGTCTGGATATCGGCCTGCTGCGTCTACCGGTACTGCGCCAGCATGAGGGCCTGTGCGTCGAGCCACTACTGGCCGAGCCGCTGCTACTGGCAGTGGCCGAAAACCATCCACTGGCGCAGCGGGACAGCGTGCAACTGGCCGACCTGCGCGACGAGGCCTTCATCTCCATTCCCCATCGCCAGCGCGGCGGCCTGAGCTACCTGTCGGCAGAACTGTGCATGGCCGCCGGCTTCTTCCCCCGCCCGGCGCGGGTGGTGTCGCGCAAGACCACCCAGTTGCAACTGATCCAGGCCGGCTTCGGTATCGCCCTGCTGCCGCGCTGCATGCAGGACATTGCCCCGGCGGCGTTGCGCTTCATTCCTCTGGCCGATCCGGGGTGCGTCAGCACCGTCGCCATCGCCTACCGGCGCGATGCCGGGCCTCTGGTCCGGCAGTTCCTCGAACAGATGCACGAGAGCCAGTCTTGACCTTGAAGTAACTACAGGGTCCACCCTAGGCAAAAACACGGAGGCTTTGCCATGCGCACCCAACAGGACCAGGACTATCTGCAACGCACTGGGATACTCGATTTCGACGCCCCGGCGATCACCCGACTCATCGACAGCCGCGGCTGGCGCCAGTTGCCGGCGGAACAGGCGGCGCGGGCCGTCTACGAGTTCTGCCGCGACGAGATCCTGTTCGGCTACAACGCCGGTGCCGACAGCCTGTCGGCCTCGGCGATCCTCGACGAAGGCCTGGGCCACTGCAACACCAAGTCGAACCTGCTCATGGCCCTGCTGCGCGCCCTGGGCATCCCCTGCCGACTGCGCGCCTTCACCATCGACAAGCACCTGCAAAAGGGCGCGATGACCGCCTTCGTCTACTTCATGGCACCACGGGAGATCCTGCACACCTGGGTCGAAGTCAGCCTGGACGGGCAGTGGGTGGTGCTCGAAGGGGTGATTCTCGACCAGCAGTACCTACGCGCGTTGCAGAACAGATTCAGCAACTGCCGACACGCTTTCTTCGGCTATGGCGTGGCGACACCTTCCCTGGCCGAGCCGGCGGTGCAGTGGACCGGCCGCGATACCTATATCCAGCACGAAGGCATCGCCCGGGAATTCGGCCTGTATGACTCGCCGGACGATTTCTACCGCGAGCACAAGACCAACCTGAACGGACTGAAGGGCTGGCTGTACCACAACTTCTTCTACAAGGTGCTCAACGACAACGTACGGCGCATCCGCGAGGGCGTGCTGGACTCTGGCGGCAATCGCGCCTGTGGTCACCGGCAGTAGCCCACGACAGATTTCAAGACACCAGGCTGACCTCCACGAACGTAGCCAGCCCCCAGGCACGAGATACAGTGGAATACAAAGGCCACAAGGCAACCGCGGGCAAGCGCTATACACTGCGTCCCATCCACCCCAAACGAGGAACCGGCATGGACCATGTCGATCACGTACTCATCGTCGATGACGACCGCGAGATCCGCGAGCTGGTCGGCAATTACCTGAAGAAGAACGGCCTGCGCGTGAGCCTGGCGGCGGATGGCCGGCAGATGCGCGCCTTCCTCGACGGCAATACGGTGGACCTGATCGTGCTGGACGTCATGATGCCCGGCGACGACGGTCTGAAGCTGTGCCGTGAGCTGCGCGTGGGCAAGCACAAGGCCACCCCGGTGCTGATGCTCACCGCGCGCAACGACGAGACCGATCGCATCGTCGGCCTGGAAATGGGCGCCGACGACTATCTCAGCAAGCCCTTCTCCGCCCGTGAGCTGCTGGCGCGGATCAATGCCGTGCTGCGCCGCACCCGCATGCTGCCGCCGAACCTGCAGGTCAGCGAAGCCAGCCGCCTGATCGGCTTCGGTCGCTGGAAACTGGACACCACTGCCCGCCACCTGCTTGACGAAGACGGCACCCTGGTCGCCTTGAGCGGCGCCGAGTACCGCCTGCTGCGCGTATTCGTCGATCACCCGCAGCGCGTGCTCAGCCGCGAGCAGTTGCTGAACCTGACCCAGGGCCGCGAGGCGGACATCTTCGATCGTTCCGTCGACCTGCTGGTCAGCCGCCTGCGCCAGCGCCTCCTTGATGACGCCCGTGAGCCGGCCTATATCAAGACAGTACGCAGCGAAGGCTACGTCTTCGCCCTCGCCGTCGAACTGCTGGAGCCCCATACCTGAAGGCGCGCCGAGCCGGCGCCCGACAGCCTTGTACAAAGCGATACATCACGGCCATTGCCGGACACATCACGGATAAACCCGGTTGACACCATGGCTCCACGAATCGCGGCGGCATTCCGCACGTCGCGTTCATACCCCGGAGCCTTGCCATGAACCGTCCCGTTGAAATCACTTCGAAGTCGCCAAAGTCCGTTTTCGAACCACTCGATCGCCTCGCTGCCTGGAGCTGGGACATTCCCCTGCGGCTGTTCCTGGCCTGGGAGTTCCTGGAATCGGGTCTGGAGAAATGGCACGGCGACAACTGGTTCGAACAGATCCACGCCAACTTCCCTTTCCCGTTCAACCACTTCTCCGCCGGCTTCGACTGGCAGGTGTCGATGTGGGCTGAACTGATCGCGCCGGTGCTGCTGCTCCTGGGCCTGGCAACGCGCTTCGCCTCGGCCGCGCTGATCGTCGTGACCCTCGTCGCCATCGCCGCCGTGCACTGGCCGACACAGTGGTCGGGCCTGGCGGAGCTGGCCCGGGGCTACAGCATCACCGACCATGGCTTTGGCAACTACAAGTTGCCCCTGATCTACCTGGTGGCGTTGGTGCCGCTACTGCTGAAAGGATCTGGGGGGCTTAGTGTGGATGCCTTGGTTCGTCGGTTCGCGAGCAGCGTTCGTTCGGTCTGATTACCTGCTTTGCGACATGGGTATCTACGCGTTCTTTTTACTTTGTGCTGGTGCTGGTGCGGCGAGCTTATCCGTTCAAGGCGGCGCCGCTGGCGGCCCCTTCCGCCTTTACGGCGGCCTACTTTTTTCTTGGAAAAAGTAGGCAAAACCGCCTGCTCCTGCATCCGGCCCTACGCTTCGCTACGGGTCCCCTCCCTCCGGTGCCTTACAGGGGCCGAGCGGCCTACGACTTGCTGCGCAAGTCTACATCTCGCTCCTTCGGCTAACGCCGAAGGGTGCTGCGCACCTGCCCCTTCCAGACACCTCCGCTCGGCCTCCTGACGTCGCGAGTTACGGGTGGCGCCTGCACGGGCGCATCTTCGAAATCAAAGACTGCGCCAACAGGTCAAAGCCAAAGCAGGAGCTTTTACTCCTGCTCTTGCTCTGGCTTTTGCTCTTCTTGCGCGCCAGTTCAGACACCACAAGGTGCGACCTTGTCAGGCCGCGATGGCCGCGAAAGGCGCCGGAAGGAGGGGACCCGAAGCTCAGCGTAGGGCCTGATGTGGGAGCGAGCGGTTTTCGTCCATTTTGCCAAGACAAAATGGACTCGCCGTAGAGGCGAAAGGGGCCGGCAGCACCGGCATAGCAAACGGATAAGTGCGGGCTTTCAGCGTCCAGGATCATCCGAAAATCCGGGTACCGGCAAAAGGCCCGCACACCTTAAAAGAGATGCACGGGCCTGGCAGTCAAAAGCGCAATCACGGAATCACAAACCCCACCTCGATATTGCCCCGGGTCGCCTTGGAGTACGGGCAGATCTGGTGCGCTTCCGCCACCAGTTTCTCCTTGTCCTCCGCCGACAATCCGGGCAACTGCACGGTCAGCCGGGCAGCCAGGGCGAAGCCGCCGTCAGCGGTGTTGCCCAGGGACACATCGGCATCCACCGCCACGCCTTCCGGCAGCCGGACGTTGTATTTCTGCCCGGCCCGACGCAGGGCGCCGATGAAACAGGCGGACCAGCCGATGGCAAACAACTGCTCGGGATTGCTGCCGGGACGGCCGGAGCCGGGCGGGCTCAGCGCCAGGTCCAGCTCGCCGTCGAGGGTCTGGCCGCGCCCGTCGCGGCCGCCGGTGGTGTGGGTCTTGGCGGTGTAGAGGATGGTTGTCAGGGCGTTGCTCATGCTGTTTCTCCTTCACGGACGAGGACGGTTGTTGCAGTTGGGCGGGTGCCGAGCACCGCGCCTTGCTCCTTGAGGCTGCGCAGCAGGGCGAGGCCCGGCGTTTCGATGGCAGCCAGTTCGAGGCCGGCGATGTGCGCCAGCGCCTTGAGGTGTTCACGGCCCGTGAGCTGGCTCTGCTGCAGCGATACCAACAGGGCATGGGCCAAAGGGGCAAGGCGCGAAAAGTGCACCTTCAGGTCGGCGCCACGGCGGACCAGCAGCAACGTGGGTGCAAGGGGCTTCTCCTGCGGGATGTGGCCTGGACCGATCTGACTCACCGGCCAGACATAGGCCAGTGGTGCGGCAAGACTGGAGAGCAGCGGCACACCGTCAAGCAGGTCGCCGTCCGCATCATGGGCCGGCTCGACCTCGTCACTGAGCAGCAGCGCGGTCTCGATCCATTCGTAATGAGCCAGTTCCACCACCCAGCCAGGCTGCCCGGAGCAGGTGTCCAGGTAGTCGACGAACTCGCCGGCGACTTCAGTGAACAGTGGTGTGTGACACCGATAACGGGCGTAGAAACCCTCGGTGAGCGACTGCCATTGCTCGTCCGGCAAGCTGGCGCGCAGCACCGGGAAGTTGCCGGCCAGCAGCGACTGCAGGTTGCCCAGGAACAGTTGCCGATACACCGCCAGGCGCCGCTCTTCGATGCCGGGTGGCGCTGCGTTGGCCTGCGGGTCGCGAATGAAACGGGTCATGCGCAGTTGCTGTTCACGCAGGGTCTCAGCCATGGCGCACCTCCCGCGCATACGCCGCATGCTGCAACTCGCGGATGCAGGCCACTTCGTCGAGCAGTTCGGCCAGCGGCGGCAGGTTGAAATCACGTTCCAGCAGGGTCGGCAGATTGCCCAGGTGCTGGTAGGCGCTGGCCAGCAAGTCCCAGACATCGGGTCTCACGCTGGCACCGTGGGTATCGATCTTCAGGTCTGGCGCGTGGTCGTAATGACCCGCCACATGCAGGCAGGCAACCCGCCTGGCCGGCACACGGGCGAGAAAGCCGGCAGCGTCGTAGCCATGGTTGTGCGCGTTGACGTAGAGATTGTTGATGTCCAGCAACAGGTCGCAGTCGGCCTCATCGAGTACCGCGCGGAGGAAGTCGATCTCGCTCAGCGCCTGGTAGGGCGCGGCGTAGTAGGAGATGTTTTCCACGGCAATGCGCCGGCCAAGGACGTCCTGCACTTCGCGGATGCGTCCGGCGATATGGCGCACCGCTTCGTCGGTAAAGGGCATGGGAATCAGGTCGTACAGATGGCCTTCGTCAGAGCAGTAGCTCAGGTGTTCGCTGAACAGCGGCACCTGATAGAGGTCGAGGAATTCGCCAATGCGGCACAGGAACGCGTGATCCAGCGGCTCCGGGCCGCCGAGGGACAACGACAGGCCGTGACAGGACAGCGGGAAGCGTTCGGCCAGGCGGGCCAGGTCTCGACCATATGCACCGCCGACGCCGATCCAGTTGTCCGGTGCGACTTCGAGAAAGTCCACCGCGTCGTCGGCCATGCTCAGCAGGTCGGGCAGCAACGCACGGCGCAGGCCGAGACCGGCGCCTTGCAGGGATGCGGGAAGGGTCATGGCGGTCTCCTGCGGGATGAAATGCCCTCCCCGGCCAGTGGCCCGGGGAGGTTGCCGGTGCGACTCAGTTCCTGGCCTGGCTCAGCTTGCTGTAGAGATCGGACGGGAACGGTTTGCCGTTGGCGTCGAACTGGTTCTTGCGGAACTGGTAGACCTCGCCTTCGGAGAGATAACCGTCATGGTTGGCATCGATGGCATCGAACTCGGCGTTGGCCTTGGGCGCCACGGCCAGCAGTTCGGCACGGGAAACCCGGCCGTCGTGGTCGGCGTCGGTACGGTTGAAGGAGGCGTCGCCGCACTTGCCTTCACCGCACTTGCCCTCGGCGCCGCTGGCTTTGACCTGAGCGCCGCTGGCCCCGCATTTGCCTTCACCGCATTTGCCTTCGCCGGCCTTTTCGGCGGAGGCCAGTTGGTAGCCTTGCGGCAACGCCTCGGCAGCAAAAGCGGAGGCCAGGTTCAGGCCGCCGACCAGCACGGCAGCCAGAAGGCCCAGTTGGGTTTTCGAGGTACGGGTCATGATGCTTCTCCAGATACTGGGGCGCATTCGCGCGCCGGGTCATGCCTCAAGGGCGGATGAGCCAGCAAACGGGGCCAGCAGGCCTTGTCGTTCGGGCTGGGTCATTTGGCCTGCGGCGTGTATCCCGGACGTATCCGGCGGAGGAAGCATTTGTAAGGGAGTCCGGAAGGCATGCCGCCAGATACAGAGGGATACATCCGGCAGCGCGCTCGGTGTAACCGCGTTGATTCCACCTTGTGACACCCGTCCCCCCGATCCTTTATAGTGCCGCCCCATGATCAGAGACCCTTTCGAACGCCTCGGCCTCGACCGTGAAGTGCTCACCGTCAGCCAACTCAACGGCCGCGCCCGCGTGCTGCTGGAAGATGTCTTCAGCAGCATCTGGGTCGAGGGCGAGATATCCAACCTCGCCCGCCCTGCCTCCGGCCACGTCTATTTCACCCTGAAGGACAGCGGTGCCCAGGTGCGCTGCGCGTTGTTCCGCAACAACGCCGCCCGGGTCCGCCAGGCCCTGCGCGACGGGCTGGCGGTCAAGGTGCGCGGCAAGGTTTCGCTGTTCGAGGGCCGTGGCGACTACCAGTTGATCCTCGATACCGTCGAACCGGCCGGTGACGGCGCCCTGCGCCTGGCCTTCGAGGCACTGAAGGAAAAGCTCGCCGCCGAGGGCCTGTTCGCCGCCGAGCGCAAGCGCCCGCTGCCCGCCCATCCGCAACGCATCGGCATCATCAGCTCGCCCACCGGCGCGGTGATCCGCGACATCATCAGCGTATTCCGCCGCCGGGCGCCGCAGGTCGAACTGAACCTGGTGCCCACTGCCGTGCAGGGCCGCGAAGCCATCGGGCAGATCGTCCGGGCTATCCAGAAGGCCGACGCCCAGGGCTTCGACGCGCTGATCCTGGCCCGCGGCGGCGGCTCGCTGGAAGACCTCTGGTGCTTCAACGAAGAAGCCGTGGCCCGTGCCATTGCTGCCTGCGTAACCCCGATCGTCAGCGCCATCGGGCATGAGACCGATGTGTCCATCAGCGATTTCGTCGCCGACGTACGCGCCCCGACGCCCTCCGCCGCCGCCGAACTGCTGGCACCGGACAGCAGCGATCTGCAACGGCGCCTGGAAAACCTGCAACGACGCCTGCTGCTGCGCATGCAGAACCGCCTGGTGCATGACCGCCTGCGCCTCGACGGCCTGGCCCGGCGCCTGCGTCATCCCGGCGAGCGCCTGCGCCAGCAGGCCCAGCGTCTCGATGACCTGGACATGCGCCTGCGCCGCGCCTTCGAGCAGCGCCTCAACCAGCGTCGCGAACGCCTGGCCCGCCTCGATACCCGCCTCGCCGCGCAGCATCCCGGGCGCACCCTGGCCCTGCTCAAGCAGCGCCTGGACAACCTCGCCGAGCGCCTGCCGAAAGCCATGCGCGACCAGCTCAAGGACCGCCGCCAGCAGCTGCAGGCCCAGGTGCAGATGCTCGAAGTGGTCAGCCCGCTGGCCACCCTGGGGCGTGGCTACAGCATCCTTCTCGACGAGCGCGGCCAGGCCATTCGCAGTGCCGCGCAGACGCAGAACGGCCAGCGCCTGAAGGCCCGCCTCGGCGAAGGCGAGTTGCTGGTGCGGGTCGAGGACAATCACCAGACTCCGGTCACGCTTTCCCTTCTGGACTGAACCCATGCCACGACTGTTTTCCGCACTTCTCCTGCTGTGCCTGACCTTCGCCAGCAGCGCCCAGGCCAGCTACATCACCCGCCAGCTGAACAAGCCGGTGCCCGGCGGCGTCGCGGTGATCGACCTCGGCCCGTCGGCCCAGCCCCTGACCGCGCGTTTCGATGGCAAGCCGGTGCTGGTGGTCAAGGAGCAGAACAACTGGCTGGCCATCGTCGGCATCCCCCTGACCCAGAAACCCGGCAGCGCCAGCATCACCCAGGGCAACCGCAGCCTGAGCTTCACGGTCGGCAGCAAGAAGTACCAGGAACAGCACATCACCCTGAAGAACCAGCGCCAGGTCAATCCGAATCCGGCCGACCTCAAGCGCATCGATGCCGAGCTGGCCGAGCAGATCAAGGCCTACCGCAGCTTCAGCGCCGGCACGCCGAGCAACCTGATCCTCGACAAGCCGGTCAACGGCCCGCTGTCGAGCCGCTTCGGCGTGCGCCGTTTCTTCAACGGCGAGGAGCGCAACCCGCATTCCGGCCTGGACTTCGCCGTGCCTGCCGGCACCCCGGTGAAGACCCCGGCCAATGGCAAGGTAATCCTCACCGGCAGCTACTTCTTCAACGGCAACACGGTGTTCGTCGATCATGGGCAGGGCTTTATCAGCATGTTCTGTCACCTGTCGAAGATCGATGTGAAGCCAGGCCAGGTGCTGACCCGCGGGATGGTGGTGGGCAAGGTCGGCTCGACCGGACGCGCCACCGGCCCGCACATGCACTGGAATGTCAGCCTCAACGACGCGCGGGTCGACCCGGCGATTTTCATCGGTGCCTTCCAGCCCTGAGCGACAAGCCAGACGGCGCTGTTGCGCCAATCAAAAAGACCGCGCAACCGACGCGGTCTTTTTCATTGCAGGGCGCGATTAAATGCCGATAAAAACCGGATTCCGCACATTTCTATCAATTTTTTCGAGGTGCTTGCCATCTTTCACCTCACTGGTTAGGGTTGAGGGCATGAAAACCTTTGAAATGCTTATCCGCCTCCGCCAACACCGCAGCCTTTGCCTGGTCAGTGCACGACTACCAAGCTGAATCGCGTCGCCTCGCCCATTCCAAATTTTTTCTTGTTTCGGCAGGCCAGTTCCAGGCCGCATTAAAGGATTGCTCTCATGTCCATGCTCAAAGACCCTTCGAAGAAATACCGCGCCTTCCCGACCATCGACCTGCCTGACCGCACCTGGCCGTCGAAGACCATCACCCAGGCGCCGATCTGGTGCAGCTCCGACCTGCGCGACGGCAACCAGTCGCTGATCGAGCCGATGGACTCGGAAAAGAAACTGCGCTTCTGGAAGACCCTGGTCAGCGTGGGCGTGAAGGAAATCGAAGCCTCGTTCCCGTCCGCCTCGCAGACCGACTTCGACTTCGTCCGTACCCTGATCGAAGACGGCCACATTCCTGACGACACCACCATCCAGGTCCTGACCCAGGCCCGCGAAGACCTGATCTCGCGCACCTTCGAGTCCCTGCGCGGCGCGAAGAAGGCCATCGTCCACCTGTACAACGCCACCAGCCCGTCGTTCCGCCGCATCGTCTTCAACCAGGACAAGCAAGGCGTGAAGGACATCGCAGTGAACGCCGCCAAGCTGTTCGTCAAATACGCCGCCCAGCAGCCGGAAACCCAGTGGACCTTCCAGTACTCGCCGGAGACCTTCAGCGCCACTGAAATGGAATTCGCCAAGGAAGTCTGCGACGCGGTGATCGAGGTGTGGAACCCGACCCCGGAACACAAGATCATCCTCAACCTGCCGGCTACCGTCGAAGTGTCGACGCCGAACGTCTACGCCGACCAGATCGAATGGTTCTGCCGCAACGTCAACCGCCGTGACAGCGTGATCATCAGCCTGCACTGCCACAACGACCGCGGCACCGGCATCGCTGCCACCGAACTGGGCCTGATGGCCGGCGCCGACCGTGCCGAAGGCTGCCTGTTCGGTAACGGCGAGCGTACCGGCAACGTCGACCTGGTGACCCTGGCCCTGAACCTCTACACCCAGGGCATCGACCCTGAGCTGGACTTCTCCGACATCGACGGCGTGCGCAAGGTGGTCGAAGAGTGCAACCAGCTGCCAGTGCACCCACGTCACCCGTATGTCGGCGACCTGGTCCACACCGCATTCTCCGGCTCGCACCAGGATGCCATCCGCAAGGGCTTCGCCCAGCAGAAGGAAGACACCTTGTGGGAAGTGCCGTACCTGCCGATCGACCCGGCCGACATCGGCCGCAGCTACGAGGCGGTGATCCGCGTCAACAGCCAGTCCGGCAAGGGCGGTATCACCTACCTGCTGGAACAGGAATACGGCATCAGCCTGCCGCGTCGCATGCAGATCGAGTTCAGCCAGGTGGTCCAGGGTGAAACCGACCGTCTCGGCCTGGAAATGACTGCGCAGCAGATCTACAAACTGCTGCAACGCGAGTACCTGCAAGCCAACTCGCCGTACGCGCTGGTCAGCCACCGCCTGCAGGAAGAAAACGGCCACAGCGCCGTGGAAGTGGAAGTTTCCGGCGAAGGCGAGACCACCCTGCACTGGCGCGGCAAGGGCAACGGCGCCCTGGAAGCCCTGGTGGCCGGCTTGCCGGTTGCCGTGGAAATCATGGACTACAACGAGCACGCCATCGGCGCCGGCACCAATGCCAAGGCCGCGGCCTACATCGAACTGCGGGTTGCCGGCGGTCGTCCGGTACACGGCGTGGGCATCGATGAAAACATCACCACCGCCAGCTTCAAGGCGCTGTTCAGTGCGCTGAACCGCTCCCTGAGCCAGCAATCGGCAAAGGCAGCGTAAGTTTCGTCGCGCTGTCCGCCAGATGAAAAAGCCCGCCTCTCGGAGGCGGGCTTTTTTATTTGTGCAAAAAAAAGGGCGCCGACCAAGCGCCCCGAACAGCCGTAAAGCACACAACTTGATGGTTATTCGTCCAGCAGCGCGATCGCCTCGGCGCTGCATTTCTCCACGGCGGCCCAGTCGCCGTTCTTGATCCAGCCGCTGTCGAGCATCCAGGTACCGCCCACGCACATGACGTTGGGCATGTTCATGTAGCTCTTCAGGTTGTCCGGCCTGACTCCACCCGTAGGGCAGAAGCGCACGTCGGAGAACGGACCGGCATAGGCCTTGATCGCGGCGATGCCGCCGCTGATTTCCGCCGGGAACAGCTTGAAGCGCCGGTAGCCGAGGGCGTAGCCCATCATGATTTCCGACGGTGTGCTGATGCCCGGCAGCAGCGGGATATCGCTCTCGACGCCAGCCTGGAGAATTTCCTGGGTCACGCCCGGGGTGACCACGAACTGCGCCCCCGCTGCTTCCACCGCATCGAACTGCGCGCGGTCCAGCACCGTGCCGGCGCCGATGCACAGCTCCGGACGCTGCTCGCGCAGGACCTTGATGGCCTTGAGGCCGTGCTCGGAGCGCAGGGTCACTTCCAGGGTGCGGATGCCACCGGCAGCCAGGGCATCGGCCAGGGGCAGGATATCGGCCTCACGGGCGATGGTGATCACCGGCAGGATGCGCGCCTGGCCGCAGATCGCGTCGATCCGGGCGATTTTTTCGGCCATGGTCAGCAATGGCGTTGGGCGTTCGAGCGTGGTCATGACAGGGGTCCTTGGCTCATGGGCACCAGTAGATGCTCAAAGGGTCGTGAAGAAAGGCGCGAATCGGCATCTGCGCCGGCTCGTTGCCCGCCAGCGCGGCGCGCAGGGTAGCGAGTTTGCCCTCGCCTTGCACGGATAACGCGGTAAACGCCGCCGTGGCCAGCAGGCGTCGGGTCAGGCTCAGGCGCTGATGCGGTACAGCCGGTGCCAGCATCGGCAATACCCGCCGCTCGCCCTCCGCACGCAATCCCTCGGCGAGATTGGGGCTGTCGGGGAACAGCGAGGCGGTATGGCCATCGTCGCCCATGCCCAGCACCAGCACGTCGATCGGCGGCAGTTCGGCCAGGGCCTGGTCGGCGGCCAATGCAGCAGCGTCAAGGCTGGCGGCGTTGCGATAGAGGCCAAGGAAACGCGCCTTGGCCGCCGCGCCCTGAAGCAGATGACGGCGCACCAGGGCCTCGTTGCTGTCGCCATGCTCGACCGGCACCCAGCGCTCGTCAGCCAGGCTGACAGTCACTTTCGACCAGTCCAGGGACTCTTGCGCCAGCGCCTGGAAAAACGCCACCGGGCTGCGCCCGCCGGAGACCACCAGGGTCGCCCCGCCCTGCCCGGCGATCGCCGCGCGCAGGCGCTCGGCAACGTCTCCGGCCAGGCGCCGGGCCAGTTGCTCGGCATTCTTCAGTGCATGCGCGGTGACCGTCGCCGGCCACTGCATTTCAGATATCGCCATACCACGACCTCCCATCACGGGTAATCAGTGCCACCGCCGCCACCGGCCCCCAGGTGCCAGCGGCATAGGGTTTCGGTGTCTCGCCGGACTGTTTCCAGCCGGCGATCAACTGGTCGCACCATTTCCACGCGTATTCGATTTCATCCTTGCGCACAAACAGGTTCTGGTTGCCACGCATCACCTCCAGCAGCAGCCGCTCGTAGGCATCGGGAATCCGTGCGCTGCGAAAGGTGCCATCGGAGAAATTCAGTTGCAGCGGGCTGCTGCGCAGTTGCATGCCCTTGTCCAGGCCCTGCTCCTTGGTCATCACCCGCAGCGAGATACCCTCGTCCGGCTGCAGGCGGATGATCAGCTTGTTGCCGATCTGCAAACGCTGTTCCGCAGCAAAGATATAGTGCTGCGGTTCCTTGAAGTGGATAACGATCTGCGACAGCTTCTGCGGCATGCGCTTGCCCGTGCGCAGGTAGAACGGCACCCCGGCCCAGCGCCAGTTGCGGATATCGGCGCGCAGGGCGACGAAGGTCTCGGTGTCGCTGTGGGTGTTGGCGTTGTCCTCTTCCAGGTAACCCGGCAGCGCCCGGCCATCGCTGTGCCCGGCGATGTACTGGCCGCGCACCACGCGGGTGCCCAGGCCTTCGCCGGTGATCGGCGCCAGGGCCTTGAGCACCTTGACCTTCTCGTCGCGGATGCTGTCGGCGGAGAGGTCGCTGGGCGGGTCCATGGCGATCAGGCAGAGCAGTTGCAGCAGATGGTTCTGGATCATGTCGCGCAGCTGCCCGGCCTTATCGAAATAGCCCCAGCGCCCCTCGATGCCGACCTTCTCGGCAACGGTGATTTCCACATGGGAAATCGAGGTCTGGTTCCACTGGGTTTCGAACAGGCTGTTGGCGAAGCGCAGGGCGATCAGGTTCTGCACCGTCTCCTTGCCCAGGTAATGGTCGATGCGGTAGATGCGGTTTTCCGGGAAGAACTGCGCCACCGCGTCGTTGACCCGCCGCGATGACTCCAGATCGTGCCCGATGGGTTTTTCCAGCACCACGCGGGTGCGTTCGCCCAGGCCGACCTTCGCCAGGTTTTCGCAGATGCCGCCGTAGACCGCTGCCGGGGTGGCGAAATAGGCGATCAGCGGGGTTTGCGGCAGCACCTGCTCGACCAGCGCCGGGTAGGCCGCAGCGTCGAGAAAGTCCATGTGCAGGTAGCTCAGGCGCCCGAGGAAGCGGCGCAGCACGTCGCTGTCCAGCGCCTCGGCGGCGACGAACTCGTGCAGGTGCGCCTCGATCGACGCCAGGTGCTCATCGGCGCTACCCGGCTCGCGGGCCAGGGCCAGCAGGCGGGTGCCCTCGTGCAGCAGACCGGCGCGGTCCAGTTGGTAGAGCGCCGGGAACAGCTTGCGCAACGCCAGGTCGCCAAGGGCGCCGAACAGGGCAAAGGTGCAGGGCTCAACACTGATGGAAGACATGATGTAGGTTCTTTTACCAAGTGGAAGTAGAAATACCTGTTTCCAGCGTGGGAATCAAGATCAAATGTAGTAATAACAACAACATTGCCTACGACCGCTATATTCAAGTGGTGCAGTAACCATGCCACCAGTAGGATAAGCCTTCGTGACAGTAGCCCCGCGCCGACCGCAGGCTGTCTCCCAAACCCAAGGAAACCTCAATGGATCGCGTGCGAAACCTCCTGGAACAGATCCAGGGCCGTCTCGACGAGTTGAACAAGGCCGAGCGCAAAGTCGCCGAAGTCATCCTGCAAAGCCCCCAGCAAGCCACCCGCTTCAGCATCGCCGCGCTGGCCCAGGCGGCCAAGGTCAGCGAACCGACGGTCAATCGCTTCTGCCGCTCCTTCGGCGTCAGCGGCTACCCCGAGCTCAAGCTGCAACTGGCGCAGAGCCTGGCCAGCGGCGCCGCCTACGTCAGCCGTGCGGTGGAAGCCAACGACGACCCGGCCGCCTACACCCAGAAAATCTTCGGCAGCACCATCGCCTCGCTCGACGTCGCCTGCCAGCAGCTCGACCCGGCACTGATCAGCCGCGCCGTGGACATGCTGATCCAGGCCCGGCAGATTCACTTCTTCGGCCTGGGTGCCTCGGCACCGGTGGCCCTGGATGCCCAGCACAAGTTCTTCCGCTTCAACCTGGCGGTGTCGGCCCATGCCGACGTGCTGATGCAACGCATGCTGGCCTCGGTGGCGCACACCGGTGACCTGTTCGTGATCATTTCCTACACCGGGCGCACCCGCGAGCTGGTGGAAGTGGCGCAGCTGGCGCGGGACAACGGCGCCTCGGTCTTGGCCCTGACCGCCGCCAACTCGCCCTTGTCCAAGGCCAGCAGCCTTAGCCTGAACATCCCGCTGCCGGAGGATACCGACATCTACATGCCGATGACCTCGCGGATCATCCAGCTCACCGTCCTGGATGTACTGGCCACCGGCATGACCCTGCGCCGCGGGGCGGATTTCCAGCCGCACCTGAGGAAGATCAAGGAAAGCCTGAATGCCAGCCGGTATCCGCTGGATGATGAATTGGGTTGATCCGGGATCTTTAGTGATCTTGAGGGCCTCATCGCTGGCAAGCCAGCTCCCACAGGTGTTGTGGGAGCTGGCTTGCCAGCGATGAGGCCCTCAGGCTTGTAAACTTACTACAAGCCGATCTCAGAACGACGACTGCACCTTGATCCCCGCCACCAGGGCATTGTCCACCTCGTCCACCCCACCCGGGCTCTTGATGTACTGCAGGTTCGGCCGCACGGTCAGCCAGTCGGTGACGTGGAAGCCGTAGTACAGCTCGGCGTTGTACTCGCTGCGCTGGATCGGCACGAAGGCCGGGTTGTCGTAGTCGTCGATACCATTGGCGGCATTGAGCAGCTCCGCCCGCTTCTTCACATCGTCGTTGACGTGGATCCGCGCCACGCCGAAGCCGATATCGTCCTTGGGCCGACCATCGAACGCGCCTTTGTAGACCACCCCCACCTGCTGGTAGTTGTCCACCACGTTGGTGTCCTTGTCATGCACGGTGAAGTTGGCGAACAGGCTCAGGCCACGATTGGCATCGCCGTTGTGCGTGGTGACCTGCTGCTGCGCCACCACCCACCAGCCATGCTTGCTCGAATGGGATTGGCTCGGGTCGTAGACATCATCGGCCTTGGCGGTGCTGTAGTAATAGCCGAGGCGGTATTCACCCGGCAGCCCGTTGACCTCGGGCGACCAGACCAGCTCCACCGGCAGGATCATGCCCTTGGTGCCGCTGCCGCTGAGCTTGAAGCCGTTGCCGGTTTCCAGGTTGGACGGATTCTGCTCGAACACCCCGACCTGGGCGAAGAACTCTGGCGTAAGGTTGTACTTGACCCGCAGCGCCCATTGGCTGACCGGCCAGTTGTACCAGATGCCCCCGACCCAGTTGCCCACCTGCGAGCCGCAGAAGGCCAGGTTCTGGAAGTCGCAGGGGAAGCTGTTGAAATCCTCGCCCTCACCGAAACGCCCGACCTTCACGTCGAGGGCGCCGTCGAAGTACTTCTGCTTGATCCACATCTGCGTCAGTCGCCAGGTCTGGCCACGCCCCCAGACCTCCTGCACCGAACTGAACTGCCCGGCCCGCGGGTCGCTGATGCGGTCGTTGGACAGGTTGCGCCCGCTGCGCTCGGTGATCGCCAGCTTGAACTCGGCGTCCTGCCAACCGAGGATCTTCTGCAGGTCGAGCTTCATGCCCAGGGCGAACTGGTCGCTGTAGCGCGCCGTGCGGTCGTCGTTGTAGCCGCCGTGCAGGTTGGTCGCCGCCTCGCCGACATAGTCGAGGGTGAAGTCGTAGCCCTTCTCCAATAGTTCGGTGCGGGTGCCGCCCCAGTCGCCGGTCATCCATTTCGACGACGACTCGAAGGCCCCGGCGGCCAGCGCCGGGTTGCTGCCGACCGCGAGCACCACGGCCAGCGGGGTCAAAGCTGAAATGCGCTTGAAGTACTCCATCCGTTCTTTCCTCGTTTTCTTGTTATCGATGGTGACTCGTGCACGGCGAGCGAACCGGCTAGCGGCCCTTGAACTGCGCCACCTTGCCGGTGCTCGCTGGCGGACTGCCGACCACGCCCAGGCGTTCGCCGCTGGCGGCGTCGAACAGCAGCACCCGGGCGGGATCGAATTGCAGGGTCAGGCTGTCACCGACCCGCGCCGGGATATCCGGCGCCAGACGGCAGCAGACCTTGGTCTGGTTGAGGGTGACAAACACCAGCAGATCGGGACCGGTGGGCTCGGTGATCTGTACTTCGGCGCGAATGCCCGGCAGGCCGTTGGCTTCGGTCGGCGCCAGGCTGATCTGTTCCGGTCGGATGCCGAGGATCACATCGCGGTCCTCCAGCCCCGCTTCACTCAACCCCAACGGCAGTTCGCAACGGGCCTGGCCACTGTCGAGCAGGGCCTGCAAACGGCCTTCGCGGCGCTGCAGGCGCAGCGGGATGAAGTTCATCGGCGGCGAACCGATGAAGCTGGCGACGAACAGGTTGGCCGGATCGTTGTAGATCTGCTGCGGCGTGCCGAACTGCTGGATCAGCCCGTCCTTCATCACCGCCACCTTGTCGCCCAGGGTCATGGCCTCGATCTGGTCGTGGGTGACGTACACCGTGGTGGTCTTCAGGCGCTGGTGCATCAGCTTGATCTCGGTGCGCATCTCCACCCGCAGCTTGGCGTCGAGGTTCGACAGCGGTTCGTCGAACAGGTAGATCTTCGGCCGCCGCGCCAGCGCCCGGCCCATGGCCACGCGCTGCTGCTGGCCGCCGGAAAGCTGCCCCGGCTTGCGCCCAAGCAAATGCTCGATCTGCAACAACCGCGATACCCGTGCCACCTCCTCGTCGATGGCCGCCGCCGGCATCTTGCGGATCTTCAGGCCGAAGGCGATGTTGTCGCGCACGTTCATGGTCGGGTACAGCGCGTAGGACTGGAACACCATGGCGATATCCCGGTCCTTGGGGCTCATGCCGCTGATATCGGCGTCATCCACCAGGATCGCCCCGCCGCTGATCTGCTCCAGGCCGGCGATGCAGTTCATCAGGGTGGACTTACCGCAGCCGGAGGGCCCGACGAGAATCAGGAATTCCCCGGAGTCGATCTTCAGCTCGATGTTTTTCAAGGTATCCGGCAGGCCGCTGCCGTAGCTCTTGTTGACGTTGCGCAGTTCCAGCGTTGCCATGCTTCACCCCTTGACCGCGCCGGCCGTAAGCCCGCGCAGGAAGTATTTGCCCGCAAGGACATAGACCAGCAGGGTCGGCAGGCCGGCGATCATCGCGGCGGCCATGTCGACGTTGTATTCCTTGACCCCGGTACTGGTGTTGACCAGGTTGTTCAGGGCCACGGTGATCGGTTGGGCGTCGCCGCTGGCGAACACCACGCCGAAGAGAAAGTCGTTCCAGATCTGGGTGAACTGCCAGATCAGGCAGACCATGATGATCGGCACCGACATCGGCAGGAGGATCCGTCCGAAGATGGTGAAGAACCCCGCCCCGTCCAGCCGCGCCGCCCGCACCAGGGCCTCCGGCACGCTGCAGTAGTAGTTGCGGAAGAACAGCGTGGTGAAGGCCAGGCCGTAGACGATATGCACCAGCACCAGGCCGGTGGTGGTGCTGGCCAGGCCGAGCTTGCCGAGAGTGAAGGACGCCGGCAGCAGTACGGTCTGGAACGGCAGGAAGCAGCCGAACAGCAGCAGGCCGAAGAACAGCTGCGAACCACGGAAGCGCCACATCGACAGCACGTAGCCGTTGAGCGCGCCGAGCAGGGTCGAGATCAGCACCGCCGGCACGGTGATCTTCACCGAGTTCCAGAAGTAGCCGCCCACCGTGTCCCAGGCCTTGATCCAGCCGATGCCGGTGACCACCTCGGGCCAGCTCAGCAGGTTGCCGGCGCGGATATCCTCCGGGGTCTTGAAGCTGGTCAGGAGCATCACCAGCAACGGGATCAGGTACAGCGCGCAGGCCGCCAGCAGCGTCGCGTAGATGGCGATGCGGGCCGGGTGCAGCGAAGCTCTAGTCATGACGTTTGCCTCGCAGTTCCGAATACAGGTACGGCACCAGGATCGACAGGATCGCGCCGAGCATCAGGATCGCGCTGGCCGAACCCATGCCCATCTGCCCGCGGCTGAAGGTGAAGGAGTACATGAACATCGCCGGCAGGTCGGAGGAGTAACCCGGCCCGCCTGCGGTCATGGCCGCGACCAGGTCGAAGCTCTTGATCGCGATATGGGCGAGGATCATCAGGGCGCTGAAGAACACCGGGCGCAGGCTGGGCAGGACGATGCGCAGGTAGATGGTCGGCAGGCTGGCGCCATCGACCTGGGCGGCACGCACGATGGACGAATCCACCCCGCGCAGGCCGGCAAGGAACAGCGCCATGACAAAGCCCGAGGCCTGCCACACGGCGGCGATCACCAGGCAGTAGACGACCCGGTCCGGGTCCACCAGCCAGTCGAAGCGAAAGCCCTCCCAGCCCCAGTCGCGCAGCAGCTTGTCCAGGCCCAGACCGGGGTTGAGCAGCCATTTCCAGGCGGTGCCGGTGACGATCATCGATAGCGCCATGGGGTACAGGTAGATGGTGCGGATAAAGCCTTCGCGACGGATGCGCTGGTCCAGCAGGACTGCCAGCAGCACCCCGACCACCAGGCTGATGGCGATGAACAGGCCGCCGAACACCAGCAGGTTCTTGCTCGCCACCCACCAGCGGTCGTTGTCCATCAGCCGCGCGTACTGGGCCAGGCCGACCCACTTGTAGCTGGGCATGAAGCTGGAGTTGGTGAACGACAGGACGAAGGTCCACAGGATGTAGCCGTAGAAGCCTACCAGCACGATCAGCATGCTCGGGGCCAGGACCAGTTTCGGCAGCCAGCGCTGGAGAGCGTCCAGGGGGGTGGCTCGCCGTTGGGCGATTGCAGTGGTCATGATCAGGATTCTCCGGTGTATGGGAGGGCCTCATCGCCGGCAACGCCGGCTCCCACAAGGTCCTGTGCAGATATCAAGAATGGTGCTGGACCTGTGGGAGCTGGCTTGCCAGCGATGGAGCTACTTGGCCGCCTTGATCGCCGCGCTGAGCTGCTTCACCGCCGTCGCCGGCTCGGCCTTGGGATCATTGAGGAAGTTGGTCACCACATCGAAGATCGCCCCCTGCACCGCCAGGGTGGTGGCCATGTTGTGCGCCATGCTCGGTTGCAGGCCGTCACCCTTGGCCGCTTCCTTGAAGTCCGTCGCGGACTTTTGCGTGCAGGCGTCGAAGGCGCTCATGTCCATGTCCTGGCGCACCGGCAGCGAGCCTTTGTTCTGGTTGAACACGGTCTGGAACTCCGGCTCCAGGGCGACCTTGGCCAGGTCGTTCTGCGCCTTGATGTCGTTGGCGTCCTTGAGCTTGAACATCGCCAGCGAGTCGATGTTGTAGGCGAAGCTGCCCTGGGTGCCGGGGAAGGCCACGCACTGGTAGTCCTTGCCCGCCACCTTGCCGGCGGCGCTCCATTCGCTCTTGGCCCAGTCGCCCATGATCTGCATGCCGGCCTTGCCGTTGATCACCTCGGCGGCGGCGATGTTCCAGTCACGCCCGGCGCGGTTCGGGTCCATGTAGGTGCCGAGGCGCTTGAGGGTGGCGAAGGCTTCGGTCATCTGCGCCCCGGTCAGGGTCTTTTCATCCAGGTCGACGAATGCCGCGTGATAACCCTTGGGCCCGAGGATGCTCAGCACCAGGTCCTCGAACACCGTGCTGTCCTGCCATGGCTGGCCGCCATGGGCCAGGGGGATGAAGCCGGCGGCCTTGAGCTTGTCGGCGGCGGCGAAGAGTTCGTCGAGGGTGGTCGGCACCTTGGCCCCGGCCTTGTCGAACACCTGCGGGTTGATCCACAGCCAGTTGACCCGGTGGATGTTCACCGGCACGGCGACGTAGTGACCGTCGTACTTCATGATGTCGGCGACCTGTTTCGGCAGCAGGTCGTCCCATTTGTTGGCGGCGGCCACCTCGTCCAGTTCAGTGAGCAGGCCGAGGGCGCCCCACTCCTGGATATCCGGACCCTTGATCTGCGCGGCGGACGGCGGGTTGCCGGAAATGGCGCGGGTCTTCAGCACGGTCATGGCGGCGGCACCACCACCGCCGGCGACGGCGTTGTCCTTCCACACGAAACCGTCTTTCTGGATCTGCTGCTTGAGGGTTTGCACGGCCTTGGCTTCGCCGCCGGAGGTCCACCAGTGCAGGACATCGACGGTGCCGGGATTGTCGGCGGCATGGGCAGCGAGGGGGAACAGCGAGGCCAGGGAAACCACGGCAGCGATACGGGTGAGCGCATTCATCGGGGAAAGCCTTTTTGTTGTTTTGCCTGGAGTCTAAACAGCCCGCGTGACGCTGGACGTAACGAAGGGATGCGCGAATGTCACCAAGCGGTGACATTGCCGCTATTCGAAGCGCTGCGCCACCGCCGAAAGCCAGCGCGATACCACCTGCATCTCTTCGTCGCTGAAGCCCTCGGCGAGGGTCTGGTTGAACGGCGCCAGCTCGGCGCGCGCGCGCCCGACCACCTCGCGGCCATGTTCGGTCAGCCACAGGCGGTTGATGCGCTTGTCCTGCTCGTCGACCCGGCGCTCCAGCAGGCCGAGCCTGACCATGCGATCGGCCAAGCCGGTCATCGCCGACGGGGCGATGTCCAGCTCCACGGCCAGTTCGCTGCTGATCGCACCGTCCTGGCGTTGCAGGGCGAACAGCGCGCCCGCCTGGACCACGCTGATCCCCGCCTGCTGTTCGGCACGCTGCTCCAGGTGGCGGTGCAGTCTTTTCTGCGCCCGGTTCAGCAACCAGAAGTAACGCCGTTCGAAGGCCATCAGCTGCGCTCCTGAACGCGTTGCTCCAGCCAGCGCACCAGCGCCGGCCACAGGGTGCTGGCGTGACGGTCGCGGAAGAAGCCGAGATGGCCGATGGCCTGGCCCTGACTGTCCGCCGGGGTGTACTCGCGGCGTTCGACGGCGCAGTTGCTGAAGTGCCCGCTCATCAGGTCGATGGCCTCGGCCGGGGCCCAGGGGTCGTCGCTGAAGCCGACGGCCAGCAGCGGCATGCGCGGGCGCCGGAAGCGCTCGACGGCGTTCATCGTCGGGTCGTCGAAGAAGTAGTTGGGCAGGGAGGTCCAGCGACACCATTCGAGCATCACCCTGGCCGGCAGGTCTTCGCCGATGCCAAGGCGGCGCCCTGGTACATAGCCCATGACCCGGGCGCAGAACGGACCGATCAGCTTGAGCAGGGCGGTGACCCGCAGGCGCTCGCTGGTGGGACGGATAAAGCGCAGGCAGCCGGCCTGGGAGGCGATGGTCACGGCACCGGCGAGCAGGCGACTGCTGTCGCACAGGCCGAGGGCATGGCCGCCGAAACTGTGACCGACGGCCAGCAGCGGCAGGTCGGGGAACTGCTCGGCGGCCCAGTGGGTCACCGCTTCCACATCGAGATCGGCCCAGGTGCTGAACCCGGCATCCACCGCCTTGGCCGGGGTGCCGACCTGCACGCCGCGGTAGTTGTAGGTCAGGACCAGGAAGTTCCGGACCGCGAGGTAGCTGGCGAAGGCGGCGTACATGCGCTCGGTGACGCCAGTGGCCGGGTGCAGCAGCACCAGGGCCCGGGCAGTGCCGGGGTCGCCGAACAGGGTGGCACGCAGGATAAGACCGTCGGGGCAGGTGATCGCTTGGGTGTTCTTGTGCATGGCGGGGCCTGGGAGATAGGTGTAAAGCTATTATTTAACATGCGAAATAATGACTGGCGAGTCTCAGTTCATGTGTCGCTCTTTCGGGCCTCATCGCCGGCAACGCCGGCTCCCACAAGGTTCTGCAGCGCACGCGATACCTGTGGGAGCCGGCGTTGCCGGCGATGAGGCCGGAACAATCAATCGAGATAGCGGGGCAAACTCAGGGTCACCCGCAACCCACCCTCGCGAAGGTTGCACAGGCTCACCTCCCCCCCATGGCTATGGGCAATATTGCGCGCGATCCCCAGCCCCAACCCATAACCCTGCTGCTTCCCGGCCAGACGAAAATGCGGTTCGAACACCTGCTCCATCTGCTGCGCCGGTACCCCCGGCCCTTCATCATCCACTTGCAGGATGAAGCTGTCCTCGCCATCGATCACCCGCAGATGCGCGCGCTCGCCGTACTTCAGCGCGTTGTCGATCAGGTTGCCGATACACCGTCGCAGCGCCAGCGGCTTGCCCGGATACGCCGCCTCGGCCCGCCCGCGTACGGTCACCCGGCCGTTGGCGAGGTAGGGCTCGACCAGGCATTCCAGCACCTGGTTGAGATCGATCGGTTCGATGTTCTCGTGGATATCGGTGTCCTTCACGCATTGCAGCGCGCCCTTGACCAGCATCTCCAGCTCGTCGAGGTCGCGGCCGAATTTGGCCTGGACCTGCTCGTCCTCCAGCAACTCGACGCGCAGGCGCAAACGGGTGATCGGCGTGCGCAGGTCATGGGAAATGGCGCTGAACAACTGGCTGCGCTCGGTGAGGTAGCGGCTGATGCGCTCGCGCATGGCATTGAATGCCCGCCCCACTTCCTCCACTTCGCTGCCGCCGCCCTCAACCACCGGCTCGACATCCGCCCCCAGCGACATCTCCCGCGCGGCCAGGGCCAGGCGCTTGAGCGGGCGGCTCTGCCAGTGCACCAGCAGGCCGATGAACAGCAACAGGAAGAAGCTGGTGAAACCGATGAAGAGGATCTGCTGACGCGGCAGGCCTTCGTCTTCAAGGGTGGTGTAGGGCTCCGGCAACAGCGAGGCGATATACAGCCACTCGCCTTCGGCCAGGCGGATCTGGGTCACCAGCACCGGCGGTTCCACCGGTTCCAGGGTCAGTGCGTAGTGAGCCCAGGAGCGCGGCAGTTCATCCAGCTTCAGGCCGCTGTTGAAGATGCGCAGGTCCTGCGGGCTGACGAATTCCACCGAGATGCGCATCTCGCCCAGGCGCTGGCGCAGCACCTCGTCCACGGCGGCAATCACCGCCTCCTTGCGCGGCGTGCTCGGCAACACCTGCATGTCCAGCGGGCGGTCGTTGAGCGAGACGAAGAAGCGCGTGCCGCCCATGCTGCGCAACTGGTCCAGCACCAGCGGCCGATAGGCCAGGGGCAGGGAACGGAAGTAACTGACGCTGGCGCTCATCGAGTGGGCCAGGCTGCGCGCGCTGGCCACCAGCCCCTCGCGTTGGCTGGCGCGCAGTTGCGAGAGCCAGATCAGGCTGGACAGGCCCTGGGCGAGCAGCACCACCAGCAGGGTCAGCAACAGCATCCGCCCCAGCAGCGAACGCGGCAGCGGCAGGCGCCGCTCAGTGCGCGGGCGCAACGCTGGCCGCCAGCAGGTAGCCACTGCCGCGCACGGTACGGATCAACCGTGGTGGCTTGTCGGTGTCGCGCAAGCGCTGGCGCAGGCGGCTGACCGCCATGTCGACGATGCGGTCCAGCGGCATCGGCTCGCGCCCGCGGGTGGCGTTGCCGATGGTGTCGCGGTCGAGGATCTGTTGCGGGTGATCGAGAAACAGCTTGAGCAGGGCGAAGTCGGCGCCGGAGAGAATCACCTCCTCGCCGTCGCGATGGAACAGGCGGTGGCTGATGGTATCCAGGCGCCAGTCATCGAAGGCCAGCACCTCGCCGCCCGGCGCCTGGAAGCCGGCACGGCGCAGCAGCGCCTTGATCCGCGCCTGCAATTCCCGCGGGCTGAACGGCTTGCCCAGGTAGTCGTCGGCGCCCAGTTCCAGGCCGATCACCCGGTCGGCTTCGTCGGAACTGGCGGTCAGCATGATGATCGGTACCCGGGCCTGGCGCGGATGCTCGCGCACCCAGCGGCACAGGCTGAAACCGTCTTCGTCGGGCAGCATCACATCGAGGATCACCAGGTCGCTGCCCTCGGCATCCAGCGCCTGGCGAAAGGCCTGGCCGTCGGCCACGGCACGCACCTGAAAGCCGCAACGGCTCAGGTAGGCTTGCAGCAGTTCGCGGATGTCCTGGTCGTCATCCACCAGCAGAATCGACTTGCTCACGATCGCGGTCCTTGTCTTCGTGGGTTCACATCAACGCCTGCTGCAAGGCCACGCCGGCGCCCAGCAGCCCGGAGAATTCGGCGGTCACCAGCCATACCGGGATGTCCTTGAAATAGCCGCTCATGCAGCCCTTGTCGGCAAAGCTGTCGGCAAAGCCGCTGCGCAGGAACAGGCGACTGAAACGCGGCACCACGCCGCCGACGATATACACGCCGCCACGGCCGCCGAGGGTCAGCACATCGTTGCCGGCGACGCGGCCGAGGAAGCGGCAGAACTGCTCGATCACTGCCAGCGCCAGCGGCTCGCCAGCCAGCGCGGCCTCGGTGATCTGCGCAGGCGTGGCCAGGGTCGGTGGATGTCCGTCGAGGGTGCAGATGGCCTGGTACAGCCGCAGCAGGCCGCCACCGCTGAGCACGGTTTCGGCACTGACATGGCCGGTGTGCTCGGAAATGGCCTGGCGGATCGCCGCCTCGCGGGCGTCGTTCACCGGCAGGTCGACATGCCCGCCCTCCCCCGGCATGGCCAGCCAGCGACCTTCTTCCAGACGCAACAGGCTAGCCACGCCGAGACCGGTGCCAGGACCGATCACCAGGGCCGGGCGGCTGAGGTCAGCCTCGCCGGCACACACGCTGACCCGCTCTTCAGGACGCAGCCGGGTCATGCCCAGGGCCATGGCGGAGAAGTCGTTGATCAGCAGCAGGTGTTCGATCTGCAAGGCGGCACAGAACGCCTTGCGGCTGATCCGCCAGTGGCTGTTGGTGAAGCGGAACTCGTCGCCGGAGACCGGCCCGGCCACCGCCAGGCACACCGCCTGCAACTCGCCGCGGGCAATGCCCTGGGCCTGCAGGTACACGCCTATGGCCTGCTCCGGGCTGCTGTAGTCCGCCGTGGCGAACACCTGCACCTCGTGCAGGGCATCGTCGCGCCACAGGGCGAAACGGGCGTTGGTCCCACCGATATCGCCAACCAGCGCGACCGTCATTTGCAGCCCTCCAGTGCCTGGGTGAAGGCGCTGGCGCCCTTCTCCGCCGAACTGAACGCCTGGCGCATGAAGCCGAACAGCTCGCGGCCGCAGCCGAGGCCATTGCCCAGCGGCGCCGGCGGGATCTCGCGGGATGCCAGCTCTGCGTCGGAGACGCGCACCAGCAGGCTGCCGGTAACGCCGTCGACACGCACGATATCGCCATCGCGAACCCTGGCCAGCGGCCCGCCGTCATAGGCTTCGGGGCAGACATGGATGGCCGCCGGGATCTTGCCCGAGGCGCCGGACATGCGTCCGTCGGTGACCAGCGCCACCTTGAAGCCGCGGTCCTGCAGCACGCCGAGGAACGGAGTCATCTTGTGCAACTCGGGCATGCCGTTGCAGCGCGGGCCCTGGAAGCGCATTACCGCGACGAAATCCCGCTCCAGCTCGCCGGCCTTGAAGGCATCGGCCAGTGCCTGCTGGTCGTGGAAGACCCGGGCCGGCGCTTCCACCACCTGATGCTCGGGGGCGACCGCCGAGACCTTCATCACCCCGCGCCCGAGGTTGCCTTCCATCACCCGCAGTCCGCCTTCTGCCGAGAACGGCCGGGCCACGGGGCGCAGGATGGATTCGTCGAGGCTGTCTTGCGGGCCGTCGCGCCAGACCAGTTTGTCGCCATCGAGGAAAGGCTCCTGGGTGTAGCGGCGCAGGCCGTGGCCGGCGACGGTGTTGACGTCTTCATGCAGCAGGCCGGCATCGAGCAGTTGGTGGATCAGGAAGGCCATGCCACCCGCCGCCTGGAAGTGGTTGATATCGGCCTTGCCGTTCGGATAGACGTGGCACAGGGTCGGCACCACTTCGGAGAGATCGGCCATGTCCTGCCAGGTCAGCTGGATCCCGGCAGCCTGGGCGATGGCCGGAATGTGCAGGGTGTGGTTGGTGGAACCGCCAGTGGCATGCAGGGCCACCACCGAGTTGACGATGACCTTCTCGTCGACGATCTCGCCCAGCGGCATGAAGGCGCCGCTGGCCTTGGTCAGGCGCGTGACCTGCTGCGCGGCGGCGACGGTCAGGGCATCGCGCAGGGGCGTGTATGGATTGACGAAGGACGCGCCCGGCAGGTGCAGGCCCATCACTTCCATCAGCAACTGGTTGGTGTTGGCGGTGCCATAGAAGGTGCAGGTGCCGGGGCTGTGGTAGGACTTCATCTCCGACTCCAGCAACTGCTCGCGGCTGGCCTTGCCTTCGGCGTAGAGCTGGCGCACCTCGGCCTTTTCCTTGTTGGAGATCCCCGACGGCATCGGCCCGCCGGGAACGAACAGCATCGGCAGGTGACCGAAGCGCAGCGCGCCCATCATCAGGCCGGGGACGATCTTGTCGCAGATGCCCAGCATCAGCGCAGCATCGAACAGGTTGTGCGACAGCGCCACGGCGGTGGACATGGCGATCACCTCGCGGCTGGCGATGCCCAGTTCCATGCCTGGCTCGCCCTGGGTGACGCCGTCGCACATGGCCGGCACGCCACCGGCGAACTGGCCGACCGAGCCGATCTCGCGCAGGGCCTGCTTGATCTGCTCGGGATAGTGCTCGTAGGGCTGGTGCGCCGACAGCAGGTCGTTGTAGGCGGAGACGATGGCGACGTTGGCCGAATTGGTCAGGCGCAGGGTCTGCTTGTCGTCGGCGCCACACCCGGCCACGGCATGGGCGAAGTTGGCGCATTGCAGGCGGGCGCGCATCGGGCCATCGCCGGCGGCGCCGCGGATCAGTTGCAGGTAGCGTTCACGGGTGGGACGGCTGCGGGCGATCAACCGTTCGGTGACCTCGACAATACGCGGATGCATGAACTCGACTCCAGGCTAAACGGTGGTATGCGGCTCTCTGGCGGCTGTCCCTTCCAAACGATTGCGCCTACGCTGAAGTACAGCGCGAGGCAGAAGGGCCTGATCAGCAAATGTTGTGATCCGAACAAAATACTGCCAGCAGATAAGCTTGTTTTCTATTTGTTTCAGATTAATCTTGTAATTAAAACAACAAAAGTCAGGACAGACGCGAGGTAGCTCCATGACTATTCGTATCGCAATCAACGGCTTCGGCCGCATCGGCCGCAACCTGCTGCGCGCACTCTATACCCAAGGCTACCGCCGCGACCTGCAGGTCGTCGCCATCAACGACCTTGGCGACAGCGCGATCAATGCCCATCTGCTCCAGTACGACAGCGTCCACGGCCATTTTGCCGCGGACGTTTCCTTCGATCATGAAAGCCTGACGGTCAACGGTGACCGCATCGCGGTCAGCGCCATCCGCAATCCGGCGGACCTGCCCTGGCAGGCCGTGGGCGTCGACGTGGTGTTCGAATGCACCGGTCTGTTCACCGATCGCGCCAAGGCGGCCGCACACCTGTCCGCCGGGGCGCGCAAGGTGATCATCTCGGCGCCGGCCAAGGGTGCGGATGCCACTGTAGTCCATGGCGTCAACCACGACATCCTGCGCGCTTCGCACCAGATCATTTCCAACGCCTCCTGCACCACCAACTGCCTGGCCCCGGTGGCCCAGGTGCTGCACCGCGAACTGGGCATCGAACAAGGGCTGATGACCACCATCCACGCCTACACCAACGACCAGAGCCTGACCGACGTCTACCACAGCGACCCCTACCGCGCCCGCGCCGCGACCCAGTCGATGATCCCGAGCAAGACCGGTGCCGCCGAGGCGGTCGGCCTGGTGCTGCCGGAACTGGCCGGCAAGCTCACCGGCATGGCGGTTCGGGTGCCGGTGATCAACGTGTCGCTGGTCGACCTCACCGTCACCCTCGCCCGCGAGACCACCGCCGAGGAGGTCAATGCGCTGTTCAAGGAGGCCAGCCGGGGCTCGAAGGTGCTCGGCTACAACGACCTGCCACTGGTGTCCTGCGATTTCAACCACAACCCGCTGTCGTCGATCTTCGATGCCAACCACACCAAGGCCAGCGGCAGGTTGCTGAAGGTCATGGCCTGGTACGACAACGAGTGGGGCTTTTCCAACCGCATGCTGGATAACTGTCTGGCGCTGTGGAACGCCCGCTAGACGGGGCTTTCAGCGATTCAGTGTCGGACGTTTCGGTCAACGTCCGGCACTGCCGTCCTACTTAGTGCTTGACCAATGCTGTTAATGACAATCACTATCATTGGCAAATTCCGGTCGGGTATCCCCGTGAGCCACTCTCACTTCAACTCCGTTTTCCTCGCCCAGCGGGTCACCCTGCTGCGCACGCTGCAGCGCATGGTGGACAACCCCAGCACCGCCGAAGACCTGCTGCAGGAAACCTACCTGCGCGTCACCCGGGCCCTCGGCGAGCGGCCCATCGAGCACCTCGAACCCTTCGTCTTCCAGACTGCGCGCAACCTGGCGCTGGACCACCTGCGCGCGCGCCGGGTGCAGGCGCGCACGGTGGTCGACGATGTGCCGGAGCAGGTCCTGCACAGTGTCGCCGCGCCGGCCAGCAGTGCCGAGGACGCGGCCCATGCGGAAAAACTGCTCAAGCGCCTGAGCAGTTCGCTGGCGCAACTGACCCCGCGCCAACAGCGCATCTTCATCCTCAGCCGGCTGCATGGCGCCAGTTACCTGGAGATCGCCGAGCAACTGGACGTCTCCGCCAGCACGGTGCAGAAGGAACTGAAACTGATCATGGCGATCTGCATGGGTGTGGCCGATCGACTGAACGGCAACTGATCGCGGCTTGCCTGATCCGCCGTTAGCCACGATCATGACGCCCACTACAAGACCGCCGCAGCACCGCAAGGATTTCCCGTGACAGAGCCCGCCCCTCATCGCCCCGCGCCGGACCCGTCTGCCCGCGACCAGGCCATGGACGAGGCCCTGGACTGGCTGATCCGTCTGCAATGCCCCAGCGAAGACGATACCCGCGCCTTCGAAACCTGGCTGGAAGCCGATCCGGCCAATGCCCAGGCCTATGTCGATGCCGAAGCGCTGTGGAATGGCGGCGTGCTGCGCCAGGCCGCCGATGACCTGCAGCAGCAACGCAAGCCCACCCGTTTGCAACGCCTGCGCCCGCACTGGAAACCCCTCGCCGCTGCCGCAGTGCTGCTGGTCGGTGTCTTCACCGTCGGCAATCTGCCGGTGCGCCTGCAGGCCGATCATCTGACCGTGGTCGGCGAGCGCCAGCGCGTCGAGCTGAACGACGGCTCGCGGGTGCTGCTCAATACTAATTCGGCCTTCTCCAGCGATATCGATGCCCGCCAGCGCGTCGCCCGCCTGTACCAGGGCGAGGCCTATTTCGAGGTGCCCGGCGGCCACACCCAGCCCCTCGAACTGCAAGCCGGCCCCCTGCGCGCCAGCGTGCGCGACAGCGATTTCGCCGTGCGCTACCTCGACGGCGAGGCCCAGGTGCAGGTGCAGCGCGGTGATCTCGACGTGCTCGCCAGCAAGGACCAGCGCATCCGCCTGAGCAGCGGCGAGAGCATCCGCGTCGGCCCCAACGGCTTCGGCGAGCGCGAGCGCGCCGACCTGCAAAAGGACCTGGCCTGGGTCAAGGGCCGGCTGATCTTCGAGAACTGCCCGATGAGCGAAGTGCTGGCCGAGCTGCGCCGCTACTACCCGGGCCTGATCATCAACACCAACGACAAGCTGGAGCAGGTCGCGGTGACCGGCAACTACCGCCTCGACCAGCCGCTGGAAGCCGTGCGCTCGCTGGCCCACATCACCTCGGCACGGGTCCAGGAGTTCCCGGCGCTGGTGATTCTCAACTGACGCGAAAGTTTTTTTACGCGATGCCCTGACGCCATACGTCTCGTTATAGCCAATGCAACTGATTCTTGTTTTGAGTCAGCCGCACCTATAACAACGCGCGTCAGGGAGCGCCTTTCGATGTCTACCGGATCCACCCGTCGAGTTTCCATCTCCGCACGCAAGCCGGGCCTGCAACGTTGCACGCTCTCCCTGCTGACCCTGGCCATGCTCGCCAGCGGTGCAGCCAGCCTGCCGGCCCTGGCCGCCGAGCCGGCGCAGGCCCCTGCCCAGCGCATGGGCGACTACCGCTTCGCAATCAGCCAGCAATCGCTGGTCTCCGCCCTGAACGCCTTCACCACGGTGACCGGCTGGCAGGTCGGCCTTTCCGCCGAACTGGGGCAGAACGTGGTTTCGCCAGGAGTGCGCGGCTCGCTGCCGCCGGAACAGGCCCTGCAACGCCTGCTGCTGGGCACCGGCCTGACCTACCGCAAGCTGGGCGCCAACAACGTCGCCATCGAGCGCAGCCAGTCGCAGACCATCGCCCTGCAACAGGTGACCATCAGCGCCACCCGCAGCGCCCAGGACGTCAGCCAGGTGCCGAGCACCGTCAGCGTGCAGACCCGCGAGCAGCTCGACCGGCAGAACGTGAAGACCATCAAGGACCTGGTGCGTTACGAGCCAGGCGTGTCGGTCGCCGGCACCGGCCTGCGCAGCGGCCTGACCGGCTACAACATCCGCGGCATCGACGGCGAGCGGGTACTGACCCAGGTCGATGGCGTCGCCATCCCCGACAGCTACTTCTTCGGCCCGTACGCGCAGACCCAGCGCAACTACGTCGACCCGGAGATCGTCAAGCGCGTGGAAATCCTCCGCGGCCCGGCCTCGGTGCTGTACGGCAGCAACGCCATCGGCGGCGCGGTGAGCTACTTCACCCTCGACCCGGACGACATCATCAAGCCCGGCCAGGACGTCGGCGCGCGCCTGAAGACCGGCTACAGCTCGGCTGACAACAGCTGGCTGAAGTCCGCCACCGTCGCCGGCCGCCAGGGCGAGTTCGACGGCCTGCTGCACCTGAGCCGTCGCGACGGCCATGAAACCGAATCCTACGGCGAGCACGGCGGTACCGGACTGAGCCGTACCGAAGCCAACCCGTCAGACAACCAGACCGACAACGTCCTCGCCAAGCTCGGCTGGAACTACGCCGACGATGCCCGCCTGGCCCTGACCTACGAGCACTACAAGAACGATCGCGACTTCAACGAGAAAAGCTCCGTGGGCGGGCCGTTCACCCCGAGCCCGCTGAACATGTACCAGGCCCGTACCGGCAGCGACGTGGTCACCCGCGAGCGCTTCGGCATCGCCCACGACTTCGCCCTCGACAGCCTGCTGGCCGACAACGTGAAGTGGAGCCTGAACTACCAGATCGGCAAGACCGACCAGCGCGTCGAGGAAATCTACCGGCCGATCTACACCGTCGAGCGCACCCGCAAGACCACCTACAAGGACCGCCAGTGGGTCCTCGACGCCCAGGCCGACAAGGCCTTCAACATCGGCAGAACCGAGCACCTGCTGACCTACGGCGCCACCTTCAAGCGCAACGAAGTGACCGGCTCGCGCAGCGGCACCGCCACCTGCCTGACCACCGGCTTCGGCTGCGTCACCGGCCAGCCCAATGCCTCCGGCACGCTGCGCGAAGTCAGTGACTTCCCCGATCCGATCGTGAAGACCTACAGCGTCTTCGCCCAGGACGAAATCCGCTTGAACAATTGGACCTTCCTCCCGGGTCTGCGCTACGACCAGACCCGCCTGGAACCCCATGCGACCGACGAGTTCCTCCGTGCGATCAGCGGCACCACCGACCCGATCAACCTCGACGAGAAGAAATGGCACCGCGTCTCGCCGAAGTTCGGTGTGACCTTTGCCTTCAACGACCACTACACCTGGTACGGCCAATACGCCGAAGGCTTCCGCACCCCGACCGCCAAGGCGCTGTACGGCCGCTTCGAAAACCCAGGCGTCGGCTACAGCGTCACCGGCAATCCGAACCTGGAACCCGAGACCAGCAAGAGCCACGAGACAGGCCTGCGCGGCAACTTCGATGCCGGCAACTTCGACGTGGCGGTGTTCTATAACAAGTACCGCGACTTCATCAACGAAGACGCCGTGCAGGGCAGCAACATCGGGCAGAACTTCGAAGCCAACAACATCAAGCACGCCACCATCAAGGGTGCCGAGTTCAAGGGTCGCCTGAAACTCGATGCCTTCGGCGCGCCGAACGGCCTGTACAGCCAGGGCTCGCTGGCCTATGCCTGGGGCAAGAACGAAGACACCGGCGAACCGATCAACAGCGTCAACCCGCTCACTGCGGTGCTGGGGCTGGGCTACGAGCAGGAGCAGTACGGTGGCCTGGTCAGCTGGACCCTGGTCAAGCGCAAGAACCGCGTCGACGACACCACCTTCTACGCGCCGGACGGTACCAGCAAGCAGTTCCGCACCCCGGGCTACGGCGTGCTCGACCTGACCGGTTTCTACAAGGTGACCGACGACGTCACGGTCAACGCCGGCCTGTACAACCTGACCGACAAGAAGTACTGGCAGTGGGATGACGTGCGTGGCTACGACGGTATCGGCGAAGCCGGCGCCACCTCGCCGGCCAACCTGGATCGCCTGACCATGCCGGGTCGCAACTTCTCGATCAATGTGGTGTGGGATATCTGAAGGTAGCCCCAAGGCTTGTATAGATCCCATGTGGGAGCTGGCTTGCCAGCGATGAGGCCGGCACAGACCAAGATGTTGTCAGGTCTGCCCCTATCGCTGGCAAGCCAGCTCCCACAGAGACCGCGCCGAGCATCGATTCTGTGGCTGACCCAGTCCACCCTGTGGGAGCCGGCTTGCCGGCGATGAGGCCATCGGCATCATAGGGTCAGGACTCCGCTGTACAAACTGAACGCCGCCACCCCCGCCCCCGCCAGCACCGCCGCGAAAATCAGCTTCTCCCACCCGGTAAACAACGGCAGTCCCTGCTCTCGCTTCGCCCGCGCGAACAGGATCACCCCCGGCGCATACAGCAGCGCCGAGAGCAGCAGGTACTTCAGCCCGCCCGCATACAACAGCCACACCGCATACAGCAGCGCCACCAGGCCGACCAGCAGGTCCTTGCGCCTGGCTCCGGCAAAGCCTTCGTAGGTTTCCCCGCGCAGCGCCAGCAGCACCGCATAGGCCGCCGACCACAGGTAGGGCACCAGGATCATCGACGATGCCAGGTAGATCAGGCTGGTGTAGGTCCCCGCCGAAAACAGGGTGATCAGCAGGAACAACTGGATCATGCTGTTGGTCAGCCACAGCGCATTGGCCGGCACCTGGTTGGCATTCTCCCGGGCAAGAAAGCGCGGCATGGTCCTGTCCCGCGCCGTCGCGTAGAGAATCTCGGCACACAGCAAGGCCCAGGACAACAAGGCGCCCAGCAGCGACACCGCCAGCCCGAGGCTGATCAGCAAGGCGCCCCAGGGCCCGACGATATGCTCCAGCACCGAGGCCAGCGAAGGGTTGTGCAGCGCCGCCAGCTCTGGCTGGGTCATCACCCCCAGCGACAGCACGTTGACCAGCACCAGCAAGGCAAGCACGCCGAGAAAGCCGATCACCGTGGCCTTGCCCACGTCGGAGCGCTTCTGCGCCCGCCCGGAGTAGATGCTCGCGCCCTCGATGCCGATGAACACGAACACCGTCACCAGCATCATGTTGCGCACCTGGTCCAGCACGCTGCCGAAGCTCGGGTTTTCCAGGCCCCAGATATCGCGGGTGAAGATGTCCATGCGGAACGCCGCCGCCGCGATGACGATGAACAGGATCAAGGGCACCACCTTGGCCACGGTGGTCACCTGGTTGATGAAGGCCGCCTCCTTGATCCCGCGCAGCACCAGGAAGTGTACGGCCCAGAGCAACAGCGAGGCACAGCCGATGGCCAGCGGCGTGTTGCCCTCGCCGAAGGCCGGGAAGTACAGCCCCAGGGTGCTGAACAGCAGGACGAAGTAACCGACGTTGCCCAGCCAGGCACTGATCCAGTAGCCCCAGGCCGAGGAGAACCCCATGTACTCGCCGAACCCGGCCTTGGCGTAGGCGTACACCCCGGAGTCCAGCTGCGGCTTGCGGTTGGCCAGGCTCTGGAAGACGAAGGCCAGGGCCAGCATGCCTACCGCCGTGATGCCCCAGCCAATCAGTACTGCACCTACGTCGGCACGGGCCGCCATGTTCTGCGGCAGGGAGAAAATGCCACCGCCGATCATCGAGCCGACCACCAGTGCAATCAGCGCCCCAAGGCGCAGTTTATGACCAGGCTCGGACATGAAATTCCCCTCTTTATTCGTTGTTTTTCAGCCAATAAACCTGATCTTAATTCTGTAAAAATTCCCGGTTATAAGCCTTTTTATTTAATAACAAAGGACTCTAATAACCACACAATCCGCTGAGAGTTTTGTGCACTAATTCCGCTTAATCAAGCCAAATGAGAATTTTTCCAGGTAAAATTTGCGATTCCCCGGAAACGGACTAGCTTCAAAGTTCGCGAACATTTACGAGCGATTCGGAAACTTCCAAGAGCGCCGTACCACAAGGCCTCCGCAGCATCCTGCTGATCTTACGGAGGCACTTTCAGTCATTCATAAACAATGGAATGTAGCAATGAACTGACCTGCATCAGCTTCCCTTCATTACTTGCGTCGTATCTTCAGGTCTCTCTTTTCTGAAATGGAGTCAAGCCATGTCAGAGGCTTCCGGAAAACTTCGACTCGGTGCGCTCGTCGCACTTGTAGTTGGTTCGATGATTGGTGGCGGTATCTTCTCCCTGCCGCAAAACATGGCGGCCAGCGCCGATGTCGGCGCGGTACTGATCGGCTGGGCAATCACCGCCGTCGGCATGCTGACCCTGGCCTTCGTCTTCCAGACCCTGGCCAACCGCAAACCCGATCTGGATGGCGGGGTGTATGCCTACGCCAAGGCCGGTTTCGGTGACTACATGGGCTTCTCGTCGGCCTGGGGCTACTGGATCAGTGCCTGGCTCGGCAACGTCGGTTACTTCGTCCTGCTGTTCAGCACCCTTGGCTATTTCTTCCCGATCTTCGGCGAGGGCAACACCCTGGCAGCGGTGATCGGCGCCTCGGTGCTGCTGTGGGCCGTGCACTTCCTGGTGCTGCGCGGGATCAAGGAAGCGGCCTTCATCAACCTGGTCACCACCGTGGCCAAGGTGGTGCCACTGGCCCTGTTCGTGCTGATCGCCCTGTTCGCCTTCAAGCTCGACATCTTCACCGCCGACATCTGGGGCAGCATGAACCCTGACCTGGGCAGCGTGATGAACCAGGTGCGCAACATGATGCTGGTCACCGTCTGGGTGTTCATCGGCATCGAGGGCGCGAGCATCTTCTCGGCCCGTGCGGAAAAACGCTCCGACGTGGGCAAGGCCACGGTCATCGGCTTCATCACCGTGCTGCTGTTCCTGGTGCTGGTCAACGTGCTGTCCCTGGGCATCATGACCCAGCCAGAACTGGCCAAGCTGCAGAACCCGTCGATGGCCGCCGTGCTCGAGCATGTGGTCGGTCACTGGGGCGCGGTACTGATCAGCGTCGGCCTGATCATCTCGCTGCTGGGGGCGCTGCTGTCGTGGGTGCTGCTGTGCGCCGAGATCATGTTCGCCGCCGCCAAGGACCACACCATGCCGGAGTTCCTGCGTCGCGAGAACGCCAACCAGGTGCCGGCCAACGCCCTGTGGCTGACCAACGCCATGGTGCAGATCTTCCTGGTCATCACGCTGTTCTCGGCCAGTACCTACCTGTCGCTGATCTACCTCGCCACCTCGATGATCCTGGTGCCTTACCTGTGGTCGGCGGCCTACGCGGTGCTCCTCGCCGTGCGCAGCGAGACCTACGAAAACGCCCTGGCCGAACGCAAGAAGGACCTGATCATCGGCGGCATCGCGCTGATCTATGCGATCTGGCTGCTGTACGCCGGCGGGGTCAAGTACCTGCTGCTTTCCGCCCTGCTCTATGCCCCTGGCGCGATCCTGTTCGCCAAGGCCAAGCGCGAGCTCGGCCAACCGATCTTTACCAACGTGGAGAAGTTGATATTCGCCGCCGTGGTCGTTGGCGCGCTGGTCGCAGCCTACGGCCTGTATGACGGCTTCCTTACGCTGTAACCCCCGTATTTCACACCTTTGGAGGAAATGATCATGTCCACGGAAAAAGTTAAGTACGGCGTCCATTCCGAGGCGGGCAAACTGCGCAAAGTGATGGTTTGCTCCCCCGGTCTCGCTCACCAGCGCCTGACCCCGACCAACTGCGACGAACTGCTGTTCGACGACGTCATCTGGGTCAACCAGGCCAAGCGCGACCACTTCGACTTCGTCACCAAGATGCGCGAGCGCGGTGTCGAAGTGCTGGAAATGCACAACCTGCTGACCGAGACCATCCAGAATCCCGAAGCACTGAAGTGGATCCTCGATCGCAAGATCACCCCCGACACCGTCGGCGTCGGCCTGACCAACGAAGTGCGCAGCTGGCTCGAAGGCCTGGAGCCGCGCCACCTGGCCGAATTCCTGATTGGCGGCGTGGCCGGCGAGGACCTGCCGGACAGCGAAGGCGCCAGCGTGATCAAGATGTACCGCGACTACCTGGGCCATTCCAGCTTCCTGCTGCCACCGCTGCCCAACACCCAGTTCACCCGCGACACCACCTGCTGGATCTACGGCGGCGTGACCCTGAACCCGATGTACTGGCCGGCGCGACGCCAGGAAACCCTGCTGGCCAGCGCCATCTACAAGTTCCATCCCGAGTTCACCCACGCCGACTTCGAAGTCTGGTACGGCGACCCGGACAAGGACCACGGCCAGGCCACCTTGGAAGGCGGCGACGTCATGCCGATCGGCAATGGCGTGGTGCTGATCGGTATGGGCGAGCGCACTTCGCGCCAGGCCATCGGCCAGCTTGCCCAATCCCTGTTCGCCAAGGGCGCGGTGGAGAAAGTGGTGGTCGCCGGCCTGCCGAAATCCCGCGCGGCGATGCACCTGGACACCGTGTTCAGCTTCTGCGACCGCGACCTCGTCACGGTCTTCCCGGAAGTGGTCAAGGAAATCGTGCCGTTCGTGATCCGTCCGGACAGCAGCAAGCCCTACGGCATGGACGTGCGCCGCGAGAACAAATCCTTTATCGAAGTGGTCGCCGACGTGCTCGGCCTCAAGGCCCTGCGCGTGGTGGAAACCGGCGGCAACAGCTTCGCCGCCGAGCGCGAGCAATGGGATGACGGCAACAACGTGGTGGCCCTGGAGCCCGGCGTGGTCATCGGCTACGACCGCAACACCTACACCAACACCCTGCTGCGCAAGGCGGGCGTGGAGGTCATCACCATCAGCGCCGGCGAGCTCGGCCGTGGTCGCGGCGGCGGCCACTGCATGACCTGCCCGATCGTCCGCGACCCTATCGACTACTAAAACGCCCCTCGCCCCGAGCGCCCCTATCCGGCGGCGCCCGGGTCGCTCACCGAATCCAAGGAGAACCGAAATGGCGTTCAACATTCACAACCGCAACCTGCTCAGCCTCGAACACCACAGCGAGCGCGAGTTGCGCTACCTGCTCGACCTGTCCCGCGACCTCAAGCGCGCCAAGTACACCGGCACCGAGCAGCAACACCTGAAGGGCAACAACATCGCCCTGATCTTCGAAAAGACTTCGACCCGCACCCGCTGCGCCTTCGAAGTGGCCGCCTATGACCAGGGCGCCAACGTCACCTACATCGACCCGAACTCCTCGCAGATCGGCCACAAGGAAAGCATGAAGGACACCGCCCGGGTGCTCGGGCGCATGTACGACGCCATCGAGTACCGCGGCTTCAAGCAGGAAGTGGTGGAAGAACTGGCCAAGTTCGCCGGGGTCCCGGTGTTCAACGGCCTGACCGACGAATACCACCCGACCCAGATGATCGCCGACGTGCTGACCATGCGCGAGCACGCCGACAAGCCGCTGCACGAGATCAGCTACGCCTACCTCGGTGACGCGCGCAATAACATGGGCAACTCGCTGCTGCTGATCGGCGCCAAGCTCGGCATGGACGTGCGCATCGCCGCGCCGAAGGCCCTGTGGCCCCATGACGACCTGGTCGCCCGCTGCAAGCAATACGCCGAATCCAGCGGCGCGCGCATCACCCTCACCGAAGACCCGAAAGCTGCGGTCAAGGGCGTGGACTTCGTGCATACCGACGTCTGGGTGTCGATGGGCGAGCCGGTGGAAGCCTGGGGCGAACGCATCCAGCAACTGCTGCCGTATCAGGTCAACGCCGAACTGATGAAGGCCACCGGCAACCCTCGGGCCAAGTTCATGCACTGCCTGCCGGCGTTCCACAACTCGGAAACCAAGGTCGGCAAGCAGATCGCCGAGCAGTACCCGCACCTGGCCAACGGTATCGAAGTGACCGACGACGTCTTCGAATCGCCGGCCTGCATCGCCTTCGAGCAGGCGGAAAACCGCATGCACACGATCAAGGCGATCCTGGTGTCGACCCTGGCAGATCTGTAACCCCATCGCTGGCAAGCCAGCTCCCACAGGTCCAGCGGTGCACGCGGTCCCTGTGGGAGCCGGCTTGCCGGCGATGAGGGCCTCCCGCTCACCAAGATTCAAAGGACATTCCCCATGCGTATCGTTGTTGCACTAGGCGGTAACGCGCTGCTGCGCCGTGGCGAGCCCATGACCGCCGATAACCAGCGCGCCAATATCCGCATCGCCACCGAGCAGATCGCCAAGATCCATCCCGGCAACCAGTTGGTCATCGCCCATGGCAATGGCCCGCAGGTCGGCCTGCTGTCGCTGCAGGCGGCGGCCTACACCTCGGTCACCCCCTACCCGCTGGACGTCCTCGGCGCCGAGACCGAAGGCATGATCGGCTACATGATCGAACAGGAACTGGGCAACCTGCTGGACTTCGAAGTGCCCTTCGCCACCCTGCTCACCCAGGTCGAAGTAGACGCCAAGGACCCGGCGTTCCAGAACCCGACCAAGCCCATCGGCCCGGTCTATTCCAAGGAAGAAGCCGAGCGCCTGGCCAAGGAGAAAGGCTGGGCCATCGCCGCCGACGGCGACAAGTTCCGCCGCGTGGTGGCCAGCCCGAAACCCAAGCGCATCTTCGAGATCCGCCCGATCAAATGGCTGCTGGAAAAGAGCAGTATCGTGATCTGTGCCGGGGGTGGCGGCATTCCGACCCTGTATGGTGCCGACGGCAAGCTGCAAGGAATCGAGGCGGTGATCGACAAGGACCTGTGCTCGGCGCTGCTGGCTGAACAGCTGGACGCCGATCTGCTGGTGATCGCCACCGACGTCAACGCCGCCTATATCGACTTCAACAAGCCGACGCAGAAAGCCATCGCCCAGGCCCATCCGGATGAACTGGAACGTCTTGGCTTCGCCGCCGGTTCCATGGGGCCGAAGGTCCAGGCAGCTTGCGATTTCGCCCGTCACACAGGCAAAGTCGCGGTCATCGGTTCGCTGGGCGATATCGAGGATATCGTCAAGGGCACCGCCGGTACCCGGGTCAGCACGGCCAGTCCAGGCATCAGCTATCGTTGAAGCTCCGGGCGGGCCTGCTGACGGGCCCGCCTGTTTCAACCGTACAAGGAGCCTGTCATGGCACAGTTCGAACCCGGCCACCTGCACATCGAGCGTCACGCGCTCAACAAGGCCGATCACAGCTACAACCTTTGCATCGATTACGAAACGGCCCAGTCCCCCACGGAGGGGAAAACCGTGGCCTTCCGCGTACACGGCACCATCGAGGACAAGCCCGTGGACGAAAGCTTCTCGGTGAACAAGGACAACTGGTACAACTTCGCGGCGTCCGTCGACCGGATCGTCGAGAAGCATGGCCTGCCGGTGCGAGGCATCGTCACCTCGGTGCACAAGACCTTCTACGACGACATGTTCAAGGACGTCGAAAAGCGGCTTGGCGTGCATGCCGGTGATCCGATCAATCCCGAGTCCCTCGGTTGAGCACCTGTCAGCCTCATCGCCGGCAACGCCGGCTCCCACAAAATGCCCGGCCAGCCGCATGAGACAGGCCAGACACAGAAACCTGTGGGAGCTGGCATTGCCAGCGATAGGGCCGGCAAGATCACCACAGCTGCCCGTGCCAGTCCCCCGCAGAACAAGGCATAATCCCCGCCTTTCCAGCCGCTGAACCCACCATCCCATGCGCATCCACGTCAGCTTCATCGACCGCGTCGGTATTACCCAGGAAGTGCTCGCCCTGCTCGGTGCCCGCAACCTCAACCTGGATGCGGTGGAGATGGTGCCGCCCAACGTCTACATCGATGCGCCGACGCTCAATCCCTTCGTCCTCGAAGAGCTCCACGACGCCCTGCTCAACGTGCGCGGCGTGCAGACCGTGCGCGTGGTCGACATCCTTCCCGGCCAGCGCCGCCACCTGCAACTGGACGCCCTGCTGGCGGCGATGAGCGACCCGGTGCTGGCCCTGGACAGCGCCGGCAACGTGCTGCTGGCCAACCCGGCACTGATCGCCCTGTGCGGCCAGGAGCCGGCCGGACGCAGCATCGCCGAGCTGTTCGATGCGCCGGAATTGCTCGCTACCCTGATCGAACAGGGCTTCCACCTGCCGATGCGCGAAGTGGTGCTCAACGGCCAGACCCTGCTGCTGGATGCCACGCCGATCACCGATGCCGGTGCGCTGGTCACCCTGTATCCGCCCAACCGCATCGGCGAGCGCCTGTCGGCCCTGCACCATGACCACGCCGAAGGCTTCGATGCCCTGCTCGGCGAATCCCCGGCCATCCGCACCCTGAAAAGCCGCGCCCTGCGTGTCGCTGCCCTCGACGCGCCGCTGCTGATCCATGGCGAGACCGGCACCGGCAAGGAGTTGGTAGCCCGTGCCTGCCACGCTATCAGCAGCCGCCATGCCGCGCCCTTCCTCGCCCTCAACTGCGCCGCCCTGCCGGAGAACCTCGCCGAGAGCGAACTGTTCGGCTACGCCCCCGGCGCCTTCACCGGCGCGCAGCGCGGCGGCAAGCCGGGGCTGATGGAACTGGCCAACCAGGGCACGGTGTTTCTCGACGAGATCGGCGAGATGTCGCCGTACCTGCAGGCCAAGCTGCTGCGCTTCCTGAATGACGGCAGCTTCCGCCGGGTTGGCGGTGACCGCGAGGTGCGGGTCAACGTGCGTATCCTCAGCGCCACCCATCGCGACCTGGAAAAGATGGTCGGCGAAGGCACCTTCCGCGAAGACCTGTTCTACCGCCTCAACGTGCTCAATCTGGAAGTGCCGCCGCTGCGCGAGCGCGGCCAGGACATCCTCCTGCTCGCGCGTTATTTCATGCAGCAGGCCTGCACCCAGATCCAGCGCCCGCTCTGCCGCCTGGCCCCGGACACCTTCCCGGCCCTGCTCGGCAACCGCTGGCCGGGCAATGTGCGGCAGTTGCAGAACGTGATCTTCCGCGCTGCGGCTATCAGCGAAAGCAGCCTGGTGGATATCGGCGACCTGGATATCGCCGGCACTGCGGTGGCCGGCGGACAGGATGGCGAAGTCAGCAGCCTGGAGCAGGCGGTGGAGGACTTCGAACGCGACCTGCTGGAAAAGCTCTACGCCAGCCATCCCTCGACCCGGCAACTGGCCGCGCGCCTGCAAACCTCGCACACCGCCATCGCCCATCGCCTGCGCAAGTACGGGATTTCGGCAAAAAGCTGAATCATCGTAGCGAAATCGATACACCGTAGTGATTTCGCTACAGCCTGCCGTAACAACGCTGTAGCAAGGCGTTGATCCTTCACGGCTTTCATTGCGCTATGCCGCCGTAGCGATTTCGTTACACAGCATTTCAAAAACAGTCAGGAAAAATCGCTCAAAGCCTTTGTTTTCGGGGCATTGCCGAACATGGCCGCGTATTTGCTATGGAAATTCCAGCCCCGGTCTGCCGCGTTGATGCGGCGGGCCACTACCGCATCCGGCCGCGACGACGGCCTTCGAGGAGTTTCCATGAGCGAGTTGCGTTTTACCGAAGATCACGAGTGGCTGCGTGCCGAAGCCGACGGCAGTGTGACCGTGGGCATCACCGCCTTCGCCCAGAACGCCCTGGGTGACGTGGTCTATGTGCAACTGCCGGAACTGCAGCACTACGCCAAGGGCGCCGAAGCCTCCACCGTGGAATCGGTGAAAGCCGCCAGCGGCGTGTACATGCCGCTGGACGGTGAAGTGGTCGAGGTCAACGCGCAACTGGAAGACAGCCCGGAACTGGTCAACGAAGACCCGCTGGGCGAAGGCTGGTTCTTCCGCTTTATCCCGGCCGATGCCGGCGCCGTCGCGCAACTGCTCGACCAGGACGCCTACGACCGCCTGATCAAAGCCAACGACGACGCCTGAGGAGCCTGCCATGACCATCAACCTCGGCACCGCCAACGAATTCATCGCCCGCCATATCGGCCCACGCCAGGCCGATGAGCAGGCCATGCTCGCCACCCTCGGCTTCGACTCGCTGGAAGCCATGAGCGCCGCCGTCATCCCCGACAGCATCAAGGGCACCAGCGTGCTGGAACTGGGCGAAGGCCAGAGCGAGGCCGACGCCCTCGCCGCGCTGAAAGCCATCGCCGGCAACAACCAGCTGTTCAAGAGCTTCATCGGCCAGGGCTACTACAACTGCCACACTCCGGCGCCGATCCTGCGCAACCTGCTGGAAAACCCGGCCTGGTACACCGCCTACACCCCGTACCAGCCGGAGATTTCCCAGGGCCGCCTGGAAGCCCTGCTGAACTTCCAGACCCTGATCAGCGACCTCACCGGCCTGCCGATCGCCAACGCCTCCTTGCTCGACGAGGCCACCGCCGCCGCCGAAGCCATGACCTTCTGCAAGCGCCTGAGCAAGAACAAGGGCAGCCACGCCTTCTTCGCTTCCGTGCACTGCCACCCGCAGACCCTCGACGTGCTGCGCACCCGCGCCGAACCGCTGGGCATCGAAGTGGTGGTCGGCGATGAGCGCGAACTGACCGACGTCAGCCGCTTCTTCGGCGCCGTGCTGCAGTACCCGGCGGCCAACGGTGATGTCTTCGACTACCGCGAACTGGTCGAGCGCTTCCACGCCGCCAACGCCCTGGTGGCCGTGGCTGCCGACCTGCTGGCCCTGACCCTGCTGACCCCGCCAGGCGAGTTCGGCGCCGACGTGGCCATCGGCAGCGCCCAGCGCTTCGGTGTGCCGCTGGGCTTCGGCGGCCCGCACGCGGCCTACTTCTCTACCCGCGATGCGTTCAAGCGCGACATGCCCGGCCGCCTGGTCGGCGTGTCCATCGACCGCTTCGGCAAGACCGCCCTGCGCCTGGCCATGCAGACCCGCGAGCAGCACATCCGCCGCGAAAAGGCCACCAGCAACATCTGCACCGCCCAGGTGCTGTTGGCCAACATCGCCAGCATGTACGCCGTCTACCACGGCCCCCAGGGCCTCAAGCAGATCGCCGCGCGCACCCACCAGTTGACCGCGATCCTCGCCGCCGGCCTCAACGGCCTGGGCGTGAACGTCGAGACTACCGCCTTCTTCGATACCCTGACCCTGACCACCGGCGCGGCAACTGCCGAGCTGCATGCCCGGGCCCGCGCCGCCGGCCTCAACCTGCGCCAGATCGATGACCAGCGCCTCGGCCTGTCCCTCGACGAAACCAGCACCCAGGCCGATGTCGAGGCGCTGTGGAATCTGTTCGGCAATGCCCCGGACTTCGCCATCCTCGCCGCCAGCACCGCCGCGCAACTGCCGACCGCCCTGCTGCGCCAGTCGGCGATCCTCGAGCACCCGGTGTTCAACCGCTACCACAGCGAAACCGAGCTGATGCGCTACCTGCGCCGCCTGGCCGACAAGGACCTGGCGCTGGACCGCACCATGATCCCGCTGGGCTCCTGCACCATGAAGCTCAACGCCGCCAGCGAAATGATCCCGGTGACCTGGGCCGAATTCGGCAACCTGCACCCGTTCGCCCCGGCCGAGCAAAGCCAGGGCTACCAGCAACTGACTTCCGAGCTGGAAGCCATGCTCTGCGCCGCCACCGGCTACGACGCCGTGTCGCTGCAACCGAACGCCGGCTCCCAGGGCGAATACGCCGGCCTGCTGGCGATCCGCGCCTATCACCAGAGCCGTGGCGACCAGCGCCGCGACATCTGCCTGATCCCGTCCTCGGCCCACGGCACCAACCCGGCCACCGCCCATATGGCCGGCATGCGCGTGGTGGTCACCGCCTGTGACGCCCGTGGCAACGTCGATATCGACGACCTGCGGGCCAAGGCCATCGAGCACCGCGAACACCTCGCCGCGCTGATGATCACCTACCCGTCGACCCATGGCGTGTTCGAGGAAGCCATCGGCGAGATCTGCGCGATCATCCACGACAACGGCGGCCAGGTGTACATCGACGGCGCCAACATGAACGCCATGGTCGGCCTGTGCGCCCCGGGCAAGTTCGGCGGCGACGTGTCGCACCTGAACCTGCACAAGACCTTCTGCATTCCCCACGGTGGTGGCGGCCCGGGCGTCGGCCCGATCGGCGTCAAGGCGCACCTGGCGCCGTTCCTGCCGGGCCATGCGCACATGGACAACAAGCAGGGCGCGGTGTGCGCGGCACCGTTCGGCAGCGCCAGCATCCTGCCGATCACCTGGATGTACATCCGCATGATGGGTGGCGCGGGTCTCAAGCGTGCCTCGCAGATGGCCATCCTCAACGCCAACTACATCGCCCGTCGTCTGGAAGAGCACTATCCTGTGCTGTACACCGGCAGCAACGGCCTGGTTGCCCACGAGTGTATCCTCGACCTGCGCCCGCTCAAGGACACCAGCGGCATCAGCGTCGACGACGTGGCCAAGCGCCTGATCGACTTCGGCTTCCACGCCCCGACCATGTCCTTCCCGGTGGCTGGCACCCTGATGATCGAACCGACCGAAAGCGAGTCCAAGGAAGAACTGGACCGCTTCTGCGACGCGATGATCCGCATCCGCGAAGAGATTCGTGCAGTGGAGAACGGCAGCCTGGACAAGGACGACAACCCGCTGAAGAACGCTCCGCACACTGCGGCCGAACTGACCGGCGAATGGTCCCACGGCTACAGCCGCGAGCAGGCGGTGTACCCGCTGGCGTCGCTGGTGGAAAGCAAGTACTGGCCGCCGGTGGGCCGGGTCGACAACGTGTTTGGTGATCGCAACCTGGTGTGCGCTTGCCCGTCGATCGAGAGCTATCAGGACGCCTGAGTTCGCTTGAGGGCCTCATCGCCGGCAACGCCGGCTCCCACAGGAATCGGGGGCGCCGCGAACCTTGTGGGAGCCGGCGTTGCCGGCGATGGGCCGCAACGCGGCCCCAAATTTCACGCGGAGGAACCAGCCATGTCACTTAGCGTCTTCGACCTGTTCAAGATCGGCATCGGCCCCTCCAGCTCCCATACCGTCGGTCCGATGCGCGCCGCTGCGCGCTTCGCCGAAGGACTGCGGCGTGACGGCCTGCTGGCCGCCACCCACAGCGTCAGGGTCGAGCTGTACGGCTCGCTCGGAGCCACCGGCAAGGGCCACGGCAGCGACAAGGCCGTGCTGCTCGGGCTGGAAGGCGAGCAACCCGACAGCGTCGATACCGACAGCATTCCCGCCCGCCTGAAGACGATCCGCGACAGCGGTCGCCTCGACCTGCTCGGCGAACACCCCATCGAGTTCCACGAAAAACAGCACCTGGCAATGATCCGCAAGCCGCTGGACTACCACCCCAACGGCATGATCTTCCGCGCCTTCGACAGCGCCGGCCTGCAGATCCGCAGCCGCGAGTACTACTCGGTGGGTGGTGGCTTCGTGGTCGACGAAGACGCGGCCGGAGCCAACCGCATCGTCGAGGACAAGACGCCGCTGGCGTATCCGTTCAAGACCGCGCGGGAGCTTCTGGCCCACTGCGCCGCGCATCAGTTATCGATCAGCCAGGTGATGCTGGCCAACGAAGCCGCCTGGCGCCCGGAAAGCGAGACCCGCGCCGGCCTGCTGAAGATCTGGCAGGTCATGCAGGACTGCGTCAGCGCCGGCTGTCGCAACGAAGGCATCCTGCCCGGCGGGCTCAAGGTGCGTCGGCGCGCGGCGGCGTTGTACCGCCAGCTCTGCGCCAGCCCGGAAGCGAGCCTGCGCGATGCCCTCTCGGTGCTCGACTGGGTCAACCTCTATGCCCTGGCGGTGAACGAGGAAAACGCCTTCGGCGGGCGGGTGGTCACCGCTCCGACCAACGGCGCCGCCGGGATCATTCCGGCGGTCCTGCACTACTACATGCGCTTCATCCCCGGCGCCAACGAGGACGGGGTGGTGCGTTTTCTTTTGACCGCCGCCGCCATCGGCATCCTTTACAAGGAAAACGCCTCGATCTCCGGTGCCGAAGTCGGCTGCCAGGGCGAGGTCGGCGTGGCCTGCTCGATGGCCGCCGGCGCCCTCTGCGAGGTCATGGGCGGCAGCGTGCAACAGGTGGAGAACGCCGCCGAAATCGGTATGGAACACAACCTGGGCCTGACCTGCGATCCGATCGGCGGGCTGGTCCAGGTGCCCTGCATCGAGCGCAACGCCATGGGCTCGGTGAAGGCGATCAACGCGGTGCGCATGGCCTTGCGCGGCGACGGGCAGCATTTCGTCTCACTCGACAAGGTCATCCGCACCATGCGCCAGACCGGCGCGGATATGAAAAGCAAATACAAGGAGACCGCTCGCGGCGGTCTGGCCGTCAACATCATCGAATGCTGACATCCCTTTGAAACCAGGAGTCCTACATGTCCACCGAAACACTGCTGAAAACCCCGCTGCACGCCCTGCACCTGGAACTGGGCGCGCGCATGGTGCCCTTCGCCGGCTACGACATGCCGGTGCAGTACCCGCTGGGGGTAATGAAGGAGCACCTGCACACCCGTGAGCAGGCCGGCCTGTTCGATGTCTCGCACATGGGCCAGATTCGCCTGCGCGGCGCCAATGCCGCCGAAGCCCTGGAAAGCCTGGTACCGGTGGACATCATCGACCTGCCGGTAGGCATGCAGCGCTATGCCATGTTCACCAACGAACAGGGCGGCATCCTCGATGACCTGATGGTCGCCAACCTGGGTGACGGCGAGCTGTTCCTGGTGGTCAACGCCGCCTGCAAGGACCAGGACCTGGCTCATCTGCGCCAGCATATCGGTGACCAGTGCGAGATCGAGCCGCTGTTCGAGGAGCGTGCCCTGCTGGCCCTGCAAGGCCCGGCGGCGGTCAAGGTGCTGGAGCGCCTGGCGCCGCAGGTGGCGAAGATGACCTTCATGCAGTTCGCCCCGGTGCAACTGCTGGGTGAGGACTGCTATGTCAGCCGCTCCGGCTACACCGGCGAGGACGGCTACGAGATTTCCGTTCCGGCGCACAAGGCCGAGGCCCTGGCCCGGCGCCTGCTGGAAGAGCCGGAAGTCGCCGCCATCGGCCTGGGTGCCCGTGATTCGCTGCGCCTGGAAGCCGGGCTGTGCCTGTACGGCCACGATATGAACACCAGCACCACCCCGGTCGAAGCCAGCCTGCTCTGGGCCGTGTCCAAGGCACGCCGTGCCGATGGCCCGCGTGCCGGTGGATTCCCCGGCGCGGCCCAGGTCTTCGCCCAGCAACAGGCCGGCGTGACGCGCAAGCGCGTTGGCCTGCTGCCGCAGGAACGCACGCCGGTGCGTGAAGGCGCAGAGATCGTCGACGAGGCGGGCAAGGTGATCGGCCAGGTCTGCAGCGGTGGCTTCGGTCCGACCCTTGGCGCTCCGGTGGCCATGGGTTACCTGGACAGCGAGCAGACCGTCCTGGACACCCAGGTCTGGGCAATCGTGCGGGGCAAACGGGTGGCGATGAAGGTCAGCAAAATGCCGTTCGTAGCCCAGCGTTATTACCGCGGCTGAGCCAGGACAACTGGTGTCATGGTGCGTTCGGGATATTCGATTTCGAACGCACGTCCAAACTTTCGAACAGGGTACGGCGCAAGCCCCGGAAAAAGCGCGTAAAGATCCGCCGATAATCGCCTAAAAAGCCTAAGAACAGCGGTCTCCAGGGCTTGTTTTTCCCGGCGAAGTTAGCGTAGAGTCGTTGCCACTGTGTTTGCATGGGTCGCTTGGTTCGTGACCTGGACAGTAGGCTGAGATTCGCTACAACCCGTTCGACGTCTCTTACTTTCCTGCAACCAGCCCAGTGCCTTTCATGACAAACCAATGAAAGAAACTGTAATCACAATATTCAAGTTTCAAAGGGAATAAGACATGTCTCAACGTCAGAGCGGTACCGTCAAGTGGTTTAACGACGAGAAAGGTTTCGGTTTCATCACTCCAGAGAGCGGTCCGGATCTGTTCGTACACTTCCGCGCCATTCAAGGTAACGGCTTCAAGAGCCTGAAAGAAGGCCAGAAAGTCACCTTCATCGCTGTGCAAGGCCAGAAAGGCATGCAAGCTGACGAGGTTATCGCTGAAGCCTAAGTCTTCGCGAAATCCGAAAGCCCCTGTCAATGACAGGGGCTTTTTTTTGCGCGCAATTCCGTAGAATGCACGCTTTTGCGCCAGGAGCCTCACCGCATGTCCAAACAACTGCTCCAGCCACAAGGCGACTTTCCGGTTGCCGGACTGGGCCGCCGCCTGGCGGCGATGTTCTACGACTTCCTGCTCTGCACCGCCCTGCTGATGGTCACCACGCTGGTCTACAAGATGATCCAGATGTCGATCATCGGCGAAACGCAGATGCGCGCCATGACCGAAGCCGGCGCCCTGGATGGCGACCCGTTGCTCTCCACCGTGCTGCTGTTCGCCCTGTTCGGTTTCTTCGCCAAGTTCTGGACCCACGGCGGCCAGACCCTAGGCATGCAGGTCTGGGGCGTGCGGGTGCAGAACGCCGATGGCAGCGCCATCAGCCTGTGGCAGGCATTGCTGCGCTTCATAGTCTCGATCGCCTCGTGGCTGTGCCTGGGCCTGGGCTTTCTCTGGGTGCTGTTCGACAAGCAGAAGCGCAGCTGGCACGACATGTATTCCGAGACCCGGCTGGTGCGGATTCCCAAGCGCAAGAAATGACGGATAAAAAAAAGCCGACCCCAGGGTCGGCTTTTTTACGCCTGCGAAACGCCGGTCAACCCGCGCGCCGCAACAGCCAGACACCTGCCAGCGCACAGATCGCCGCCGGCAGCAGCACCGCCAGCAACGGCGGGAAGCCGAACACCTGGCTGGATGGCCCGAGCAGGTCCTGGGCAATGCGGAACACGAAGCCCACCAGTACGCCGGTGAATACCCGCTGACCAAGGGTCACCGAACGCAGCGGGCCGAAGATGAAGGAGATCGCCATCAGCACCAGCGCTGCGGTCACCAGCGGCTGCAGGACCTTGGTCCAGAAGGCCAGCCAGTAACGATCGTTGTTCAGCCCCTGGTCGGAGAGGTAGTGGATGTAGTCCCACAGGCCGGTGATCGACAGCGATTCCGGCGCCATCACCACGGTATTCAGCAGTTGCGGGGTCAGCGCTACATCCCAGCGCTCCTGCGGCGTTTTCACTACTTCGGTATGGTCGCCGCGGAACAGGGTGGTCGTGACGTCGGTCAGCAGCCAGTGATCCTGCTGGTACTGGGCACGACGGGAAAAGCTGGAGGACTGGATGCGTCGCTCGCTGTCGAAGTGATAGCGGGTCACACCCAGCATCAGGCCGTTCGGCTGCACAGTGTTGATGTGCACGAACTCTTCACCCTGGCGGTGCCACAGGCCGCGCTTGGAGGTCTGTGCCTCGCCGCCACCCTGGGCCAGGGAGCGGTCGGCCTGGGCCTTGTTCTCGGTGACCGGGGCAACGTATTCGCCGATCAGCACGCCAGCCAGCATCAGCACCAGCATCGGCTTCATCACTGCCCAGACGATGCGTCCGATGGACACCCCGGCCGCACGCATGATGGTCAGTTCGCTGTTGCTGGCCAGGCTGCCAAGGCCGATCAGGCAGCCGATCAGGCCGGCCATCGGCAGCATGTCGTAGAGACGTCGTGGTGCGGTGAGCAGGACGAACTCGCCGGCATTCCACAAGGTGTAGGTCTCGCTGATATCGCCCATCTCGTCGATGAAGGCGAACAGCGATGCCAGGCCGAGGATGATCCCGAGCACGGCGAGGATCGCCATGAACACGCTGCGACCGATGTAACCATCGAGCTTACGCACGGGTCACCTCCGCGGCACGGGCACGCATCTTCAGGCGCAGTGGCTCCCAGTACATCAGGCCCAGGCCAATCAGCAGGAACAGCAGGTGAACCGGCCACAAGCCCACGGACAGCGGGATCTTGCCCTTCTCCAGGGCGCCGCGGGCGGCAATCAGAATCGTCAGGTAGGCCATATACAGAAGAATCGCCGGCAGCAGCTTGAGGAAACGACCCTGGCGTGGATTGACCCGCGCCAGCGGTACGGCCATCAGGGTCACGATGAACACCAGCAGCGGCAGCGACAGGCGCCACTCCAGTTCGGCACGCTCGCGTGGGGCATCGCTCTTGAACAGTTCGGAGGTCGGGATCGCCTCGCGCTCGGAGATGTCCTGGCTGACCTCCGGCTTGGGCAGCAGTACGCCATAGGTGTCGTACTTGATGGCGCGGTAGTCGGCCTGGCCCGGGTTGCCGTCGTAGCGGTAGCCGTTTTCCAGGATCAGGTAGCGGTTGCCGTCGGCCTGCACTTCCTGCCGGCCCTTCTCGGCCACCAGCACGCTGATACCGCGGTCCTTGCTCTTGTCGCCGGACAGGCGTTTCTCGGAAATGAACACACCGGCGAGACGGCTGCGGTCGTCGGACAGTTGCTCGGTGTAGGTTACCCGGGTGCCATCACGCAGGGTCTGGAAACGGCCAGGCACGAGGGTATCGAACTCGGTCATGGCATCCTGCTGGTTGATGATCTGGGCGACGTGGGCCACCCCCTGGGGCGCCAGGCTCAGGCTCAGCCAGGCAACGATCAGCGCCACCAGCGCGGCCGGGGCCATGGTCATGCGCAGCAGGCGCTGCTGGCTCATGCCGGTGGCGGAGAGCACGGTCATCTCGCTTTCGAGATACAGGCGACCGTAGGCCAGCAGGATGCCAAGGAACAGGCCCAGCGGCAGGATCAGCTGCAGGAAGCCCGGCAGGCGATAGCCCATGATGAGGAACAGCACGCCCGGATCGAGCATGCCTTGTGCGGCCTGGGCCAGGTATTTGATGAAGCGCCCGCTCATGATGATGACCAGCAGCACGGCGCTGACGGCACTCAAGGTCACCAGGACCTCGCGGGACAGATAACGGAAGACGATCAAACCAGCCACTCCTGGGTTGTCAGGCTCGGACAGCCAAACAAGGAAAACGTTGCAACCAACAAGATAGTTGCCGGTGCGTCAATGCACCCGGACTTCGAAGTGGGCGCATTATCCTGTGATTGCCCCTGCCTGTCACTTCGCACCGCGCAATGCATGAAAACGGGGTTGTCACGGGCGCCGCACCGGGCTCAAACTGGCAGCTTTCCGTCTGGCCCGCCGCGGGCGGCCAGGTCGCTTCGAGCGCTCGCTACGTTTTGTACGACCAGCAGCGCACTGACAGTTCGTTCGGGGACCCTGACATGGATTTGGTTGTAAAAAGCGTAGCCGCAGCATCCTTGAAAACCGCCACCCTGGTCCTGCCCGTCGGCGAAGGCCGCAAGCTGGGCGCCAGCGCCAAGGCCGTCGATGAGGCCAGCAAAGGCGCACTGAGCGCCGTACTGAAACGCGGGGACATCGCCGGCAAGGTCGGCCAGACCCTGCTGCTGCAAGGCATCGCCGGCCTGAAGGCCGAGCGCGTGCTGCTGGTCGGCACCGGCAAGGACGACAACCTGGGCGATCGCGCCTGGCGCAAGGTCGCCAACGCCATCCTCGGCGTGCTCAAGGGCCTGAACGGTGCCGATGCGGTGCTGGCCCTGGAAGACGTTGCGGTCAGCGGCCGCGATGCCCATTACGGCAAGGCCCGCCTGCTGGCCGAAACCCTGCTCGACGGCGAATACGTGTTCGACCGCTTCAAGAGCCAGAAAGCCGAACCTCGCGCCCTGAAGAAAGTCACCCTGCTCGCCGACAAGGCCGGGCTGGCCGACACCGAGCGCGCAGTCAAGCACGCTGCCGCCATCACCAGCGGCATGCGTTTCACCCGCGACCTGGGCAACCTGCCACCGAACCTGTGCCACCCGACTTTCCTCGCCGAAGAAGCGAAGAACCTCGGCAAGGCCTTCAAGGGCCTCAAGGTCGAAATCCTCGACGAGAAGAAGATCAAGGATCTCGGCATGGGCGCCTTCTATGCCGTCGGCCAGGGCAGCGACCAGCCGCCACGGCTGATCGTGATGAACTACCAGGGCGCGAAGAAGACCGAAAAGCCGTTCGTGCTGGTCGGCAAGGGCATCACCTTCGACACCGGCGGTATCAGCCTGAAGCCGGGTGCCGGCATGGACGAAATGAAGTTCGACATGTGCGGCGCCGCCAGCGTGTTCGGCACCCTGCGCGCCGTGCTGGAGCTGCAGTTGCCGATCAACCTGGTGTGCCTGCTGGCCTGTGCCGAGAACATGCCGAGCGGTGGCGCTACCCGTCCGGGTGACATCGTCACCACCATGAGCGGGCAGACCGTGGAGATCCTCAACACCGATGCCGAAGGCCGCCTGGTGCTGTGCGACACCCTGACCTACGCCGAGCGCTTCAAGCCGCAGGCGGTGATCGACATCGCCACCCTGACCGGCGCCTGCATCGTCGCCTTGGGTAGCCACACCTCGGGCCTGATGGGCAACAACGACGAACTGGTCGAGCAACTGCTCAGCGCCGGCAAGCGCGCCGACGACCGCGCCTGGCAACTGCCGCTGTTCGATGAATACCAGGAACAACTGGACAGCCCGTTCGCCGACATCGCCAACATCGGCGGGCCGAAGGCCGGCACCATCACCGCCGGCTGCTTCCTCTCGCGCTTCGCCAAGGCCTACAACTGGGCGCACCTGGACATCGCCGGCACCGCCTGGATCAGCGGCGGCAAGGACAAGGGCGCCACTGGCCGTCCGGTCCCGCTGCTGACCCAGTACCTGCTCGACCGTGCCAATGCCTGACCAGGATGCCGGCCGGTCCGGTGACCGGTCGGCGCTTGCCTCATGAGCCAAGTCGACTTCTATATCCTGCCCAGCCCCTCCCCCGGCGCACGCCTGGATTTCGCCTGCAAGCTTTGCGAAAAAGCCTGGCGCCTGGGGCATCGGGTCTACCTGAATTGCACCGATACCGCCCAGCGCGACGAACTGGATGCGCGCCTCTGGGCGTTCAAGGGCGAGGCCTTCGTGCCCCACAGCCATGCCGAGGAGGATGCCGCGGCAGCGGTGGCCCTGGGCATCGGTGACGACGCCGGCGAGCATCAGGACCTGCTGGTCAATCTCGACCTGAAAGTCCCGCCGTTCGCTGCGCGCTTCGCTCGGATCGCCGAGATCGTGGTGGAAGACCCGGCCATCCGCCAGGCCACCCGAGAGAGTTTCCGCTTCTACCGCGAACAGGGCTATGCTCTGCAAGATCACCGCTTACAGCGATTCTGACGACGATGGACAAACGCCCTGCCCTGCCTCAATCCGCCCACTTGCTGGACGACCTGGAGTCGATTCGCCAGTTGCTGGGCGATGAAACCCTGCAACCGCCGCTGCTGACCGAAACCGTGGAAGAACAGATCCCGCTGTTGCTCGAACCGGCCGAAGAGCTCGCACCGCCTCCTCCCGCTGCCGCCCCGGTGGCAGAGCCCGACCCGCAGGCCCGCCGCCAGGACACCCTGCTGCACCTGGACGCCGAACTGCGCGCCGCCGCGCAACTGATCATGCAGGACGTCATCGACGACTTCGCCCCGCATATCGAGAACGAGATCAAGCGGCGACTGGATGCCCGCCTGGAACGGCTACTCAACCAATCCTCCTGACACACCCTGGATCCCCACAGAAGGCATATAACCCTGTGGGAGCTGGCTTGCCAGCGATTTGGCCAGACCTGACAACATCATTGCTCTTGCCGGCCTCATCGCTGCATGGGTATCTACACAACTTGAGATCAACCACAAAGCCACAGGTCGCCGTGTACCTGTGGGAGCGGCTGTTAGCCGCGATTGGCCGCAAAGCGGCCATGAAACCTGTGCCCTCG